>WNFZ01003313.1_pt1 | contig 15098 bp, 14 predicted proteins | sample 5400081 | NCBI WGS metagenome assembly WNFZ01 (sample SAMN13153365, study PRJNA577476) | soil metagenome | isolation source: 80 cm soil or saprolite under grassland replicate 1 | place: USA:California | collected 2016-06-15 | reverse complement strand
AGATCGTGATCGTCGGCGGGGGCCCCTCCGGCCTCTCCGCCGCGGGCGCCTTGAAGCGGCGCGGCCATGCGCCGGTCGTCCTCGAGCAGGACGAGCGCATCGGAGGGCGTTGGGCCGGCCGGTACGAGCGGCTTCACCTTCACACGGTGCGCCGCTTCTCAGGGCTTCCGCACCGGGGGATGCCCAGGGACTATCCGCGCTACGTGCACAAGGATCTGTTCGCCCGTTACCTGCAGGACTACGCGGAGCAGTTCGGTCTCGACGTTCGCCTCGGCGAGCGCGTGCGCAAGGTGCGCGCTGACGGGGGCGGTTGGCTCGTCGAGACAGACAAAGCAGAGTGGCGCGCCCGCGTCGTCATCGTCGCGACAGGGACGTACAACGAGCGCGTCGTGCCGCCGTGGCCGGGAGTGGACGCGTTCCGCGGCCGCATCGTGCATTCGGGCGAGTACCACTCCGGGCGTGAGTTCGCCGACACGCGAGCGCTTGTCGTCGGCATCGGCAACAGCGGAGCCGAGATCGCCGCGGATCTCGTCGAGCAGGGCGCAGCGTTCGTCGCGATCTCGGTGCGGACGCCGCCGCCGATCATGCCTCGCGACCTCTTTGGCGTCGTCCCCGTCCAGCTGCTCGGCCTCGCGCTCACGCCGGTGCCTGCCCCGCGACTGCTCGACCGCGCCGGTGCGGTCGTCCGCCGCATCGGGACGGGTGACCTGCGCAAGTACGGCCTCGGTAAGGCGGAGTGGGGACCGTTCACGGCTCGCCGCCCCGCCGTGATCGACGTCGGGTTTCTGAAACAGCTCAAGGCGGGCCAGATCCACGTCCGCCCCGACGTCGAGCGCTTCACGCGCGGCGGCGTCGTCTACGCCGACGGCAAGGAGGAGGATTTCGACGTCGCGGTCGCGGCGACCGGATTCGCGACGGGCCTGACGGACTTTCTGGATGTCCACGACGCCGTGGGCAACCGCGGCCGCCCCCGGTTCAAGTCGGGCCGGCCGACGTCCTTCCCCGGGCTCTACTTCCTAGGCTTCGACGAGACGACGAGGGGCGTCCTCTTCGAGGCGAATCGGGATGCACGCCGGCTCGCGCGGAGCATCGATGAGTACCTGAGCAGGGCGGCAGCATGACCACGCGAGCGGCTCAACCCGTGAAGTTCGTGATCGTCGGCGCCGGCGGCTACCTCATCAATCTCGGGATCTTCGCCGGGCTCTACGAGCTGGGGATGCCGTACGCGCCGAACTCGGTGCTCTCGTACTTCATCTCGAATGCCTTCATGTACCTCGGCAACCGCTACTTCACCTTCCGCCTCGGGCACGAGGGATTCTGGGGTGCGTATCTGCGCTACATGCTCGTCGGCGCGCTCGTCGCCGGGGCGGTGGTCGGCCTCCTCGCCGTGCTGGTGGACGTAGCAGGGATCGACGCGCGGCTCGGCCAGGCAATTGCGCTGCTGGCGGTGACGCCGATCGCGTTCGTGCTCTTCAAGCGCTGGACGTTCCGGCTCGTGTGATGACGACCGTCAACGACATCCATTCGGAGCTGAACGAGACCGCCGTCGACGAGGTCGTCTCGGTCGAGTCGCAGGAGGACGTTCAGCAGGCCGTCGCGCGCGCAGCGACCCGCGGCAAGCCGGTTGCGATCGCAGGCGGGCGCCACGCGATGGGTGGTCAGCAGTTCTGCGCGGGCGGCGTGCTGCTTGACACGCGGCCGCTCGACCAGGTCCTGTCCTTCGACCCCGAGCGCGGTATCGTCGAGATCGCCGCGGGAATCCAGTGGCCCGAGCTGATCGCTCAGCTGGCCGCGCTCCAGGCCGCGACACCGCAGCGCTGGGGCATCGCGCAGAAGCAGACGGGCGCCGACCGTCTCTCCCTCGGCGGGGCGCTGGCCGCGAACGTCCACGGACGCGGGTTGACGCTGAAGCCGATCGTCAGCGACGTCGAGTCGTTCGTGCTCGTCGGCGCCGACGGTGAGGCGATCAGGTGCAGCCGCGACGAGAACGCGGAGCTCTTCCGCCTCGCAATCGGCGGTTACGGCCTGTTCGGCTGCATCACCTCGATCCGGCTGCAGCTCGTGGCCCGACGCACGCTGGAGCGCGTCGTGGAGGTGCGCCTGCTCGACCAGTTGATGCCCATGTTCGACGAACGAATCCGGGACGGCTTTCTCTACGGCGACTTCCAGTTCGCCATCAACCCCGAGGGCGACGACTTCCTGACGCGTGGCGTGTTCTCGTGCTACCGGCCCGTCGAAGGCGACCGCGAGCCGCCCGAGGGCCAGAAGGCGCTCTCGCACGAGGACTGGCAGCGGCTCCTCTACCTCGCCCACACGGACAAGCAACGAGCCTTCGACAAGTACGCCGAGCACTACCTCGCGACGTCAGGACAGCTCTATTTCTCGGACGCCCATCAGTTCGCCGACTACGCCGACGGCTACCACCGCGACCTCGACGCGCGATTGGGAGCCGCGGCTCCCGCGAGCGAGATGATCACGGAGATCTACGTACCGCGCGACCGCCTCGTCGACTTCATGGAGGCGGTTGCATCCGATTTCCGCGCGCACGGCACGGAGGTGATCTACGGGACGATCCGCCTCGTCGAGCCCGACGAGGAGACGTTCCTCGCCTGGGCGCGCGAACGCTGGGCGTGCCTCATCTTCAACCGCCACACCGTCCATACGCCGGATGGGCTGGAGCAAGCCGCGGCCGCCTTCCGGCGCCTGATCGATCGGGGCATCGAGCGCGGCGGCAGCTACTACCTGACGTATCACCGCTGGGCCACGCGCGAGCAGGTGGAGACGTGCTACCCGCAGTTCGCGGAGTTCCTGCGCAAGAAGCTCGAGTACGACCCAGGCGAGCGGTTTCAGAGCGAGTGGTATCGCCACTACCGCGAAATGTTCGCCGATGTCCTCTGACACGAACTCGCCGCGAATGCCGGCTCTGCCGGCGTTCGCTCACGAACGCTCTCCGTCAGAACATGAAAACCGATCGAAGTCATCATGGCTCGACGACAGCCGAGCCGGACTGCGATCGGCAGAGTGCGCCTGGGAGGATTCGAACCTCCGACCCGCGGCTTAGAAGGCCGCCGCTCTGTCCACTGAGCTACAGGCGCCTGCCGGAAAGGGTATCCGGGGTTTTAACTAGCGCCTGACGCCGAAATCGGCGGTCACGATCGTCACTTCACGCCCGCCATACGTACCGGGCGCCGAGCTGAGGTGCACCGCCGCCAGCCCGATCTCGCGCCACCGCGCGGTGAGCATGATCTTGCGGTGCTCCGTGCTGTTGAACCACATGTTCAGCGCACCGGCCGCATCGACGTCCGGGGATGACCAGAGTAGGTTCTCGCCGACGGACCAGTAGCGGCGGTGGCCGATGGGGTAGAAGCGGGCGATCCGGCGATCGAATGAAGAGCCGTTCGCCGAGCTGTGGCTGAAATAGCCGCGGCTCGCCATCTCGGTCGAGTGCTGACGGGCAGCCGCGGCGAGAGCCGAGGAGAGCCGCAGCGGAGCCAGCCCGTGCTCGCGCCGCAGCGCGTTCACGTTCGCGAGGACGCCCTGCTCGAGAGCACCCATCGCCGTGGCCGGCCGGTCGGCCGTCGCGCCAGCGGGAGATGCCACGATGCACAGGCCGAACACACAGGTTACGAGCGCGAGGTATCGAGCGGTGCGAGCTCCCACGCCCTGAACATCGGCCTCCGCGCCCGGAACATGACCCCGAGATGGGGGACGGGCGGCGGCGTCAGGTCGCGCCGGCGGGTTCCTCCCCGCGCCGGTGGCGGAGCCAGTCGAGGAAGATCACCTGGAGCGTGCCGGCGACCGGAATCGCCGCCAGCGCACCGAGCACGCCTGCGAGCTCCGCGCCGATCAGCACCGAGATCAGCACAGCCAGAGGTGAGAGCTGCACGGTGCGCCCGTACACGACGGGCTGGATCAGGTGATTCTCGAGCTGCTGGTAGACGATGAAGAACGCGACCACGATAATCCCGGCGGGCACCGAGTGCAGGAACGCGACCGTCCCGACGATGATCGCTGCGATCGTGGCCCCTGCCAGCGGGATCAGGTCGAGGATCGCGACGATCAACCCGAGCGCGATGGCGAACGGAACGCCTGTGATCCGAAGGACGACGGTCGTGAGCGTCCCGGCGATCAGGCTGATCAGCAGGTTCCCGGTGACGTAGCCGCCAACGACGCGGTAGATGTCGTGCCCGACCTTCTGCCAGCGACGCCGCGACGCGGGCTGCAGGAGCGAGTAGAGCCGCTCAATCCATTTCGGCCCTTCGAGCAACATGAAGAAGGTCATGAACGCGATCGTGAGCGTCGCGACGACGGCGGTGACTACACCCTTGGCGACCGCCACAGCGGTGCCGGAGACGCCGAAGAGCTTCGCGGCGCCGCCCTCGCGCACAGCGTCGCGGGCCTTGTCGACGAGGTGGTACTTCTCCTGCAGGAAGCCGAGCCGACCGCGGCCCTTCGTCAGGTCGTCGAGGTAGTCGGGAACCTTGCGCGCGAAGTCGTTGACCTGGTCGACCAGCGTGGGGATGAAGAGCCAGCCGATCCCGACGATCGCTGCGAGCGTGGCCAGGTAGACGATCCCGGTCGCAAGCCCGCGCCGCTTGATCCTGCGCTCGAGCCCATCCACGGCGGGATTGAGGGCGAGCGCGAGGAACAGCGCGATGAAGATCCATGTGAGGACGTGCCGCGCGATCCAGAGCACCTCGAGCACGAGTCCCGTCGCGATGAGAATGCCCAGAACAACCAGGACCGTCCGCGGACGGAAGTAGACCAGGCGCTCGCGCTCCGCCGGCACGCTTGCAGCATCGCGCCAGCGCCGGACGGCTTCGCTCGCGCTGCCGTCTGCGAACCGTCGCTCCGCCGCTCTCGGCACGGTAGATTCCCGCGCCGTGAGCCTTCGTGGCCGCACGATCGAACAAACGGCCACCCTCCCAGACGGCCGGGAAATGATCGTCCACGTAGGCGTGCCCGAGGATCCGTATATCCCACGTGCGCAGATGGAAACGGTCGACGTCGAGCTGCACTCGGGCGGGACCGTGCTCGCGGCCGTGAACACCGTCCTCGACCCGGATCAAGAGGGTGAGGCGGCCGAGCTCGCGCGCGAGATCGCCATGGGGTTGGAGTCGGGTGAGCTCGAGCCGACTGCCGCCGCCATCGAGCCGCTCGCGGACACACTCCGGTGAACGCGACCCTGCACACGAACCACGGTGCGATCGAGCTCGAGCTCTATCCGGACGACGCCCCGAAGACGGTCGATAACTTCGTGAGGCTCGCGCGCGACGGGTTCTACGACGGGCTCATCTTCCACCGCGTCATCCCGGACTTCATGATCCAGGGCGGCGATCCGACCGGTACCGGCTCGGGCGGGCCAGGCTATTCGTTCGAGGACGAGTTCAACCAGCACAAGGTCGACCGCGGCGCGCTCGCGATGGCGAACGCCGGGCCGAATACGAACGGGAGCCAGTTCTTCATCGTCACGGCCGACGCGTGCCCGTGGCTCGACGGCAAGCACACCGTCTTCGGGCGCGTGACGACGGGGATGGACGTCGCCGACAAGATCTCCGCGCTGCCGAGCGACGACCGCGACAAGCCGCGCGAGGACGCGATCATGGAGCGCGTCGAGATTTCTGAAGGTCCCTGAGCGCCGCTCCCAGCGGGACTCCGTACCACAACACGAGAAACGCCGCGGCGACAATAGCGGTGAACGTCGCCGCCCATGCGCGGTGGAAGAGGAAGTCGGTGATCACGAACACGGCGCACGTAATGGCCACCGCAAGCAGGAAGAGACCCGCGATCGTCAGCGCGTTCGAGACGACGAGCATCCGTTCCTTGTCGTGCTGCCGCCAGCGCAGACGGTGGTAGGCGCTCGGCGCGATCAGCAGCACCGTCGAGAGGGCGGTTGCGATGAAAGCGACGAAGAAGATGTCCCGGTCGAGCTTCCCGAGCTTCGGAAAGCCGTTCGCGAACGGCACCGCCAGCAGGAAGGCGAACAGGACCTGCACGCCGGGAAGAGCCACGCGGAGCTCGTTGAGGAGCTCGATCAGCTCACGGTTGTGACGCTGCTCGTCGCTCTCGGGTTCGGACACAGACCGTCTATTCCAACCAAGCATCGCGCTCGAAACCGGCGATCTCCTCGATCCCGCCGTAGATGCTCTGGACGATTCGAGTCCGCGAAACGACGACACGGCACGTGCCGTACGGAAGCTTCTTCTGCCTCTTCTTCTTGCTGTACTTCGAGTAGACGTTCACCGTCGACCGGCAAAGACAGCTCTTCGGAAGCGCAGCGATGTCGAGCCAGAAATGCTCGATCTCATGCTGGCGCTCTACGTGATCGGCAAAGAGATTGCAGGTAATACGGATATCGCTGTCTCGGAGATGGCAATATCTCCTAAGGAACGCGACGAAGAACCGCACCATCTCTGGGTCTGAATTCGTGAAGCAGATCTGATTCCGCGCCCTCGCGCCTTCGGCCCAATACAGCATGCATCCGGCGACATAGAGCGGATCCCCGTTAAGCGCAACGGCCCGACCTTCCTCTTGCGCCATGACCCGGACCTCGCGACGGAGCGCTGCATTGATCGTTCGACCCTTCACCTGGCCGTTGTACGCCGCGATCCGAAGCGCCTCGCGTTGCTCCCCCGTCAACTCAACATCCCGGACCCAACGGCTGACTGATGATTGCGCAGCGCCAATGCGTTTCGCGATCTCTTTGATCGACGCGCCTTCCGTTCTTCGAAGATGCCGCGCTAGAAGTCGTTCTTCCGTTTTCACTTTGGAAAACGTAGCCAACGCACCGGACGACTCCAAGCGGGCGACGAGAATCGAACTCGTGTATTCGGGGTGGAAACCCGACGCTCTGCCATTGAGCTACGCCCGCGCGACCGGCACAGGGTAGCGCTACAGCACCTGCGTGAGGCCGCCGAGATTCGTCCGGTAGATCACACCACGGCGAAGCTCGAGGAACAGCCGGCGTCCGGTCGGTGCTCGCTCCACGAGGACGACCCGACGGTCCGGGCCGATCCGTGCGTCGCGATCAGCTCGACCCTGCCCTTGAGGTCGAACTCGCTGAGGATCTAGCGCTCCTGCGGCGTGAGGTCTTTGACCGGGCTGCCGTGCAGGAGACGGTCGAAGCGACCGCTCAGCGCGAGCGCCGCGACGAGCACTCCGAGGTCGGAACCCGGTTCATCTACCGGCCCGCTGCCGTTCGAGGCCGGCGCCGACGCGCGCGTCCGCGCCTCACGGGCGTACGTCCGCCGTTCCTTCCGGGCCGCATTGACGACAGCGCGCCAGGCCCAGGCCTCGAGCGGCGCGTCGCCGCGGAAGTCTCGGCGACTGCGAACGAGTGCGGCGAACGCGTCCTGAACCGCCTCGCGGGCTCTTTCGCGCTCGCCGACGACGGCCGCCGCGACCGCGACGAACTCGGCGAATCGCTCGCGGTAGAGCAATTCGATCGCAAGCAGGGTTTCGTCCGCTGACGGCATCCCGATGGTTCGATCCCCTGGAGTCGCGGTTTGTTTAGCCCGTGGCAGGATCTTGACGTGTCACCCTACGAATGGCATCTGCATTGGCCCACGCTCCTCGTCGTCGCGGTGATGGTTGCGGCCTACCTCGCGACACAGCGGCGCTGGCCCGCCGACAACGTGCGCCGGCTTGCGTTCGACCTGGGAGTGATCCTGCTGCTCGCGGTATTCCTCACTCCTGTCGAGACGATCGCGCTCCATTACCTGCTCTCGATCCATCTGCTGCAGAACGTGGTCACGGCGGAGTGGGCTCCCGGGCTCGTCGTCTTCGGGTTCGCGCCGGCATTCGCCCGGGAGGTGGCGCGGTTTCGACTCGTTCGCGGCCTGACGCATCCTCTCGTCGCCTTGCCGCTGTGGCTTGCGACGTACTTCGTCTGGCACGTTCCTGCGATCTACGACACGGCACTCGAGCACCAGGGCTCGCTCCTGCATCTCGAGCACGCGACGTACTTCGCCGCCGGCGTCCTGATGTGGTGGCCGGTTGTCCACGGGCGGTTCTCCGACGGTGTGAAGGCGCTCTATCTCTTCGCCGCCTTCGTGCTCGCCTCGCCGTTGGGCCTCCTTCTCGCCCTGCTTCCCAATCCGGTGTACGACTTCTACAAGGCCGCTCCGCAGCTTTGGGAGCTCTCCGACCGGACCGATCAGCAGATCGCCGGTGTGACGATGGCCGTCGAGCAGGCGATCGTGTTCTTCGCCGTGTTCGCTTACTTCTTTGCGCGCTTCCTGCGCACCGAGCAGATCGCGGGCGTCTTCAGCGGAAGCTCGAGATGAGCGCTCCGCCGCCGACGACGAGGACGGCGGCGGCGAGCAGACGCACGCCGACGCGCTCGGCCCGCCGCAGCACCAGGACCGAGACGACGACCGCCCATAACGACTCCGTCGCGTAGAGCGGCGCGACCACCGTGACGCGGCCGCGATCGAACGCCGCGAAGAGACACGCGTACGAGAGGCCATACACGAGGCCCGACAGCAGAAACGGCCGACCGGCTCGTCCGACGCGTGCCGCAGACGACTCGCGTGCGGCGACGACGAGCAGGATGATGAAAGAGGCGGTGGCGAGAGACGCTGCCGCAGCGACGACGCCGGGGACGTCGTTCTCGGTCGCCGCCCAGCGGACGAAGTTGTCCCTGACCGCGAAGAGCACGCCTGCCGTGACCGCCAGCGCCGCTCCGATTGGGAGGACGGCGGCCGGGCCGCCTCGCTCCCAGGCCAGGAGCATGCCTCCGGCGACGATGAGGCCCGTTCCGATCGCGAGCGCGACGTGAAACGGCTCGTCGAGCAGCGCGATCGCGAAGACAGCCGAGAGTACGGGCGAGATGCCGACGAGGATCGCGGTGCGAGAGGGACCGATGACACCGACCGCGCGCGTGAACAGCATCTGGCTGACGCCCGGCACCCAGACTCCTGCCACGAAGAACGGCCAGGTCTCGCGCCAGGCGAGTCCGGAGAAGTCACCGAACGCAGCCGCGACGGCGATGCAGATGAGGCAGGCAACGAAGGCCGTGACGAGCGAGGCGGCTTCCGGGTCGATCCCGGGACCGAGCGACATGCGAATCGTGACGGCAAGCGCGCCGAACAGGACGGCCGCGCCCGCAGCGAGGAGGACGACCAAGTCGGGACGGCCGGATTCGAACCGGCGACCTTCTGCTCCCAAAGCAGACGCGCTAACCAGGCTGCGCTACGTCCCGCCCTGAGCAGATTAGCGGCGCGGGGCGAGGACCTCGATCTCCGGCCAGGCGATCCATTCGCCCGCCACGCCCGAGGTCGGGGTCTCGATCCTGATTTTGCTGATGCCGCGCCAGGGCTTCTTCGGTCGGTACACGAGCACCTGCTGCGGGGCGGTCGGCCCCTTGAACGTGTGAAGAAGCCGGAAGACACCTCGTGTTCCCGGCCCTTCCCGAACACCAGGTCCGCGCCGCGCGATTGGGCGCCCGTGTGCAGGCGTAGCCCGGCGACGCTGGTCGCGGAGGGAAGGTCGACCTGGATCCACTTCGGAGCCGGGCCGCCGCTGTTCCACCAGTCGTCCATGCGTCCGTCGAATGCGGCCGAAGGCGGATTCGTCGGCGCGAAGCTCGACGCGCTCACGACGCCCCAGGCGGCCACATCGAGCGAGCGGTTCTTCACCTCGACGCCGAGTGCTTTGTCGCCGGACCAGTCGAGAATTGCCTTGTCGAAACCACCCTGACCCCGAACGGTCTCGCCCCAGCCGTCACGAGCGTCCAGCCCGTCGTTGCCCGACCCGCCGTGAATGACGTCATAGCCCTGGCCGCCGGCGAGCTGGTCGTCGCCGTCCCCGCCGTCGATCCAATCGTTCCCGGCGCCCCCGACGATCGTGTCGTCGCCCGCGAGACCGCAAAAGATGTCGCGATCGTCGCTGCCGACGAGAAGATCGCGACCGGCCGTTCCCCACAGCGTGCAGTCGCCGGGGCGGGGGCCGAGAGGCTGCCACGCAGGCGCAGTGTTTCCACCCTTGTCGTCGGTCAGCTGCCTCACACCGGAGCCATCGGCATTCATCACGAAGATCTGCGGGACATGCTTGGAGGTGCGTTCGCTCTGGAACGCGATCAGGCGGCCGTCGGGTGACCACGCCGGCTGGATGTCGGGCGCCACGTCGTTCGTCAAGGGCTTCGCGTCCGACCCGTCGGCGTTCATCACGAAGATGTCGGCGTCCTGAAAGGTCACGCGCCGGTCAAAGGCGATCTTCGTTCCATCCGGCGACCAAGCAGGGTTGAAATCCGTCGAGCTCTTGGTCACCCCGTGCGCGTCCGTGTCGGCCGCGTTCACGACCCAGATGCCCGTCTCGTCGGTGCTCGTCTCGAAGTCGTAGTAGTAGGTCTGGAACGCGATCCTCGCGCCGTCCGGCGACCAGGTCGGCCCGCTCGGATAACCGATGTCGTCGGCGAGGAGCTTCTGGTCGCTCCCGTCTGCGTTCATGACGTAGATCCCTGCCCCTTCGGCCCTGAAGCTGATGAACGCGATCTTCGCGCCGTCGGGGGACCAGGTCGGTTCGGAGTCATACGCGTACGAACGGGTCAGATTGCGCTGGTCGCTGCCATCGGCCGACATCGAGTAGATGTCGTAGTCGTGCTCGCGACTCGTCACGAACGCGACGCGCGTCCCGTCCGGCGACCAAGCAGGCGAGTGGTCGCCGGGGAGGAAGTCGAGTCCCCACTGGCCGCTGCCGTCCGGGTTCATCGTCGCGATGCCCGTCACGGCCGTGAAGGCGAGGTGCCCGTTCGAGCCCAGCGTGGCGGCCGGCTGCGCCGAGCCCGCGCTCGCGAGCGCGAAACCCACGGCCAAAGCGATCGGAAGCACCCGATGCAACCGCCCTTTCACACCGAGCGACGCTACGACGCGCCTGTTAGCGCTGCATGGCGCGCACGCGAAGCGTTTGTAAGGAATCGCTCAAACGTTCTGCCCGTACCGTTGCAACCGTCCGGGACCATGGTTATTCTCCCGCGCGTCGCGCCGCCCCCGACACCCCGCTAGCAGCGAACAGTCACTTCCCCCTTTTTGGGGAAGTCGCCCCCGCATCACGACTCCAAACTGCCGCGAATGTTCATTAAAAGCAAGATTGTCGGAGTCTTTCTGGCAGTTTTCGCCTTCGCGGGTTCGGCCACCGGCGCTCAGGCCGGGACGCTGTCGAGCTCGGAGGCGTCACTCCTCCGGACGATCAACGGCGTCCGGACGAGTCGCGGTCTCGCTCCCCTGCGAGTGGATCTCCGTCTCGTTCGCGCGGCCCGGGGCCACTCCGCGGACATGATGCGCCGCCAGTACTTCGCCCACGGCTCCGTCGCGGGCCGGGCACTGGCCGCCGGCGCGCGCGGTCCCGTCTTCGGCGAGGACCTCGCCTGGGGCACGGCCGTCACGGCGCAATGGGTCGTCGACCAGTGGCTGGCGAGCCCAGCGCATCGGGCGGTGCTGCTACGACCGGGCTTCCGGCGAGTAGGCATCGGGATCGTTTTCGGCACGTTCGCGGGCCATGGTGGCGCCGCGGTCGTCACGGCCGACTTCGCAGGCCACTAGGGCACGTCGGGAGAAAGGCGCGCGGGCCCCCTCGGGAGAGGGCCCAGCGCTTACTCGGATTCCATCAATGAGCGCAGGTCCGTGAGCTTCTCCGCGCGCAGCTCGTCGCGCTCCCCGCGGTCGATCCGATCGAGGAGGTTCTGGACGAGCGGCGCGAGCTCGAGTGGGTTGAACGGCTTCGTCACGTAGTCCACGCCCCCGATGTCGAGACCACGGGCGCGGTCCCGGAACTCCGCTCGCGCCGTCAGGAAGATGATCGGGATCCCGGTCGTGCGGTCGTCCTCGAGCAGCTGCTCGGCGACGCGCCACCCGTCGAGCCCAGGCATCATCACGTCGAGGAGGATCACGTCGGGCTTCTCCTCGCGTGCCTTGTCGACCCCGGTGGGTCCATCGGCCGCCTCGATGACGTCCATTCCCTCCGCTTCGAGGTTGACGCGGCAGAGCAGGCGGATCGGAGCCTCGTCATCGATTACGAGAACCTTGGTCATCACCTGGCCGTCCCGGTCGCTGCCGCGGCTATACCCGCTCCAGTGTCCACTTACTCGCGTGCGGCCGGCAGCTCAAAGGCGAAGCTCGAGCCCTCGCCTTCGGTCGAGTCCACCCAGATGCGGCCGCCCATCGCGGTAACGAGCTCCTTGGCGATGAAGAGCCCGAGCCCCGTGCCGGCGGCGCCATCGCGTGCGGCGGACTCGGCTCGGTAGAACTTCCGGAAGATCCGCTCGCGCTCGGCAGTCGGGATTCCCATCCCCTCGTCGGCCACGCGCACCTCGACGCGGTCGGCGGTCCGCCGGGCGCCGACGGTCACGGTGCCGCCCTGGGGCGAGTATCTGAGCGCGTTCTCGAGCAGGATGTTGAAGACCTGACGCACCTTGTCCGGATCGGCCTCCGCGGCGAGCGGCTCATCGGGAAGGTCGACCTGGAAGCGGTGGCCGTTCATGACACTGCTCTCCTCGGCTGTCTCGACCACCTCGGACACGACGGAGCCGACGTCAATCCGCCCGCGCTCCACCTGGAGATCGCCTGCGTCGAGCCTCGCGACGTTCAGCAGCTGGTCCACGATCTCGGTCAGACGTCCCGACTCGGACGCGATGTAACCGAGGAAGGTGCGACGTTCCTCCTCGCCGAACGGAACGTCCTGCCGGAGTAGCGTCTCGGCGAATCCGTAGATCGAGGTCAGCGGCGTACGGAGCTCGTGCGAGACGGCGGCGACGAAGTCGGACTTGACCTGCTCGACCATGCGGTCGGCGGAGATGTCGCGGAAGGCGAAGATCCGGCCTGCGACCGCGCCGAGCGGATCGCGCATGATCGCTTCGCTGAGCGAGAGCCAGACCTCCTCGCCCCCGCGCATGAGCGACACGAGACGCTGGCCCGAATGTGCCTCGTCCTCGCCCGATTCGAGCTGACGCTGGAGAACCTGGACGGTCGTGCGCCCGATCGCCTCCTCCTGCGGTACGCCCGTGATCTCCTCCGCGGCGGCGTTCCAAAGGACGACCTCGCCGTCACGATCGACGGCGACGATCCCGTCGGCGATGTTCGCGAGGATCGCGACGCTACGCTCCTTCTCCAGCGAGACGCGCGAGTACAGCTCGGCATTCGCGAGCGCGGCCGACGTATTCGCGGCGAGTGCAAGCAACGCCTCGACCTCCTCGGCGCGCCACATCCGCGGGCGGCGCCCGTAGACGGCGAGCACACCGGCGAGCGCGCCCCCCGGACCGGAGAGCGGAACACCGAGGTACGCCGCATAGCCGGCCGCGAGAATCGGGTCCGCTCCGAGCAGGCGCTCGTCGCCGGATGCATCCTCCACCGCGAGCGGCGAGCGCGACTGAAAGACATCTCCGGAGAGCCAGGCGCTCGAGGGCGTGCGTGTTCCGACGGCCTCGTCCGCCCCGATGCCTGAGGCGGCGCTCACCACGAGGTCGTCGTCTTCGAGCGTACGCACGGCGCAAGCCTCGGCGCCGAGGAGGGAGGGCGCCTGCTGGACGACCTCGTCGAGCACCGCGGCCGGGTCGAGCTCGGTGGCGAGGACGCCGCCGGTCCGCGCGAGCTGCTGCGACAGCGCGCGTGCTGTCCGTTCAGCCTCGAACAGCTCGCTGCGCTCGAGCGCGCCGCGGGCGGCGTCGCCGAGATGGCGAGCGAGCTCGAGATCCTCGTCCGCGAAGCCGCGTTCGCCGGCGAAGAAGACGATGACGAGTCCGGAGTTTTCCGCCCGCGAACTGGCGATAGGGACGGCGAGTAGCGCTCTGTAGCCGGCCGCTGCGGCAAGTTCCTGCCAGCTCTCCTCGAAGCGATCATCGCGTGTGACGTCGGGCGAAGCGAGGATGCGTTCGTCAGCGGCCGCCGTCTGCAGCGAATCGGCGGATTCCGGCAACCCGCGCTCGAGGGCCTCCACGAGCTCGGCGGGAAGAGCGGCCGAGCCGGCGAGCTCGAGGATCGCCCCGCGGGGCATGAGCACCGCCGCGAATGCGCCGCCGAGGGCCTCACACGCCGCCTGAGCCAGTGCGTCGAGCGTCGCGGAAAGCGACAACGACTGGCCGAGGAGTGCGGCGATGCGGAAGAACGCGCTCTGCTGCGCGATGCGCCGCTCGTTTTCGCGAAGGAGGCTGGCGACGTGCAGCGCGAGGCCGATCTCGCGGGCGACGGCCTCGGTGAGACTGATTTGCTCGTGCGTCCAGTGCCCCGGCTCGGTGCGGTGGAGGCCCAGCACGCCGATCAGCTCGTCGAAGACGACGATCGGGACCGCGAGGACTGCGCGCGAGCCGAGGGCGAGCAACGTGTCGCGTCCACCGAGAGACGGATCCTCGAGCGCCCCGGCCGCCGCGACGTCGTCCACCGCGACGGTCTTCCGCCGGCGCACCGCGAGGTTCGATACCGCGAGACGCTGCCCCGTGTGAATCGGCTCGAGCGCATGCGCGTGCCACTGGGCGGCAATCGGGATCTCGTCCTCGGCGCCGCCGAGACGGATGAAGCAGCGGTCGACGCCGAGAGCCGTACCGGTTTCTCGCACGGCAACCCGCAGCAGCTCGTCGATGTCGAGCTCTGAGCGAACGCGCGCCGAAATGCGCGCAACGAACCGCTCCCGCTCCAATGCTTGCGCCAGCGCCACCATCGAGCGCGTCCGAGCGAGCGCAAGCGCCGCCTCACCGGCGATCGTCTGCAGGAGCGTGAGCTCCTCGGACGAGAACGCACGATGCTGCGACACCGTTCCCGCAACGAGCACCGCGATGACCCGCTCGTCCGCGATGAGCGGCACGAATGCGACGCTCTTCGCCCCGGTCGCCCCAACCATCCGTGGATTGACGACGTTCGAGGCCTGCGCGTCGTAGACGGCGACCGGCACCGCCTCGTACGCCGCCGTCGCCACGCCGGAGGGCTCGTTGTCCAGTTCGATGCGAACGTCCGGGAACCACTCCAGCTCGCGCCCGCGGACGCGACCCATGAGGCCGGCTCCTTCCCGCTCGTCCTCGTCGACGAGAACGAGACAGGCAAGCTCGGCGTCCACCAGGTCTTCCACCTGCTCGAGCAGGGCACGCGCCACGACCTCCGCGTCGCCCGTGCGAC
>WNFZ01009918.1_pt1 | contig 15099 bp, 13 predicted proteins | sample 5400081 | NCBI WGS metagenome assembly WNFZ01 (sample SAMN13153365, study PRJNA577476) | soil metagenome | isolation source: 80 cm soil or saprolite under grassland replicate 1 | place: USA:California | collected 2016-06-15 | reverse complement strand
TCAGACGTCTTTTCTGAAGCGAGCTTGCGCCGCAGAGAAGAGAGGAGTTGGAGTTCGTTTTTTTATTCACGCTATCACTTGTACCTGGTTAACCGCATTATTTCCAGCGGTTTACCGTTAACTTAATCACATTGGCGTTAAAACGCCGGCCTAGGTTCAAACCGTCGCTCCGCGACGAAGAAGCATTTGGAGATCGAGCCCCTTCCCGCCGCCGCCTGATATACGAAGGAATTTGAGCCTGCGGAGCAGGCGGCAGCATAAAGCCTGGGGCGTAAGCCCCAGGAGAGCGGCAGCAAAGCGATCAGAGCCCACGAAGTGGGCGACAGCCAATGGCTGCCGCCCGTTTCACGGGCTTGATGGCGCTCCGAACTGACCTGGGGTTCCGCCTTCGGCTCCACCCCAGGCTTTACTCTGCCGCCCGCTCCGCGGGCTTGAATAATACCAAAAAACTTAATTTACAGAGTACTTATGGTCTTTGAATAAATAATGTAACAACCGCGTAGGGGCCGACCTACGTGTGGGGCCCCTACGTTGGATCGCGCAGTTGCGTTTAATTTTCCAAAGACCGTTATTCTGTCCGTAGCATGAATGGGGCGGTGAGCAGATGGATTAAAGTCTGTTCCACTCTCGGGGCAAAAAATATAGCGCGGCGGAGCGTAGTGATTGTCAATCGGAGTGTCAACGCGTGACGCCTGTTTTGGCCTGATTTTCGGACGCGCAAATAAATATTCTCGAAACGTACAAGAATTTTCGCGGATTCGGCGAGTCAGTGTGGATTCAGGGGCAATATTCGCTTCTGATTTGTCGCTGGTAGAGTCGGTAGTAGCGCCCCTTCTGTTCCAGCAATAGCTCGTGCGTCCCCTGTTCGAGCACACAGTTGTTTTTCAGGACCAGGATAAGGTCGAATCTCTCCATCGCGGCGAAGTTGTGCGCGATGACCAGGGTGGTCTTGCCGCGCTGCAACCGTTCGAGGGCGTCGTGAATGAGCGCGGCGGATTCAGCGTCCACGGCCGAAGTAGGTTCGTCCAGGATCAGGGCCGAGGGGCGCTTGATGATCGCGCGCGCCAGGCAGACGCGTTGTCGCTGGCCGCCCGAAAGCGTCGCGCCGCGCTCACCGATGATCGTGTCGTAACCTTCCGGCAGCGAGGCAATGAAATCGTGCGCGTATGCTTGTCGCGCCGCCTCGACGACTTCTTCCGGCGAGGCGTCGGGCTTGCCGTAAGCGATGTTTTCGCTGATCGAAGCTCCGAAGAGGATCGAGTCCTGCAGCACGACGCCGATTTCGCGGCGCAAACTTTCGCGGCTGTAGCGCCTAATGTCCACGCCGTCGATCCTGATCTCGCCCGAACGCGGGTCGTAGAAGCGCAGCAGCAGACTGGCGACGGTCGATTTGCCCGAACCGGACGGGCCGACCAATGCGACGCGCTGCCCCGGGGCGATGGCGAATGAGACGTCGTCGAGGACCTTCCTGCCGTTCCCGTAATCGAACGAGACGCGGTCGAAGACGATCTCGCCTTTGAGTCGCGGCGCCTCGACCGCCGAGGCGTCGTCGCTGGCCTCAGGCTCCGTCTCGAATATCTCCTGGATGCGCCGCATGCCCACCATCGCGCGCGAATATCGCGTCGAGAGCTTGGCCAGATTGCGCAGCGGTTTGTACATATCGTTCAGGTAGGCTGTGAAGATCAACACGTCGCCGGGCGTCATCTCGCCGCCGAGCGCCAGCAGCGCCCCGAAGAGCACTGTCGCCCACAACCCGGCGGCCTTGATCAATTCGAGCGAGCGCATGGCCACGGCGGCCAGGCGTTCGGCCTCGATCCCCTGCTCCAACGTGATCGCGCTCTCGGCGTCGAACCGCTGCTGCTCATAACTTTCGCGCCCGTAGGCCTTGACCAGCGGAACCGAGGTCAGGACCTCGTTGAGCCGCGCCGCGATTACGCCCTCGCGCTCGCGCTGCTTTCTGGCCGTGACCTTGAGCCGCCGGTAGACGGAAGCGAGCGCATAGAAAAGGATCGGAAACGTCGCCATCGCGACCAGGCTGAGCTTCCAATTGAGCAGGAACATGATCACGAACATCCCGACCACCGTCAGCAGTTGAGATGACGCCGTCATTACCGATTCGGCGAAGGTGTCTTTCAAGACCTCGGTCTCGTTCGTGACCCTGTTGAGCAACTCGCCCGACCGCGCCCGGTTGTGGAAGTAGAGCGACAGCCCCTGCAAATGCGAGAAGAGTTCGCGCCTCAGGATGTGGACCATCTGATGGCCCACGCGCGAGGTCTGATAGAGCTGGAAGTAATCGAACAGGCTCCTGCCGCCCGCTATCAGAACGATGCCAAGAGAGACTACGATGACGGCGACCGTCTTGCCCTGCGCCATCAGGCCGCCCAACCATGCGAGCGAAGTCGGGAGCGGTTTGTCCAACAGGACGTAATCGAAGATGATCTTCAGCGGCCACGGCGCGAGCAGTTCCGTCAGCGTGAAGCCGAGTATGCACAAAAGAGCCGTCGCAAGGCTGCGCCGCATCTCCCACAGATACGCGGTGACGATTTCACGGACGTGGGGCGACTTTTGTTTCGTCATAAGCGCTTAGGGAAATATTCCGAGGTGTAGTCATTTTTCATTTTCCATTTTCCAATTGTCATTTTTCATTTGTCATTACGGTTGCGACTCCTGTAATGAAAAATGAAAATCGCTCGCCCCCAACAGGCTTTGAAAAGTGTGGAAGCGGACTGTCGGATGAGACGCGAGAGTGTCCAATAAGGAGGCTAGAAAGGAGAAAGCTCGCTCGTCCATCACCTTGTGGTGCAGCGCCACGCCAATCGTTTGTTGTAGCAATAACTGGGCGATCAGGCTGTCGACCACATCTTCGGGCGATTTCAAACGCGCGCCGTCATTCCAGCGATAGAGGTCGAGCGTGATCGAAATATCCTCGAATCGGTAGCCCGTCACAACAGAGCCTCCTCGTTTCGCAGAAAGCGCGCGAAAGCCGAGATGATCGAGGGCCCGGTAGGTGTCTTCCGTGCAGCGGTTCCACGGGGGGACGAAAACCGGGAACCAATTCGGCCCGAACGCCTCAGTCATTCGCTCCCGACCCTGCGCGACGTCCGCCAACTGCTCGGCGTATGTCCGGCTGGAGCCGAACTCACATTTCCGGCCCTCGCGTTCGTGGTTGAGATGTAGCCAGCCGTGCTGATTCAATTCGAGCGTCGCTGGCGCCGCGCCGGCGGACTCCGCCAACAATTCGGCGCATGCCGACGTCAGCCGCCCCGGAATCACGCCGAGATTTATCGGAGTATTCCGTTCCAGGAAAAGTCTCAACAGCCGCCGAAGCGTCGCTTCGTCTTCGTCCACGTCGTCATCGCGAAAGAAAAACCGCAGCGGCGCGGCCTTTTGCCTGGGCCGCGCCAGCGTTGATTTCAGTCGCGCGAGAGAAGAATTCATTGATTGTTTATCTCCAAATTCAGAACACACCAGATTGGGACACGCATCGGTTCGGTACAGGGAGCGGTACGACCTGGTCCTTGCGTTATGCGCGTCTCGCGGAGGCGCCAGGTCGCTACCGCTCCCTGTACCGAACCGATGTCGCTCATTGCGCCTCGAACGACTCTTCTGACAGCAATGCCGTCAGCAATTCCGCCGTTCGCGGGGCGCCCTGCAAGTCGAGGGCGATTGAAGGCGCGCGAGCCGGCAGACTGAGACAGCGGGTGATCTCCGCCGCCAGGTAATCGGGGGCGAGCCGCGCCGGGTCGAGCATGCTGACGTAGCCCAATTGTTCAAGCTTGCGCGCGCGCAGAGTCTGTTCGCCATTCTCGTGCTCGGTGAACGGCCAGACCAGCGCCCGAACGCCCGCCGACAAAATGTCCATGCAGGTGTTGTAACCCGCCAGGCTGATCGAAAGGTCTGCCTGGCGGAGCAAATTCAGAAACTGCGTCGTGTGGCGTTGGAGGGTTATGTGGGAACGGCCCGCGACTCGCTCTTGCAAGTCTTGAAATTGCTCGGCCGGCATGTGCGGCCCGGCGAGTATGCGCAACTGGCGGCTCCCGGCGAGCCGCGTCTCCGCGTCCAACACGCAGGTGATCAACTCGTGTCCCACGCGCCCGCCGCCGGCGCTCACCAGCAATGTGGGATAAACTTTAGGCCTAGCCTGCCTCGGCTCTGGACAAACTGAAGTCTGTCCTACGTAGCCGGTGTAGCGGATCGCGCAATTGAGGCCGGCCACGCTCCCGAAAGTCTCTTCCAACCGCTGCAGGCGCGGGTCGGCGTGAATCAAAAGCAGGTCGAAATATCGATTCATCAACGCGCAAACCTCCGCCTCGTAGCGCGCCTGATCGGGCCTGCGCACCAGAATGTCGCGCAGGCTGCAAACTATCTTTATGTCAGGCCGCGCATCTCGCGCGCGGTCCAGCAAGGGCAGCAGCTCGAAATTGAATTTCCATCTGCCGAAGGGAAACAGCTCGATCAGCAAGACGTCCGGCGCAAAACGATCAAAGGCCGCGAGCAGCGCTTCTTTTCTGCCCGCCTGTACTTCCGGCAAACTGTGATGATTATCGACCACGTACAACCGCTCGAACCTGGCGTCCGATCTGAGCGCCGGCAGGTAGACCGCTTCCACCCAGGCGGGCAGATCGAAATCCGGCACGAACTCGCCGCCGTAAACGAAGCGCACATCGAAGTCTCGCAGCGCGAAGAGTATCTGGCGGCCCCGGATGAAATGTCCGATCCCGAGCAAAGACTGGCAATAAAACAACACTCGCTTTTTCATAGTTCAACACACGCCGCTCTATTGATCGGAACTCAGGTAGCTGACGCTCCACGTACCGTATCGCCTGTCGCCGTTCAAGGAGCCGAGAAATAATCGATGCAGCGCCAAAATGTTCGATTCCGCGTCGAACGACCGGCAAACTTTCTCCCGCCCCCTGGCGCCAAGTTCCCGCCTCAAAGCGGGGGCGTCCAACAACTGCGCGATAGCGCCGGCCAGCGCGCGGGCGTCCTTTTGCGGCGTCAGCAGGCCGTTCACACCGTGCTCGATCAGTTCGGGGATGCCCGAGATGTTCGTGGAGACCACAGACAGCCCCAAAGCCATCGCTTCGACGAGCACGTTGGGAATGCCGTCACGGTCATCATTATCGGCGATTTGACAGGGCAGAACGAAGAGCGTGGCCTGTCGATAGACCTCGCGCAACTCTTCCTGTGTGACTGCGGGCCGCAGCGCGACAATGTCTTCCAATCCTAACTCGTGAATCAACGAAGCGACCTGTCGCGCGCAAGGCCCCGCGCCGGCGATGATTTGACACTGAAACCGATAGCCACGGTCTTTCAACAGCCGGCAAGCCTCAATTAAGACGGGGAAGCCTTTTTTCTCGACCAGGCGGCCCACCGAGAGCAGCATGGGCGTCGCAGGCTCTTCCGCCGCATCGTCGTGCGGGGCGAATTGCCGCGTGTTCAGGCCGTGATAGATGTTGTAAATCGGCGTCCCCTTCACACCCAACGAGGCCAGACGCTCCTGGTTCGTCCTGACGCAAGTCACGGCGAATTTCGCGCGGCGCAGCTTGGTCTGCAGCAGGTCGCCGGGATTCAATGCGCGGACGTAAATATCTTTGGCGTGCGCGGTGAAGCTGAATGGAAGGCCGCAAAGCCGGCTGGCGAACATGGCCACCGTCGCCGCCGAGTGGCAGAAATGCGCGTGCAGATGGCGAATCGAGCCTGTAGCCAACACGCGCTGCGCAATGGCGCCGGCCTGTAAAAATTCTTTGACGAAACTCGTCTCAGGCCGGCGCCACGAAGCGAGTCGGTGTTTGAAAGCGAGCCGCAGGGCCGCCAGCAAAGTCAGCGCATAATTAATGGGGCGAGCTTTGAGCAATCGCCAATGGCTGCCGAAAAATTTCGGCGCGTTCCGGCGCAGCCACGTGAGAAAAGGCGCTTCATTGAGCGGAGTGACTTGGGGCAAATAATCAACAGGCGCGCGCGTCGCATCCACTACGGCATGACGCTGAGGGTCGCTCAAGTCCAGGATGGAAAAAAGTCTCAGCCTCAGTCCCAGCTTTTCAAGCAGATAAATTTCGTTCGCAATAAACGTCTCGGACATCCGCGGGTAACTCTTCAATACGTAGCCGATTTCGCCTTCGGCCAGACCGCGCGACGCGTTTCCCGGTTGAATCATAGCGCCTATATTAACAAGTCACGCTCGTGATGTCCTTGCGGCGCATTACGGATTTCTCCGTCGAGCAAATAGACCAGTCTCCCGAAATCATATCCGAGCCGCCGCATCGCAGGCGCCACTTCCGGCGCCTCTGGCCTGCCGACGGCGCGCGCGCCGTGAGCGAAAAACATCGCCGTGGCCGCGGCGGTCGGAGAAGCCAATCGTCGCAACGCCGCCGCCGGATTGCGGCGCGGCGAAACCGGGTTGGCTTCGCGTTCATCCTGTCGATCCTGCAGGCGACGCAGTTCATCAACCGGAAAGCCTGACCGCCGCAGCGTAGCCGTCGCGCGGCGAAAACCGCCGGAGAAGAAACGTTGAACGAGTCGCCACCTGACCAGGCCGCCATCCTTGATCCGATCAGCGACTTTGAATTCCGTAAGCAGAATGTTGGCGGCTGCGGCCAACTGAAGCGCGGGGGGCATGCCGTCTTCTGACCACGGCAGTGAAAGACAGTTGTATGACAGGTAAGCTTTGTCCGCGTTCCGCGGGGACGATTCCGCCGAGAGGAGCGTCAACAATTCGGCCAGGAAGACCGCGTCGTGATTGAGCAGCAGACGCGACCGTTGGCCGTAGAGCCGCCCCATAGTCTTGCAAGTCCCGCAGTAATGGAACCGATGACGTTCACTCTGTTCTACGCTCTGCCCGCAATAACGCAATGGGAGGCGGACGATGCTGACCGACGACGTCGATCGAGCCGATCTTTTGGCGAGATAGGCTCACTTCATACGCTGAGTCTGGCCTACCGATCAGTAAAAGTGTATTTTATAGCCCCGCGCGATCCTGCGCGCCCGAAGCCGACCGAGAGGGTAGCTTATGATGTGGAAAACGATTCTCATTCTGTCGCTGAGTTTCATTGCGTCCAATTCGCAAGCGCCGCAGTTGAAAACGTCCGGCGAACGCCAGGCCGACGCGCTTCCCCGGGATCTGACCGAGACCGAGACGCAGAAAATACTCAGAGAGGATGGCCCCAGGCCGCGCGTCGACGCGACCCTCAAAGTCTCAGACCTGCGCCTCGCCTCGGCGCTCAAATTCGTCGGGGAGAGCCAATATAAATTCGCCGCGCAGGACGTCGACGTCTACGCGGCGCTGATCGTTTACGCCGACGCTTACACCCGCAAGCTGCCCGCATCGCAGATCAAAGATCGCAACAACTGCCTGAAGAAGATCGAACAGGCCATCTTCAAACAAACGCGCGCTGTAGACGCCGTGCTGCGCCAATTTCCCGTCGATTACCGCGAAGGAGTGGGGCCGAAGATCGATCAGGTGAAACAGATTCGCCTGCGCGCCGTTAATGACCTGCTCGGCGGCGGGAATATGATCAAAACGTCTGAGTAGTGTGCAGTTGGCAGTGGATAGTGAGTAGTGGGCAGTTTTGATCTACCCACTATCCACTGCCCACTACTCACTATCCACTGCCCACTGCCCTACTGCTTATCAGGCGGGGTGGCGCGCAGCGTTTCGAGCGATTGTTCGATCTGTGGTTTGATGTTTTCGTTCTTCTCGGTTTTGAGCAGAATCTCCAGCGGTCCGATCGCGCGCCGGTCACGGAGAGCGCCGAGCGCGACGACCACCGCCATTCTGACGCTGTCGCCGGGGGCGCTGTTGAGAAGCGTGAGCAGAGGCTCGACCGCGCGTTTGTCTCCCAGGTCGCCTAGCGCCATCGCCGCGTCGGCCCTCACCATGTGATGCTCATCGGCGAGCGCCTTGATGAGCGGCTCCAGCGCGCTCGAGCATCGCGCGCCGCCGATCGCGGCGACCGCGCTGTCACGGTCTTCAGCCGAGGCGGATTTCAACAGCGGGATGAGCGCCTCACAACCCTTATCGCCGCCGATCGTCCCCAAGGCGATGATCGCGCTCCGCCGGTCTCTGAGGCGCTGGCTTTGCAGCATCCTGGCGAGAGGCTCGACGCCTTTCGCAGCCCCCGTCTGTCCGAGCGCCAGCGCCGCCGCGCTGCGCACCTCCTGATTGTCGTCTCCGAGCGCGGAGATCAACAGGTCGACGCCGGCCTGACCTTCCAACTGGCCGAGCGCTTCGGCGGCCGAGCGCCTGACGGCGGCGTCTTTGAGGATCGAGGATCGAGGATCGAGGATCGAGGATCGAGGATCGAGACAAAGAGGGCGCACTGGAATACCACCATCGTGACTGAACACAGCTTCGAGCTTAAACAACTGAGTGGCATATGCGGTGACCTCTTCCTCAAAAAATCAGCCTCGAAGATCGAGGATCGAAGATTGAGGATAGAACAGCGATCTCACATGCGATCCTCGATGATCAATCTTCGATTCTCGATCTTCGAGGTCAATTGCCACGTCCTTTCTTCTGCGCCGCGGTCGGCAACTGTCCTTTCTCGTTGCGGGCGTAATAACCGCGCCGCGTGCGCGCGATTATTTTGCGGCTGCCCTGAGAATTGACGCTCACCTGGATGTTGCGGAACGTGCCGTCGCGCTTGTCGTTGGACGGGTAATAGCTGACGACGTATTGCGTGCGCAGGTCTTTGGCGATTTGAGCGGCGATGGCCGGAATCTCGCCGATGTCTTTCGGGAAATAGGCCTTCCCGCCCGAATCGTCGGCGATGCGCGAGAGCAGCTCCTTAGCCTTCTTCGCGGGCGATTTCCCGAAGAGGCTCTTCTCCTCCATCTCTTCGTCAATGAAGCCGACCAGATAGACCTGCACCTCGTCCTCCTTGATCGCCTCCATCACTTCCTTCTCTTTGACCGAGCTGTTCTTCTCCAGACCGTCGGAGATTACGATCAGGGCCTTGCGGCGGCGCTTGCCCTTCTCCTGCGCGTAATCGGCGGTGGCGATGATCGCGTCCAGCAGCGCCGTACCGCCGCTCGTGTAGAGTTCGCTGATGGCGTCCTCGAGTTCGCGCCTGTCTGATGTGAAATCCTGCACCAATTCAGGCTCGGCTTTGAACGAGGCGACGAAGGCTTCGTCGTCAACCCGCATCTGCTTGATCAGCGAGACCGAGGCGTCCGACACCGTCTGTAGCTTCGTCCGCATACTTCCCGACGTGTCAATCACCAGCCCGAAACTGACGGGCACCTCTTCGCGGCTGACGTTGTCAACCGTCTGTTTGACCTTGTCCTCGTAAACGCTGAAATCTTCTTTCTTGAGGTTCATAATCGGGGTGTTGTTCTGATCGACCACCGTCACGTCCAGCAACACCAAATCCGTATCGATATTGAATACTTCATCTCTATTCAGCGTTCTCTCGTCCGCCTTAGCGCCCTGACGCTTTTCGCCTTTCTTATCCCTGGCGTCCTCCCGCTGCGGGGTCTGTTTGGGCTCCGGGGGACGTGGCGGGTCCTGCGCGCCGGCGCTATGGATTGTAGATAGACTCAGCAGCGCGACGACCAACATCAGCGAAGAGGCGCGAAAAATAGTTTGGTTCGACATAACGATTTCACTCCCAACAAAATTCGTTTTCACCGCAATTAATTTGGCCCGGAGGAGTTCAGCAATTATACATCTTCAATCGCCGTTAAGCGCAAAAGCTGAACGAAATCTTTCTGTTTTTTTGCGCCCGCGCCGGGGCGCGCCATGGGTTTTACGAAGCCGATTTTATTAGGTAAAGTGGCGAATACGCGGCGCTTCCGCCGCGCGGTTACAACCCTTTTCCACGTATGAAAATCGCCACCTGGAATGTCAATTCGATCACGGCGCGATTGCCACAGGCCCTCGATTGGGTCGAGGCCAATCGCCCAGACGCGCTCTGCCTGCAGGAGACGAAATGCGTCGACGCGAAATTCCCTTTCGACGCGTTTCGCGAGATCGGCTATACGGCCGAAGTTTTCGGGCAGCCCACTTACAACGGCGTCGCGATCCTATCACTACAGCCTGCGACCGACCCTCGGCGCGGGTTGCCGGACGACGCGCCCGAAGCGCAAAAACGACTAATCGCCGCCACGATTAATGGCGTCAGGGTCGTCAACGTCTACATCCCGAACGGCTCCGAAGTCGGGTCGGAGAAGTATCAGTTTAAACTCGAATGGCTGGGACGCCTGCGCAAGTTCCTCGATCAGAATTGCGACCCGGGGCAGCCGATGGTCTTGTGTGGCGATTTCAACGTCGCGCCCGAAGACCGCGACGTTCACAACCCCGCCCTATGGGCCGGGAAGGTCTTGTGCAGCCAGCCGGAGCGCGACGCGATGCAACACGTCGGCGACTGGGGCTTGATCGACGTCTTCCGCCAGCATCATGCGGACGGCGGATTATATTCCTGGTGGGATTACCGCGCGGGCGCGTTCCCGCGCAATCACGGATTGAGGATCGATCACCTCTGGGCGACCGCGCCCCTGGCCGCCAAATGCGTCGACGCCTGGATCGACAAGACGCCGCGCGCGCTGCCCCGCGCCTCGGATCACGTCCCCGTCGTCGCCGAATTCGCGATCTGAATAGGTCCTATAGGTCCTATAGGTCCTATAGGAGTAAATATGGCCGAAACCGAATGCGCATGCGCAAACTTTGAACGCCTGGAAGGCTCGGCGGTCAGTATCTACGTCGCGCTTTATTTGGAAGAGACCGGCGTGGACGAAAAGGCCGGTAAGACCTATTATGTCTGCAAACACTGCGGCAGGCCCTGGACGCAAGAGATTATCGTAGGTAAACCCACGCTCACTCGAATGGAAACCGAGTATAACGTTTGAATAGTGAGAAATCGATGTCATTGCAGACAAGGCAAAACCCCCATACCGGCGCGCTCGAAGTTCTGGTGAACGACGAATGGACTCCGTTTGAAGATTATCGCAAGCGGCAGATTGACGAGGCATACCGGAACTCGATCAGGTTTCTTCGCGACCGGCTCGGCGAGGACGAGGCCCGAAAACTGGAAGAACAATCGAACAGAAGCGAAGATTGATCCCCTTATGAAGAAGCTACCCTCACTAACGCCGCGTGCGCTGGCCCTTCTGCTTGCGCTCGCGCCATCCGCCTCACTCGCGCAGGAAATCCCGAAAAACGACCTCCGATTGACTGAAATACGACACATCGATCTAACCTACGACTTCGCCGGATATCGCAGTCAGGAGGAATGGCTCGATCGCGCGGCGCGGCTGAGGAAACAGATCCTGGTCAGCGCAGGGCTGTGGCCGGCTCCGGCGAAGACGCCGATCCAGGCCACGATCTTCGGCAAGGTCGATCGCGGCGATCACACAGTCGAGAAGGTTTATTTCGAGAGCTACCCGGGGTTCTACGTCACGGGCAATCTTTATCGCCCTAAAAATGTGAGTGGGAAAATACCGGCCGTGCTTTGTCCGCACGGGCACTGGGCTTACGGCAGACTGGAGAATCAGCAACTGAACTCCGGGCCGGCGCGCGCGGCAAGTTTCGCGCGGCAGGGCTATGTCGCGTTCAGCTACGACATGGTCGGTTACAACGACAGCGCCGCCATCAGCCATCGTTTCGCCGCGGGCCATCGGGAAAACGTCGTCGACCGCGAGTCGTTGTGGAGCGTCAACCTGCTGGGATTGCAATTATGGAACAGCATCCGCTCGATTGATTTCCTGCTGTCGCTCCCCGAGGTCGATCCGGAACGCATCGCCTGCACGGGGGAATCCGGCGGCGGCACGCAGACCTTTCTGCTGACGGCCGTCGACGACCGCGTCAAGTTGTCGGCGCCGGTGAACATGGTTTCATTCCTGATGCAGGGCGGCAGCCTCTGCGAGAACGCGCCCAATTTGCGGATCGACACCAACAATGTGGAGATCGCGAGCCTGATGGCGCCGCGTCCGATGATGATGGTGTCGGCCACGGGCGACTGGACCAAGAACATGATGACCTCCGAATACCCGGCGGTCGGCCGGATATACAAACTCTTCGACGCCGAAGACAAGTTGACGGCGATCCAGATAGACGCGGATCACAATTACAACCGGCCCAGCCGCGAAGCCGTCTACGGCTGGTTCGCCCATTGGTTCCTGGGAAAGGCCGAAACAACCCCAATCAATGAGCGCGGTAATGCGGTCGCGCCGATCAGCGATCTGCTCGTCTTTTTCGGGCGGCCCAGGCCGGAGAACGAACTCAACGAGGCTCAATTGACCGAGAGTTTGATCGAGGCGAGGAAGAGACAACTCGACGAGTGGCGTCCCGGCGACGCCGCCGGCCTCGAACGATTCCGCGAGCAGTTCGGCGAGGCGTTCAGATACTCCCTGATGGCCGAATATCCAAAGTGGGGCGAGATGGCGGTCGAGCATCTGGAAGTGAAAAACGCGCCCGGCGCTGTTTCCGAACGCCTGATAATCTCGCGGCGCGGAGCCCGCGTCGAGGCGGTGTTGTGGAAGCATCCGAAGCCAAAACCGAAGCCGGTAAGCGCGTTCGCGCTGGTGGTCGAGCCGGCTTCCAACGATCTGATTCTGCGACTCGTCAAGGCTGATTACACCGTGCTGTCGTTGAAGCTCTTTCCCGGCGGGCGCCAGATTCCGGACAAGGTCAAATTCTTTACCACGTACAACCGCACGGATGAGGCCAACCGGGTCCAGGATATTCTTGCCGCCATAGCCTTATTGAAGCATTCACTGATGGCTTACTTGGGGAATGAAGGGCAAAAGACGAGCCTGAGCGTGGTGGCGCAGGGGCACGCGGGCCTGTTGGCCCTGTTGGCGAGAGGGCTTGCGCCGGCCATCGACAGGATGGTGATCGACGCCGCGCAGTTCGACTCGTCGAGTGACGAGGCATTTATAAAAAGCATGGCGATTCCGGGCATCCGCCGCGCCGGCGATTTCACGACCGCTGTCACGCTCGCGCCGCTCACTCCTCTGTTGATTCACAACGCCGGAAACAAATTCAACACCGAAAAGATCGAGGCCGTTTACAAGGCTTTCGGAAAAGCCGAGGACTTCAAATCGCAGTCGGCGAAGCTCAGTGACTCCGAAATCACCGCCTGGCTTTCGTCCAAATAACAATCCGGTAAGTTACGTGTAGCGTCAACGCAATGGCATTAAGTTAAGAGGATGATGAAGACAGGGAACACAAAAAGCGCAAAGGAAGAGACACATAAGGCACAAATCTATCAATATTATCCTTTGCGCCTTTTGTGTTGGTTTTGCGCTTTTTGTGTTCCCAAGGCCTCGACTTAATACTATTGCGCTGACGCTCCCTGTACCGTATCGTTGGCTCTTTCAAAAGGATAAAAATGCCGCAAAATCAAAGTCAGAATCAGAGCTCAAACTCACAAACCCTGGTCATCGACGCCGAAGAGTTCGCCTTTGAAACCGTCGAACAACACAACGGCATAGCCACCGTGGTGAAATTCAAACTCGACAACCCCGACGTGAGGTCGGGAGACGTGTTGCTGGTCCTTTCGGGGGCGGAGATTCATTTCCACGGCTTCATCGGCGGTATTGAAAACGGCTACGCGATAGCGGCGGACCACTCCGGTTCGATGTTACTGGCCGGAGTTCACTAACCTGGGTACGCATCGCTTCCAGCGTGCAGTCTCGGCAGGAGGCGCATTAAAAAGCAATGGGCTGTCTAACCGAGACTGCACGCTGGAAGCGATGCGTACCCAGGCGCCTCCCGATTTATGCGCAGTCTTCAAATAATCTGTTCAATGACCCGCCCGCCGAAATCGGTCAACCGTTCATTTCGTCCGTTGTGCAAATAAGTCAGCTTCATCTGGTCGAGTCCGAGCAGATGCAGGATCGTCGCGTGGAAATCGCGCGGGTGGTAGCGCTCGCCGACGGTCCTGTAGCCGATCTCGTCAGTTTGACCGACGACCTGTCCCCCTTTGACGCCGCCGCCCGCCATCCACATCGTGAAGGCGGTCGGGTTGTGATCGCGGCCCTTGCCGTTTTCGGAGACAGGCGTGCGCCCGAATTCGGTCCCCCAAATGACCAGCGTCGAATCCAGCATCCCGCGCCCTTTCAAATCCCTCAACAATCCGGCGATGGGCTTGTCGGTCCACCGGCACATCTGCCCGTGATTTGCGACCACGTTTTCGTGCGCGTCCCATTGCACGCTGACCGGGCCGCCGCCGGAAAAGAGCAGGACGAATCGTACGCCGCGCTCGACCAGGCGCCGCGCGAGCAGACACCGCCCGCCGAATTCCGCCGTCTGCGGGTCGTCGAGGCCGTAAAGCTTCTTCGTCTCCTTGCTCTCCTTGCTCACGTCCACGGCCTCGGGCGCGTGTTGTTGCATTCGGAAAGCGAGTTCGTATGAAGAGACCCGCGCGGCCAGTTCCGTGTCGTCCTCGCGCCCATTGCGCATGGACATTTCGTTCATTCGCCGCATGAAATCGAGCATTCGCTGTTGTTGATCGCCGCCGATCTCTTTCTGCGGGGCGAGGTGGAGGATCGGCGTCGACCCGTTTCGCAAGACCGTACCCTGATGAACCGCCGGCAGAAAGCTCGCGCCCCACATCGGCGCGCCGCCTTCCGGCAATCCTTCCGGCTGCGTCATCACGCAATAGGCCGGAAGATTTTCGCTCTCACTTCCCAGGCCGTAAGTCACCCAACTGCCCAACGAGGGGTGCGACGGCAGCACACGCCCGCACATAATCTGGTACATCGCGGGCGCGTGGACGAAGCTCTCGGTGTAACACGACCGGATGAACGCGATGTCGTCAACGCTTGTGGCCAGATGAGGGAAGAGGTCGGAGACCTCGATGCCCGATTGACCATACTTCTTGAACTTCCACGCGCTGCCCATCAGCGGCGTGCATGGCTTGATGAACTGGCTCTTGATCTCGCCGAACGACGGCGGTAGTTGCTGGCCATGAAGCCTGTCGAGCGTGGGCTTCGGGTCAAATGTCTCCATCTGGCTCGGCCCGCCGACCATATACAGGAAGATCACGGCTTTGGCCTTCGGCTCGAAATGCGGACGCTTGGGCGCAAGGGGGTTGAAGGGTTTGGTTCCGCCGTCCAGCGCTTTCGCGTCGCGCGCGAGCAAATACGAAAGCGCGAGCG
>WNFZ01003600.1_pt1 | contig 15104 bp, 19 predicted proteins | sample 5400081 | NCBI WGS metagenome assembly WNFZ01 (sample SAMN13153365, study PRJNA577476) | soil metagenome | isolation source: 80 cm soil or saprolite under grassland replicate 1 | place: USA:California | collected 2016-06-15 | reverse complement strand
CACGGGCTGATCGTGATCATTGCGATCGGCGAGTCCTTGATCGCCATCGGCCTCGGGGCGAGGAGTACCGAAATCGGCACCGGCGTGATCGTCGCCGCCGTGCTCGGACTGGTGGTGACCACCTCGTTCTGGTTGGCGTACTTCGATTTCTTTCCGATCCGCGGCCAGCAGATGCTCGCCGACCGAAGCGGCGCGCAGCGCACCGCCCTTGCGCGCGATGCCTACACGTATCTGCATCTGCCGATGGTGGCAGGCATCGTCTTCTTCGCGTTCGCGATGAAGACGACGCTCGCGCATGTCGGCGACGAGCTCGACACGATCCCGGCGCTCGGCCTCTGCGGCGGCCCCGCGCTCTACCTACTCGCCTACGTCGCGCTGCGTCTGCGTGTCTCGCGCACACTCGGTCGTGGCCGCTTAATCGCCGCGGTCGCTTGCGCCTTGCTGTTCCCGATAGTCGTAGTCGTGCCGGCGCTCCTCGCGCTCGCGCTCGTGGCCGCCGTCTGGGTCGCATTCGATGCGTACGAGATCATCTGGTGGCGCGAGGCCCGCGCACGCACACGCGCGCTCCGCCTGCCGGCGTCCGTCTCCTGAGGCCGGCAGCTCGCTTAGTCGGTCTCGCACAAACCCGCCGCGGCCCGTCGCGCAAGTTTTCTGCTCAGGGACCGTCTCTAGAGAATGAAGCCGCAGGGAAGACCGCATGATTCATTGGTGATCCACCCGCAAAGAAGCTGAGTGCATCCGCGGCCGCAGGGAGCGGCCGCGCTTCCTATCCGCATGCACCGGCCGTGTCTTTGCTGAGGCCGGCCAATCCGTGCTTGGACACGCTGACGGTGACGCCAGGTTGGGCCTTGGACTGGGTGCCAGGTTGGGCCTTGGACTGGGTGCCGTGGCAAAGCACGACCTTCGGTTCGGGCCCGACGCTCGGATTTGCCTTGGCCTTCGACGAGTGAGCCTTGCTTTTCTTTGGCGAGTCGGCGCCCCCCCGCGACTCGGCTTGCGGACCAAGCCGCGTCTTGCTCGTCCCTTCTGCCGACATCGGGGCGAGAACGAGTTGTTCCTGCAGTTGTTCTGGCCACGAGCCCGATGCCCGAGCCTGTGCGACCTGCGAGATGGCAGCCCTTTGAGGCTCTTGCGTCGTCTCATTGGGCTCCGAGAGCAAGACTTGGATGAGCCCGAACGCGATGAGAGGAACGACGGTCCCACCGGCGAGGGCAACGCCCATCTTGAGTTGCTCCGCGCCTCCGGTGACCAGGGACTTGGTGCGGAGGAACCCGAATGGCCAGATGAGAAGCGCCCGCGACGGCGCGAGCCGTCTTCTCCAGTCGGGATTAGCGAGGGTGGTTGCAACTTTCTTCCGCGCTCGAAACAGCAGCGTCTCGACGGCGGCGTCCGAGACGGCCATCTCCGCAGCGATCTCGTCATACGAGAGCCCGTGCCAATCGCGCAACAAGATTGCCCGACGCTGCCGAGCAGGTAGGTCACGCAGCGCCTGGGACAAACCGAGAAGCTCCTCATTTCCCGGCTCTCCAGACCCGGCGAGCTCGTCCAGCGCACTGGGATCACGTAGCTCGAGCCGCGTGCCACGCAGCTTCGAGCGCAGCGAGGTTGCACAGACGTTCGCCGCGATTTGGAACAGCCAGGCCCGTGGCTGTTGCGGCTCGAAGCCGCGCTTGAGACTGCGCCACGCGTTGAGGTACGTGAGCTGGAGGGCATCCTCCGCCTCCTCGGGCGATCCGAGCCGTCCGAGGCAATAGCGGTAGACGCCGACCGAGTATCGCGAGAAGAGCGCGGTCGCGTCTTCGGCTTCCGCCGTCTTGCCGTTCATCAAGCCATTCCCGGCGAGCTGCAATTCGGACCTTCCCACCCGTGTCCGGAAAGCATGAGTATCTCGCTCCCCGGTTTCAAGGGCATCCCTCGTTCGGGGGATAGGAGCTTCGGGCGCATCGGCACGCGAGGTGTACTTTCCGCCGCGACCGGATAGAACCCGACGATGCTCGTACTCCTCCTGATCATCATCCTGATTCTCGCGCTCGGCGGCGGGATCTTCATCAGCAAGTTCCTGTTCCTCTTGCTGCTCCTGCTGCTCCTGCTGCTGCTCTTCCGCTAGGAGCTTAGGACAATCCGAGCTCGTCGCGGAGCCAGGCGAGGCGGTCCTTCCGCGCCGCGTCGTCGAGCTCGTGGCCCGCGTCGTAGCTCTCCGCCTTCTTGGGCTCGCTCGCGGCTTCCGTCAGCTTGTCGGCGACGTAGCCGGGCACGAACCTGTCGCTCTTCGCGAACTGGAAGAAGACGCTCGCGGGCGCGGCGTCGCCCACGTTGTTGACCGGCTCGAGCGGGGCGAACGCCCGGTCGAGATCGGTCTTGCTCGCGCCGCGCACGAAGTACTTGAGGAACCAGTTCGAGAACGTGGCGTCAGGCGCCATCAGGACGTACGTCTGGGGCCGCTTGTCGGCGACGAGCAGCGCGCCGAACATCGCTCCGTAATCGTGGCCGACGAAGCCGACGGGAACGTCGCCGGCCTGCTCCTCGAGCACGTCGAGCCCGCGCCGGAGCTCCACGACCTGGTCGATGGTCATCTGCCGGTCCGCAGTCGCGTCCTCGCTCACCGGCTCTACCCAGGGGAAGAACTCTTGCGGGAGGAGCGAAACGACCCCCTCTTTGGCCAGCGCGAGCGCGTCGACGAGGAACTCCTTCCGGTTCGGGTTCGCCTCCTCGCCGTACCAGTGGGCCCAGAGGACGGCCGCCTTGGGCTTCCCCTTCGGACGCACCAGGAAAGCGGAGACCTTGCGGTCTGCTGCGTCGAAGACGACGTCGACAACCTCCGCGCCCTTCTGGCTCTTCGTCTTCTTCTCGACGAGGTTCAGGGGCGCGGACTGGTCGTAGGAGAAAAGCTCGGTCCGCTCGTCGAGCGAGGGCACAGCGGTGCTGGTCGTACCGGCGATGGTGTCCGTCGGAGGCGCCCCCGTATCCGATCCCCCTCCGCAAGCGGCCAGAAGGACTGTCAGTGTGACGAGTGTCGTCAGTCTCATGCTTTACTTTTACCACTGACGCCAATGCTGAACAAAAGTTAGATGCCGACGAACAACGACGCGGACGCAGTCGGCCTCGCGGTCGGGCTGGTCAACACCTGGGATCTCCTCGCCGATCCTCCAGATCTCATCCGCGACGTGCCGCAGATCGCCCGCTGGCTCCGCTTGCACGAGGAGCCCGGACTGGAGGAAGCGGCCGCGCGCCTGACCCCCTCTGACCTAAACCGGCTTCGGGGCGTCCGCGACCGGCTGCGGCGCGCCTTCGAGGCCGCGAACGAGGGCGAGGCAGTCTCCCTTCTCAACGAGCTCCTCCTCGAGACAGGCGCCGTTCCCCAGCTCTTGGCCGAGACCCGCACCTGGAAGTACGTGCCGGCCTCCAAGCGCGCCTCGGATGTCGTCGCCGCGGTCGGAGCGAGAGGCCTACTCGAGGCGATTCGGACCGCCGGGTGGGAGCGCTTCGGCATCTGCGCCGGTACGCCATGCCGTTGCGTGTATGTCGACCGCTCGCGGAACCGAAGCAGGGCGTACTGCTGCCAGCTCTGCGCGGACCGCGTGAACCAGGCCGCCTACCGGCGGCGAAAGGCCCGCGGGCCGCTAGACGCCTAGCGGCTACGCGCGGCCGGGGAGGCGGCTTCTAAGCGGCGTCGCGCGCTGCACCGGTCCGGTCGGGAGATTCCAACGTCTCGTAACGTCGAAGCCCCACACCTGAACCGGATCGGGTCGGCTCTCCTGCTCGGCGTGGTCGTACGTCCAAACCGTCTCCCTCCGACCACGGTCGGCGTTCTTGATGACCTGAAGCCCGCCGACCGCTCCGGTACGGCGCGGATCGCGCCTGCCCAGATGGTCGAGCGCGAACTCGACAGCCTCTACGTAGTCGTGGCAGCGGTAGAGGATGCCCATGTCAACCCAGGCGTCCCCGTCCAGGATCTCTCGGACTTCATAGGTTGGTTGCCCGGCCGCATGGCGAGGATCTTCAGCCATGCAAGACTCCTTTCGTACTGAAGCGTACGAGCCGGAGCTCCGGGCGGGAATCCCCCGGTTAGGTGGGTCCGGGCGCCACCTCGCGATTACCGAGGAATTCGCGCCCAACTGCCTGGACGATGCCCGCGGCCGGGATTGCCGCCAGCGCGCCTAGAACGCCGGCCAGCTCGGCCCCGATCAGCACGGAAACGAGCACGACCAGTGGTGTGAGCTGCACCGTGCGGCCATAGATGATCGGCTGGAGGATGTGGTTCTCGAGCTGCTGGTAGACGACGAAGAACACGACGACGATCACGCCCTTGATCCAGCCGAGCTCGACGAAGGCGACGGTTGAGACGAGGACGGCGGCCAGAGTGGCCCCGGCCAGCGGAATGAGGTCGAGGACGGCCACAACGACGGCGAGCGCGATCGCGTAGTCGCTGCCCAGGCTGAAAAGGACGATGGCGCTCGCGACTCCCGCGATGACGCTGATGAGGATGTTCCCGGTTACGTAGCCTCCGACGGTGCGGTAGATCTCTGTCCCGATGCGCCGCCAGCGGGGGCGGCTCCGGTCCGGCAGGAAGTTGTAGAAACGCTCGACCAGTCGCCGGCCGTCGAGGAGCATGAAAAAGGTCAGGAAGGCGATCGCGACGACGCCCGCGACGGCCGTGAGGACGCCTCGAGCGACGGCAAGCCCGGTGCCGGTGATTCCGAGCACTCCGCCGGCGCCCTGCTTGTCGATCGCCTCGCGGACGCGATCGACGATGTGGTACTCGGTCTGGAGGAAGCCGAACGGCCCGCGCCCCGCTGTCACGTCGTCGATGACCTGCGGCACGTAGTCGACGAAGCTCCGCACCTGATCGACGAGCGGCGGGACGAGCAGGAATCCCAAGCCCGCGATGACCCCGATGGCGAGGACGAAGACGATCCCCGTCGCGTAGCCGCGCCGGAGACCTCGCCGCTCGAAGAATTCCACGGCAGGGTCGAGCGCGAGCGCGAGGAAGACGGCGATGAGGATCCACGTGATGATGTGCCAAGCGAGATAGACGAGCGAAAGAAGCGCGAGGGTCGCGAGCAGGATCCCGAGGACGACGAGGACCGTCCGCGGGCGAAAGGAAACGACCCGCTCCTGCGCGGCGTTGGCCATGGCCGAAGACTGCATGCGCAATCGGACGAGGTCTAAGCGGGCGAAGGGAATCGAACCCTCACCACCAGCTTGGAAGGCTGGGGCTCTACCTTTGAGCTACGCCCGCGTGCAATCACGATAGCGCTGCGGCGCGGGGATTGAAGCGCTCGTACCGGGGGTGGTTAGCTACGCAAGCATTGCGCGAGCTAGACATCACCACGGAGGAAGCGGGTGCCGGCGTCGCCGTCGTCGCCCTCGCGGGCGAGATCGATCTCTACACCTGCCCCGAGTTCAAGCAGGAGCTCCTGCGCGTGATCGCTGACGGGGCCACCCTCATCGTCGTTGACCTCACAAAAACCACGTTCATCGACTCGACCGCCCTTGGCGTGATCATCCGCGGCGTCGAGAGGCTGAAGCAGAGGGACGGCCGGCTGGTCGTCGTTTGCGCAGACCCGAACATCGTCAAGATCTTCGAGGTGACCGGCCTCAACAGGATCTTCTCGGTCCACGGCTCGCGGGACGAGGCGCTCGCTCAGACGCCCTCCTAGTGCTCATCGCTGCCACGCCGTCGCCGGGAAGCTGGCACGCGGCATGGGAAGAGGTCGCCGCCCTTGCGCTCGTAGCGGTCGCCTACGGCGCAGTTGTCCGTAAGTACGAGATCTCGACGGTGCGGAGGCGAGCATTCGACGCGGCTCTCCTCGGCGCGCTCGCCGCGGTCGTCAGCCCACTCGCCACGCTGGCGCTGCACTATTTTCTCTGGGCGCACCTGCTTCAGAACGTCGCGCTCGCGGAGTGGGCGCCCGCGCTCGCCGTGGTTGGGATCTCCCCCGCCCTCGCGGCTGCCGTCGGCCGTAACGGCGCCGTACGGGCGCTCGTTCATCCGCTCGTCGCGCTGCCGCTCTGGCTGGCGGTGTATGGGGTCTGGCACGTGCCTGCCCTCTACGACGCGGCGCTCCGGCACAGACTCCTGCTGGACCTCGAGCACGCGTCGTACCTCCTCGCAGGCTGTCTGCTCTGGTGGCCGGTCTTCCACGACGTGCCGCGCCGCCTCCGCGCCGGCGCGAAGGCCGCGTACCTCTTCGGCGCCTTCGTGCTCGCGAGCCCGCTCGGGCTCGTCCTCGCGCTCCTCCCCAGCCCGATCTATGACTTCTACGAGCAAGCGCCTCGGCTCTGGGGAATCGGCCCGCTGACCGACCAGCAGATCGGAGGGGTGGTCATGGCCGTCTCCGAGGGCATCCTCTTCTTCGCGCTCTTCGCCGTCTTCTTCGTCCGCTTCATGGCCGAGGAAGAGGCGGGTTACAGTCCTGGCGATGCCTGACTCTCGCCTTCCTCCGCTCGCCGACGCTCTTATCCCGGCCGCCGACGGCATGCCCTCCGCGAGCGAGGCGGACGCCACCGGGAAATGGGCCGAGCGGGCGCTCGCCGCACGGCCCGACCTGGCGGCGGCCTTCGAGCGCGCCCTCGCGGCCGCCGACGTCGAGAGCCTGCAGAAAAACGATTCCGAAGCATTCGCCGCGCTCGGCGAGATCGTCTCCGGCGCCTACTACATGAACGTCAAGGTGCGGAAGCGGATCGGCTATCCCGGGCAGAAATCGAACCCGCCGTTCCCGGACGAAGCCGACTATTACCTCGAAGGTCTCCTGCCGGAGCGTGACGAGCCGCTGCCCGACCGAAGGGCGACGGCGCCTCACGTCAAGACGGATTCGCCGGCCAACGTCCTCGTGATCGGCGCCGGTGCCTCCGGTGCCGTTGCCGCGAAGGAGCTCGCGGAGGCGGGGTTCTCGGTCGTGTGTCTCGAGCAGGGAGGCTGGAAGAACGCCTCCGACTTCCCCGGCGACAAGCTCGAGTTCGAGCTTCTCGTAGGCAAGGAATGGAACGCGAACCCGAACGTCCGCGGCTGGCCGGAGGACTATCCGTGCGAGACGTCGGAGTCGGAGGTCGACCCGGTGATGTTCAACGCGGTCGGCGGCAGCACGATCCACTTCGGCGCCCAGTGGGCGCGGATGCGCCCCGCGGATTTCCGCACGCGCTCGCTCGAGGGCGTCGGGGACGACTGGCCCATCTCCTACGACGAGCTCCTGCCGAGCTACGAGCGGCTCGACATCGACATGAACGTGTCGGGGATCGGCGGCGACCCGGCCTATCCGCCGGGCGCCCCGCCGCCGCTGCCTCCGCTCTCGATCGGGAAGATCGGGCGGAAAGCTGCCGAGGGGATGAACAAGCTCGGCTGGCACTGGTGGCCGGCCGCGCACGCGATTCCGTCGCAGGCGACCGCGACGCAGGCTCCGTGCGCCCGCCGGGGGACGTGCATGTTCGGCTGCCCCGAGGGTGCGAAGGGCTCCACGGACCTGACGATCTGGCCCAAGGCGCTCGCCGCAGGCGCGAAGCTCGTCACGGGCGCGCGCGTGCGCGAGATCACGACGAACGGGAACGGGCTCGCCACCGGCGCGCTCTGGCTCGACCGCGACGGCAACGAGCAGAGGACGGAGGCCGACGTGGTCGTGCTGGCCGCCAACGGCGTCGGCACTCCACGGCTCCTGCTTTTGTCCGGGCTCGCCAACTCGTCGGGGCTCGTCGGCAAGCGCCTGATGCTCCACCCCTATATGAGCGTCCTCGGGCTCTACGACGAGGATCTCGAGAGCTGGCTCGGGCCGTGGGGCACGCCTCTTCTCTCGCTTCAGTTCGCGGACACCGACGAGTCGCGCGGCTTCCCGCGCGGAGCGCAGTGGGACGTGATGCCGATCGGCGGGCCGCTGATGGCGCTCGCGCGTTACGACGCGTTGCCGTTCGAGGAGCGCTGGGGGCCGAGCGTCCATGGGCTGGTGGAGAAAACTCTGGGTCGAGCGTTCGACTGGGGCATCGGGATCGAAGATCTTCCGTCGGAGGCGAACGTGGTTGCACTCGATCGAGCGCTCACGGACAGCGACGGAATTCCCGCGCCGCAGATCCGCTACCGCATCGACGAGGACGCGAAGGCCAACCTCGCCTGGCAGCTCGAGCGGGCGAAGGAAGCTCACGAGGCCGCCGGTGCCGTCGAGTCCGTCGTGACCGACTGGTCGCAGTGGGGCTGGCACCTCCTCGGCACCTGCCGAATGGGCGACGATCCGCTGACGTCCGTCGTCGATCGCTTCGGGCGAGCCCACGACGTGCCGAATCTCTACATCGTCGACGGAAGCGTCTTCGTCACGTCCGGTCCACAGCCGCCGACCGCCACGATCGCGGCCAACGCACACCGCTGCGTCGAGCATCTGATCCAGACGGCAAGCCCCCAGGCCGTTCCCGCTTGAGCCGCTGCGCCTGGGTGCCGGAGAGCGATCCGCTCTACGTGGCCTACCACGACGAGGAATGGGGCGTGCCCTCGCACGACGAGCGTCACCTGTTCGAGATGCTCGTCCTCGAAGGCGCGCAGGCCGGGCTCTCCTGGTCGACGATCCTGCGCAAGCGTGAGGGGTACAGGAAGGCGTTCGCGGGGTTCGAGGTCGCGAAGGTGGCCCGTTTCGGTCCGCGCGACATCGAGCGCCTCATGGGCGACGCCGGAATCGTGAGGAACCGGCTCAAGGTCGAATCAGCGATCGCGAACGCACTTGCCACGCTCGAGCTCGAGAGCCTCGACGAGCTCCTCTGGAGCTTCGTGGACGGCAAGCCGCTTCAGAACCGCTTCAGAAGGCTGACCGACATCCCGGCTGAGACGGCCGAGTCAAAGGCGATGAGCAAGGAGCTGAAGCGGCTCGGCTTCCGCTTTGTCGGTCCGACGGTCTGCTACGCGTTCATGCAGGCCTGCGGCCTCGTCAACGACCACACGGTCGACTGCTTCCGCTACCGCGAGGTCGCCGCGCCTACGAAGTGATCCAGCGGACGAACGCTGGGAGCCGCTGACCTTTCTCGTCCGCTGGGACATCCCAGGCCGCGAAGGGGAAGTAGCCCTCCTGGACCGGCACCTCGTGCTCCTGACCTTCGAATGAGACGACGACCGCGGTCGCCTCTGGCGGCGCTTCGTCCCAGTCCGTGGCCACGCCGACGTTCCGTTCGCCCTCGCCCGACGTGGTGAACGAACCAGGCCCGTTGCCACTGATCTCCTCGTACCAGCCATCCTCGCCACGCCCACAGACCACCTGATACAGGCATAGGAACGGGGGCTCGTTCGTGCCAAACAGGACTATGGCGTGGTTTCCGTCCGGGGAGTAGACGACGTCGAGAGAGCGCGCGTAGCGCTCCGGAATCTCCCCGCGCGCCGCCCCCTCGGGTGTAGAGGCGGGGTTCAGTATCCGACCTTATGGATTGGGACGGACCTGTGAGTCACGTCATTCCTCGCTTATCGGCACGCCCTGCTCGCGAAAGCCCTTGAGGGAAGCCGCGTTCGCCAAGCTTGAGACGACCCCGTACAGACTCGGGATGTAAACGACAAGCGGTTTGCCGCTCGGATCGAGAAGGTGATGTTGGGGTATCCCCACCGGCTGAAAGCGACTGCAGAAGGCATGAACGTGCCCGGTCTCAGAAGCAATGACAGGCCCGCCGCTGTTCCCGTAATTGAGCGCTTTGTCGAGAACGTAGTACAGCGGGTCTCCGGATGACATCACCATCGCCGTTTTCTCCAGAGTCGAGGCGACAATCGCAGACGTAACGCGCGGCGGCAGTTCCATCGCCCCGACCATCCCGGCCGGCCCCGCACGAACCACCCCTCCCGTCGAGAGCGGGTAACCAAACGAGTAGACCGGTTCGCCTTCACTAAGTGCTCGCACCGAGATAGTCAGATGAGGAAAGCCCTCTCTCCCGCTAAGCCAGTCTTTGTTCGCGTTCCTCGAGAAGTCCACCTTGAGCAACGCGAGATCGCTGACGGCGTCTTCGAATACAAGCTCTGGCCACTGACACATCGCCCCGGAGCCTCCGAAGCCGCGCATCTCCTTCATAAGCCATGCGTCTCCTACGTCGCTACGAAGGGAGCCGTCAGCGTGCGCGACCACGTGGCGGGCAGTAACAAACCAGCCGTCATCGGCTACGAAGAACCCTGTCCCGGTCGGAACCGGTAGTCCGCCTGCTGCATGGTGGAGACTGGGGAGTTGCACACAGAATGTTGCGTCCTGCGTCGCCAAAAGTGTGCGCCTGATCATGGGCGTGACAGGCTAGAGGGCCGAAACAGAATCCATCAGGCGCCGTCGCGGCCGGGGAAAGTCGCCGCGGCGCGCTGGATCTGGGCGACGTCGAGCGTCATCTCGAGCAGTCCGACCTGTTCGTCGTAGATCGACGGATCGACCTGCTCCTTGATTTCGTCTTCGAGGATATGCATCACCGGGAGCCCCAACTGGACTCCTGCCAACGGACCCACATAGGCCGGATCTCCGAGGGTCACCGTCTCGGCCGCGACCTCGAGGGCTTCGAGGTCGGCCGCGCCGAGCACGACGACCAGATCGTCCGCCCCGTGCTCGTCCACAAGGCTCTTGATCCGGTCCTGGTTCTCAGGGTCCATGGCCCCGGCGGCCGTTCAGACGAAGCACTCCGTCTCGACGAAGATCGGCTCGGCTCCTGCCGAGCGGACGCATTCGGCGATCGCGGGGCCCGGGACGCCGTCTCGCTCCCCGAGCGCGATCACCTTCTTGCCGTCGAGCTTCATGCAGCCTCACCTCCTCTCAGGGTCGCGAACGCGTCCTCCACCTGCTGCTTGGTCACTTGGCCGGAGAGCCTTTCGAGCTCCTCGCCGTCGCGCATGAGTATGTAGGTCGGCAGGCCGATGACGCGCAGATCGCGGCAGACCTGGCGGTTCTCCGGGGAGTTGACTTTGACGACGCGGACGGCGCCGCCTGCCTCCTCCTCGAGTTTGGCGATCGTCGGCATCATCGCCAGGCACGGTTGGCACCGCGGCCCCCAGAAGTCGACGAAGACGTTGCCCTCGCTCGTGAGGTCCTTGTAGGTGTCCGGCGTGGCTTCGACCGGCATCTCACTCCTTTCCTGATCAACCTTCTGGTTCGAGCAGAATCGACATTCCGTCGGCCAGCTCCGTCATGCGGCCGAGGAAGAGCGACCCTTTGGCGACGAGCATCGTCGAGCCGATCTCCCCCGCGCGCAAGGCCGCAAGCCCGTGCGGGAGCCAGGGCACCGCGGACGCGACGTGGCCCTGCGTCGGCGAGAAGCCCGGGAGGCCATGCTCACGCTCGAACGAGTCGAGCTCGTCACGCGGAATCTCCCCCCTCCTGACGGCGAGAGCGCCCATGAGTTTGTAGTTGCGCTGAGGGACGTTTCCGGCACCTGCCGGCTCGGTGATCTCGGGATCGTGGAGCTCGGTTCCGAAGCGGTCCACATCCGTGATCTTGCGGCCGAGGCGCTCCAACGGCTCGACGACGAGATCCTCGAGCACCGCTTGCTGCGCCGAGCCAGAGCCGACCCTGTGGCGGCCGACGGCGTCGAGGCGAAGAGTCGGGGAGCCGTCACCCGCCGGGCCGACGAGGATTGCCAGGCCCGCGAGCACGTCCTCCAAAACCGGAACATCGTGACGGAGAGCGCCCGCGAACTTCATCCCGAGCTTGGCGAGCGACCCGCCTGCGACGACAGCCACGTGGTCGTAGACGCCGGACGAGACGAGCGAACCCGCGACGACGAGCGCATGGATCGGGCCCGCGCAGAACGCCTTGACGTCGCTCCCGGACGCGTTGACGCAGCCGGCCTGCTCGGCGATTGCCTTGCCGAGGTTGCCGCCGCCACGCTGGTAGCGGTCGCCGACCGCCTCCTCGCCGGAGCCGATCACGTACTGCACCTCGTCGGCCGGGAACCCCGTGCGCGCGAGCAGGTGCTCCAGCGCGAGCGCACCGGTCGTCTTGCACGCGAGGTTCTCGAGCAGGACGGACGCCGAGAGGCTCTCGTCCAGATCGTGCGCGCGGAGCATCGCGCCGGCCCGATCACCGTTCCGGTAGACCGGCAGCGACCCGTCGGCGGCCTCGCGCCCGTCGAGCCTCAGCAGCTGGAACTGATCCGCGGCCTCCAGGCGCCGGTAGAGCGCCTCTTCGTCGATGAAGACCCCGAACGGACCCTCGCGCTTCGCCTCGCCGGAGTGTCGCCACCACGGCCGCTCGATCTCCCAGAGTGCCTCGGGCCGCAAGTTGCCGAGAAAGACCTGGTGCGGCGGGTAGCCGAGCGCCTCCTCGAAGGTCCGCAACCTGGGGGCGATCTGCTCGGCGGCGTCCTCGCGCGTCGGCTTCGAGCCGTGCCGGACGAGGTCGGGTGCATGCGCCAGCACGAGCGAGCAGGAGTGGACGGCCGCGCTCATGAGCTCGGGCACCGGTCGGCGAAGGTTTCGCCCGATTTCGCGCGCCACACGCGCCTTTTTCGGCGATACGATCGAATCGGGTGGTGGTTCGGGGTGGCCCCAATCAGGACGCTCACCCCGCCACTTCCCAGACGGTGTTCGGCTCCACCTCGGTCTCCAGGAGCTCGAAGGCGCGCTCCACGATTCGCCGCCGCGCGTCCGCGTCCAGGCCGAAAGGGTGGGTGATGGCCGGTCCGCGGATGATGCGGTTCGCCCCGATCATCGTTGCCACGGTAGGCAACGACGTCACGTACACGGTCGGGATGCCCGCACGCTCGATCTCTTTCGCCAGCACTGCCCCGCAGCGCGTGCCTGTCCCTCAGGTACCGGAGAGGAGGACGGCGCCGACGCCGGCCTCGCGCAGCTCCCCGGCGATCTCGCGGCCGAAGCGCGTCGACGTGACGACAGGCGTCCCGTTGCCCGTCGTCGTGTAGAAGGCCTCGTGGAGCCTGCCGATACGGCCTTCGCGCTCGAGCTCGCGGGCGGTGTCGAGCGGGACGAGCCGGTTCGGATCCTCGTTCGCGAGCGTGACGTCGAAGCCGCCGTGAACGGACTCGTAGCGAGCAGCCGACAACGTCTCCTCCCCGTTGAGGTCGTAGCGGAACCACCCCTGCGCCCGCACAGAGGGCAAGCGGTCGGGGTTGCCCTGAGGCACGCATCCCGCCTCGGTGACGAGGGCGACGAGCGCTTGGGAGAGGTCGGGCACGGCCGCGGGCGGCTCCACTCGATCGAGACCGCCGCCCACCTCCGTGCGCGTCTCGCCGCCGAGCTTGGCGAGCAGGAGACCGAGGGCGCGCTCGGCTCCTGTCTTCTCGGCGAAGTAGTTCCGGCGGAAGCCGCGCGGCAGGTAGCCCTCCTCGTCGGGAGTGCCGAGCTCGCGTCCTGCGGCGAGCGCCGAGGCCACGCGGGCCAGTCGCGGCAGCGCGTCGCGCATGCCGGCCACGTTGACCGCGGTCGGGACGACGTACGCCTTCCCGGCCGCGTCGACGCCGGGGTTCTCGGGATGCATGGCAGCCACCGAAGGGACGCCGCGCTCCGCAGCCGCGGCGACGAGCGTCCCGCAGGCGTACCCGTAGCGCCCCGAGCCGAAGGCAGGGCCCGCGACCAGCACGTCGGGAGAGTCTTCCTCGAGGTAGCCGAGCAGCGTGGCGAGCGCCTCGTCCTCGTGCTCGGCGAAGTAGTCGTCCCCGCAGGCGATCGTCGCGACGATCTCGACGTCTTCGAGCTCGGCCGCCAACCCGCGGCCAGGGCCGACCGCGCCGTCGAGGCGCACCGGTGGAGTTTCCGCCTTGTCCTCACCGCCCAGGCCGGCGAAGAACTGGTTCAGGTAGTGGACGGCCTTCATTCCGTGCGCGCTCCCAGGGTCAGCTGGCCCATTTGATTCGCCGCGCCGAGGTAGTTCCTGATCGGAATCGGGCCGGCGTTCGCCGCCGGCGTCCCGTCGAGCAGCGTGTCGCCGCCAAGGACACGCTCGGGCTTCCACTCCTCGACCAGTTCCTCGAGGTTCCCCGTCGAGACGATCGAGTCCGCCTCGGGAACCCAGTCAGTGAGGATCGGCCGGGTCGACTCGGGGTCGGTCTCCTCGGCGAGGATCACCGTCGTCCGGATGCCGGCGCGCTCGCAGGCGCGGCAGGTGAGCATCACGTCGGTGTGCGAGTTGCCGCCGGCGTCGGTCGTGATCACCACCCCGTCGGCGCCCAGCTCCTGCGCACGCGCCGCGGCAGCCTCGGCGGCGCGCTGCTTGTCGTCGGCCGACTGCTCGTAGCCCCTCATGAGGACGACGCCGCCGAAGCGCAGCCGCTTTCCGTGCTCGGCGTAGAGACTCCGGACGAGGGCGTTGCGCTGGAAGAAGGCCGTTGGGTTCCGCATGGCCGCCCAGTGGTACTCGCCGCTGGTGACGGCCCCGTCGAGGAGTTCGGCCGGGTCGACGATGCGGGGAAGACCCGCCTGCCCGGCGGGCGTCCCGTAGTACAGGTGGTAGAGCGGGCCGAGATCGGAAAGCTGGATCAAGGCCGCCACCCGGGGAAGATTCTCGTCGCCGACGCCGAGCTCGAAGCTCTCCACCAATCCGGGCTCGGCATCGAGAGTGGGGCGCGCCAGCTCCTCGGCGACTCGAAGCGTCGTCTTGCGCGCGGCGCCCTCGGCGTGCTCGTTGCCCGCTTCTCCGGGGTGGAACGTCAGGACGACACAGGTCTCGCGGGCAAAGGGTGTGAACTCAGCGCCCGGTCCAGCGAGATCGACGATCGCCTCCTGCTCGTGAAGCGGCCTTTCCTCTGCGGCGAAATCGAGGCAGGAGAGGATGACGACGCCGTCGAGGCGGTTCGTCCGCCCCTCCCCGGCCTTGCCCTCCGCCGGGAAGGCGGCGCGACCGTCCGGCCGGATCCGTGGCTCGACGGCGTCGAGGACGTGCGTGACCCGCACCGGCTCGCCCGGACGGACCACCTGGACGTCCGCGCCCTCCACATCGAACTCCGACGGCATGAGGTCGGAGGGGAACGTGGCGAGCTCCCAGGCCATGCGCCAAGCCTATCGGGGCGGCGACGCCAAAACGCCGCCGCCCCGCTTCGATCGGTTACTCGACCGGGATCTCCGAGTGCACCATCCGCATGTCGATCCCCTGGCTGCGCCTGTAGATCCGCGACCCGAGATAGATCCCCAGCGCGATGCCGTAGAGGACGAGCATGTACCAGATCGACCC
>WNFZ01006678.1_pt1 | contig 15111 bp, 15 predicted proteins | sample 5400081 | NCBI WGS metagenome assembly WNFZ01 (sample SAMN13153365, study PRJNA577476) | soil metagenome | isolation source: 80 cm soil or saprolite under grassland replicate 1 | place: USA:California | collected 2016-06-15 | reverse complement strand
CGCTACGTCGTGTGTGCCCCCTCACCCTGCCCTCTCCCCCTCGGCGGGGGAGAGGGAGGAGAGGGAGGGGGTCGGGGTGAGTGGCGCGTCGCAGTTGGTGTAGACTGCTGACGTCCTGCGCCGGGCGACGCTCGCAGAGGGTTGTCGAGGCGCGACGCGAGGGGTATGGGGTTCAACACGCGCTTGACGGATGAGATGGTGCGGCGGTACCGGCGCTCCGGTCACTGGGGTGACGAGACCTTCTCCGCCATCCTGGAGCGGCGGGCGGCGGCCCATCCCGAGCGGGAGGCGCTGGTGGACCGCCGGCATCGCGTCACCTACGCGGAGCTCGCGGCGCGCGTGGATCGGGTGGCGGCCAAGCTCGGCGCGCTCGGGATCGGGCCGGGCGACGTGGTGACCATCCAGCTCCCGAACTGGGTGGAGTTCGCCTACGTCTTCTTCGCCCTCGAGCGCCTGGGGGCGGTGGCCAACCAGATCGGGCCGGACTTCCGCAGCCGGGAAGTGGAATACATCATCCGCTTCTCCGAGAGCCGCGCCTTCGTCTGCCCAGCGAGCTTCAAGGGCTTCGACTACGTCCGCATGATCGAGGAGCTGCGCCCCCGGCTGCCCGACCTCCAGCTCGTGTGCGTCCTCGGTGCTCGGGGCCAGGGCGTGGTCTCGCTCGACGACGTCATCTACGGCGAGGACGTGGTGGCGCATCGGCCGGCGCCGCTCGGGACCGACGACGTGATGCGGATGGCCTTCACCTCGGGCACGACGGGCAACCCGAAGGGCGTCATCCATAGCCACAACACGACGCTGTCGGCCTGCCGGAACCTGAACGCCGACATGGCGGTGACCGATCGCGACGTGTTCCTGATCTACCTGCCGCTCGGGCTCAACTGGGGCTACCTGACCCTGGTGCAGGCGGTGATGGCGGGCGCCCGGGCCGTGCTGCTCGACCAGTGGAGCAGCCGTGAGGCGCTCGGGCTGATCGAGCGGGAACGGGTCACGTTCGTCCCGACCGCGCCCGCCTCGATCATCTCCATGCTGAACGAGCCGGACCTCGGGCGCGTCGACCTGTCGTCGCTCCGTGTCGTCATCACCGGCGGCGCCTCGTGCCCGATCGAGACCATCCGGGAGTTCCGGCAGCGGATGCGCGGCCACCTCGTCGAGCTGTACGGCATGCTGGAGACCGGCTTTCACACCTACACGCGCCTCACCGACGATCCGGAGGCGGTCACGGGGACGGTGGGCAGGCCCGCCTCCGGGCTGGGGCTGCGGCTGATCGACGAGCACGGGCGCGATGTGCCGCCGGGAGGGGAGGGCGAGATCGCCGCCGACGGTCCCTCCGTCCACCTCGGCTACCACAAGAACCCCGCCGCCAACGCCGAGCTGTTCACGGCCGACGGCTGGTTCCGGACGGGCGACCTCGGCCAGCTCGACGGGGCCGGGAACTTGCGGATCGTCGGCCGCCTGAAGGAGATGATCAATCGCGGCGGGAAGAAGTTCTTTCCGCGGGAGATCGAGGAGATCCTCTACACGCATCCGAAGATCCTGCACGCCGCCATCGTCGGCGTCCCCGATCCCCGTCTCGGCGAGCGCAATTGCCTCTGCGTGATCCCGCGGCCGGGGCAGCGCCCCGGCCTCGAGGAGGTCGTGGCGTTTCTGAGGAACGACGTCGCCACCTACAAGCTGCCGGAGATGATCGAGATCTTCGCCGAGCTGCCCTTCACGCCGACCGGCAAGATCCAGCGCCACGTCCTCGTCCGGCAGGTGCTGGAGCGTCGGGCGGGTCAACTCACGCCGCCATGAGGTGACGCGTCGAGGTTCACGACGAAGCGGCTCCCGGACGGCTGGCGGGCCAGGTAGCGCACATCGCCGCCGTGCCGGCGCGCGATCTGGCGCACCAGCGCCAGTCCCAATCCGGCCCCGGCGCCTTCCCGGGCGCCCGCCGACCGGTGGAACGGCTGGAACACGCCCTCGCGCTCCGATTCCGGAACGCCCGGCCCATGGTCGCCGACGGAGAGCTCCGCCGCGCCCTCGGCGCGGCGCACGCGGACCTCGATGGGCGGCGCGCCGTGGCGCCGCGCGTTCTCGAGCAGGTTCCGGATCATCCGGCGCAGCAGGCGCGGGTCGCCGCGCACGGTGACCGGCTCGCCGTCGAGGTCGGCCTCCTCGTAGCGCGCGCATTCCTCGCTCGCGAGCGCGAGCAGGTCCACCTCCTCGTCCGTGTCCCGCCCCGTCACGGTGTCCAGGCGGCTGGCGAGCAGGATCTCGTCGATCAGCGCGTCGAGCTCGCCGATGTCGTGCTCGAGGTCACGCTTGCGCTTCGGGTCGGCGCTGTCCTTCATCAGCTCCACCGTCATCCGGATGCGGGTGAGCGGTGTGCGCAGCTCGTGAGAGGCATTGGCGAGGAGCGACTTGTGGGAGCCGACCAGCTCCTCGATACGGGCGGCGGCGCGATTGAAGCTCGCGGCGAGCCGGGCCACCTCGTCGTGGCCTTCGACCTTCACCCGGGCCGAGAGGTCGCCGGCGCCGAGCGACTCGACGCCCGAATGCAGACGCTCCAGCCGCGCGGTCAGACGCCGCACGACGGGATAGGCGCCGACCCCGACGGCGAGCGCGATCAGGGCGAGGGTGAAGAACAGGGAGAAGCCCGGATACCGGCGGTCACGCGGCGCGCGCGCCATGCTCGGGCTTCGGCGCCGGGGCGGGCGGCAGCACGTTCTGCGCGAGCGTGCCCGCCACCTCGAAGGCGTGGCCGGCGGGGCCGGCGTCGCCGAGCTGGCGCCACAGGACGCCCGACGTGAGCGCGAACGCCGCCAGGCTCGCGAGCACCGCGAGATAGATGCGCAGGTAGAGCTTGCGCATCAGTCCTGCTGCCGGGCGAACACGTAGCCGGCGCCGCGCACGGTGAGGATGCGGCGCGGCCGCTTCGGGTCCTCCTCGATCGCGGCGCGGATGCGCGAGACGTGCACGTCGATCGAGCGGTCGAAGGCCTCGAGCGCCTCGCCCTTGACGAGGTCCATCAAGGTCTCCCGCGACAGCACGCGGCCGGCATGCTCGGCGAGCGCCACGAGCAGCGTGAACTGGTGGCCGGTGAGACTCCTTTCCGCGCCGTCCACGCGCACGAGGCGGGCGTCGCGGTCGATCTCGAGCCGGCCGAAGCGCAGGACGGAGGAATGGCCGCCGGACCGGTGCCGGCGCAGGATCGCGCGCAAGCGCGCCAGCAGCTCCCGCGGCTCGAACGGCTTGGGCAGGTAGTCGTCGGCGCCCACCTCCAGGCCGACGACGCGGTCCATCGCGTCGCCGCGCGCGGTCAGCATCAGCACCGGCGTGCTGGACGTCGCGCGCAGCTGCCGGCACACCTCGAGGCCGTCCATGTCGGGCAGCATGAGGTCGAGCACCAGGGCGTCGTAGGGCTCGCGCCGGAGGCGCTCCAGCCCCGCCCGGCCCTCGGCGGCGACCGCGACGCGAAAGCCCGCCTCGCCGAGATATTCGGACACCATCTCGGCGAGGCGGGGATCATCCTCGATCAGCAGGATGCGCGGCACACGCGTAGGCCACTCGGAAGGGGGGCTTCGCCCCCCTTCCGAACCTCCCCCCCGGACGCAGTGCGAGCCGCAGGACGTCGCGGGGCTGGGGACCCGCCGTCCGAGGCGAGCACCCAGCAGCTTGCGCCGGCGAAGCCGGCGTTCGAACAGTGTCGATCAGGTCGCACGAGGTCTTCTCCGACTGGTCGTAGTTTACCCCCGGTGGCCGTGGTACTCGGAGGGGGGCTTCGCCCCCCTTCCGAACCTCCCCCCGGACAGGTTGCGCCGGCAAAGCCGGCGCTCGAACGGCGTCTATCACGTCGCGCGAGGCCGTCTTCCGACAGGCGCGCAGTCTTTAACCCCGGTGGCCGTGCCAGCGGCCGATGCGCTCGGCCAGCTGCTTCCGCTGGTCGGGCGTGAGCACGTCGGCCACGTCCGCGAGCGCCTGGGTCAAGCGCTTCGACGCCTGCTCGGCCAGCTGGAGCTGGCCGGCGCGCAGGGTCTCGAGCGCCGCGCGGTCGATGCTCTCTTGCGACAGGAGCGCGACGGCCTGCCGGCGCGCGTCGTGCATCCTGGCGCGTAGCGGCAGCAGGTCCTGGGCCGCCCCCTTCACGATCGGGGCGAGCTGCTGCTTCTGCGCGTCGGTGGCGTCGATCTCGACGTAGAGGTGCTTGAGCATGCGGTCGAGGTGTTCATCCATCATCGCGGGATCGAGCGAGGCGCCCAGGAAGCCGCCGCGCTGCCATCGCCAGTGGCCGCCGCCCTCGGCGAGGGCGGTGATGCCGATGCCGGCCGTCACGCCGGCGATGACGGTGGCGAGCGCCGCGTGTCTGAGGAAGCGGCGGCGCGGCTTTTCCTCACCGGAAGGGGAAGGCTGCGGGGTCTGCGTCGTGTCACTCATGGCTGCTCCTTTCCAGGTTGATGGACTCGACGGTCGATGGAACCTCCGTCCTCGCCGGCAAGTCTGCGCGGGTCCGGTCAACCGCGTGTCTCCGGCGGGTAAAGTTATGTAAACCTGAAAGTTCAGGCGGGTCGTCGCCCCGATGATGGGGCGACGTCCTGCTGGTCGTGCGGGAGGCGGTGGAGATCCTCGACCCGAGGGTCTCGCCAAGCATGCCCTTGCCGGGACGGCTCGTCCCCGCATGTCGCCATCATGTCAAGCCTTTCCTCGCGTCGGCAGGCCGAGGTAGGCGGCCTGCACCTGGGGAAGAGGTGCTCGACGACGAGCGGGGCGAGGCCGGTGGACGGCTCGTCGAGCAGCAGGAGATGCGGCTCCGACATGAGTGCGCGGCCGATCGCGAGCATCTGCTGCTCGCCGCCGCTGAGCGTGGCGGCAAGCTGGCGCGCGCGCTCGGCGAGCCGCGGGAACAGCGTGTAGACGCGCTGGAGCCGCGCGTCGACGCGCCGGCCCGCGCGCCGCCCGCCGAGCTGCAGGTTCTCGTAGACCGTCATGTGCGGGAACAGCTCGCGCCCTTCGGGGACGAGCGCGAGACCGAGGGTTGCGATCGCGGGCGCCGCCCGCCCGCCGATCTCGCGCCCGCGGAAGGCGATCCGGCCACTCCGGGGCCGGAGCAGCCCCGCCACCGCGCGGAGGATCGTCGTCTTGCCCGCGCCGTTGGGCCCGATGATGGTGACGATCTCGCCGTCCTCGACGCGGAAGGACACATCCCAGACGACGATGACCTTGCCGTAGCCGACCTCGAGGCCCTCAACCGCGAGCATCGGCGCCGCCCCGTTGCTGGCCGAGGTATGCCCGGATGACGTCCGGGTTCCGCCCGATCTCGTCCGGCGTGCCCTCGGCGATCTTGGACCCGAAGTCGAGCACGACGACGCGGTCGCATACGCTCATGATGAGCCGCACGAGGTGCTCGACCATCAGGATCGTGGCGCCGCGGTCGCGGACACGCTGGATCAGGCGGATCGCCTCCGTCATCTCCGACGCGGTCAGCCCCGTGTTGATCTCATCGAGGAGCAGCAGCCGCGCGTGGGTCGCGAGCGCCCGCGCCAGCTCGAGCCGCCGCAAGTCCACGATCGTCAGGCCCTGCGGCGGCAGCAACGCCTTGCCGGCGAGTCCGACGAAGTCGAGGATCGCGTGTGCCTCGTCGGCGGCGGCCTCCACGCTTGCCGCGCGGCCGCCGAAGAGGGCGGCGACGGCGACGTTGTCGAGGCACGAGAGGCTGCCGAGGGGCTGGGGGACCTGGAAGGTGCGGCCGATGCCCAGCCGCGTGATGCGGTCGGGCGGAAGGCCCGCGAGGTCGTGGCCGTCGAAGCGGATCGTGCCCGCGTCCGGCGGATGGACGCCCGTGATCGCATTGAGCAGCGTGCTCTTGCCGGCGCCGTTGGGCCCGATGAGCCCGACGATCTCCCCGGCCGGGATCTCGAAGCCCACCCCGCTCAGGGCCTGGAGCCCGCCGAAGTGCTTGGACACGCGCCGGATCTCGAGCAGGCTCACGGGCGGGCCTCCGCGCGACGCCGCCGGCGCGCCCCGACCGAGCCGACGGCGCGCGCGACCACGGGATAGATCCCGCGCGGCAGCGTCGTCACGACCAGCGCGAGCATCAGGCCGATCAGGATCAGGCTGTCGAAGCCCCCGACGCGCCGGATCGCCCACTCCCAGAAGACGCGCACGACGAGGGTCCCGAGGATCGGCCCCTCGGCCGTCCCGAGGCCGCCGGCGATGGAGTAGAGCACCGGCCAGATCGAGTCCTCGATCCCGAAGACGCCGGGCGAGATGTGGCGCGTGAGCGTGTGGCCGTTGAGCGCGCCGGCGAGCCCGGCGATGTAACCGCCCACGGTCATCGCGAGCAAGCGGTATCGCACGACGCTCACGCCGGCGGCCGCCGCGACGGCCTCGTTGTCGTGAATCGCGATGAACGCCATTCCCGTCCGCGAGCGCATGATGGATGCGACGACGACGTACGTCGCGACCATGAGGGCGAGGCCGAGCACGTAGTTGAACACCGCCACGCGCTCGATGTCGAGGCCTTCGGGGGCGAGACGGGGCGCGTCGAGACCATCCCAGCGGTTCGTGAGCCAGCCGAACTGCTCGACGACGAGGACCTGGACGATCGCCGTGCAGCCGAAGGTGACCATGCCGAAGTACGCCTCGCGCAGCCGCCGGCACAGCCCGCCGATGCCGAGGCCGGCGAGGGCCGGCACGAGCGGCCCGAGGAAGAGGGCGACGGCGGGCGGCACGCCGAGCCGCGTGGCCACGACGATGGAGCCGTAGGAGCCGAGGCCGAGGAAGGCGGCGTGGCCGAGGGAGTGCTGGCCCGAGTGCGCGACGAGGTTCCACGACTGCGCGTAGATGGCGAAGATGAAGACGAAGCTGAGCATCTGCAAGACGTACAGCTCGCGGACCGCGGCGAGGAAGGCGAGCGCCGCGGCGAGCATCAGCGCGGCGACGACCAGCTCGCGACGGAGGCGTCGAGCCCACGCGCCCACGGCGTCGGCCTACGTGACTCGGAGGGGGGCTTCGCCCCCCTTCCGAAGCCTCCGCCAGGACGCAGTGCGAGCCGCAGGACGTCGCGGGGCTGGGGCCCCGCCGTCCGAGGCGAGCATCCAGAGGATGGCGCGGGCAAAGCCCGCGCTCGAAGCGGGAATACCCAGCGGGCGGCGATCGGTCATGGGCGTCATGCGCGGTTCCTCGGACAGGCTCCTACGTCGGTGTCGAAGGAAGCCGTCGGCTAGAGCGATGAGAAGGGTCCAGCTGCGAGGCGGCGCCCGATGGCCGCACGCGAGGCGTACTCCCTGTACGTTGAGCGTGCGGCCGAGGGCGCCAACGAAGCAGATGGGCCCTTATCATCGCTCTAGGTCCCTTCCCGGAAGAGCCCCTGCGGCCGGGTCACGAGCACGAGGATCAGGAGAACGAAGGCGGTCGCATCGCGCCAGGAGCCGCCCAGGAAGAAGGTGGCGGCGCTCTCGATGACGCCGTAGAGGAGCCCGCCGACGACCGCGCCGCGCACGCTGCCCAGCCCGCCGAGGATGATGACCGCGAAGGCCTTGATGGACGGCAGCGTGCCCGTGTAGGGGCTGAAGGGATTGACGATGCCGTAGAGCGAGCCGGCGAGCGCGGCGAGCGCGGCCCCGATCCCGAAGGTCAGCATGTCCACGCGCTCGGCGCGGATGCCCATCAGCATCGCGCCGACGCGGTTCTGGCTCGTCGCGCGGACGTCCCGCCCGAGGCGCGTTCGATGGAGCACCACCGAGAGTCCGGCGATGATCGCCCAGGCCAGCACGAGCAGGACGACAAAGTCGTAGCGCAGCGTGATAACGCCGAGGTCCACGACCTCGGTCGCATACGGCGTTTTGATCTGCACATGCTCGCGAAAGCGCGGCACGAACACCCGCGCGAGCGCGTTCTGGAGGATCAGGATGAGGGCGATCGAGAAGAAGACTTCATTGATCTTCTCCCCGCCCCGGAGCAACCGGAAGCCGAAGCGCTCGATGACGACGCCGACCAGGCCGACCGCGGCCATCGAGACGAAGACGGCCAGGTAGGCGTTGATCCCGGCCGAGTGCGCGAGGATGAAGGTGATGAACGCGCCGATCATCATCAGCTCGCCGTGGGCGAAGTTGACCACCTTCATCACGCCGAAGATCAGCGTGATGCCCGTGGCCAGCAGCATGTAGACGCTGCCGGTGACGAGCCCCCAGGTGAGCACGCGCACGAGGGTCGCGAGGTCCATGGCGGTTCATCATGCGCCCGCCGACGCCGAGCCCGGCGGAGCGCGTGTGGTCGTGGCGCGGGCTTCGGGGCTCGCTAGGACACTCGGAGGGGGGCTTCGCCCCCCTTCCGAACCTCCCCCCAGGAACAGGTTGCGCCGGCGGAGCCGGCGCTCGAAGCGGAACGTCCACCGGTCGCGGTATTTCCCGTGGCCAGGTGGCGTTTACTCCGACAGGCCGCTAGGGCTGCTTGTACTTGGCCTCGGCGAGCTCGGCCGGGAAAATGATCGTCGGGCGCAGCTCCTTGACCTTGTCGTCCCAGGCCATCTGCTGCACGAAGAGGACGAACGCGGCCTCGCGGTACTTGGGATCGAAGCGGATCTTGCCGCCCTGCATCGCCAGCACCATCTGGTCGATCTCGAGCTTGCCGAGCGCCTCGATGATCTTCTTGCGGTCGAGGCTCCCCGCCCGCTCGATCGCCTTGGCGGCGATGTGGACGACGTCGTAGGCCGAGACGCCGAGCAGGCCGGGCAGCGTGCCGTACTTGTCCTGGTAGGCCTTGCGAAACGCGGCCCATTTGGCGAAGCCGGCGCCCTTGGGAATCGCGTACGTGCTGTACAGGCTGAGGATGGTCGTTCCCTGTCCGATCTTCCCGAGGTCCTTGTAGTAGAGCGGGTCGTCGGCGCACGCGCACACCGGCCCGACGTGCGTCTTCTTGAGGTCGAAGCCCACGTCGACGACCGCCTGCTGCACGGCGGCGACGGTCTCGCCGCGGAAGCCCTGCGGGACGAGGACGTCGGGGTTGAGCCCCTTGATCTTCGTCAGCAGCGAGCGGTAGTCCGTCTCGCCCACCCGGAAGCGCTCGGCGGCGACGATCTCGATCGCCAGGTTGGCATCCTTCACCCGTTCCGCGAAGCCGCGGTAGAGCTCGGCCCCGAAGGGCGAGTCCTGGTACATCCACGCCACGCGCAGCGTGCGGCGCGCGGCCATCGGCGGCGCGATCTCCTTGACGAGGAAGTCGGCGATCGTCGCTCCTTGCGTCAGGCCCGTCGCCTGGTAGTGGAAGACCATGGACTTCGCCGGATCGGGCCCCATCTCCGGCGTGCGCGTGAAGAGCGGGGTGGACGGCGTCGGGATGTACGCCACGGCATGCTCGCGGATCTGAGGCAGCGCCGCCATGCCGAAGGCGCTGCCGAGCCCGCCGAAGACCACCTGCACCTTGTCCTCGACGAGGAGCCGCGTCACGGCCGACACCGCGCCCTCGCGCGAGGTCTGGTCGTCACCGATCACCAGCTGGAGCTTGAGCTTCGCGTTGGCCTCCTTCACCTGGACGCCGCCGGCGGCGTTGATCTCGTCGACCGCGAGCGCGGCGGCGCGCCGTTGGTCTTCGCCGGTCGAAGCCGCCGGCCCCGTCATCGAGGTGAGCAGGCCCAGCTTGATCGCGCTCTGGGCGGCGGCCGGCGGCACGATGCCGAGCGCGGCGGCGCCGAGCGCAGCCGCGGCGAGAATGGCGCCGAGCGAGCGTCTTGTCATTGGGGGTGACCTCCGCGTGCTGCCTCGGGAGAATAACCGAAACGCCGGCTGTCCACCAGCCCCGCCGCCAGGTACGAAGGGACTCCTACACCGCCAGGTACCGGCCCTTCAGCTCGTCCTCCCGGCGCCGGAACTCGGCCGTGGGGCCCGCGAAGACCAGGGCGCCCTTGCCGAGCACCAGCACCTGATCCGTGACGGCGAGGGCCATGCGGACGTTCTGCTCGACGAGCAGGATCGTCACGCCCTCGCCCTTCAGGCGGAGCATCAGGTTGCCGAGCTCCTGGACCAGCAGGGGCGCGAGCCCCTGCGAGGGCTCGTCGAGCATCAGGAGGTCGGGGTTCCCGGCGAGGGCGCGGGCGATGGCCAGCATCTGCTGCTCGCCCCCCGACAGGCTCCGCCCGCGCTGCCGCCAGCGCTCCCGGAGCACCGGGAAGTACTCGAAGATCCGCTCGAGCGTCCAGCCATCGGGTGACCCGCGCGAGCGCTCCGCCACGCGCAGGTTCTCGCCCACGTCCAGATGGGGAAAGATCTGCCGTCCCTCGGGGACGTAGCCGACGCCCAGTCGGAAGATGACGTGAGGAGGCGCCCCCGTGATGTCCCGGCCGTTGAAGCGGACGGCCCCGCGGCGCGGCGGAGTGAGCCCCATGATCGAGCGCAGCGTGGTGGTCTTCCCGGCGCCGTTCCGCCCGAGCAGGGCGCTGATCTGGCCCCGCGGCACCGCGAAGGACACGCCGCGGAGCACCTGGCTCTTGCCGTAGAAGGTCTCCAGCCCCGCGGCCTCGAGCAGCGTCATGCGATCCCGCCGAGGTAGGCCTTCTGCACCTCCACGTTCGCCCGGATCTCCGCCGGGCTGCCCTCCGCGATCAGCTGCCCGAGGTGCAGGACGCTGATCCGGTCGGCCAGGTTGAAGACCACGTCCATGTCGTGCTCGACGAGGAGGATGGTCAGCGCGCGCTCCCTGGCGATCTGCCGGATGACGGCGACGGCGGCCGCCGTGTCCTCCGGCGACAGCCCCTGGGTCGGCTCATCGACGAGGAGCAGCGCGGGCCGCTGCGCGAGCGCCATCGCGATCTCCACCAGGCGCTGGTCGCCGTGAGGCAGCGTGCTCGCCGGCAGATCCGCGCGGTCCAGGAGCCCGAGGAACTCCAGGCTCGCCCGCGCCAGGCTCTCGGTGGAGGAGAGGAGGGACCGGCCGCCGAGCAGCCGGAAGTTGCCGCCGGCCTTGAGCTGGATCGCGATGCGGACGTTCTCGAGCACGGAGAGCTCGGGGAAGATGCTGGTGATCTGGAAGGTGCGCGAGATGCCCCGGCGGCACCGGGCGGGAGCGGGGAGCCCCGAGATGTCCTCGCCGCGGAAGAACACCTGGCCGGCGGTGGGCCGGATGACCCCGGAGATCAGATGGAAGAAGCTGGTCTTGCCGGCGCCGTTGGGGCCGATGATGGCGCGAAGCTCCCCCGACTCCACCGCGAAGTCCACGTCGGCGACGGCGCGGAGGGCGCCGAAGTCACGGCAGAGCGCGCGGGTCTCGAGGATGGGCGCCATCACCCGTTGCCGGTCGAGGTCGTCGGCAGACTCCGCCCCTCGACCCAGCCCCTGACGGCGCCGACCAGCCCGCCGGGCAGGAAGATGACCATCAGGACGAAGATGGCCCCGGTGAAGAGCATCCACTGCTCCGTGTAGCTCGAGAGCACCTCCTGGATCAGGATGAAGACCATCGCGCCGAGCACGGGTCCGACGAGCGTCCCGATCCCGCCGATGATCACCATCATCAGCGCCTGTCCCGAGAGCACCCAGAACATGACCTCCGGCGACGCGAAGCCCCGGAAGGGCGCGAAGAGGGCCCCCGCCAGCCCGGCGAAGACGGCCGCGATGACGAAGACGATCAGCTTGAACCGGCGTGGGTCCTGGCCGAGAATCGAGAACTTGCGCTCGTTCTCGCGAATCGCTAAGAGCGCCCGGCCGAACGGCGACCGCACCAGCTCGCGGCAGAGGAGCATGGAGAGGACGAGGCTACCGGCGACCAGGTAGTAGTAGGCGGCCGGTGGCGCCAGGCTCGGCCCGTCCCACCAGAGGGACGTCTTCGGCACGCCCGCGATGCCATCGGAGCCCCCGGTGAGATCCCGCCACTTGTAGGCGACGGTGTAGAGCAGCTGAGCGAAGGCGAGGGTGAGCATCGCGAAATAGATGCCGGTGGCGCGAGTGGAGAGGTAGCCGATCGGCAGCGCCACCACGCCGGCGAGGAGGGCGCCACCGAGGAGCGCCAGGGGAACGGGCAGCGCGAAGTGGATCAGCAGGAGCGCGCTGCCGTAGGCGCCCAGCCCGAAGTAGGCGGCGTGGCCGAAGGAGACCATGCCGGTGTAGCCCATGATGAGGTCGAGGGAGAGCGCGAAGAGCCCGAGGATCAGGAGCTCGGTGAGAATGGACAGCTGGTGGCGCGCCAGCATCCAGGGGCAGGCGCCGAGGAGGAGCAGCGTCGCGATGGTGAGGGAGCGCTGCCGGCCCGTCGCCTCCCTGATCATTCCTCTTCGCCCAGCAGGCCCCGCGGCCGGAAGATCAGGATCGCGCCCATCACGGCGTACATGATCACCATGGCCGTCTCCGGGAGGTAGAAGCCGCCCCAGGTCTGGGCGGCGCCGACGATGAGGCTGCCGGCCATGGAGCCGCCGATGCTCCCCAGCCCGCCGACGACGACCACGACGAAGGCGTCCACGATCACGCTGATCCCCATGCCGAGGTAGGCCGTGGTCATGGGCGCCGCCGCCACCCCACCGAGCCCGGCCAGCGCGCAGGCGAAGCCGAAGACGAGGGTGCGGACGCGCTGCACGTCCGCGCCGAGACAGCCGGCCATCTCGCTGTTCTGAGCGACCGCGCGGATCACGAGCCCGGCGCGCGTGCGCCGGAGGAAGAGCCACAGGCCGAGTCCCACCAGCACGCCGAGGACGACCAGGAAGAGCCGGTAGCGCGGGTAGGCGATTCCGGCGAGCGTGACCGAGCCTTGAAGCGGGAGCGGCGGGTCCACCGGCTTCGCGGTGGGGCCGTAGACGAGCCGCACCGCCTCCTCGAGCATCAGGGCCAGCCCGAAGGTGAGGAGCAACTGGTAGATCGGCGGCCGCCGGTAGATGAAGCGAAGGGTCGAGCTCTCGAGGAGCGCGCCGATGATCCCGACGACGGGCGGGGCCACGACCAGGGAAAGCCAGAAGTTGCCGGAGAGCGCCACCGTCGTGAAGGTGAGGTAGGCGCCGAGCATGTAGAAGACGCCGTGGGCGAAGTTCACCACCCGCAGGATGCCGAAGACGAGGGAGAGCCCGACCGAGACGAGGAAGAGCAGGGCGGCGAGGGCCACCGCGTTCAGCAGCTGTTCGACCAGGATCGACACGGAGCGGGGTCCGTGAAGTTACGCGAAGTCTTCCGTCCGGCACTTCGGAGTCACGCGCTCCCCCGGGTAGGAGGCGAGGATCTTGGGGATGAGATGCGGGTACTTCGGATCCTTCGCGGCCTCGACGACGAAGCCGGGCTGGACGGCCTGGTGATCGCACTTGCGCATGAAGAATGGTCCCTCGAGGCCCTCGTAGGGGGAGTCTTCCCAGGCGTCGATCACCTTCTCCACGTCGTCGGTGCCCGCCTTCTGGATCACCTGGGTGAGCCACTCGAGGCCCTCGTAGGTCTCGCCGTCGAACATGTCCGGGTACACCCCGTGCATCTCGTGGAAGCGCTTCACGAAGTCGCGGTTTCTCGGCGTGTCCACGGTGAACGGGTAGCGCGAGCTGCCGATGGCCCCGGCCATGGCCTCGCCGACCGCCTTCATGTTCTCCAGCTCCACGATCTCCATGATCGGCTTCACCTCGCGGGTGAGGCCGAACTGGTAGGCCTGCTTGAAGAAGATGGTGGCATCCTGGCCCGGGAGCGCCATGTAGCAGCCCTGCGCCCCCGATTGCTTGATCTTGGCGACGTAGCTGGCGAAGTCCTTGGTGCCGACCGGCGGGAAGTCCTTGCCGACGAGCTCCTTTCCCGCCCCCGTGATGAGCTTCTCGAACGAGCCGACGCTGTCGCGCCCCCACGCGTAGTCGCTGCCCAGCCCGAAGAAGCGCTTCATCGGCGACTCCGTCAGATAGAGGCTCACCGCCCGCGCCCCCATCGGGCCGCTGGTGTTCACGCGGAAGAAGTAGCGGTTCCAGCTCTTCGCGGTGAGCGCGCCCGCCCCGTTGATGGTGGACATGAAGATGACCTTCCACTCGGGGCACTTGGCGGAGACGGCGAGGGCCTCCGAGGAGAGCACGACGCCGGTCAGGAACTTGACGCCGTCCTTCTCCACCAGCTTCTGGGCCTTCCTCACCGCGGTGGCGGGATCGCCGCCGGTGTCCTCGTAGATGAACTCGATGGGGCGTCCGAGGACGCCGCCCTTGGCCTTCATCTCCTTGGCGAACAGCTCGCACGCGCGCTTGGCCTGCACCCCGTACTGGGCATTCCCGCCCGAAAGGGCGGCCGGGAGGCCGATCTTGATCGGCTCGGCGGCCGAGGCCCGCCGCACGTACGCGGGGAACCCGAGGCTCAGCCCGACCGTACTCACGAGGCCTGCCGTCACGAATTCTCGTCGGGTCGTCTTCATGATCGCTCCTCCTGTGGAATTCGCCCGCTTCGGCGATCAGCGCGTTCGATGTCGTTCCAGAGGCGCGCCGTGCGCGCCCTTGTCGTGACGCGCTGGATTATAGCTGGCGAAGTCAGTCATCAGCAACGAGGCAGCATGCCGGCCTCGATTGACTCCCGCGGCCTGTTCGGCCTAATCTCGTTCGAGCTTCGAGGCGCGCATGACCTGTCCCCGATGCCACCAGGAGAACCCGCCCCCGGCGAGGTTCTGCATGAAGTGCGGCGCCTCTCTCACGCGCGCGTGCACGGCGTGCGGCACCGAGCTTCCGGAGGGGGCCGCCTTCTGTTTCGCGTGCGGCCGGCCGGTGAGCGCCTCGCCGGCGTCGCCCCGCTTTGCTTCCCCCGGCGCCTACACACCCAAGCACCTCGCCGAGAAGATCCTCATTTCCCGGAGCGCGCTCGAAGGTGAGCGCAAGCAGGTGACCGTCCTCTTCGTCGACGTCTCGGGGTTCACGGCCCTCTCGGCGCGGCTCGACCCCGAGGAGGTGCATCAGCTGATGAACCGCGCCTTCGACCTGATGCTCGCCGAGGTCCACCGCTACGAGGGAACCGTCAACCAGTTCCTGGGCGACGGCATCATGGCGCTCTTCGGCGCACCGATCGCTCACGAGGACCACGCCCAGCGCGCGGTCCACGCGGCCCTGGGCATCCGCGGCGCGCTCGAAGCCTACCGAGACGAGCTCGAACGGGAGCGGAGAATCGGCTTCCAGGTGCGCCAGGGCCTCAACACCGGTCTCGTCGTGGTGGGCAGCGT
>WNFZ01003307.1_pt1 | contig 15111 bp, 10 predicted proteins | sample 5400081 | NCBI WGS metagenome assembly WNFZ01 (sample SAMN13153365, study PRJNA577476) | soil metagenome | isolation source: 80 cm soil or saprolite under grassland replicate 1 | place: USA:California | collected 2016-06-15 | reverse complement strand
CGACGTCGATCGCCCAGATCGCCTCCATGCCCAGCTCCGGATACTCGAGGACGTCCACCTTCTTGATGTTCTCCTCCGCGAGGAGCGCGGCCGGGCCGCCGGGCGATCCGAGGTAGAAGCCGCCATGCTTCTTGCAGGCCTCGGTTACCTTCGGGCTCCGGTTCCCCTTCGCGATCATGATCAGGGAGCCTCGCTGCGACTGGAAGAGGTCCACGTAGGAGTCCATGCGTCCCGCCGTCGTCGGACCGAAGGACCCTGAGGGCTTCCCCTTGGGCGTCTTGGCCGGTCCCGCGTAGTAGACCGGGTGATCCTTGAAGTACTGCGGCAGGCCGCTGCCGGCGTCGAGGCGCTCCTTCAGCTTCGCGTGGGCGAGGTCGCGCGCGACGACGAGGCGGCCGGTCAGGGCGAGCGGGGTGGCAACGGGGTACTTCGAAAGCTCGGCTAAGACCTCGGCCATCGGCCGGTTCAAGTCGATCCGGACGATGTCGTCGTGTCCTTTCGCGCCGTTGTGGACGGGGAGGAGCTTCTCGGGATGCCGCTCCAGCTCCTCGAGCCAGATCCCCTTCTCGTCGATTTTGGCAAGGACGTTCCGGTCGGCCGAGCAGGAGACGCCGAGGCCGACCGGGCAGGAGGCTCCGTGGCGCGGGAGCCGGACGACCCGGACGTCGTGGGCGAAGTACTTGCCGCCGAACTGCGCTCCGAACCCCAGCTTCTGAGCGGCCGTAAGGAGCTTGCCCTCGAGCTCCTGATCGCGGAAGGCGCGGCCCGTCTTGTCGCCGGTCGTCGGAAGCGAGTCGTAGTAGCCGGTCGAGGCGAGCTTGACGGTCTTCAAGCACGCTTCCGCCGAGGTCCCGCCGATCACGATCGCGATGTGGTACGGAGGACACGCTGCCGTCCCGAGGCTCTTCATCTTCTCGACCAGGAAAGTCTCCAGGCTCGCCGGGTTCAACAGGGCCTTCGTCTCCTGGAAGAGGTAGGCCTTGTTCGCCGAGCCGCCCCCCTTGGCCACGAAGAGGAACCGGTAATCCCGCCCGGGGGTCGCGTAGATATCGATCTGCGCCGGGAGGTTGTTCCCGGTGTTGACCTCGTCGTACATGGCCAGCGCCGAGGTCTGGGAGTAGCGGAGGTTCTCCCCGGTATAGGTCTTCCAGATCCCCTTGGAGAGGAACGCCGCGTCGTCGGCGCCTGTCCAGACCTGCTGCCCCTTCCAGGCCACGACCGTGGCGGTCCCCGTGTCCTGGCAGAAGGGCAGCTCGAACTTCGACGAGACGACGGCATTCCTCAGGAGTGTCGTCGCCATGAACCGGTCGTTGGGCGAGGCTTCCGGGTCGTCCAGGATCGCGGCCACCTGCCGCTGATGCTTCGGGCGCAGGAGGAACGACACGTCGCGCATCGCCTCGCGCGCGAGGAGTACCAAGGCCTCGGGCTCGACGACGAGGACCGGCTTCCCGGCGAAGGTCCCCGTCCGAATGTGCTTCCGGCTCACGAGCCGGTATTTCGTCGTGTCTTCTCCGTGTCCGAACGGATTCGTGTAAACGAAGCCGTCCTCCAGCGCGTCGGGTATCTTCGCGGCCTTTCCGGGAGAGGCAAGCCTCCCCTTCGCCGGCTTCTTCCGGTCACGACTCATCGCTCGGGTCGTCACCATCGGGGTTTCCTCCGATGAACGAATCTACCCGACGACCAGGAGGGCTGACTGATCCGAATGCACCAGAACCGCGGGATGCTGAGGTTCGCCTCACCGCTCCGAGCGGCCGAGTACCGGCTTGATGTCGACGACCGGCGTGCCGTCGATGGCTTCAATTGGTCCGATGCGCAGGCGGTTCCCGTCGATCCTGCGCACGGTGACGGGATGGAGACCCAGCGGGTTCGGCCTGTCCGGAGATCGCGTCGCAAACACACCCGTTAGCGGATTCCGTCTGTCGGACCGTGGATGGACTCGGAGGACGTCGCGACGGGCTCGGTGGAACCACATGACGACGATGATCTCGTCGCCAACGGCAAGGCCCTGGAGTCCTTCCGCGGCCCATGGATGCACCTCGAGCCAGGCATCGGGCGCTTCCTCCGATCCTTGCTTGGGCGCTTCACTGCGTGCTTTGAGCACAGACCGGATCATGCCGACCGGTCGCAGCCGGGCTCCGACCGACGCGGCGCGCATTGCCTTGCCGCTCATGTGGCCTCCACCGCCAATCGCTTTGTTGTTTCGTCGCGCATCTCTAAAGAGCCGTGTCCGGCTAATCGCTGTCATCCTGAGGAGCGGAGCGACGAAGGATCTGCCCTCGTCGGATGAGCAGATCCTTCGCTCCGTTCAGGATGACAAGACTGCTAAGGGCTGATTCCTGGCACCCCTGATCAAGAACCACAAGACGATCGCCGCTTCCCCTAAGAGGGCTGGCGCCGTGATCCGAGAAACAACGTCCCTGTACCGCGGCAGGAGCAAGGAGGTGAAGCTGGGGATCACGTAGGCGAAGCAGTTGATGATCAGCAGGACGCCCAGGATGCGGGGAAGGAAGCCCGACCTATACACGAGAACCCCGAATGGGATAAGCCAAAGACCCCAGAATATCGCGGCGACACCGATTCCATGGCCATGCAGACGGAGGAAGATCATTGCCACGGCATCCAGCTGAGGTTTTGTGAATACCGAGAGGAAATCAGCACCGCGCACAAGGATCAGAGCAGCGATCTCGTTCAGGACATTCAGACACGATATCGGGATGGAGATCGCAAACAGGGTCACCATGAGCGCAGCATGTCGCTTGTTCACTCCCTGGAGTAAGCGGTACAGAGCAAGCACCGCGAAGAGAAAGGCAATCGCAGTGATCACCTCGCCCGCCATGCCGAGCCGGAACATCGACTCATGAGACAGAATTCTGCTGGCCGTCGCTGTCGCATCTCCGGGCACGATCAGAGTGCGCGGAACATAGATGAGGCTAAAAGGGGCGGGTATACAGGCCACCAGATACAGTAATCCGGCGACGCGTGCGGCCTTCTTGGTTGAGTCCATGTTTCCTCCTTAGGCCTCGAGCGCTCGCTTGCGTCGAGGACGTGGCCGGCATTCAGCTCTTTCCGAGTAGCGAGGTCCAGTGCACGAGCAGCTCCAGAGGCGGCGAGGCCTGATCGCTCGATTGGCTGTTGACGAGAAAGCGGCGTCCGTCGGAGGAGACGCCGTAGGCCCGGTTCTGGTTTAGGAGCTTCAGGTTCACCGAGAAGAGCTCAGAGGGTAGGCCCGCCCGAAATACTCCCTGGGTCTCGACGGCGACGGCCATGATCTTGTTGTCGAGGGTCAGGTAAAAGAGCTCCTTTCCGTCGGGCCGCCAGACGGGGTGACCGCCGCCGGAAGTCGAGATTTGCCACTTCGCCCCGGGACCGGGGAACGCCCGGACGATGACCTCGGACCTTCCTGTCTCGTCGGAGCTATGGGCGACCCAGCGGCCGTCCGGCGAAAACCGGCTGTTCGCCAGATCCCAGGCCTCTGCCTCTGTCGCGAATGGAATCGCGCGGCGCTCGCGAGCCAGGTCGAGGATCCAGATCTGCAGGCGCCTGTTGAGCGCCTGGACGACGCCGAAAGAGAGAAATCGGCCTTCGGGAGACCAGTCCTCGGGATGTCGATTGTCGGAGGACGCCGCCAGGACCTCCTCCTTTCCACCGTCGAGCGGCTTGAGCCAGAGATCCGAGTGAGCGCCCTTCGCTTTTCGGTCGGACTCGAAGACGATGCGAGCTCCGTCTGGAGACCAGACGGGATTGAGGTCGTGCGCCTGACTGAAGGCGAACTTTTTCCCGATGCCGGTCGAGGTGTCGTAGATCCAGATCTCCGTCGTGTCGCGGTTGGGGTCGGTGAGGTCCACGGCGACGTGGCGCCCGTCGGGAGACAGGGACGGGTTGCCGATGAAACCCGCCTCCCCCAACGACCCGACCTGCTTGCCGGTTCGATCGAGCCAGAGCAGCCGGGACGGCATGTCGAGCATGGGCGCCGCGACGAGTACGCCGTTTTCGGAGACGGAGAAAGGCCAGAGAAACTGAAAACCGTAGACGACGAGCCTCTGAGCTACCGGCGTCGGTTCTCCTTTCGTCTCGAGCCGGGAGAGGTCGAGCTCCTGCGCTAGGAGCGTCCCGTCGCGAACGTAGAGCAATTGCCCGGAGGCATAACTCGCTCCCGAGGCTACCGGCACGAGCGCCTTGTCGGTCTTCCCGTCGGTCGAGCCGACCCGAATCGAGTTGGCGGGATCATCGGCGGTTGCGCTGAGATTGGCCGCCGTGTAGAGGAAGTGACGGCCGTCGGGCAGAAACTGGGGATAGCGGTGCGCCGTCTCGTGGCGGGAAGAGTCGACCTTCGTGACCGCAACCGGCCGTCCCCCCGCCGCAGGCACCCGATACAGTCCGGAAGTCGTTGTCGGAGCGAAGACGATCGTGCCGTCGCGGTTCCAGGTGCCGCCGACGCCGCGCTCCGCCTCGCAGATCGTCAATACAGGCCCGCCGTTGGGGTTCACCCTCTTCAACTTGCCTTCCGTGAAGAAACCCACGAAGCGACCGTCCGGCGACCAGAAGGGGAAGGAGGCGTTTTCGACGCCGGGCACCGGTTGGGAAGAGGAGCCGTCGAGACGTCGGATCCAGAGGGTCGGCTGGCCGCCTGCTTTGGCGGCGGTGAAGGCGAGTCGCGTTCCATCCGGCGAGACCGCAAGCTCGCCCAGGGTCATCGTCGCCTCGGGCAGCGGGAGCAGGGCCCGAATCGCTGGCAAGGGGCGGGGGGCTCGCCGCAGATAGGCCGCCGCCGAAGCCGCCGCAATCAGTGTGGCGATCGCAAGGCCGGTCCACGCGAATCGCTCGCGGCTCCTGCGCCGGGCGATCACGGGCGCCGGCAAGCCCGCCTGAGAGCCCTCGGCGATCCATTTCAACTCCACCGCGACGTCATGGGCCGACTGCCACCGGTCCTCCGGATCTTTTGCAAGACAGCTTCGGACCACCCGGTCCATCGCCGGAGGCACCATGGGCGACACGCTCGAGATTGGCGGCGGATCGTTCTGCATGATCCCGGAGATGAGCGACGCCTGAGTCGAGCCGGAGAACGCTTTCTTCCCCGTCGCCATCTCGTACAGGACCGCTCCGAAGGCAAAAATGTCCGTGCGCCGGTCGGCCTCCCTGCCCTCGAGCTGCTCGGGAGCCATGTACGGAAAGGTCCCCAGGATCATCCCCTCCTGGGTGAGATTGGTCTGAGTCGGAGATGCCGTGAGATTGGTTGGAGAGCCGGCCGGCGTAATCGCTTTCGCCAGCCCGAAGTCGAGCAGTTTCACCCCGGACTTCGTCAGCATCACGTTGGCGGGCTTCAAGTCCCGATGAACGATCCCGGATCGGTGCGCCCTGTCCAGCGCGCCGGCAATGTCGATCCCGTTCTTCAGAAGTTGATCCAGCGGCAACGCTCCTCGCGCGAGTCGCTCGGCCAGCGTTCGACCCTCCAGGTACTCCATCACCAGGTACTCGGTCTCGCCTTCGCGGCCCACGTCGTAGATCGCGCAGATGTGCGGATGCGAAAGCTGAGAGATCGTTTTCGCTTCGCGCTCGAACCGCTGGCGCGACTGCTCCGACGCGGAGAGGTGGGGCGGTAATACCTTTACGGCTACCGTCCGGTCGAGCCGCGTGTCCCGCGCCCGGTACACCTCTCCCATTCCCCCGGCGCCGAGCGGCGCGAGGATCTCGTAAGGCCCGAGACGGGTCCCCGGCGAAAGCGCCATGAAATCTTTGCCTGGGATTCTATCGCCGGCTCAGTTCTCGAGCGTTTCAACACCGACTTGCCTTACCCCGGTCGCGGCGCGCGAAGTCTCCCAGAGGGGAGGAGGCGCGCGCCGCGGGAGCGAAGTGCCGGAGCTGATGAGCCCCGCAGAGGCGAAATCCAAGCGAAGCGCGCGTAGCGACGTTTGGAGCGGGAAACGGGGGTCGAACCCGCGACATCCACCTTGGCAAGGTGAGGTCACACTTCCGGACGCTCCGGGACGCTTCCGGATCAATGGGTTGCACTCCGTCCGCAGGCATCCCGAAGCGTCTCGGAGCGTCCCTTGAAGCCCCATTGAACTCCCTTTGAACTCGCCCTCGTATACCACGCTATCCCGACTCCTCGAAGATCCCGTCGCGTTCTCCTCTTTTCCACGGGCTGTTAAGGTCTGGCCGCGAGAAGGCCCTCAAACTGGGACAAAATTGAGTTCCTATCCCCTGCCGTATAATATCTTCTAGAAGCGGAAGGAGAAGGAGGGTGCCAAGATGCCGGGAAGTCGGATGAAGGTTGCGCCCGATACAGTAGCGTATGCTGACGAGGAGAACCACAAGCTAGTGGTGGAGTTCGCCATCCCAGGAGCGCCAACGGATACCATCGATGTGAAGATCCTGGAAGACAGCGTCCACCTGACAGCGCCAGCAAGGGACATCGAGTATGTTTCAGCACTGGCTTTAGGTTGGCCGGTGAAGCCTGACAAAGCCGAAGCGACCTACGAGCACGGCCTGCTCCGAATCGAGGTGCCCTTTAAAGATCCGATGGAAGATGCTGTGAAGGTCGCCATCAAAGCAGGTGGCGCGGAAAACATCACCAAGACAATCAAAGCCTGATGGCCTGTTAAGTTGTTAGGCTTATAAACGAAACAACCCGGGCTCGTTATCCGGGTTGCCTCGTTTGATTCTACCAGCGGATACTCTCACTCGAAAGGCTGGAAGATACAGCCCGGCAAGTTCGATAACAAGCCGCTCGCCTTCAGGCGTCGGCCCGCGGAGCCGATCGCGTCGAGGAGGACGCGCACCGCGACGCCGTGCGCTGCCCCTGCGGCCGTTGCGGTTAGAGGCGGAGGGGGCGGTCGATTCACCCCGTCGCGGGGGCATCGTACGAGGTCAGGCTTGAATAGATGTGTTATGGAAGGGAACGGGATCGACCTCCAATGATATGGCTACTCGCGCCTGAGCCCACCGGTTTCTCTGAGCTCTCGTGGTTCGTCAGGGTGTCGGCGTTGCGGAAGGCCCCTTCCCACGAAGTTCCCCGCCCTCGGATCTTGATCGATCCGAATCGCTTCGCTCCGACTTCGAAAGGCTTGCGCATTCCGCTCGAGTAGCGAGCAAAGCCTCGTGCAAGGAAACCACCCCACCTCCATCGGGCCTCGGCCTCGGCGTCGAAGACGGTCAGTGGCCTCATCGCGAGGGCCCGCCATCGAAGCGCCGTGAGGCCGAGCCTTCGGCCCGGTTCGCGGACGAGATCCTGAACGCAAGCAGGAATCTCGTCGTCGCATCACGGAGGCTCTGCGCCGCCGACTTTCCTGCCTGATAGGACGATAAAGCACTGCCATCGAAATCGCCGGTAGGTGGCGGCGGCAGCCGGTGGTCAACCTCGACGGCCAGATCTTGCAACCACAACGCAGCCAGCTCGATGGTTTTCGTCTCCAGGCCCAGAGGATCCTGAGTGATGTTCCGCCGAGCACCAAGGATCCACTCGAGGTTTGCGAATGGCTCATCCGAGGAAACGAGCTTCTGCGCCTCGACGTACCGCGCTCGCAGCTGGACGAAAGACTCTCGCCTCTCGGAATCTTCGAGGGGATCGCAGTCACCCGACGCCTTGTCACCCGTGGCCAGGCCAGGGCTCCCGAGCGCTCCCGCGGCAGCGCCCTGCGCTCTCGCCCACTCGCCCCGTCGAGTCATGGCGTCCGTCTGGATGAATGCAGATAGCTGATCGGGGTTTCGCCTCCCCGAGCTCTACTCGGCTGGATTTTCATTACATCGACGCAGTACTCGCACTTCACCGTCCCATCCAACGCAACCTCGGTGTCGTTAGATCGACCACAATTCCTGCAGTTCCACTTTCGGATGAGGCGTTGCATGAGGCGCTCCTTTCTCGCCGAATGCCGGCGACGGGCGCATGCCGTCTGGTGGAGGGCCTAGGCCGTCGGAGGGGTTCGGAGGACGAAGCGTATCACGCGGCATGGAAATTTGCCGGTATCTTCGCGGCGTTCACGGCTTGCTCGGTTTAACAACATGTCTCTGAGACGGGGGAGCAAACTCGCCGAGCTTCGGAAAGATCTTGCAGAAGAAGGCTGAGACGTGAGAGCAGAGCCATGAGTCGGCGACTGTGGTCGGCAGCTTCACCGGCACAACCGGCCCTCGGGTAATGATGGCGGCTAACAGAATTGGAGCGATCACTTCTTGTCGGCAGGAATGTCGCCAACTCTGCAGGCAGACATTGGGTCAATGCGGCTGACGCAGCAAATTCAGGACCGACGCCGGTAGCTTGGCTGACCAAAAAAAGAGGCCCCTTTCGGAGCCCCGTCGAAATCGAAGGCGCTTGCGCGCCCTCTCCAACGCGATTACGTGCGAGCGTAGCTCGACGCGGTCTCGTAGGTATCCACGTTGGGAGTTCCGACGATGAACGGAGTGAGCTTGGCCAGGACTTGCGGATAGGTCGCCGCCGCGTAGGTCTCGGCGTTCTTCCGGTTGTCCCAGAGGCTGATGAACTGCGCGCCCTTCGGATTGACGAGCGTCACTTCCTCCTGGAAGCCGTCCTGCTTGCGCAGCACCGGAAGGACGTCCTTCTCGAAGACGTTGCCCAACTCAGTCTCTTTACCGCTCTTGACCTCGAACTGGACGTTGCGTGCGTATCTCATGATACTTCTCCCTGGAGCCCTTGAACAGATGGTCTTCATCGGAGAATCCGAAACGGAGGGCCGGACTCGACAAGGTACCGAAGCCGGCTTGGACCTTTGAAGGAGTTTCAGGTTATCACACATCAAGGGCGATCGTGGCGTATGCAACAACTCTTTTCAGATTGTTTCCTCGAAAGATTATGAGCGCCAGGCGCCTCCACGTCCTTCGGCGGCGCATGTGACGCTGTTTGTTCCATAAGTGGACAATAACGCGGCCGTATTGGGAATCGTGGGGCGCGGGAACACTCTGGGCCTCGACGGCACGCGGCAAGCGTGCCGTAAGTGTCCGAGGAGCGGTTGCGACGGACCCGCGGTGATGAGACTTCAGCTGACGCGGCGCGCGAGCTCGGACTTGACTCGGGCGAGCTTCAACGCAAGAAGATGAAACTGGCCGACGTCAGGCTGTTCCGAATAGGGCAGAGCCGGAGCCGGCCGTTGGGATCCCCCGACAAACTCCCGGCTGTTGATGGTCCAGTGGCGAAGAGTCCGACCCACGATCGCGTGAACTGGTTGGCTGCTCATGAGGGTGCCTGCTTTCTTCCCGAGACCGGAGGCGGGCACCCAGGTGTCAGCTGACGGGGTCCGTCGGCGGTTAGAGGAGCCCCAGCGTATCACACCGGCCGGGCATGTCTTGCACTGTCTTTCTCCATTGAGTCGCGAACGCTTAGAGAGCGATTTCAGATACTCGATGAGGTCTGTCTTTTCCGCGGCGGTCAGGCCGAGCTGCAAGAAGCTGTCGTAGTGATCGACGACGTCCCGCAACGTCGCGAAGCGTCCGTCGTGGAAGCCCTCTTGCGGAGACGGCGTTCGGGCTGGGGCTCTCCTGATCGCGAGCCGCCAGCCGCGGCCTGGACCGCGGGGAGCAACGTGGCCAGACCGAAAGCGCTCTCGTGTTGCAGGGAATTGATGAAGAAGGTGGGTACGTCAACGACGCCGCTGCGAACGCCCTCTTCCCGCACCACGCGAACCCTTGCCAGGTGAACGTGTCCCCGCATGTCCCGTCGGAACTGACGGGCGGTCCGTCGAAGGGAACCGGACGAATAAGCATATCGCGGCAAAGGAACAGAATGATCAGAGGAGGTATCGCAAGAAAAGGCCCCGGCTCTCGCTGGGGCCAGACGATCCTCTTGAGCTAACGTTCGATCAGTACATTCCGCCCATTCCGCCGCCCGGCATTCCGGCCGGAGTCTTATCCTTCTCCTTGATCTCGGAGACAAGGGCCTCGGTCGTGAGCATGAGGCCAGCGATGGAGGCCGCGTTCTGAAGGGCGTTCTTGGTGACCTTGGTGGGATCGATGATTCCGGCCTTGATCATGTCTTCGACCTTCTCGTTATTAGCGTTGAAGCCGAAGTTGCCGCCCTTGCTCTTGAGCTCGTTGATGACCACCGAGCCCTCGGCGCCCGCGTTGTACACGATCTGACGTGTCGGCTCCTCGAGCGCGCGCACGACGATTCGCGCCCCAATCTTCTCGTCTCCCGACATCCCGTTGGCCGCCTTCTCGACGGCGTCCATGCAGCGAAGCAAGGCCACGCCGCCGCCTGGGACGATCCCCTCCTCGACGGCCGCCTTGGTCGCATGCATCGCGTCCTCGACGCGGGCCTTCTTCTCCTTCATCTCGGTTTCGGTCGAAGCTCCGACCTTGATGACGGCGACGCCGCCGACCAACTTGGCCAGCCGCTCCTGGAGCTTCTCGCGGTCGTAATCAGAGGTCGTGTCCTCGATCTGGGTGCGGATCTGCTTGATTCGGCCCTGGATCGCCTCCTGCTTCTTCTTGGAGCGGTCATCCACGAGCACGGTCGTGTTGTCCTTGTCCGCAGTCACCTTCTTGGCGTCGCCCAGGTCCTCCATCTTGACATTCTCGAGCTTGATGCCGAGATCCTCGGAGATGAGCTTGCTGCCCGTCAGGATCCCGATATCCTCGAGCATCGCCTTGCGGCGGTCGCCGAAGCCCGGTGCCTTCACCGCGCAAGCCTGTAGCGTGCCGCGCAGCTTGTTGACGACCAGCGTCGCCAGAGCTTCACCCTCGACTTCCTCGGCCACGATGAGAAGCGGTTTGCCCAGCTTGGCGATCTGCTCGAGGATCGGAAGGAGGTCCTTCATGTTGGAGATCTTCTTCTCGAAGAGCAGGACCTTGGCGTTCTCCAGGATGCACTCCATCCGCTCGGCGTCGGTGATGAAGTACGGGGAGAGGTAGCCGCGGTCGAACTGCATCCCCTCGACGACCTCGAGCGTCGTCTCCAGCCCTTTGGCCTCCTCCACCGTGATGACGCCGTCCTTGCCGACCTTGTCCATCGCCTCAGCGATGATCTTGCCGATCTCTGTGTCGTTATTAGCCGAGATCGTGCCGACGTGTGCGATGTCTTTGCCCTCGACCGGCTTGGACAGCTTATCGAGGGACTCGACCGCCGCCTTCACGGCCGCGTCGATGCCGCGCTTCAACTCCATCGGGTTGGCGCCCGCGGTCACATTCTTGATCCCTTCGCGGTAGATCGCCTGGGCGAGCACTGTGGCGGTTGTCGTCCCGTCTCCTGCAACATCGGAGGTCTTGGAGGCGACCTCGCGCACCATCTGGGCGCCCATGTTCTCGAGCGCGTCCTGCAGCTCGATCTCCTTGGCGACAGTGACGCCGTCCTTGGTGATCGTGGGGGACCCGAACCTCTTCTCGATGACGACGTTGCGCCCCTTGGGGCCCAACGTTATTTTGACGGCGTCGGCGAGCTTGTTGACACCGTGGAGGACGCGCTGGCGCGCCTCCTCGCCGTAAATAATGGTCTTGGCAGCCATGGTTGTTTCTCCTTTATCGACTTGAGTCGTTATTTCTCGAACACTGCGAGCACTTCATCCTCACGTAGGATCAGGTGCTCTACGTCGTCGATCTTGATCTCGGTCCCTGCGTACTTGCCGATGAGGATGCGATCTCCCTTCTTCACGTCGAGCGGAAACTGCTTACCCTCCTCGTTCACCTTCCCCTTGCCGACGGCGACGACCTCCGCTTCCATCGGTTTCTCCTTGGCGGTATCGGGGATGATGATTCCCCCCTTTTTAGTCTCCTTGGACTCCAGTCGCTTGATGAGAATGCGGTCGTAGAGCGGACGGATCTTCATGACGCTCCTCCTCCTGAATCAGTTGTTTTTCGAGTCCGACGCACTCCCGGGGTCCGGGCTGTGCCACACCGCTATACTAGCACTCCTCGACCTGGAGTGCTAGTAAACGCGAGAATTACGTGAGCCTGGAAGTCTCTTCCTGTCAGTTGCTTACTGGAAGTCCGCCAAAGCAGTTTCGAATGCCAGATCTCTGATATAAGGCTTTTCCCCCTGTTCGGACCTCGGCAAGACCCTCCTGATAACCGGTATCGCTCGCCAAGATGGCTCGTACGCGGCATTGCCTCGGGACACGGAAAGCTGCCTTCGTCGAGCAGAACCTGCAGTGCCTGAGCGGCATGTTGGCTGGATAGTCTGAAAGCTTTCCGCGTTCTTCCTCTCACAAGCCTCCTTCGGACTGGAAGTTTACCTGCTAACCCGAGAGCACCAGCGGGATGAGGATCGGTCGTCTTGAACCAAGTTCCTGGGATTCTTCGATGAACTCTCTCGCGAACTCTGGCGGGCTAGAGGGCTGTCGGCCGTCATACGTCGAGCTCTACAAAACCCGCGTCCCTACGTGCTTCTGAGATGGAGCGGGAAACGGGGGTCGAACCCGCGACATCCACCTTGGCAAGGTGGCGCTCTACCGCTGAGCTATTCCCGCTCGGGAGCGCGAAGGATAGCGGAGGGGTCCGCGGCGGTCAAGCTGCGTGAATGTCTTGCGCGGTGCCGCCGCAGTGCAGGCACACGCGGATGATCGCGCCGCCGAACTTCTTTTCCGGGGCGCACTGTTCGCAGAGGGGCCGTGCGTCGTCGTGACAGCGGAAGAAGGCGACCTTCTCGGTGTGGGTCCGGCAACAGGCCGGCGGCTGGACCCTCTGCGCCTTGGCCAGGCTGAAGAGCGATTTCAGATACGGGAGGTCGCCCGCCGGGACGGGATCCGAGTCGTCCACCTGGATCCGGTCGGTCTCGAGGACCTCTCGGGTCCGGATGAGATTGCGGATGCCTCGGCGGTCGAAGACGTCCGATTCAAAGCCCGGCTTGTCAATCCGAAACCGCGATTGCCCGGCGGCTGTGGGTTCGGGGCTGTTGTCGGGCGCGGGAGGTTCTGCAGGATCCGGACTCGCGGACGCGGGGGCAGGGGGCGAGACTCCTTTGACTTCCGCCTGGAGGCGGATGTGCTTCCGGGCCTCATCCCGCGAGGGAAAGTCCATCGGCTGATTGCAGTGTGGGCAACGGAAGCGCGCCTGAACGGGAGGGATTCGATCGATCTGGATCGAAAAGTTCCCCGAGCAGTTCGGGCAGATAAAGTTGTAGCGCTGTTCCGTGTCAGCCAAAGGATTCTGTCTCTGAAAGAGCCTATTTTAGCACGGGGTGAGCGGGTCACCGAGGAGGACGCCGGCGAGTAGGCCCGACAAAGGCGTCGCGAAGGATCGTCACGTTCGACACTGACTCGTCCAGCAGGATTGAGACAACATCGAAGCGGCACAGGACGTCCTCGAGACGTTCGCGCTGAAGATAGGCCTGGGCCGCGCGAAAGATCCGGCGCTGCTTCTCGGCGTTGACCGCCTCCTCGGGCAGACCGAACCCGGTGCCGTGCCGTCCCTTGACCTCGACGAAACAGAGCACGTTTCCGTCCTGCGCCACGAAATCGATTTCCCCGACGCGACTCCGGAAGTTTCTCACGCGAATCTTGTAGCCTGCCTCTTTCAGGTGCTTCTCCGCCAGCCTCTCCCACTCCTGCCCCACCCCCCGCAGCCCGCGGTACTTCCGGCGCCGCGGAGAGAATAAGGCGACAAGACGGGAAAGGAGGACGGAGGGGAACATGGTCGTGCCGTTCGAGCTGGAGGTGTCTTAGGAATGGATCTCGGGTTTCGCCTGGGAAGACATGGAGCGGCGGGCTAATTCGAGGACATCGAAGGGGGCGGTCGCCGCGCCGATCTCGTCTTTGGCGTTGCCGATCATGACCATGCAGAAGGGACAGGAGACTCCGACGGCGTCGGTTCCGGCTTGCGCGATTTCCTTCATGCGGGTCTGATTGATTCGGGAGCCGAGTTTCTCTTCCATCCACATGCGCCCGCCGCCGGCGCCGCAGCAGAGGCCACGCTCGCGTGAGCGCGGCAGCTCCTGGAGCTTCAAGCCGGGAATGGAATCGAGGATCCGACGCGGCGCGTCGTAAACGCCGTTGTAGCGGCCGAGGTAGCACGGGTCGTGGAAAGTGATCGTCTGGGCGACGGGAGTTTCCATACGAATTCGCCCCTGCTCGATCAGCCGAGAAACCAGCTCCGAGCCGTGCATCACCTCGTAGTTGCCGCCGAGCGGCGCGTACTCGTTCTTCAAGCAGTTAAAGCAGTGCGGGCAGTTGGTGACGATCGACTTGACTCCGTAACCGTTCAAGGTCTCCATGTTCTGCTGCGCAAGCATCTGGAAGAGGTATTCGTTGCCCATGCGGCGCGCGGAGTCGCCGTTGCAGGTTTCTTCGGTGCCGAGGATCGCGAAGGAGACTCCCGCGGCGTTCAGGATCTCGACGAGCGATCGGGAGACGCGCTTGGCGCGGTCTTCGTAGGAGCCGGCGCATCCGACCCAGAAGAGGACCTCGATCGCGCGCTCCCCTGCGTCCGCCATCGTGACGACCGGCAGGTCCTTCGCCCAGTCGGCCCGCGATGCGGCCGAAATGCCCCACGGGTTGCCGTTGGTCTCCATGCCTCGGAAGGCGGTCTGCATCTCCTTGGGAAACTCCGTCTTCTCGAGGACCAGGTGGCGGCGCATCTCGATGATCTTGTCCACCGCGGGAATGATGAAGACCGGACAGGCGGTCGTGCAGTAGCCGCAGGTGGTGCAGGCCCAGATCGTGTCTTCCGAGATCCAGCCGCCGATGAGTTCCTTCCGCGACGGCTCTGCCGCCGCGGAGGAGTCCGCCGTAGCCTTGGCGGAGGCGGACCCATTTCCCCGACCCGTCACCGCGGCCAGGATCTGGGGCGTCGCCTCGTAGACCGCGTCTCGCAGGTCCCCGATGAAGACTTTCGGATCCAGCGGCTTGGCGGTCAGCGCTGTCGGGCAGACAACGCGACACCGCCCGCACTCGGTGCACGTGTACCCGTCCAGCGCCGATTTCCAGGAGAGGTGCTCGACGCGCGAGGCGCCGAAGTGTTCGGAGTTCTCCAAGTCCGGTGTGCCGAGGCGCCCCATCGGCTCGAGCTTCATGAAGAAGACGTTGGGGATGGCGGTCAGGATGTGGAAGTGCTTGGAGTACGGCAGGTAGTTGCCGAAGAAGAGGATGTCCACCAGATGGATCCACCAGCAGGATTCGTAGAGGGCCTGCAGCGTCGAGGCGGTCAGACCCGCGAAGAGGCCGGAGAGCGCCAGGA
>WNFZ01004513.1_pt1 | contig 15129 bp, 11 predicted proteins | sample 5400081 | NCBI WGS metagenome assembly WNFZ01 (sample SAMN13153365, study PRJNA577476) | soil metagenome | isolation source: 80 cm soil or saprolite under grassland replicate 1 | place: USA:California | collected 2016-06-15 | reverse complement strand
GCTCGCGTCACCGGGCGACGTGCGCAGGCTCGCCGAGGAGCGCGGCTGGCTCGAGAACTCGCCCGACAAGCTCGGCGAGCGGGAGGTCGTGCGCCAGAACGACCTCGGACGGCTCGTCCGCCTGGCCGAGGAGCTCGCCGACCTCGACGGGCCCGGCTTCGTCGCCGAGCTCGAGCGCCGGTTCGGCGACGGCGGCGAGTCGCGGCGGGGCGTCCACCTGCTGACGCTCCACGGCGCGAAGGGGCTGGAGTTCGAGGCCGTGTTCGTCGCGCGCGTGGAGGAGAAGGAGCTGCCGACGCGCCTCGCGAAAACGCCGACGGCGATCGCCGAGGAGCGGCGCCTCTTCTACGTCGGCCTGACGCGCGCGAAGCGGCAGCTGTTCGTGACGTGGACGCGCACGCCTTCACGCTTCCTGCGTGAGCTCGGGCTGCGAGCGAGGCCGGCCACACGCCGCGAGCCGGAACCGGACGACCCGGTCTTCGCCGCGCTGAAGGCGTGGCGCCTCGAGCGGGCTCGCGCCGACGAGGTACCGGCGTACGTCGTGTTCCACAACTCGACGCTCGCGGAGATCGCCGGACGCAAGCCGGAGACGTTGGGCGAGCTGGCAGCTCTGCCCGGTGTCGGGCCCCTGAAGCTCGACCGCTACGGCGGTGAGGTGCTGGCGCTCATCGGTCGTGAGGTTGCGAGTCGTTCGACATAAAGGTTGCCGCTCAGGCAACCGCTAGGTCGCGCTCAGGCCGAGCGCCAGCCGAATACCTACGGCGGCAGCGGTCGCGCCGAACAAGCTGAGCAGCGTGCCGATCAGGTAGTACTCGGCGAACGCCTCGCGCGAGAACGACGGGAACCTCGCGAGGGACTTCGCAGTGAAGATGGCCGCAACCGCGCCAGGATGGCCGAGCACGACTGCGATGAAGATCGCGCTTCGCTCGAGCCAGCCGATGTACGCACCCGCGCCCTGCAGGCCGCGCGGCAGCTCTTCGGAAGGGCCGAAGTGGCGCTCGACCTCACGCGCCCAAGGCGCCGTGAGGATGCCGATCGCGACGCCGAGCGGGAATACCGCTGCCAGCAAGCCCAGCGTGATCGCGACCGCTCGATCGCTCTCCAACGCATCGTCGAAGGTTCGCCACGTTCCTCCGGCATCCAGGAGCAACCCGACACCGAGGCCGACGGCCATGACGGCGACAGCCGTGAGTGGAACCTTGCGCGGGAGTGGGTCTCGACGTCGGTCCACCGGCGTGATCGCCGCAAAGCCCGTCGTTGCTGCAACGACGAGCCAGACCTGCCAACGGCTCGCCAACGGGTACGCGACCCAGGCGCCGGCAATCGCGGCGAACGCGGCGCGTGTGAGCGCACGATGGCCGAGGCAGGGCAGGTACGGCACGACGGCCGTCGTGAGAGCCAGACCGAGGACGGCGCGCGCAGTGTCCGTCACAGCGGCCAAACCTCGCGCGCGATGCTCTGGATCAGCTGCGTTCCCTCTTGCTCCTGGGCGAAGAATGCGGCCCGCAGGCGCTGATTGACCGCCTGCTGTGTGATGCCCAGGCGGGACGCAATCTCCAGCTCAGTCAAGCCGCGAAGACGCATGTCTACCGTTTCCCATCCTCGTTCCGAACGCATCTCCAGCAGGGTGGCCCAGAGTGCGACGGCGCGGTCGAGATCGTCGACTCGTTTCCAGCCTGCACCCTCCACCGCGACACCCCACGGGTTCTTCTTCGCGCGGTCGACGGCCCGCCGCGCCTGGACGAACGCAATGCCCGTCGACACGCGCGCGCTCTCGCCCAACAGCTCGATGTGACCGATTCCGATCCCGACCCACCACCCGGCGTGACGAGCGATCACACGGAGAGCCGGGACGACGTCTGCGGGGTAGCCGAGCACGCCTTGAAGCTCGTCTCCTACAGTCACTTCGAAGGGCAGCAGCGTGGCGACGTCGGGATCCTCGTTGAGATGCCGGGTGAGCTCACTCGCGCGCGAGCCTGCAGCGCGCCGACTCCTTCGCTCGTCGATCGTCACCACGACAGGCATCTGACAAGGTTATCACCTTGTTGCGGCGTAAACAAGGTTTTTGACCTGTATTCGACAAGGCGAGATTCTTGTTGTCTGCGAAACAGGTCCTCAGGCTTGTGAAAACGCGCTGAGCAGCGCCTCGAGCATCCGCATGGGATCACGGCGCATGCGCGCCGACGGCTGGGCGCTTCGCTTTTCGAGGCGTAGCGCACGCAGCGCCTCGTCGACGCCGCCGAGCCGCCCGCCGTACGTCGTGTAGACCGGGACGCCGAGGGCCGCAGCCTCGCGGTTCATCGTTCCGCCGGCTGAGACGACGAGATCTCCGAGTGCGATGAGGCTTTGCGCGTCCACCGCCTGCTCCGGGACGATCACGGACGGCAGCTCGAGCCCGCGCACGAAGTCGCGCTGCTCCTCGGTGCGCGGCAGGACGATTGCGTGCACGTCGTCTCGGGTGCCGAGGAAGTCGAGCGTCTGCGGGAAGAGCGGGTTCGAATGCCGGTGGTAGAGCGACACGTCCGGCGGGGGACGCAGGACGACGAGGATCCGTTGCGCGTCGAGCGCGAACTGCTCGAGCACGGCGGTGTCCGGCTCGAAGTCGGCGAGGTAGTACTCCTCTTTCAGACCCGCGTACTGGAGAAGCTTCGGCGGCGTCGCGCCGTAACGCGCGAGGCGCTCCTGCGGAATCGCGTCCGGGACGACGACCCTCGTCGCCGCGCGGCAGCCGAGCTGGTGCTGCAGCCATGCGAACTCGTAGTCGAACGTGGTCGCGCTCGGGATGCCCAGCCGTCGTGCGGTCATGGTCAGCTCGTGCGAGCCGTGCGCGAGCGCGACGTCGAAGCCGCGCCCGCGTGCCCAGCGGCGCAGCGCGCGTAAGCGGGAGAACATCGCGCGCGCCTTGCCGGTGCGCGAGCGCCCGCCGTGGTGACCGATGACGGCATCGGCCTGCAGGCCGTGCAGTTCGAGTAGCTGCAGCGTCTGCGCGTACTCGCGTGCGGTGATCTCGACCTCGTCGCCGCGGCTGCGCAAGATGTCGATCAGCGGCCTGAAGACGAGCACGTGCGCGCTCGCCGTCATGTCGATCCAGACTTTCACCGCGCGAAATGCTCCGCATTTCGCGCGGGGTAAACCGGGCAGGCGCGCTTTGCGCGCGTGCCCAGAAGTGTGCTTGGAGGGTGAGCCGCGGCGACGTTGGGCTGGTGAGCAGCGCGGCTGAGCCGCGCTGCCGGCGAAAGGTTCATCTTCGAATTCGGTGTCGACCGAGGCGCGGCTTCGCCGCGCCGATACTGGCGTTGAACGTAGCCAATCACCCTATGACGACCGCCGATGGGCACGCGCGCGCAGCGCGCCTGCCCGGTCTTCCAGGCCGAAGTCCGCAGGACTTCGGCCTGAAGGCGAGGCGGAGCCTCGCCGCTCGAACCACAAGGTGAAGGCCAAGAGGCCCCAGAGCTGGCGGCTCCAGTCCTGCTTGCCCGCCACGTGCTCGTCGAGTAGGCGGCGCACCGGCTCGTGCCGGAAGAAGCCCTGCCGGCGCAGGACGTCTGCCGAGAGCGTGTCGCGCGCGAACGGCTCCAGCTCGCCGGCGAGCCACGCGGCGGCGGGGATCGAGAAGCCGCGCTTACGGCCGTGCACGATCCGCGCCGGCAGCAGCGGCTCCGCCGCTTTGCGCAGCAAGCGCTTCTTCGCCAGGCCGCGCACCTTGTGCCGCGTCGGCAGCGCGAGCGCGAAGCCGGTCACGACCGAGTCCAGGAACGGCACTCGCGCCTCGAGCGAGTGCGCCATGGACGCGCGATCTGTCTTCACGAGCAGGTCGTCGACGAGGTAGGTGCCGAGGTCGACGTCCTGGAGGCGCGCCAGCAGCGGCGCGCCCTCGGTTTCCGCGAAGCGCGTCCGCAGCAGATCGACGGGGTCGAACGCCGACCGTCGTCCGGTGACCTCGGCCCGCGCGTCGGGCGAGAAGATCTCCTTCCAGCCATGGTGCCGCTCCAGCGGCGGCAGATGCGCGGCGCGCACGAAACGCTTCGCGCGGTAGTCGAAGCTCGCCCTGCGCGTCGACGTCGGCAGCCGCTCGACGAGCGGCCGGACCGCCGCCGCAAGCCCGCCGAAACGCTGCGCGAAGAGATCGGCCGCGTACGTGTAGTAGCCCCCGAAGAGCTCATCGCCGCCCTCCCCGGACAGTGCGACCTTCACGTCCTCGGACGCGAGCTGCGAGACGAGGTAGGTCGGCAGCGCGGACGAATCGGCGAACGGCTCGTCAAAGGCGTCGGCAAGGGCGGGGAGGAGCAGCGCCGCGTCGGGGCGCAGCACGAGCTCGCGGTGCACCGTTCCATAGCGCTCCGCGACGAGGCGCGCGTCCGCCAGCTCGTCGAACGAGCGCTCCTCGAAGCCGATCGAGAACGTGCGCAGCGGCTCGCCGGTCTCCTCCGCCGCGAGCGCGGCGAGCATGCACGAGTCGACGCCGCCGGAGAGGAGCACGCCCACCGGAACGTCGCTGACCAGATGCGCGCGCACCGAGTCGCGCATCCGGGCGCGAAGCTCCTCGACCAGCTCCGCCTCGTCCTCGTTTCTTGTGTCCGCGGTCGGCGCGGGGCGGGCGAAGCGCTTCAGCTCGACGCTGCCGTTCCACAGCAGGACGTGCCCCGGTGGCAGCTTGCGTGTGCCCTGGAAGATCGAGAACGGAGCGGGGACGGAGTTGAACCCGAGGAACGCCTCCAGCGCGTCCAGATCGATCTCGTCCCGCGGCAGCGCGCGCAGCTCCGATGCGAACACGATCCCGTCGTCCTGCGCGCGGTAGTAGAGCGGCTTGATGCCGTAGCGGTCGCGCGCGAGCACGAGCCGGCGCTCGCGCCCGTCCCAGATCGCGATCGCGAACATGCCGCGCAGCCGCTCCGCAAACGCCGTGCCCCATTCCTCGTACGCGTGCACGATCACCTCGGTGTCGCCGTGCGTGCGGAAGCGATGCCCGGCGCGCACGAGCTCGTGCGTCAGCTCCTCGTAGTTGTAGATCTCGCCGTTCTGCACGACGACGACGCTGCCGTCCTCGTTTGCGATCGGCTGGTCGCCCGTGTCGAGGTCGATGATCGACAGGCGGCGGGCGGCGAGCCCCACGCCTCCGTCCACGAACATGCCGTCGGAGTCCGGTCCGCGGTGTGCGAGCGTGGCGCTCATCGCCGCCAGCCGCTCGGGATCCGCGGCTCGGCGGGTCGAGGCTGTCCCGCAGATCCCGCACATGCGCGACTACTTTAGTGAGGTGACGCTCGCGGAGTTCGGAGCTCATCAGGAGGTGCAGCTGTTGCTGCTGCTCGTGACCGCGGCGGTGCTCCTGCTGCTCGCCGATCCGCTGCGGATCCCCTATCCGATCCTGCTCGTGCTGGGAGGGCTCCTGCTCGGCTTCGCGCCGGGTGTCCCGGATATCGCGTTGCCGCCGGACGTAGTCCTCGTCGGCATCCTGCCGCCGCTCCTCTACTCCGCCGCGTACAACACCGGCCTGCGGGAGCTGCGTCAGAACCTGCGGCCGGTCTCGCTGCTCGCCCTCGGCCTCGTCGTCGCGACGACCGTTTCCGTTGCAGCGGTTGCGCACGCGGCGATTGGGATGTCGTGGGCGCCCGCGTTCGTGTTGGGCGCGGTCGTCTCCCCGACCGATCCGCTCGCTGCGACGTCGATCGGCCGGCGGCTCGGGGTTCCGCGGCGGCCGATCGCGGTCGTCGAAGGCGAAAGCCTCGTCAACGACGGGACGGCGCTCGTGCTCTTCAAGTTCGCGGTCGCGGCGGTGGTCACGGGCACGTTCTCGCTTGCGGACGCCGCGGCGAGCTTCGTCTGGGCCGTGCTCGGTGGGATCGGCGTCGGCCTCGTCATCGGCCACGCAATCCGGCTCGTGCGCCGGCGCCTCGACAACCCGCCGCTCGAGGTGATGATCGCCTTCCTGACCGGCTACTTCACATTCTTGCCGGCGTCGGCGATCGGCGCGTCGGGCGTGCTCGCGGCAGTGACGGCCGGCGTGTATATGGGGTGGCACACACCCGAGCTGACGACGGTCGAGACGCGATTGCAGGGACGCGCGTTCTGGTCGATCTTCAACTTCCTGCTGAACGCGCTGCTGTTCGGCCTCGTCGGCTTGCAGCTGCAGCCGATCCTCGACCGTCTATCGGGATTTGGGACGGCGCAGCTGCTTGCGTACGCCGCGGCCGTCTCGGCCGTTGTGATCGCGACGCGCATCGTGTGGGTCCTGCCGCTGACGTATCTCCCGCGCCTGCTCTTCCCCAGCATCCGTGAGCGCGATCCGTATCCGCCGTGGCAGCAGCCCGCATTCGTCTGCTGGACGGGATTGCGAGGCGCGATCACGCTGGCGGCGGCACTCGCGATTCCGTTGACCACCGACGCGGGCGCACGCTTCGCCGACCGCGACCTGATCGTGTACCTCGCGTTCTGCGTCGTCTTCGCGACGCTCGTCCTGCAAGGCCTGTCGCTCCCGTTCGTGATCCGCGCGCTCGGTCTCGAAGACGACGGGCTCGACGTCAAGGAGGAGGCGAAGGCCCGTATCCATGCCGCCGAGGCGGCGATCGGACGGCTCGAGGAGCTCGTCGACGAAGGCGCCGTGCGCGAGGACACGGCCGAGAGGCTTCGTGGCCTGTATCAGTTCCGCCGCAACCGCTTCACGGCGCGCTTCGACGACGCGGACGACGGCGCGATCGAGGAGCGCTCGCTCGCGTATCAGCGCGTGCGTCGCGAGTTGCTCGACGCGGAACGAGCCGCCGTTGTCGCCTTGCGCAACGAAGGCCGCATCGCCGAAGACGTCATGCACCGCGTGCAGCGCGACCTCGACCTCGAGGACTCGCGCCTAGATGTTTAGCGTCTGGCGTACGACGCGCAACGCCGTCGCGAAGAGCGTCCGGAGGTAGAGGCGCACCGAGCGATCGGCGATCCATTCGAGGTCGTGCGCGAGCTTCTCCGCCATCGACGTCTCGTAGCCGCGGCGCACCTGCGCGAAGCCGGTGACCCCGGGTCGGACGACGAGGCGCTGCCAGTACGCCGGCAGCTCTCCGGCGAGCTGCTCGAAGAAGCGCGGGCGGATCGGGCGCGGGCCGACGAACGACATGTCGCCGCGAAGGACGTTCCAGAGCTGCGGCAGCTCGTCGAGCTGCGACGCCTTCAGCGCGCGGCCCGCGCGCGTGTACTCCAGCTCTGTGCGGCGGACGAGCTCCTCGCCCAAATAAGGCCCGAGTCGCGTCTCCGCGTCACGCCTGAGCGTGCGGAACTTGAGGATCGTGAAGATGCGGCCGCCTCGGCCGACCCGCTCGCCGCGGTAGAGGACGGGCAGGCCGCTCGTCGCCGTCACGACGGCGCCGATGACGAGCGCGAGCGGCACCGTGAGCAGCCCGAAGACGAGCGCGAAGATCACGTCGAGGAAACGCAGCTCCAGGTCGACATGCCGCTTCGTCGACGTTCCCGCCAGCGACTCGAAGCGAGTGACGAATGACTCAGACGGATGGTGCTGCATAATGAATCCTTATGGATACGCGACAGCTTGCGGCGTTCTGCGCGGTGGTCGAGAAGAAGAGCTTTTCACAAGCGGCCGAGCGGCTCGGCGTCACGCAGCCCGCTGTGAGCCTGCAGATCCGGGCGCTCGAGAAGCGTCTGGGCGCGCACTTGCTCGACCGCTCCGGCCGCCGGGTCGAGCCGACGGAGGCAGGGCAGCGCCTCTATCGCAACGCACAGCGAGTGCTGGCCGCGGAGGAGCAGCTCCTCGACGAGCTGACCGAGGGCGAGCGCATCGCCGGTCGCTTCGAGCTCGGCGCGTCGACCGGGCCCGGCGGTTCCGTCGTCCCCCTCCTCCTCGGGGAGCTCGCGCGCACGTACCCGGAGCTGAGCGTCGCGCTGACTGTCGCCGACACTCACCGAATCGTCGAGCTCGTCGCCGACCGCGCCCTCGAGCTCGGCGTCGTCGGGTTTGCGCGTCGTCATCGCTCGGTCGTCTTCGAGCCGCTGTTCCGCGACCAGGTCGTGCTCGCATGCCCGCCGGGTCACCGTTTCGCCGGCAAGACGATCTCGCTCGATGACCTACAACGGGAGACGCTGATCCTCATGCAGGAGGGAGCCGGGGTGCGCGAGGCGATCGAGGACGAGCTGCGCGCAGCCGGAATGCGATCGCGCGACTTCGACGCGCGGCTCGAGCTCGGACTGCAGGAATCCGTACGCGCAGCGGTCGAGGCGGGCTTCGGCGTCACGTTCATCTCGCGGTCGGCGATCGAGGCGGCGCTCGCCGCGGGGACGCTCACCGAGGCGCACGTCAAGGGGCTCGAGCCGTCGCGCGAGATCTTCCTCGCGCGTGCTGCGGGGCGGACGCTCACGCGCGCGGCCCAAGCGTTCCTCGATCTCGCGCGCGAACGACTCGGGTGATCGTCCGCTGGGGCCTCGACGCGTTACCTGAGGTGCTCGGGACGCGAAGGGCCTTCCTGCTGGCGACCGAGCGGTGGGATGCGCCGGCGGACGTCGCCGGACGCTGGAGCGAGCTGCCCACGGATCGGGAGATCGGCGTCGGCGACGTGCAGGTACTGCTCGCACTCGGCGGCGGCTCGACGATCGACACGGCGAAGCGCGTGTCTGCCTCGACCGGCCTGCCGCTCATCTCGGTTCCGACGACTTACTCAGGTGCTGAATGGACGCATTACTTCGGTGTGCGCGACACCGAGCGGCGGATGCGCGGCGGCGGAGGAGGTGCGCACAACGAGGCGATCGTCTACGAGGTCGAGCTGACGCTGGACCTGCCGCCCGACGTCACCGCGGGAACCGCGCTCAACGCGCTCGCGCACGCCTGCGAGGCCCTCTACGTGCGTGGGCGCGACCCCGGCGCGGATCCGCTCGCGCTCGAGGGAGCGGACGCGATCTCGGAAGCTTTGCCGCGCGTGCTCGCCGAGCTCGGCGACCGAGACGCTCGCGCGGCGTTGCTCCGCGGCACGGCGAAGGCCGGTGAGGCGCTGGGACGGTCCGGTCTCGCCCTCGCGCACGCGATGGCGCAGGCGATCGGCGGCCGCTACGGGCTGCCGCACGGCGCGCTGAACGCGATCTGCCTGCCGCCGGCGCTGCGCTTCAACGCGGAATTCGTCCCAGGTGCCCTGCTCGGCGGTCGCGCCGGCGAAAGGGCGGAGGAGCTCGCGCGCCAAGGCGGCTTCGCGACGCTCGGTGCGCTGGGCGTTCCGCGCGAGGATCTCTCGGAGCTCGCGGCTGTGATCGCGCGCCGGCCGGGCGCGCTCGCCAACCCGCGCCCGGCGTCAGCGGCGGACGTGCTGCAGCTGCTCCGAGAGATCCTCTAATTACGGTTCGAAATCCGTAGTTCACCCTGATGCCGCGCGCGCAGAGCGGCGAGACACTGGCTTCATGGCTGGTACGAATCTCGCCGGCCGCGCGGGGCGCTGGAGCGCCGCCCACTGGAAAACGGCGACGTTCGGGTGGATTGCATTCGGCGTGCTCGCGGTCGTCCTCGGCTCTGCAGTCGGCACGCGCGAGCTGACCGACGCCGAGTATTCGTCAGGGCAGGCGGCGAGGGCGGAGAGCATGCTCGCGGGCGCCGGCTTCAACACCCCCGCGACCGAGAGCGTGCTCGTGAAGTCGTCGGCGGCGGTCTACGACCAGTTCCTCTTCAACACCGCCGTCGCCCAGGTCGTCAAGACGTTGACCCGCCTGCCGGACGTGACCAACGTCGTCTCGCCGATCGCCAACCCGAACGCGGGGCAGGTGGCGAAGGACCGCCATGCAGTGCTCGTCCAGTTCGACGTCAAGGGCAAGGCGACAGACGCCCACAACAAGATTGCGCCGGTGCTGGCGGCGGTCGCGAGCGTGCAAGAGCGCTTCCCGGGCCTGACGATCGAAGAGTTCGGCCGGGCGAGCTCCGACTACTCCATCTCGAAGGCGTTCAACGAGGACATGAAGCGCGCGGAGTACACGTCGCTGCCCGTGACGCTGATCATCCTGCTCGTTGCGTTCGGCGCCCTCTTTGCGGCCGGGCTGCCCGTGCTCCTCGCGTTCTCCGCGGTGCTTGCCGCCACCGGCCTGAGCGCATTCGTCAGCCACCTCGTCCATGCCGCCGACGCGACGACCTCGGTGATCCTCATGGTCGGGATGGCGGTGGGCGTCGACTACTCGCTGTTCTACCTCCAGCGCGAACGGGAGGAGCGCAGGTCCGGAAAGCCGTCGCACGAGGCGCTGCTGCGCACGTCGTCGACGTCCGGCCAGGCCGTGCTGATCTCCGGCGCGACGGTGTTGATCGCGATGGCGGGGATGCTCTTCGCAGGGAACGCGATCTTCACGACGATCGGCGTCGGCACGATGATCGTCGTGCTCGCCGCGATGCTGGGCTCGCTCAGCGTCCTGCCCGCGGCCCTCCACAAGCTCGGCGACCGAGTCGACAAGGGGCGCGTCCCGTACGTGTTCGAGCGTCGCGGCAAGGACCGCTTCTGGAGCGCCGTCGTTCGTGCAGTCCTGCGGCGGCCGGTCGTCTCCGTGAGCGTCTCAGTGGGGCTGCTGATTGCGGCTGCACTGCCGGCGTTCTCGCTGCACACGAAGCTGCCGAGCTTCACCGACCTGCCGAAGGACCTGCCGATCGTGCAGGCGTACAAGGACGTGCAGGCGGCCTTCCCCGGTTCGCAGACGCCGGTCGAGCTCGTCGTGAAGGGCGATGACGTGACGGCGCCCGCGTATCAGGAGGCATACACGGACTTCCGCATTCACGGACTTGCGACAGGCGTCTTCTACCCGCCGTTCCACGTGTTCGTCAATCCCGACAAGACCGTCGCCCGCGTCGAGTTCTCGATCGCAGGCAAGGGAGACGACAAAGTCTCGAACAACGCCCTCGCGACGCTCCGCAACGAGGTGATCCCGCCGATCGCCGCGACCATACCCGGAGCGGATTGGGCCGTCACCGGCGTCACGGCCGGGACACACGACTTCAACGAGCAGATGAAGAGCCGGATGCCGCTCGTGTTCGCGTTCGTCCTCGGTCTGGCGTTCCTGCTCATGCTGGTCTCGTTCCGTTCGATCGTGATCCCGATCGAGACCGTTGTGCTCAATCTGCTCTCCGTGGGCGCCTCGTACGGCATCCTCGTCGCGGTCTTCCAGCACACCTGGGCCGAGGGCATCCTCGGCTTCACGAGCAACGCTGCGATCACGTCGTGGCTGCCGCTGTTCCTGTTCGTGATCCTGTTCGGGCTCTCGATGGACTACCACGTCTTCATCCTCAGCAGGGTCAAGGAGCGCGTCGATGCGGGGGAGAAGACGGAGGACGCCGTCGCGCATGCGATCTCGAGGACGGCGGGGACGATCACGAGTGCCGCGCTCGTCATGGTTGCCGTCTTCGGCCTCTTCGCGAGCGTGCGCGAGCTTCCCATCAAGCAGATGGGCTTCGGGCTCGCGGTCGCGGTGCTGATCGACGCGACGATCGTGCGGGCGGTGCTGCTGCCGGCGACGATGAAGCTCCTCGGCGAGTGGAACTGGTACCTGCCGCGCTGGCTGGCGCGGCTGCCCTCGTTCGTCCCGGAAGGCAAGCACGAGCAGACTCCCCCGTCCGCTCCCGCGCTCGGAGCCTGAACCCGGCTCCGGCAAAGAGTGTGGGTAGCCGTATGGCTATTCGCCGGGCGTGCTGGCACCCTACGTGCCGTGGAGATGACCGTCCTCATTGTCGACGACCATGCCGGTTTCCGTGCCAACGCGCGGGCGCTCCTGGAATCTGAAGGCTTTCGCGTCGTCGGAGAGGCGGCCGACGGGGCGGAGGCACTCGCCGCGGTGGCGCAGACAGACCCCGATCTCGTGCTCCTCGATGTCCAGCTGCCGGATACGGACGGGCTCACGCTCGCCGCCCGCTTGACGTCGAACGGCTCGAGGATCAACGTGGTCCTCGTGTCCAGCCGCGATTACACGGATTCCGCGCACCTGGTCGAGCGCAGCGGGGCCCGCGGCTTCGTCCCGAAGGCGGAGCTCTCCGGCGAGCGGCTGACGGCACTGCTCGGGTGAGCCGCCGCGGCGCGGTAGGCGTCGCGATCGTTACCGTCGGCTTCGCCGCCGGGGGCGTCGCGTTCGCGCTCACGAACGACCATGACGCAGATCGGGGTCTCTTCGGGCTTGCGCTCGCGGTGCTCGTCGGCCTCGCGTTCGTCAGCGCCGGCATCGTGGCCGCTCGCCGGCGTCCGGAGAACCGCACCGGGACGCTGATGATCCTCACAGGGCTCACGTGGTTCCTCGCGGGGCTCGAGGCGTCGGACGCGCCCGTTCTGTTCACCGCGGGCTGGGTGCTCGATCCACTGGCGATCGCACTGCTCGTCCAGCTCGTTCTCGCCTTCCCGTCCGGCCGGCTCGAGGCACGGTTCGAGCGTGTGCTCGCCGGCGGCGTTTACGTCGTCGCCCTCGGGACGAACATCGGGTACCTCCTCTTCGCCGACCTCCATTCGGAATGCGCGAACGGCTGTCCGGACAACGTGCTGCTCGTCACGGCTAACGACACCGCTGCGCAAGCCGTGCGCGGCGTTGCGTCGGCGGCCGCGGTTGTCCTCGCGTCCGGGATCGTCGTCGTCCTCGTTCGCCGCTGGCGACATGCGACCCCGGCTTTGCGCCGCGCACTGGCGCCGGTGTTCGCCGCCGGCGGCACGTCTACGGCGCTTGTCGCCGCCAACCTCGCGTTTCAGGCCACGGACGCGCCGGGGAACGGGGCCGTTCGTTGGGCGGTCCTGCTTTCCGTACTCGCGGTCCCTGCCGCATTCCTGCTCGGTCTGCTGCGCAGCCGCCTCGCGACCGCCGTCGTCGGCCGGCTGCTCACCGAGACACCCGAGACGCCGACGCAGGAGCAGGCACAGGAGGGGCTTCGCCGCGCGTTGCGAGATCCCACGCTCGAGCTCGCGTTCTGGCTGCCGGAGCGGGACGTCTACGTCGATCCGGCAGGCCAACCGTTCACGATCGCGCGAGACGACAGCCGCGTCGCGACACCCATCGACGCCGAGGGCGAGCCGCTCGCGATCGTCGTTCACGACGCCGCGCTCGTGGACGAGCCCGACATGCTGCGGGGAGTTCTTGCGGCCGCGAAGCTTGCGTTGCAGAAGGACCGACTCCAGGCCGAGCTCCGCGCTCGACTCGCCGAGCTCCAGCGCGAACGGGATTTCGTGGCCACCGTCGTGAATTCCGCACCCGCGTTCTTCTGCGTGCTCGACCTCGAAGGACGAATCGAACGATTCAACACGACGCTCGAGCAGGTCAGCGGTCTTGCCGACGACGACTCCGTACGCGGTCTCGACTTCTGGGATGTCTTTCCGCTCGCGGACGCGGCCGACGCCGTTCGAGAGGCAATCGAATCGCGCGCCGAAGGCGAGCTCGAGCACGAGTGGCGATCCGCAGACGGAGGGTCGCGGATCGTCAGCTGGCGGGTGACGCCGTTGCCGGAGGCGAAGCTGCTCGTGAGCGGTGCCGACGTCACCGACCGCCGGCGTGCCGAGGAGGAGGTGAAGCGCCATGCCCGCTTCCTGAGCGAGGTGGGCGACTCGACTCCGGCGCTCATGATCGTCGCCGACGACCGCGGCCGCCTGGGCCCGGACGCGCTCAACCGCGCCGTCGTGGAGCTCTTCGGCTACGACTCGACGGAGGTCGCGGACGAGCTCTTCTGGGAAGTCTTCGCCGTGCCCGAGCAGCGCTCCGAGTTCGTGGAGATCGTGCGCGCCGCGGCCGACGGGCATCCTCCGCTCGAGCACGACAGCGTCTGGGTCACGAAGGAGGGGGAGCTCCGCGACGTGGCGTGGTCGTGCACGTTGATGCCGGACATCGTCGAGGGCACCCGCATCCTCCTGGTCAGCGGCCAGGACATCACGGAACGCAAACGGTACGAGCAGGAGCTGTTTCGCTCGCGCGCGCGGATCCTCGAGGCGGGTGATGCGGAGCGGCGCCGGCTCGAGCGCAACCTGCACGACGGCGCCCAGCAGCGCCTCGTCTCCCTCTCGCTCGCGCTGCGCCTCGCGCAGAATCGCCTCCCAGAAGACGTCGAAGGCGTGCGCGAGATCCTCAGCGCCGCGGCCGCTGAGCTCCTCGTGGCTCTGGAGGAGCTGCGCGAAATCGCACGCGGCCTCCATCCGGCGATCCTCAGCGATCGCGGGCTGCCCGCAGCGCTCGACGCGCTTGCCGCGCGCTCGACGGTTCCGGTCGCGTTGCACGTGCTGACGGAGGAGCGTTTGCCGGACAAGGTCGAGGCCGCGCTCTTCTATGTCGCTGCGGAAGCGCTGACGAATGTGGCGAAGTACGCGCAGGCAACAGAGGCGCACGTGCGACTGCACCTCGTGCGCGACGCCGTGGTGATCGAGATCGAGGACGACGGCGTGGGCGGGGCCGATCCGAGCCGCGGTTCCGGAATTCACGGCCTGGTCGACCGCGTCGAGTCGCTCGACGGCCGCCTGGACGTCCGCAGCGCCCCCGGCGGCGGCACGATCGTCCGCGCGGAGGTGCCGGTCGTCCGCGAGCCGGCGCCGGCGCAGACCGTGTAATGCGAGTCGTCCTCGCAGACGACTCCGTGCTCCTCCGCGAGGGCATCGCCCGGCTGCTCACCGAGGCCGGCTTCGACGTCGTCGGCCAGAGCGGCGACGCCGAGGATCTGCTGCTGAAGATCCGCAGCTACTCGCCTGACGTCGCGATCGTCGACATCCGCATGCCGCCGACGAATACGACGGAGGGTCTCGAAGCGGCGAAGCAGATCCGCGAGCTGTACCCGTCCGTCGGCGTGCTCCTGCTCTCGCAGCACATCGAGGCGGGCTACGCGCTCGAGCTCCTCCAGGACAACGCGGAAGGCGTCGGTTACCTGCTCAAGGATCGCGTGGCCGACGTCAGCGAGTTCGCCGACGCCGTTCGGCGGGTCGGAGAAGGCGGCTCTGCGCTCGATCCGGCGGTCGTTTCACGCCTTGTCGGACGCCGGCGCGTCGACGATCCGCTGGCCGACCTGACGCCGCGCGAGCGTGAGGTGCTCGAGTTGATCGCGCAGGGCCGCTCGAATCAGGCGATCGCCGAGCGCCTCGTCGTGACACCGCGCGCCGTCGAGAAGCACGTCACGAGCATCTTCGGGAAGCTTCGTCTGTCCGCGACGGCGGACGACCACCGGCGCGTGCTCGC
>WNFZ01003298.1_pt1 | contig 15134 bp, 13 predicted proteins | sample 5400081 | NCBI WGS metagenome assembly WNFZ01 (sample SAMN13153365, study PRJNA577476) | soil metagenome | isolation source: 80 cm soil or saprolite under grassland replicate 1 | place: USA:California | collected 2016-06-15 | reverse complement strand
CCGCGACCCTCGATGTTCGGGTCGACACCCAGACGCAACAGCAACACCACCACTTCCAGGCAACCAGCGCCGGCCGCGAAGTGCAACGGAGTGGCACCGGCAAAACGCCGAACCGCGAGTGACGAGTCGTTCTCTGCGGCCGCCATGACGAACTGAACCAATCTCGCGCGGCCGGATTGCAGCATCCGCACCAGCAATCCCACGAACACCGTAGGTCGCGAGGCAAAGCGCGGTGCGAGCACAAGACTTTCATCATCTCGGCCTGCCACAATCGCTGCGATAACATTATCCAGAACCCGCTGTTCTCTCCAACGCGAAGCCAATTCCTCATGATCTGGCTCCCTGGCATCTCTTCCAATGACATAGGCAGAACTTTGCGAGAAGAAGTCACGAAGTGCGTTTCTCGTTACATCATCGATCACGACGGCATCGAGCGTTGTCTCCATCTGCTTCAACCATGCGCGTCGCGCGGCGGGTCCTATATGGAAGCGCGCGTGTGATTCGCCCAAGCTCAGTCACCATCGGTGCTGTGTTTGCTCTTCATCTCCACCCAGGAATCGAATGAGAAAGGCTGCGAACTCCTCGGTAGCACACCTGAGGCTCTTGCCTGGGAACAACGGCCGAAGAACTGGGTCCTTGCCAACGCGCACGTAAAACGCTGCGGACAGCCGCCTACAACCCTCTTCACCGCCAAGTGCTTCCAGTAGGTCACTACGAGCGGGCATGGCCTCGATTGTACCGTCCGGCGTTACTCGCCGAGAGCGATCACTCATGCATTGCGGACAGATCGTCGGCAACCCTTCCCTTGGGATTACTGCAGGTAAGCGCGTTTATCGAGACTTATTGCCCGATCCGTTCCTGAGCCAGGGGGTGAATCCGTGGCCAGAATGGCGGTGTCGGGTGCATTCATGCCATCTGCGCAAGCGCGTCCACGCTTGTTCCAACGGGCGCGCTCTCAACTGGCTTCGTTACTGTAATTCGGCCAGGGGCTTGGCGGCCTTGGTGTCGATCGTCAACGAACCGTCGCCCAGACCGGTGCTTTTCGCTGTCAAGGTAATGTGGCCAGTCTGCTTCGACGTGCGAATTACCGCGAGGGCGCGGCCCTGATAAAGTTTGCGCCGATCGCCCTGGTAAGAATCCGGATCCTGTCCGTCTCCGTTTCCCACGGCCGCAATCGCACCGGGGCCACCGAGGGTGAACTGAACCTGCTGGTCTGCCCTGAGATCGGGGCGTCCCTCGGCATCGACGGCCTCAACGGTCACGAAGGAAAGGTCTTCGCCATCCGCCTGCAGCACTGTTCGATCTGCCGTCAGGCGCAGCCTGACTGCTGTTCCCACAGAGGTGAGAAGGTTCTCCGCGACAACGCGGTCCCCGCGCAGGCCCACTGCTTTGAGCGTGCCGGGCGCGTACGCTACCGGGAAGACCGCCTTGAACTCCTGACCGCGGCCTGTGGGCTTTTCCCCAATCAACTTGTCATTGAGATAAAGCCGCACTTTCTCCGCGCCAGAGTAGACTTCGACCTCGAGTTCTTTGCCTTCCTCTCCGGGCCAGCTCCAGCTAGACAGGGTGGGATAATTCGCCCACATGATCGCGATGATCTTCTTGCCTTCGGGTTCTGGCATGCGGACGGTGGCATAAACGCGATCGCCGCCGTTCCAGATGATGTCGCGATAGAATGACGCCGGCTTGCGGAAGCCGGTCAGGTCGAGATCGCCGCAGGCCGCGGCATGCCAGGGATAAGGATGGAAGAAAAGTTCCATCATGGCCTTCGCGTTCGGATCGGAGTTGTTCTTGGCCATTTCGCCCATCACGTCTCTGCCATTGGCCATTCCCGTGAACAGCTGATCCACCATCGCTGTGCCTGCCATCATGCCTTCCATCCCCAAGGCCATCTTTGCCTGTTCCGGGGTACCGTATTGCCACGCGCCGATGCCGGATTCGCCGAGATAATCCATCGCGGTCCACGTGAGATCGCCGAGAACATATGAGTTGTCGTGCGAAATCTGCCATAGCGGAAAAGCCTTCGAGGGCCAAGATTCCGTGGTCAGCATTATGCGTGACGGCAACTGTTCGTGGTCCTGTTTGTAAGTGGGCAGGATGTTGTAGTTATAGCCAGTGATGTCGAGCTGAGAGAACACTGCTTCCGCAGTTGGATTGGTGGTTGTGCCTGGAAACGCCAGTGTGAGTGGACGCGTGTTGTCGAGGGAGTGCATGTGATCGACCAGCTGCCTGGCGAGTGCGGCGCCGCGGTCAACTTCAAGCTCCGGAATCTCGTTGCCGATTCCCCAGATAACGATCGACGGATGATTGCGGTCTCTCAGCAGCATCGACGAAACATCCTGCTTCCACCACGCATCGAAGTCGCTGCCGTAATCAAACTTGACCTTGTGTGCCTGCCAGACGTCGAAGGGCTCATCAAGAACAAGGATGCCAAGACGGTCGCAGGCGTCGAGGAATGCAAACGACGGCGGGTTGTGCGCCGTGCGCACCGCATTCATGCCGGCAGATTTCAAGAGCTCAACCTTTCGCTCCTCCGCGCGATCAAACGCCGCGGCGCCGAGAGGCCCGTTGTCGTGATGGACGCTGCCCCCGGTCAGCTTGACGGGCTTACCGTTTAACAACAACCCGTTTTCTGCCGACCATTGAAGCGAGCGTATGCCGAAGGTTGTAATCACCTGGTCGATTTTCTTGCCGTCTTTGCGTACAGAAGAGACGGCGCGATAAAGCGTAGGGGAGTCCGGCGACCACAGGGCGGGATTCGCGACGATGATCTCCTGGGCCGCTACGTCTTCCTTCCCCGACGCGATGTTCAAGTTTGATTCGGCGTTCCCTATTTTTTCCCCGTTCTTATCGAGAAGCGTAGTCTCGACAGTGATCGCGGCAGCGGTGGATGCCTCATTGGCCACTCGCGTCTGGATCGCCACCTTGGCCGACGCGCTCTCTGCCTTTGGTGTGGTAACAAAAACTCCCCAATGCGCCACGTGGGTGGGCTCTGTCACGACCACGCGGACATGCCTGTAGATCCCCGATCCGCTGTACCAGCGGCTGTTTGGCTGTGCCGAGTTATCCACACGCACGGCCAGCACGTTCGCACCTGAAAAATTGAGCTCGGGCGTGAGGTCGAATGCGAACGCTGTGTAGCCATAAGGATGTATCCCCAGTTTGTGCCCGTTGAGATAAACGGTGGCATCGCGGTAAACGCCATCGAACTCAATGTTCACGCATTTGTTTTGCCAGTCAGCAGGAGCGTGGAATGTCTTGCGATACCAGCCAGTCCCACCGGGGAAAAATCCCTCGCCTGATCCGCTGGGATTGTCCTTGTCGGGCTTGCTTTCTATGCTCCAATCGTGAGGCAGGTCGACAGCGCGCCAGGAAACATCAGAGAACGACGATGCTTCCGCGCCACTCGGATCGCCGAGGAAGAACTTCCACCCGGCATCGGCGGCTAATTCCTGCCGGGCAGGGTTTGCGCTTGCCGCGCGGATCGAGACGGGCAGGAAGCATGCGATTATAGCGGCGAGAAGGATCTGGGTGCTGAACCGAATCTTCATGAGAGCCTCTTTCCGGTGCTACCTTTGCGGATGTTCGCTTTTCGCGGATGCGTGCGGATTGGTGTTTCAGGGGCACGTAGTCCCAGGAGGATTATGCGGATCGTTTCGCGGAACAGGCGGTCAATGGAGTTACCGTACTCCTGCACCACTTTGTTTCCGAGCGAGGCGAGCCGGCGCTGGGCCCCGATGATTGCGTTCGTCACGGCGTGCATGGTTAGACTTGCATCGAGATCGGAACGAAGCGAGCCGTCGGCGATCCCCTCGCGTATCAATTCATTGAAGACATCAAACCCATCGGGGTTGATCTGCGACTCCAGGGAGATGAGTCGTTCCGCCGGCCAGTCGCGCGCATACATCGCGTCGAATTGAGCCATGAACCGGACCCTCACGGGGTTGTTCACCAGTTCATCAGACATGAAGTTCAGCAGGGCGGTGAGGCGGGCGAGCGCGTTGGGTGCGGCATCGCAAACCTGCTTCGCGCGCCCGCTGCTTTCCTGCATCGATTCGCTCAACAACGCCCAGACGATTTCGTCTTTGTTGGCGAAATATTGGTACATCGTCGATGGCTGGATGCCGCTGGCCGAGGTGATTTCGGCCATCGTGACGCGATCGATTCCGCGTTCATCGAACAACCTCCAGGCAGGATCGAGGATCCTGCGGCGCTGGCGCTCGCGGTGCGCATGATAAGTGTTGGGCGGCTTCTGTGCTTTCTTACGCGGCATGTCGCCTTGACAAAATCTGAATTGACGATACGAATTCGAAGTACTCACTCGAATTTATCTTTGTACGGACGCCCCGTCAAAGGAAAACTTCGAAAAAAGTAACCGGAAGTCGGCAAGGCACACGGAACCGTGCTGCAGGCGATTCGTCTGAGAATGACCGTCGTGGAGCCGTTTAGCGGTACTAATCCAACGAACGAAGCGATAACTTCCGGATTGCTCGTCATTTGGGAGTATTCGGCAGTTGCTGTCTTCAACATTCGCCACTCGCACCTCCGCCTCCCGAAGCTTCCCCAGCAAAGCGGAAAGGTTTATGAACTGCACGGCCACGCCTTGGCGCCGCCATTGCCGGAACGCTCCATCTGGCTTATAAGCGCAACTCTTTGCACTCCGGTCATTTACGCGAGAGTATTCGCTCTCGCGTAAGCGGCCTTTGGCCGGGCGACTTAGTCAGAGACTCTGGAAATACAGCTACTTGCGTCCACACTGCATTTCTGGCGCGTCTTTCTCGCCACCTCACAACTCTGGTACTTACATTGCTAGAACAGTTATCAGGTGCCTTGCGTACCGTCTCACCCCCCTATCGCAACGCAAGGCGAGCGTCTCCTGGGCAAGAAAGATTTGGGCTAGTAACTAGGACGAGCTGGTCGGCCCCAACATAGAGCGACCCGACTCATCCACGCTCAGGGAAGGCACCAGTTGCCTTCCTTAAAGTTCCCCCTCAAGCTCAAGTCTCGATTCCCGTAGCAACAGCGGCGTGCGACGCTGTCACGCGAGTTCACAAATCGAGGCCCTACCATGAAGTTCGTCTCCAGGTATCTGTGGATCATCTGCGTTCTTGCTGGTTTCTTTATGCTGGCCGAAACCTTGAAAGCCACTTTGCCGCAAACCGTAATCGGCAGCTGGATTTCAGCCTCGCCACTGTCGCAGGCGCGGGCCAATGCCCCGTCCGTGCTGCTTTCGGATGGCCGCATTTTAGTCCTGGGTGGAGATGGCGCGAGTGGGCCGCAGCAGTCTATCGAAGTCTTCGCGACTGATGGGGCTGTTTCCCCCGCAGCTCCCATGGGCGTGCCGCGCAGCCATCATTTTGCTGTCGCCTTAAGCGACGGCCGCGTACTCGTAGGAGGCGGAACAACCGCAGGTGGCGGCACCACGAACTCGGCAGAGATTTACGACCCGACGGCAGATAATTGGGCCCAGACTGCCGCTATGAGCTCAGCTCGTGCGAACGCCAGCGCAGCCCTGCTGCAAGATGGGCGAGTGCTGATTGCCGGCGGCGACAACTCTGGCGCGCCCGACAACACGCTGGAAGTCTTTGATCCTTCGTCGAACAATTTTAGTTTTGCCGGAACGCTCTCTTCTCCTCGAACCAAGCAAGCGATGGCCGTGTTGCAGGACGGGCGCGTTTTGATTGTGGGTGGATTCGATGGCAATAACCCGCTTTCGTCTTCGGACATCTTCGATCCGTCTTCTGGAACCGCTAGCGTCGGACCCTCACTCTCGACCGCACGGTACTCGCACTCGGCTACAACCTTGATGGACGGGCGTGTTGCGGTCATCGGAGGTACAGGATCGGCAAACAATGCGACCGTCGATCTCGCTTCTGCCGAAGTCTTCGATCCAGCCAAGGGAACGTTTAGCGATGCTGGAGCGAACCTCACAACCGCGCGCCAGGGCCATCAGGCATTCCTGCTTCCGAACAACAACAGCGTGCTCGTGGTCGGAGGAACTTCTAACGGACAACTCGCAGCGACTTCTGAGCTGGTCGTACCACAGGTCTCAACAGCAGACGGTTCGTGGAGCTACTCGATTGCTCTCACGGGCGCGAATATTACGCCGCGGGCGGCTGGGAGTGGCAGCGCGTTACAGCAGGATGGACTATTGCTGGTCGCAGGTGGCAACGACACCTCAGGCAATGCACTCGCCACTGCGGAACTCTATGCCTTCCCTGTGGTGAAGACAAATGCGGCTGACTACGCCCCGGGAACGAATGTCACCATCACCGGAAGCGGCTTTCAGCCAGGCGAAACTGTGAACATCACGTTGGTTGAATCTCCGCTGATCGACGCACCACCAGTGATGAGCGCTGTTGCAGATGGGAATGGCAACTTCGCGAACACGCAGTTCTCACCGGATGTTTACGACCTGAACGTGCGTTTCTATCTGACAGCTATTGGAAGCCAGTCGGGGTTGGTGGCAGAGAATACGTTCACCGATTCGCAGCCCACTGCGGTTAACCTCACCCCGGCGAGCATCACCGTGCTGGCGGGCAGCAGTGCTGTTTACACCACCAACGTGACCATGGGCGGGAACGGAAACAATTGCACCTTAACTTTGAGTGTATCTCCTAATCCGGTCACAACCGGAGCGATACCCGCATTCAGCGGTGGTGCTAATCCCTTCACCACAAATGCCGACTTTTCCCGGACCCTTACGATTTCGACCACCGGAGCAACAGCACCGGGCACCTATCCGTTTTCCGTTGCGGCTGCTCGTAGTGCGAACTGCCAGGGAAGTGGCAGCACCAGCGGCAACGGCAGTCTCATAGTTGCCGGTTCCGCGACTCACTTTGCGGTCACCGGATTCCCGTCGCCAGTAACTGCCGGATCTTCGCAGTCCTTCACAGTCACGGCGCTCGACGTGAACAACAACCCGGCCATAGGCTTTACGGGAACTGTGAACTTCAGCAGTTCAGATTCGCACGCGGTTCTGCCCGGGAATTACACGTTTGTCACTGCTGATAAGGGTACGCACAGTTTTAGCGCGACCCTGAAGACGGCCGGAGCCCAATTGATTAGCGCTCAATCAAGCGGAGTTACTTCCGGAACGCAGAGCGGAATTGCCGTGAACGCCGCGGCTACCGCGCAGTTTGCAGTCACTGGCTATCCTTCGCCAGTAACGGCAGGAACCCCTCACTCCTTCACTGTGACTGCGCAAGACGCCTTCGGCAACCTGACCAGCGGATATACAGGAACAGTCCACTTCACGAGTTCCGACGGCGCAGCAGTTCTGCCGGGGAACCACAACTTCACCTCGGGCCCAGGCAATCAGGATAATGGTACCGCCAGCTTCAATGCCACCTTCAACACCGCTGGCACGCAGTCCATCAGCGCTACAGATACGGTCACGGCTGCGATAACCGGTACGCAATCGGGAATAGTCGTAAACTCCGCAACGGTGGCTACTTCGCTGGGATTGGCTGCTCCGAGCCCAGCGTCTGTTCAATTTGGATCCTCAGGCCCAGTCACCCTCACCGCAACTCTCACTCGCACGACGGGGGGCGCTGCGGTTTCCGGAGCGACGGTTAATTTCACGGTTGACGGAACTGCCGCCGGGTCGGCCGTAACAAACGGTATCGGCGTAGCTGGTTTGGCTACTTACAATCCGTCCTCGCTTTCGGTTGGGAACCACAATGTCCAAGCGTCGTTTGCCGGCGCAACCATCAGCGCGACAGTCTACAGCAGCAGCACGAGTGCAACGCAGACGTTAGGCGTCACCCAAGCGACCCAGACCATAACATTTGGTCCATTAGGAAATAAGATTTATGGTGATCAGCCGTTTGCGGCGAGCGCGACCGGCGGAGCCTCAGGCAACCCAGTGACGTTCACGGCGGGCCCCTCCAGCGTTTGTACCTCAGGCGGAACGAACGGAAGCACAATCACGATCGCCGGCGCGGGCACTTGCACCGTCACCGCACACCAGGCGGGCAACAGCAGTTACGCCGCCGCGACGGATGTGCCGCAGAGCTTCACGGTGAATCCAGCAACGCCAGTCGTGGCAGTTACCGATCCGGCGCCGACGTTTGACGGCAATTCACACGTGGCAACGGCCACCGCAATTGGAGTGGACGGGCACACGGCCGTAAGCGGTACTTTCAGCTTCACCTATGACGGCAGCTCCACGGCTCCAACCAACGCTAAGACCTCCTACGCAGTCGTCGCAGACTTCACCAGTACAGACCCTAATTACACGAACGCAACTGGCAACGGCACATTAACCATCAAGCAGGCGACCTCCACCACAACTGTAGTGGGTGGGACTTTCACTTTCGATGCTTCCCCACATTCCGCAACAGTGACGGTTACCGGGGCAGGCGGGCTGAACCTTACTCCCAATGCCAGCTACACAGGGAGCTGCAACGCTGCGCCAGTCCATGTAGCGGAAACCACCCCGACTTGCACCGCCAGCTACACTTTTGCCGGAGACGCAAACCACACCGGCAGCAGCGGCTCTGACGTTATTGTGATCACCAAAGCACCGAGTACGACGGTAGTGTCGGACGGAGGCAGCTTCGGGTTCGACGGCAACGCGCATGCGGCAACAGTGGCGGTGACCGGCGTAGGAGGTCTCAATCTGACGCCCGCTGCTGTGTACGGCGGAGCGTGCAGCGCGGCTCCGGTGCATGTCTCAGAGACGCCGTGCACGGCGGGCTACACGTTCGCCGGTGACGGCGACCACTTCGGCAGCAATGACAGCACGACGATCACGATCACAAAAGCCATTAGTACGACGGTAGTGTCGGGCGGAGGCAGCTTCGTGTTCGACGGAAATGCGCATGGGGCAACGGTGGCAGTGACAGGGATAGGCGGGCTGAATCAGACACCAAACCCTGCTTACAGCGGAGCCTGCAGCGCGGCTCCGGTGCATGTCTCAGAGACGCCATGCACGGCCAGCTACACGTTCGCGGGTGACGGTGACCACTTCGGCAGCAATGACAGCACGACGATCACCCTCACCAAAGCCACTAGTACGACGGTAGTGTCGGGCGGGGGCACCTTCGTGTTCGACGCCAACGCGCATGCGGCAACAGTAGCGGTGACGGGCGTAGGGCTTAACTTGACGCCCGCTCCTGTCTACGGCGGAGCCTGCAGCGCGGCTCCGGTGCACGTGTCAGAGACGCCGTGCACGGCGAGCTACACGTTCGCCGGTGACGGCGACCACTTCGGCAGCAATGACAGCACGACGATCACGATCACAAAAGCCATTAGTACGACGGTAGTGTCGGGCGGAGGCACCTTCGTGTTCGACGGCAACGCGCATGCGGCAACAGTGGCGGTGACCGGCGTAGGAGGTCTCAATCTGACGCCCGCTGCTGTCTACAGCGGAGCCTGCAGCGCGGCTCCGGTGCATGTCTCAGAGACGCCGTGCACGGCGGGCTACACGTTCGCCGGTGACGGCGACCACTTCCCCAGTAACGGCTCGGCCTCAATACTGATCATCAAGGCACCGAGCACGACGACCATCGGGTCGGGGATTACCGTCCTCTTTGATGGCGCGGCACATGGAGTCTTGGCAAACGTTACTGGTGCTGGTGGCGTGAACCAATCAGTCGTTGTGACCTACAGTCCCGGCGGTTCCACGCCGCCAGTCAACCCTGGCATATATACGGCAACCGCGACCTTCGCTGGCGATCCTGACCATTCTGGCAGCAGTGCCGGACCAGTCACGATCAACATCACTTTCAACACCGCCTGCGCCGCTGGTCCAGGTGACGCCATTCTGCCGCCCATCAATTCCGACGGTACCAGCGTTTACCAGCGCAAAGGCGGGAGCACGATTCCAGTCAAGTTCCGTGTTTGCGGAGCAAACGGTGTTGCAATTGCGAATGCGAGCCTGGTATTTGGTCCCAATGGCACTGGAAGCGTGACAATGCTGAATGCCGTGCGGGGTACAGTCACCAACATCAACGAGACTCCGGACGTCGACATAGCGGACGCGGCATTCCGGTGGGATTCGTCCGGCCAACAATGGATCTTCAATATGGCTACCGCGAACCTCACATCCGGTGCGACTTACACGTTTCGCATCAATCTGGCGTATGCACCGCAGTCGATTGTCTTTGTTGTCGGAGTGAAGTAAGTCCAGCTTGCTGGCACAGGGCAGCGCGGCGACACTATGTGGATAGAGATCTCGGAGCAACGCCTCTACAAGTCGGAGTCAAGGGCCGGGATTCGCAGATATTAGGAACGCGGGAAGACCCCTCGAGACTGGACTCCGGAATTTGAAAGCGCGCCGCGGTCATTCCACTGAGGCCGAAGCACTTTACAATATCAAAGCGACAACAGATGCCGCCTTTCTTTGGACACGAATTCTCACGCAAGATTCCAGTCTGCTGAGGGAGTCAGCAGGGGAATACGACGTGGCGGCACCGATATTTTAACCTAAGTCTCTGTTCTGGGAAGAGGCCGTGCCCAAGAAGCGAGCAAAGGCACCGGCAGTGAGGTGCTATCGTGGGGCTTTCTTCTTCATTCTGAAAACTAGAATTAAGACAACGACAACTGCTAATACTCCAGCCACCACGCGAATGAGAGTAACGTTATCCATCTTATCTCCTTTGGCATCGCAACAGAGACCCGCTCGAAATGCCCCGCGCAGACGCCGACACTTTCGCGATTCGGCGCCCGTCGGGGCATTGGCCGGCGGTCGTGCGGACACTCGGCCTGCGAACATCGTACCGGGTTTGTCCCGATGGAGTCCCGTTATTGTGGTAACGCCAACATAGTGACCTTGGTGTTTACCGCTCCCGCGAAGCCGCAGACCTACAGAATGGCACGTCCGCCCACAATAACGGCTGGCCTGACTGCTCCGCCTGACGAAGAGGAGTCCTCTGCTGCCGCGCTAACGGCGAAATGGATTGCACCCGCAGATGCTGCGTTAGCCAATCCCCGACGCCGCGCTACGTTAGCTAATCCCCAACGCCGCAAGAAAGCGTGAACTCCGGAAGGGCAGCCGTGTAAATCTTTCTCAAACGCTCTTCGGCACTGGTTTTGCTTTGGGTCGGACGAAGGATTGGCCACGTTGTTTATGTTGCCGACGAAGGCGGCACCGCGCATACTTCAGGGAGGAATGTTGGAACTTGAACAGCTTGCCGAGAGCGAATCCCAGAATTGCTCTCCGGAAACGATTTGCGCCTGTGTGGCGAAAACCTTCGGAGTTAGAACAAATGAAGTTGCACTGCTCGAAAGCAGTGGCAGTCTCCTGAAGTTTCTTTATCCTTCTGAGTTGAAGAGTGCGGGAGTGATCCCCATCTCCAGTTCTGCAGCGGCGGCTCGCACCGCTCGGACAAGGCGAGCGGACCTTTTCAACACCTTCACGCGAGTACAGCACTCCAGCGTCTTTGAAGTGGTTAAGTTGGGCGATGCTGGAACGGATACGGACGTAATTCAGAAGCTCATGTCAGCGCCTATCTTCTCACCGAGCGAAGAGGTGATTGGCGTGATCCAAGTTTCTCGAAAGGCTCGCACCGCTGCCGCAGCCGGTCCGGATTTCACTGCTGATGATCTCCACAAGCTCAGATCGGCCGCTATTTTGGTGGGAAGACTAATGGCCCGAAGCCGGGCATAACCAATTTCCGCTGCTTGGGCTACGGGTCCAGATGCCGGAAAACCACGCTATAAACAATCTACTCTTAAGAACTGAAGCGCTCGATTATTTCCCGGATGACGCGCAGAAGGTTGGCTGTGGGTTCGTCTTTGTTGATGTAGACATCGATATTCTGAAGATTTCCTGGCATTGCCCCTGAGTACAGGATGATCGGCACGTCACGCTTGATGCTCTTTAGGTGCCTTGCAAGATCCACACCACTCTCACCTCGCAAAAGGTGATCTGCAATGGTGCAGCAGACCGGCGCCTCACGAAAAGTCGCGATGGCATCGGCAACATTGGTCGCGCAAAGCACACTGAAGCCGTTGTCCTCCAAAATGGCTTTGCGTAGATTGAGGTAAAGCAGATTGTCATCCACACACAGGATCAGAGGGTCTCGCGACAATAAAGCGGCGGGTCGGTGGCATTTGAGGGGCGACGCGATTATCCACGGTGAGTGCTGTAGTGGTAAATACAGCAATTGCTGTAGGGCAGCACACAGAAGTACACGGGGGACATGAACCCGACATCAAGTGGGAACGCCGCAAGACAGGAATGCTTTCCACCTGAGCAATACACGGAGTTTTCGTGACACCGCGATGGCGGAGAAACCCATTGAAAATGGAGAAAAGGCGGAAGGCAGTGAGCCCTCCGCCTTGGGTAATTTACGCCGCACTTTAGCTACAGGTTGATCTATCGCTACCATCTGGCTGTCGACGCGAGAGAGATGCTCCCGACCGGCACCGAGCCCCAAGTTACACAGTTTTCTGACACCAGACGCCAGATGTCGCTGACGTTTGCCGCGCTCCTACTCCAGCTCGGAGCTGTCTCCATCGTGACCTCAATGGTGCACGCCGCCGCGCCACTGATTGGCGGCGCGATCATGGTGATCTCCTTCTCTCGCGAGGCAGCACCCACTTCAAATCAATCGCAATTGCAATCACGATTCGCACAAGCCGTAAGCTTATTAACCACCGTTTGCCTTGCGATCATCTTAGTTGGAGCTAGCCTGACGCCATATCTTGTAGTCCCAACCGAGGAAACGACCTCTGCAGATGCGGGTGCGACTACCCGACGTTCCACGCCAAAGGTGACAGGGAAATCAGAGATCGCGGGGAATCAAGCGAAACTTCTCGATTGCCGTCCAGCAACACGGGCCCTATGCTTCCGATTGGATTATTTTCTTCTCGGCACTTAGTTTCGTGCCTTCGGTACAGTGGTCGGTTGGTCGGCAAACAGGAAGTTGACTCTTCCGGGGGCGCGAGATTCTCGAAAGATCATCGGCGCAGTCTGACAAACCCATCAACATCCCTGTGCACCAAAACCAAAGCGAAACGTTCATGAAAAATGCCTACCAACGTTTTGGCAAGCTTGTCTATGTACGCCGAACTGAAAAGGCGGCCACTAATATTGCCCTTCATCTCGACTCTTTCGTCGGCGAGGAGCGCGGCAAAGCCCATTTTGTTTCGGTCATTGGCGGTGACGTAGAGATCGGGGCAATTTCAGCTGCTTTCGGCAACGGAGACCTGTTTACGGTTATAGACACTACTCTTGCCGAGAGCATAGTTTCGCTGGGGGATAGGCCGCTGCTTTTCCGCGGTTCGATCGTGGTTGCGGGTCGAAAGCGCCCGCTGCGGCATCTCGTGGCGTGCTCACACGAACTGGCTGACCCGAGCTCCGATGGCAGCTCCTGCTCGTCAGTGATGACGATAGGTTCATCTGGTCTTCGCTGGTCAGCCATTACGGACTCCCCGCTACTCCGGAGTGGGGGCCATGGATGCTGGCCGAACTGCGGTCACAGAGACGGATCCACTCTCTTCCCGGGTTTGGGTACCAAGGAATTGCAATTACTGCGACGCGGAAACAGTTATTGGCGCTGCTCTCCAGGGGTCTTCGGAACCGTCATCTAGGCTTTCCGCTGGAAAATGGCCCTGTCGAGTGGCCGAACATCGGCCTCGTAAAAAGGGCTTGAGCAAGGAAATTCTGCAAGATTGGATCACTTCGTCTTGACTTCGCCGAGCGCGTGGTCCCGATCTTTTGCCAAGCCGTGGACAATGGTCGAATGAAGATTGCCCCAGGCAGATGGTTTCTGCTGCGTTTAACAGTTGTCTCCAACTCTTCGTCAGTCATCTTCACACGCCTAGGAGTAGCATATGAAGCCTCGTGCTCAGCACGAATCCATGAGGAAAACGCAAGGAGAGACGGCGGGTGACCGTTTGCGCTCCCTACGTCAACAACGCGGACTCACTCTCCGGGATGTTCACGAGTTCAGTCTGGAACTCGCTCGCAGGTTCGGGCAGACTGCGTTCGTGATACCGCCCAGCCGATTGCACGAATTCGAGAAGAAGAACGTAGTGCCCAACATTCATCGGGTTTACACATTGGCGCGAGTTTATAACTGCAGTCTCCAGAAGATTCTCAAGCTCTACGGCCTGCCTCCGCAGTAGGCCTACCCTCAGGTTTCCGCTCGCCTGAGTGAAGCCAGTTGCTTCCGTCCGAACTCCTAGCCCCTTCATCTCGATCCGAACGGCGTGGTTTTCCGTCAAGCGTCCTAGCCATAAACCTTATGCAGAATCTCGAGACGATTCACGACTACCTACGCGCACACTCCGACGAGATAGGCAAACGAATTCTCGCGTCGTATCCCGCCTTGCATCGCCCGGACGAATCTCCTTCTCCATTGCTTTCGCAAATGCTGCGAAGGCCATACCCGGCCCAGGCTCTGGCCGTCATGGGAATCAGCAAGCGTTGGCAATCCGCCCGCAATGCCAATGTCATCGCAGAATGCGGGGCTGGCAAAACTCTGATCGCCCTTGGAAGCATACTGGCACATAGTGCCGGAAGTCCGTTCAGCGCGCTAGTGATGTGCCCGCCGCATTTGGTGGAGAAGTGGGCACGCGAGACCTTTCTGACCCTACCCCACGTGCGAGTTTTCCTGATCGATGACATGCGTAATGGCGGCAATCCGCGAGAACCGCATGGGGTAAACGAAGTCCGGCTTCGCCGCGGCGAGATTGCTCGCGAAGGACTGCACACGTCACTTGCTGAACTGCGGCGCTTAGGACGCAAAGGCTGGCGCAGGCTCTGTCCCAGTAGCACCGTTTTCTGCATTGGCCGAGAGAAAGCCAAGCTCTCGTATTTCTGGAAGCATTGCTTCGCGAAGAGCCGTTCAGGACGATATAGAGGTCGGTGATCAATCCCGACAGCGGCTCGCCGATTGAGACAGATGGAACACGGCTAACCGTGCTCGACTTCGACAAGAAACGCCTCCATGAAATTGTAGAAGGCGAGAAGGGCGGCACGACCAGGTACTCGCCGCTCTGGCAGGCGGACCGCAGCAAGATCATGCGCATGGCCCCAGCGGAGTACATAGGCCGCTACATGCCGGAATGGTGGGACTACGCGATCGCTGACGAGATCCATCAGCTTGCCGGCGACACGGCCCAAGGCAATGCACTCGGCGTTCTCACGCGAGTGTCGCGGCGATTTCTGGGCCTAACCG
>WNFZ01003296.1_pt1 | contig 15137 bp, 13 predicted proteins | sample 5400081 | NCBI WGS metagenome assembly WNFZ01 (sample SAMN13153365, study PRJNA577476) | soil metagenome | isolation source: 80 cm soil or saprolite under grassland replicate 1 | place: USA:California | collected 2016-06-15 | reverse complement strand
TGGCTCCGCCGCCCACCGAGCCCGGCCGGCGTGAGACCCTCACGACCGGAGCCGCTGGATCCTGTCCTTGAACAGGGTGGTGGCGATGGCGGCCCGGTGCGGCTGGCCCTTCAGGAACGCCTGCGCGAACTTCTTCGCCCTGCTCGTAGTCCACCTTGCCGGGCATCGGCGGCTCGTTCGGGTCCACCGCCACGTCGACCCGTAAGCCCGGGACCCAACCAGCCAATCGCCCCACCCCTCGTCGCTGCCCGTCAACCAAGCCGGGAACCGCACCCAACCCGCCGATCCAGGGCGGAACCCAGACCACCCAAAGTGACCCGACCGGACAGACGCCACACGCGGACGCGGAGCGTAACCGTAACGATTCCATCGGTCACTCGTAGTACTCGACGAGTGACCCCTTGTCCCGGGTCCTTACAGGGAGCCGTGGGCTCACCGTCTTGTCGGAGGCGAGACCATTGGGAAGATCACGGATTGCGTCGCGCGGCCGCCGTGCTGGTCGCCGGCGGGTCGCTCGCCGCGGCGGGGTCCGGCTCGGCGGCATCGCGGGCGGGTACGCCCGATGCCTGAGTGCCCGCCGGGAGTGATCGTCTGTTTCCCATGGTCGACGACGGCGCCAGCCTCCCCGCCCGCGCCGTCTCCCCGCCCCGTGCCCAGCAGGACGGTGACCCACGGCCCCGTCAAGCCGCCGAGCCCGCCGTGACCGGCCTTAGGGAGTGTCCCGTAGATCTTCAGCGGCGCGTCTGGGCGCCCAAACGGCGGCTGCCCAGACGACGACCGGCGGCGTTCGCACCCCACGAAACGCTCCGCAAGCTCCGCGTTTCCGCGGGGACCCCGCAAGGACGTCGTCGTCGCCGATACAAATAGCGGTATCGGCTCCTGCTCCGCCTTGCCGGATCGCCGCCTGGATCACCGCCCGCATGCACCAAAATCTACGGGACACACGCCCTATTCCACCCAGTCGAACGACCGGGTGACCGCCTTCCGCCACCGGCCGAACTCCCGCTCCCGCCAGGCGTCGTCCCGCTGCGGTGTCCACCGGGTGTCCTCGGCCCAGTTCTCGGCCAGCTCGGGCAGCCCGCTCCAGAACCCGACCGCCAGCCCGGCCGCGTAGGCCGCCCCTAGCGCGGTCGTCTCGGTGACCTGCGGCCGGACCACCGGCACCCCCAGGATGTCGGCCTGGAACTGCATCAGCGTCCGGTTCACCACCATGCCGCCGTCCACCCGCAACTCGGTCAGCGGCACCCCCGAGTCGGCGTTCATCGCGTCCAGCACCTCCCGGGTCTGGAACGCGGTGGCCTCCAGCGCGGCGCGCGCCAGGTGGCCGCGGTTGGCGTACCGGGTCAGCCCGACGATCACCCCACGGGCGTCGGACCGCCAGTACGGCGCGAACAGCCCGGAGAACGCGGGCACGACGTACACCCCGCCGTTGTCCTGGACCGTGCCGGCCAGCGTCTCGACCTCCGGCGCCGAGGCGATCAGCCCGAGGTTGTCCCGCAGCCACTGCACCAGCGAACCGGTCACCGCGATGGATCCCTCCAGCGCGTACACCGGCGCGGCGTCGCCGATCCGGTAGCACACCGTGGTGAGCAGCCCGTTGGCGCTGCCGACCCGCTCCGTACCGGTGTTCAGCAGCATGAAGTTGCCGGTGCCGTAGGTGTTCTTGGCCTCTCCGGGCGAGAAGCACGCCTGCCCGAACGTGGCCGCCTGCTGGTCGCCGAGGATGCCCGCGATCGGCACGCCGGGCAGGAAGCCGCCGGACCTGCCCTGGCCGTAGACCTCCGAGCAGGACCGGATCTCCGGCAGCATCGCCAGCGGAACGCCGATCTCCGCGGCGATCTCCGGGTCCCAGTCCAGAGTGGACAGATCCATCAGCAGGGTGCGGGAGGCGTTGGTGGCGTCGGTGACGTGCACTCCTCCGTCGGCGCCGCCGGTCATGTTCCACAGCACCCAGGAGTCCATCGTGCCGAACAGCAGCTCGCCGGCCTCAGCGCGCTTCCGGGCACCGTCGACGTTGTCCAATATCCAGCGGGCCTTGGGTGCGGCGAAGTACGTGGCCAGCGGCAGCCCCACCCGGTCGCGGTACCGGTCCGCGCCGCCGCCGAGGGCGCCAAGGTTCGCGCAGATCCGGTCGGTACGGGTGTCCTGCCAGACGATCGCGTGATAAACGGGGCGGCCGGTTGCCCGGTCCCACACCACGGTGGTCTCCCGCTGGTTGGTGATCCCCACGGCCGCGATGTCGGCGTGGGTGAGGTCCGCCTTGGCCAGCGCCGCGGCGGTGACCTCCCGGATGTCCGTCCAGATCTCCTCGGCGTCGTGCTCCACCAAGCCGGCCTGCGGGAAGATCTGCCGGTGCTCGAGCTGGTGCTGTGCGACGATCCGGCCGCCGTGGTCGAAGACGATGCACCGGCTGCTGGTGGTGCCCTGGTCGATCGCCGCCACGTACCGCTGCGCCACCGTGCCGCCCCTCTTCGCGCCTGCGCCCTGGTGCGCGGAAAGCCTAGCGGCGGTCCCGCAGCTTCGGCTTGTGGTCCAGGTGGGACAGCCCGTGCCAGGCAAGGTTGACCAGGTGCGCGGCCACCTCGTCCCGCTTCGGCTTGCGCTCCTCCAGCCACCACTGGCCGGTAAGCGCCACCATGCCGACCAGCGCCTGCGAGTACAACGCGGCCAGCTTGGTGTCGTACCCGCGTGCCTTGAACTGGTTGCCCAGGATGTACTCGACCTGGCTGGCGATGTCGCCGATCAGGCTGGAGAAGGTGCCGGTCGTGCTGGCCACCGGCGAGTCGCGGATCAGGATCCGGAAGCCGTCGGTCTCATCCTCGATGTACGACAGGAACACCACGGCGGCCTGCTCCAGCAGCTCCCGCGGGTGGCCGGCGGTCAGCGCGCTGACCACCCGGTCGGTGAGCCGCTGCATCTCCCGGTCGACGACGACCGCGTACAGGCCCTCCTTGCCGCCGAAGTGCTCGTACACCACCGGCTTGCTCACCCCGGCGCGGGCCGCGATCTCCTCGATCGAGGTGGCCTCGAACCCGCGCTCGGCGAACAGCGACCGCCCGATGTCGAGCAGTTGTTGGCGTCGTTCCTTGCCGGTCATGCGGATACGTTGTCGGCCTCGCCCGCTCGGGTCGTCCGTCACACTCGCCATGGTGCCAGCCGGCGCCGACATGTTCCGGCGCCGTGCGGCTCAGTCCGCCAGCCGCGCCTGGATGCGCTCCGGGTTGGACCACCTGACGTCGTACACCCAGCCGAACCACTCGAACAGCTCGATCAGCCGGGCGGACATGTCCAGTTGGCCCTTCAGCACGCCGTGTCGGGCGCAGGTGGGGTCGGCGTGGTGGGAGTTGTGCCAGCTCTCGCCGAAGCTGATGATCGCCAGCGGCCAGAAGTTCGAGGACTTGTCCCGGGACGCGAACGGCCGCTCGCCGATGACGTGGCAGACCGAGTTCACCGACCAGGTGATGTGGTGGAGGAAGCTGATCCGGACCAGGCTCGCCCAGAAGAACGCGGTGAGCGCGCCGTGCCAGGACATCGACCACAGCCCGCCGATCAGCGCCGGGGTGAACAGCGTGACCACCAGCAACACCGGGAACAGGTCGTCCACCCGCTTGATGTCCTTGTCCGCCAGCAGGTCCGGGGTGAACCGCTCCTCGTTGGTGCGCTCGCGGTTGAACAGCCAGCCCATGTGGGCGTAGTACATGCCCTTGGTCAGCGCGCCGACGCTGGTGCCGAACCGCCACGGCGAGTGCGGATCGCCCTCCTTGTCGCTGAACATGTGGTGCCGCCGGTGGTCGGCCACCCAGCGGATCACCGGGCCCTGCACCGACAGGCTGCCCGCTACCGCAAGCGCGATCCGCATCCACCGCTTCGCCTTGAAGCCGCCGTGCGTGAGGTACCGGTGGAACCCGACCGTCACGCCCAGCCCGGACACCATGTAGAACACGAACGACAGCACCACGTCGTGCCAGCCCAGTCCCCAGCCCCACATGGCCGGGACCGCCGCCAGCAGCGCGACGAACGGTGCGATCACCAGCACGTACAGGATCGCCTGCTCCCACCCCGGCCTGACGCCGTCGAGGATGGGCTTGGGTCCGGACGTGCCGTCGTTGCGGGTCGGAGCATCAGTGGCTGTCGTCATGTGTTCCTCACGGGTCGCTCGGGGCCGGGCGGCCTGGACACTTTCCTACGCCACCGTAACCTACGGTTCCGTAACCCGCGACCTGTGGGAGCCGAATCACCTCCCGGACTCACCTCCCGGACCGGTTCCGCCGCGTTCGCGTAGGCTGACCCTCACTGTGGGGGATGGGGTAATCGGCAGCCCGCAGGCCTTTGGAGCCTTGCAGTCTCGGTTCGAGTCCGAGTCCCCCAGCCACCGCCCGGTGGGCTCGTGGCGGCGTCGCCCGCGGCATGGCCGGCGCCGTAGATTCGGCCCATGACCGCGGCACACGAGTACGGCGAGCTGCACCGCCTGGTGGACCGGCTCACACCGGACCAGGTGCGGGCGCTGCGCGCGGTGCGCTGGAGTTCGTCCGCGATGTGCCGCAGGCGCAGACGACCTCCGATGACGACGTACCGGGTTCGGCACCTGTCGTTCGTCGGTATCGGACATGGTGGGCCGGACATGGCCGAGCGGTCACGCGTGCCCTTGACTGTCGGTCATCGACTCCTCACTCTTGGTTGTGAAAGCTTGTGGGGAGGGCGCGCAGGGTGGAGTTCAGCCAGTTCCAGCTCACGGCGCGTGAGACCAGCCAGCTCCGTCTCGGCGGGCCGCAGAGTGCTATCGCGCCCATGCTTGGCCTGGCCAGCGAGACCGGTTCCATCCTCAACGTCTACAAGAAGTACCTGCGTGATGGCATCGACCTCGCCTCCAACCGAGAACTCCTGCGGGAGGAGCTAGGCGACCTCCTGTGGTATGTGGCCGCCGTTGCGACCGCCTGCGACCTGGATCTGGAAGACATCGCAGCGACGAACCTGCGCAGAACACGTGACCGCTATCTACGGGTCCCGGAGCGGGGCCGACTCGAGAATATTCCGATCCTTGATATCGAATACCCAGATTCCGAGCGCTTTCCGCGGCACCTTGTCGTTGCTTTCGCGGAACAGCGACAGCCCTCGGGGAGAGTCTCCGTAGCACTAACGTTGATGTGCGCCGAGCCGAATGCCTTTCCTAGCGGCCCGGTAGCCAGCGAGGGTGGAAGACCGATTGGTTTCCAGGTGGGTGCAAACCTTGGCGATCAACTTACCGACAACTCGCGGCGGACGGACGCGTACCGCTTTCACGACGCGATCCATCTCGGCTTCATGGCCGTCCTGGGGTGGTCTCCCACTGTCCGTGCTCTGCTGCGACTCAAGCGCAAGTCAGATCCCGAGACCGACGAATGCGAAGATGGGGCGAGGGCCATCTTTGCCGAAGAAGGGCTGGCTGCGATGCTTTCGCGGCTTGCCAAGCGCCGGACTGGCTTCTTGAGCGAGACAGGCATCGACGGAGAGGTGATCGACGTCGCGAAGGCGGCAGCCGCAGACTTGGAGGTCGAGGCTCTCCCGGCCTGGCTGTGGCGTAGCGCGATTCACCAGGGTTTTCAGGCCATGCACGAACTTGCGGCGAACGCGGGTGGATATCTGTCAGCCAACCTCGATGCCCGGACGTTGACATATCACAAGGTGCTGCCGTGAACAGCGAGGAACACGCCGAGCTTCTCGGAGCTATACGTGCTCTGCATCGCGAGAAGGACGCCGCCTACCGCGATGCTTGGAAGAAGCGGGGCGAGGTCATTTCGATACTGGCCAACCTTGCCCGCAAAGTGGATCGGCTTGAGTACGTTCTAGGCGGCGCCCCGACAGGTGGCGATGAATCCACTCTCGACACCACGGTAGACCTGCTTGTCTACTGTCTGAAATATGAGACCTTCCTTGCCGATCTCGACATGAACGTTGCCCGGCTCGTGTTCAGCATGGACGGAGAGATCTGCCGGCCGTGCAGCGACGGTGTTGTTGGCTTCGAGCGCCTGCTCGACAGCCTGGGCCCATGCGTCTTTGACTCGGCGGCCAGCTTGGACGAGGCTGCGGAGCAGGTCGTCGAACGCTTCAACGCCCTCGAGACCTGCTTCAAAGGGCTTGACACCGCCCACATCGCAGTCGTCCGACTCGAGCACGTACAACAACTTGTCAGCGCGACGACGCGTCTGCTTGGAACCCTCAAAGAGGAGTGCCCCGCCTCATATCGTACCTTCATAGGTTCGTATCGGCAGAGAGGCGACTAGTGCGAGGGACAGACTACGTCAAACTCCTTGAGGACCTGGAAGGAGAGTTGCTAGCTGGAAGCGCCCATTCGGTCGGCATAATCGGCCTGACTGGTGTCACCCTCCGACTCCTCGATTCTCTGATGCCGAGCGGTCTCCTGCAGACGGTAAAGGCTATCTACGCATCGCAAGCAGGCGTGCCTGAGTTGTCAGTACCGCTACGGGAGCTTGCGGCGCTACGCCAGGAGCACCATGACTTGCTGGTAGTTGCCGCAGACGACGAGAAGGAGGATCTGCTACGTGCGGCGCTACCTTTCATCCAGGGCACGCCGAAGATAATCGTAGCCGGATATGGACATCTAAACTTCCGGGACCCGACTTTTCGAGAAGAGTCGGGTCGGCTTCTGGTGCCGTCGCTGGCCAACGGCTATCCAAACAGCTTGGTGCACCTGTACCAGTGTCTGGCCAATGCCGCCCGACTACAGCTGCGGGGCGTGGTCGCCGAGTTCGGGATGTTCAAGGGCGGGACCACCATGTTCCTGTCACGAGTAATCGAGCGTCTTGGCCAGACCTGGCCGGTGCTCGGCTTCGACACATTCGATGGATTCCCGCCGCGGCGCAGCCCATTGGACATGTACGACCACCCCGACTGCGTGTTCACCGACCTAGCATCGGTGCAACGCTATCTCGACGGCCGCGATATCGAGATTGTGTCGGGCGACATATTTGACACCTGTATCCGCTTGGCAGATGACGACGTCGTCCTGAGCTTCATCGACACTGACAACTACAGCTCAGCCGATGCGGCGCTGGCCGTCGTCCGCGAACGCACCGTTGTCAACGGCGCGATCGTCTTCGACCATTTCGCCGGAGTCGATCGCTTTCGGTATACGCTCGGTGAGCGTATGGCCGGCCGTGTCTTGCTCGATGATTCACGTTACTTTCACCTTCACGACACAGGGGTCTTCTATCGCCAGCGCTGATACGCTAAGATCCACAAGCATGAGACGTCCGCCAATCCCGCGCAAAGGTGTCTATGAGCTGTACTGGCATTTCGCAGCGGAGAGACAGCGAGCCTTCGAACGTCGGGCCATGGGTCGCCCTTGGCCGTGGACGGAAGACGCAATCCTTCAAGAATACAAATTCTGCAATGTATTCCGTGCGGCGGATCGGGTCAGCCAGTATATGATCCGCGACGTGTGCTATCACAATGAGTCCTGCACGGCGGAGGACCACCTTTTTCAGATCGTTGCCTTCCGCACGTTCAGCAAGATAGATACATGGCGCACGGTGCACGGGGTACTCGGCAGGTATCCTACTCTCGATGATCTCGCCGACGGGTCGTTCACGAGAGCTCTCGACCTCGCAAGAGCCCAGAACGGCGGCCTCTACACGGGCGCGTTCATTCTGTGCGCAACGGACGCTTACGGCCAATCGCTCAAGCACCTCAACCACGTGGAACTGTTCCGTCACATGTTTCTTGAGGACTCGCTCGGTAAGCGCCTGCTTGAGTCGAGATCGCTTCGCGAAGTGTACGACCTTCTGCACGGCTACCCGCTGATGGGTGACTTCATGTCATACCAGACGGCGATCGATCTGAACTACTCGGACCTGATCAACTACAGCGAGAACGAGTTCACGCAGGCCGGTCCGGGCGCACTGAGAGGAATCAAGAAGGTATTCGAAGACATCGGCGACTACACGCCTACGGAGGTCATATTCTGGATGGTCGAACATCAAGAGGAGGAGCTTCGTCGGCTCGGCCTCACGTTCAATGGCCTCTGGGGCCGCCGGCTTCACGCGATCGACTGTCAGGGGCTGTTCTGCGAGACTGACAAATATTGCCGTGAGGCGGCTCCCGAACTGGCTAGTGCGCGCAAACGAATTAAGGCGAGATTCTCAGTCACACCGGAGCCGATCAGGCTGTTCTTTCCGCCGAAATGGGATATTAACAGGAATGCGCCGAGCGAACTAGTCTTTACGCAGCCTGGGCCGCTCGGTGCACGACGCCCCAGGCAGGCGACACTGTTCGAACCTTGATTGGCGTTGTTGAACTCGGTACGGGTGGTGGGAGGCGCGTGCACTCGCGAGGCGGGGAGGTGGCAGCCAACCCGACAACGACACGGGGACGGATCCGTAACCGGCGGGGCCAAGAGTCGCCCAGCGGCAGCGCGCAGAGCAGAGCCAACTGCTTGTCATGCTGATGATCTAGCGATGGCGATGGAACCATCGGCTGTGGCTATTCTGGCATTTTTGACGGTATTGTCAATTGCCCAGGCACCAGTAAGATGGTTTACGATACCATCAGCCAGCCAAAGGTGGCCATCGGTGCCCCATCCTGTGCCCCACGAGTTGCGTATGAGTAGCGCCGAGCGGGCGGCATCGTAGCCAACGATGACAACTGCGTGGAAGGTAGGAAGCAGATCGCTGGCGACTGGAGTTGGCAGTGGCTCTGTGGTCGGGTGTCGCAACTGTGGCCAGATCTGCAATGCGGCGATCACGGGAACACCGACGTCCAGGACGGCGCGGATGGTGTAAAGATCTCGGTTGACGGTTCGCAAAGCTGAGAACAGGCAGTTCTTTGGGTCTAGCGCTTCGGGTGGCGGCTGATAGTCATCAGCTTGGTCGTCGCGCTTAGGATCGTACGGCCAAAGGACTTCTCGCGGCTGTCCCCACCGTTGCAGCGCGAGATCCGCCGCGCTCATTCGTGTACCTGGCCCCGCCACTCCGGCTAGCTGTTTGCACCCCCAATGCAGCGTTTCTTCGGACAGATCGTCCGGCCGACTGGTATCGGCGGGCCGTGCGTCATGCTCGTGAACTGCAGTGACTACAAAGGCGACGCAGGTACCGCGGGTACCTTGGTCTCCCGCCGCGCGTAGCTCTTGACGAAGATCAACGACGGCTCCAGCAGCAGCATGAGAACCGCTCATGCGGCTAGGGCAAAGCGTCGCTGCTGAACCAGAAGCAGGCCTTGTGGTTCATCACCTGTCGGCGCCCCGACGACGGCGACGTGGACCTTTGCAACTGCGGCTGGCCGCGTCTCCCATGGGCGAGCGAGCCTCGCGGTGATGTCCTCGGCGCCGGGAGAGATTGCGCGGAAGTGGAGATCTCGCTGTGCGGAAGAACCCAGGACCGTCTTGTCGCTACCAATGGCCTCAAGCTGCTCATGGACGGCTTCGAGCACCGATCCCTCAGGTCGAGCGACTTCCCAGGCATAGCCGCTTGAGGGTGTCTCGGTCAGCCTCACGATGACTTCGTCGCCGACGTTCAGTTGAAGGCTGCGGTTCTGGTGACCGTAGTCAACAACCCAGACGTCAGCACGGCTGTTGGGCGGCCTTCGACCTCCCGTCAGTATTGTCTTGATGCGTATTGGCGGTATCTTCAACCGCGCGGCGGCCGCCCAGCTTACCTTTTCGAGTACTGCTAGCTGACTCAACATCGCTTCGTAGCTGGTGCCGAACTCCAACGAAAGAGAATATACGATTGGTGGAGACAGTTGAGGCGTATCGCGATCCAGGCCCAGATCGATGAGAGCACGGTTTACCATCTGTACCGGCATGAGGAATGTCGCAGCAAATGCTTGCGCGGCGGCTTCCTGGAGAGGATTGCCTGTGTCGGGAGAGGATGACCGCGTGATCGTATTATTGGCATCGCCGACGCCGGAGGCCCCGCCGATCTCAGGTTCCTCGTCCAGACTGAATGCGTGCCCGAGAATGTGGTGCCCATACTCGTGAGCGGCAGTGTAGCGTTGCAAGCCGGTCGGATGGCCGGCGTTGAGGACGATCCCCGTATTGCCATTGAGTCGTCGATAGAAACCGTATAGCTCGCTAAGGGGTTGGAACATCAGCCAGATCTTGTCATCGTCGATCACCTTGAAGATATTGACGCGACGAATCTCGGTCAGGCCGAGTCGTCGGCGTGTTCGCTGGGCAGCCAATGAGCCCTCGCGCCTCGCTGTGCGGAGCTCGTGCCAGGTGACCATTGTTCCCTCAGCTGTCTCCCATAGGAGGGCTAGTGCGCAAGAACTCCGCGAACTGTAGTACTTGTCGGCGATCCTTCTCTTTCAGCTGCCGCGTCGCGCGGAAGAGCGCTGAGCTGATCTCGTCAGCATCAAGAACCGGATCTTCTTCGTCTCCAAGGAAATATGTAACCGGCCTCCGATACAGATGGGCGAGCTTCTTGAGCTCGACGCCTGAAACCTTTCGCTGCCCGCGCTCAATCGCGGAGACAGCAGCGCGTGAGATTTCGAGATGCTTGGCGACTAGCTCTTGGGCGAGACCCAGGTACTCCCGGGCGGCGCGAAGGCGAGCAGCGATCTGCTGATGTTCAACATCATTTGTCCGCGGATCCCCGTCACTCATCCGATTTCCTCCTCGTCCGACAAACCGCGGGGTTTGTGTGGCGGAACGGTCAACCCGAGCGCGACGGCGATTGCAACGCCGCAGTCACGACTGAGACTGATCGGAATCTCGACGATGCACTCCTGCTCAGCCACCCGCTGCGCATTGCCATGAAGCACGACGTGTGGTGTTCCGTGGGGAGTGCGGCAGACCTCAATGTCGTGTGGGCTGATTCCTCGAAACCCGGTTCGGAGAACCTTGACGGTGGCCTCCTTTGCCGCAAAAGCCGTGGCGAGCTGCTCGGTACGCACGTCCGCGCTTTTCAGTTCCCGGTCCGTGAATACTTTCGCGAGCCACCGGGCGCCACCAACCTTTCTGTTGTGCTCGAAGGACGCGATCTCGACGATGTCAACGCCGACTCTAACCGGGGATAGCCCCTGCGTACTCAGCAATGAGTCCATTGATCGGGAGATTCTTTGCTCGAGCATACTCGTATCCAGGACACGAGTGCTTGGGCGATCCTCATGCGGCACGGTCTACCTCACATATCGGACGTGTGCCGAGAACGTCCCGGCAAGCCACAATGAGTTCTTGGATGTCCCGCCGTCCGGCAACCGACAACTCGGCATCGGCGTGCGACGCTAGGCACGTGATCTCTCCAACCTTTGATCCGGTCTCCCGTGCGAAGAAACGAGCGATGCGTGATAGGCCAACGTAGTTCCCATACGCCTTGCGAATAAACCCCTGGTTCCGATAGAGAGCCGAGAGATGGATTGCGCCGCCGTGCAACGTCAGGCTGATATGGCTGAGACACGGGAAGCCCATGTACATGCGGTCCTTGCCCGGGATCTGCACGCGGAGGTCGCCGGGTTCGACGACTCCGATCTCGTAGGCGCTGCTCTTTGGGCCGGCCACCCTCAGCTGACCTTGCAGCCGTAGGACCTGCGCTTCTAGCTGATTCACGGGCCCGCCCGTGCTGCCGGGATAGGCCACCAGCCGGTCAAAGTACGTCTCTGACTCGCCAGTAATGCGACGATGCACACGCGCTGCCCGCTGCTGCATCTTGTAGAGGTGCTGGCGAGGATCGGCGGCACGCTCTGGTACGTACCAGCTTTCTGGGAACAGGGTTCCTGCAACCGTATCCACTGCGAACACCGCCGCCTTGGGCTTACGCCGCGCCCTCGTCGCTAGGAAGCGATCAACTACATCGCGTATGGCCGGATCCTCCGCGGTGGCCGGGAAGGCCACAGCAAGGTTGATGTCCTTGCCGTCCGATGTGCCCAACAGCCACTCGAGCCCAGCTACCCAGGCTTCGCTCAAGGTCGTGGCCTGCACCGCCTTCACGAGCGCTCCCCTCGGTCGAACGTGTCGCAGTAGCGCTGCCACAGCAGCGTTGAGAGCGTACGCAGGCTGGTCAGCTCCGTGCGGCCGAGGTGGGATTGATCGACCAGCGCCGCGTCCCCCAGCGCCTGCTCAACAAAACTGATCACCACCTCAGCATCCTTCGACTTGATCACGACGTCGCCGCCGTGGGCGTCGGCCTCGGCTTGGATCTCGGCCGGCGTCATCACGCGAACCTCTGCCAAGCCCTCGACCGCTAGCTCCCACGCGGTCTGGATGTCGAGGGCGGTCGCGGCCGTGGCCATCTTGCACCTCCCGTCAGGTTCGCGATCACAGGGTCATGGCGTTGCTCGATTCCCCGACGTCTGAAGGTAACCTGCTCCCCGACGGGAAAGCAAGCGCCCATGGGTGGTGATGTGCGAAAATCGCGCATCACCACCCTCCGTATCACCGAGGCCGTGTGCGCCGCGCGAGGCGGTCCTGAAGTGCGGCCCGCAACGGGTGATATCTGACGCTTGGTCCTGTTCGCTGCGCGTCTGGCACGACTCGCGCGTCTGCCAGTCCTCGGCCATGGTCAGGAGCCGCTGCGCCTCCCACGAGGGGTGTGCAAGGGCCCCGACGAGGTCAGCGGCCGGCAGCCACGCTTGGCGGTGCGCCTCCTGCCGTCTGGGGCGCGCGTAGTCGAGCTTCTGGCGGCATGTCGTGGGAGAAATGTCGGTGCGGTTGGCTAGCTTCTCCACATGCAACGGGAAGTCCTGGTTGACCTCGATCCGACCGGTCTTGCGGAGGCGGTTGGGCCGCAGGCGCACGCCCGCGGCGTCCAGTACGTACGGCAGCACGCAGTCGAACGCGCCCTCTGGAGCCCCTCGGCGGGCGCTCTGCTCGGTACGGTGCGCGGCAGCGGTGGCGACCTCTACGCGACCACGGCGCACTTTTCGTCCGGTAACGGGTCGGCCCGGCGGTTCGAGGGGGGTGAGTGCAGCTGCCCGGTCGGGTTCAACTGCAAGCACGTCGTGGCGCTGGTGCTGAGCGCGACCGGTCCTGAGGGGGCACCGAACGGGTCGGGCTCGGGCGAGCGGGTCGAGCCGTGGGAGCGGTCGCTGGAGTCGCTGCTGGAGTCCCGGCCGGCCGGACCCGCGGGGATGCCGGGAGGGACGCCGCTGGCGATCGAGCTCACGCTGTCCGCGGAGCCACGCCCGGCGATGACCCGCCCGGCGATGACCCGCCCGGCACGGTTCGATCCAACGCCGCCGAAGTTGCTGGCTCGACTGGTGCGCCCGGGAAGGAGCGGCTGGGTCGCCGGCGGGCTGAGCTGGACCAAGCTGGGCACCTTGCACCACTACAGCGAGTACCTCGCTGCGCACGTTCGGCTGCTGCAGGAGCTGTACGCCCTCCACCGGTCTCGCGAGAGTCGCGCTGTCTACTACTCCTACGGCGATGAGAAGACGGTCGACCTGTCGGTGTTCGAGTCCGGCCAGCTCTGGGCGCTGCTCGATGAGGCCGAGGCGATCGGCCTGCGTCTGGTGCACGCGCGGAAGTGGCTCGGCGACCTGGACCGGTACGGCTCCGCTGAGCTGTGTCTGGACATCACCCGCAGCGAGGGATCGGGGTCGCTCGGGATCAGCCCGGTCATCCTCGTCGAGGGGGCACCCACCGACGCGGTGCCGATCCTGTTCATCGGGACGCAGGGCCACGGCGTGGTGTGTGTCGACCGTGCGGACATGGTCCGAAGCGCCGACCGCAGCGAGTGGCGCCTCCGGTTGGCCAGGCTCGCCAGGCCCGCACACCAGCGCCTGCAGCGACTGGCGCTGGACCAGCAGCACGTGGATGTTCCCGTTGCCGACCATTCACACTTCCGCGAGGGCTACTACCCACGGCTGCGGCAGATGGCCACGGTGATCTCCTCCGATGGGTCCTTCACGCCACCGGCGATCTCGGATCCCACCCTGGTGGTGCGCGCGACCTACGGCGAGGGCCACGATCTCGATCTCACCTGGGAGTGGGCGTACGAGGTCGGCGACTCGCGACTGCGCGTACCGCTGAGTCCTGCGGACGACGCCGGATACCGGGACTCGGATGCCGAGCGCAGGCTACTGGCCGACCTCGAGGTCCAACTCGCGCAGTCCGGGCTGCGCGGGGCGAATCCGGAACAGGCCCTGACGCCGCGGACCAGGCTCAGCGGGGCCGACACCATGCGGTTCAGCACGGAGGTGCTGCCGCTGCTTGACGGCCAGCCCGGGGTGGTCGTCGAGGTCACTGGCGAGCCCGCCGACTACCGGGAGGTCGGCGACTCGCTGCGGATCGGTGTATCGACCGACGATGTCCCGAGCGACACGGACTGGTTCGACCTCGGGGTCACGATCACCGTCGAGGGACGCGAGGTTCCGTTCACCGAGGTGTTCGTGGCGCTGAGCAGGAACGAATCGCACCTGTTGCTTGCCGACGGCGCCTACTTCTCGCTGGAGAAGCCGGAGCTGCAGGCGCTGCGGCGGCTGATCGACGAGGCGCGGGGGCTGCAGGACCAGCCCGGTGGCCCGTTGCGGATCAGCCGGTTCCAGGCCGGGCTGTGGGACGAGCTCGCCGAGCTCGGCGTCATCGACCGTCAGGCGCGGGCATGGCAGCGGCAGGTCGATGGCCTGCTGGCGCTGCAGTCCGTCGAGCCGAAGCCACCGCCCGCGACGCTCGCGGCGCGGTTGCGGCCCTACCAGGCCGACGGGTTCGGCTGGCTGGCGTTCCTGTGGGAGAACCGACTCGGCGGGATCCTCGCCGACGACATGGGGCTGGGCAAGACGCTGCAGTCACTGGCGCTGATCTGCCATGCCAGGCAGACCGATCCGGGCATCGCGCCGTTCCTCATCGTCGCGCCGACGAGTGTCGTGGCGAACTGGACGTCCGAGGCCGCCCGGTTCGCGCCGGAGCTGACGGTGGTTCCGATCTCGGACACACTGCGCAGGCGCGGCCAGGACCTCGACGAGCTCGTGGCCGGCGCCGATGTGGTGGTCACCTCGTACACGCTGTTCCGGCTCGACTTCGACAGCTACTCGGCGCTGGACTGGTCGGGGCTGCTGCTCGACGAGGCCCAGTTCGTCAAGAACCACCAGTCGAAGGCGTACCAGTGCGCCCGGCGGCTGCCGGCGGCGTTCAAGCTCGCGCTTACCGGTACGCCGATGGAGAACAACCTGATGGAGCTGTGGGCGCTGCTGTCGATCGGCGCGCC
>WNFZ01004048.1_pt1 | contig 15140 bp, 14 predicted proteins | sample 5400081 | NCBI WGS metagenome assembly WNFZ01 (sample SAMN13153365, study PRJNA577476) | soil metagenome | isolation source: 80 cm soil or saprolite under grassland replicate 1 | place: USA:California | collected 2016-06-15 | reverse complement strand
CAACCCGCGGCGGCGACCTGATCCCAACCCTTGCCTTTGGCATACCGGGAAGCGGCAGCATGGCTCTTCTTCTCGGTGCGATGTTGATCGTCGGCCTCAATCCGGGGCCTGAGATGCTCAAGTCCCGCCTCGATGTGACCTTCTCCATGGTATGGGTATTGATTCTTTCCAACATCATCGTTGCTGGGTTGTGCTTCTTGATTTTGAATCATCTGGCAGCATTGACGTTTATCCGCGGCAATTTGCTCATCCCATTCTTGATGTTTCTGGTTTTCATCGGCTCCTTTACCGCCAACAATGATCTCAACGACATCATCACCACGCTGCTCTTCGGTTTTATTGGTTATTGCATGGTCAAGTTCGGATGGCCGCGGCCGCCGTTAATTCTCGGACTGACGCTCGGCAAAATCGCCGAGAACTATCTGTGGATCTCCACCGCCGCCTACGGCGCTAAATGGCTGCTGTTTCCAACGGTCGTAGGGCTGATCGCGCTGACGATCTTCACGGTCGCCTACCCCACGATCAAAGAGCGTATGGGTCGAGCCAAATACGAGCGGCCAGAAGACGCGGTGTAAGCGCCGTTTGGCGCGCGGTTTCGAATTCCGAGTTTCGAGTCTCGGGTCAAGTGAGATTCGAAACTCGGCGCTGGCCTGAAACCCAACGAACCCTAATGTCGGCTCGGCACGGTTCATTTCTTCGCCCAAGATTTCACCGCATGTGCGTTCTGGTTTCCAACTGAACCACCTCGCAGCAGGCAGTGTCATAGCGACATACAATAATTCCTCCAATCGTCAGCCAAAAGTATTTATCGCCGATCCCGTCGGAGTTTCGCCTGGATTCCCGCTAGAAACATGCGGGAATGACGGACCTTCGTGCGCATCAGTTTCGCACAGCATGCTCCGGAGAATCGCGCTCTCCGAGATTAGACCCGAAACACGAAACCCGTAACTCGAAACCGCTTTCCGGCGGTTGACACTGCATCGTAATCAATGGGATAAGCAATTAGATTCAAGCTCGAAAGGGAGGTCACCCGATTATGGCTTACGACTTACTCATCAAGAATGGGACAGTGATCGATGGAACCGGAAGCCCGGGATTTCAGGCGGACGTCGCCGTCAATGGTGAAAAGATTGCCGCCATCGGCAAAGATCTTGGAGCCGGTAAAAAAGAAATCGATGCCAAGGGACATGTCGTAGCGCCGGGCTTTATTGACTCGCACACACATATGGACGCCTTCGTTGTGCAGTACCCCAACGGCAACCCGGTGGTGAATTATGGCGTAACGAGCATCGTCATCGGCGATTGCGGCGCTTCCTGCTCGCCTGTGCCGCCAAAGCCCGAGCCGCGCCAAGTTCTGGTGCAATATCTCAGGCGCGTCTTGGACAAGTACGTTGACGACAAGGATTGGAAGTGGAACACGTTCGGCGAATATCTGAATTATCTCGAAGGTAAGGTCGCCATCAACGTCCTGCCGCTTATGCCGCACTCTCCGGTGCGTTTGACGGTTATGGGTGAAGCCGCGTATGGACGTGAAGCGACTCCTGAAGAACTCCACCAGATGAAAGCGATGGTTCGAGAAGGCATGGAGCTTGGTGCCATCGGATTTTCTACTAGCCCTCGCGGCGGACCTGCGATTCATGCCGGTACGCCGAGCACGTTCGCCACGCACCAGGAAATCATCGAACTTGCCAACGTCACCGACGAATACAACGGCTGCTTCCAGTTCAACGGTTTCCAGATGCTGCTCCAGCCGGAATCCGGGGTGCCGGAGATGCTCACGAAAATTCACGGGCTGCAGATCGGCAATGAGTTCCGCGTGCGCGCCGGTCAAAAAGACAATGGCATGAAGTCGATCAAATACATGGAAGACGCACAGCAGCGTGGCCAGCAGCTTTACGGCGTCGTCATTCCCTACCAGCATATTCGCCGCTTCAACCTTGATGATAGTTTCATTTTCAACGGCCTGCCGACCTGGGAAGCGATCAAAAACGCCGGCAACCTGCGCAGTCAGCTCAACGATAGAGAAATCAGAAGGAAGCTCGAGCAGGAGCGCGTCGCCTGCCAGGGAAAGCTCGAATTTCCCGAATGGCAGGGTTGGGGTCGCGTCGTATTTGAGCATGTGGAAAAACCTGAGCTGAAGAAGTTGGAAGGTAAGACTGTCGAGGAGATCGCGCGTCTCACGGAAAAGGCGCCGGTGGATGCTTTCTTCGACACCTGGCTGGAAGACGATCTGAATTCCCAGCTCCTCTATCACGGTCTCGCCAATGCTCATCCGGAATTGCTCGCAGAAATGATCAAGTCCGACACCAGCCTCATTGGCACCGACGTAGGGGCGCACTTGGATCGTTTCTTCTGGCACGGCGCGCCGACTCGAGTGCTCGGTTATTGGCGGCGCGAGAAGAATCTGTTCAGCCTAGAACAGGCGGTACACAAAATAACCGGCTTTGCGGCACAAAGGCTCCGTCTCAATCGCGGCGTCCTGAAAGAAGGCAAGCCGGCTGATGTTACGGTATTCGATGCCGATAAGATCGATGATCTGGTCAGCAAGAAGCTGCCCGATATGGTCGATGCGCAGGAAGTGCGCCGCCATCCTCCAGGAATCAAGGCCGTTGTCGTTAACGGCGCAACCGTGGTGGAAGACGGCCAGTGCAACGATGTCTTCCCCGGCAAGGTGCGCCGCCAGCAGTTGTGCGTAGTGAACTAGAACCTGCATCAACACACTTCCGTCCACATCCTCAGTCCCCTCACCCTGCCTTCTCCCAGTGGGAGAGGCCAGGGTGAGGGCGAGACGAAACGAGCTTAGTTACTAGAAGGGATTGACATGAAAGTCTGTGCCATCGATGTTCACCATCATTATGTGCCGAACAGCCTCTTGGACGAGGCCAAAAAAAACGGCAAGCACCTGGGCGTCGAGTTAGTCGAAAAGGACGGCCACAAATCGCTCTCCTTCGCGGGCGGTCCACCGTTCGTGCTGCACCCGGAACTGCCGGCCATCGACGAGCGGCTTAAAATGATGACGGATTCGAAACTCGCCATGGCGGCGCTCGAAGCGCACACGGCTACGCTCGGCTACAGGCTCACCGGCGAACAAGGCGAAAACTGGTGTAACGTTTACAACGAAGGCATCAATGAGCTGGTCAAACGATATCCGGACCGCTTTGTCGGCATAGCGTCAGTGCCGCTGCAGGAGCCGGTGCGCGCGGCAAGGGTTCTAGAGCGCGCCGTACGCGATCTCAACTTCCGCGGCGGTTACATCGGCACCAACGTTAACGGTAACTACTACGGCACAGAAGACTTCGATCCCTTCTGGGCCAAGGCGCAAGAACTCGACGTGATGGTGGTGTTGCATCCCGAAGACGTCGCCGGCGCCGACAAGATGAATCCCTACGGGCTCAAGTTAATCTGCGGCAACCCGGCGGACAGTGCGCTTTGTTTCGGTTTCATGACCTACAGCGGTGTGTTCGATCGTTTTCCCAACTTAAAGCTATGCATTCTTCACGGCGGCGGTTTCTTCCCCTACCACCTCGGTCGCTTTGACCGCGGCTGGCAAGTCCGCGCCGGCGCGCGTGCAGCAAAAGCACAAATGGCCCCCAGCGGGTATCTAAAAAACATCTACTATGATGACATGATCTACCGTCTCGATACGATCAAGTATCTGATAGGATTGGGCGGCGTTGATCACATCATGGTCGGCACCGACTATCCCTATGATCTAGGGGATTGGGACGCCGCGAAAAAAATCGAGCAGCTCGACATATCCGAAGCGGATCAAATGCTGATGCTGGAAGGAAACGCAAAGCGCCTGCTGAGAATCTAAGGTCACCAGTCAAATACTTGATAAGACCGGCCGAGCGCCGATGGCGCCTCGCCTTTTTTGATGCGCCCGTGTTATTTGCCTCTCCGTGTCGCGCGAAATTTGCTGTCGGTCCCCGACGTTCGGGCAAACCCGTCAATCGTGTTGCCATTGACGGTACCGGTATATTGCGTGCCGCCACTGCTGAAAACAATCTGATCGCCGCGTAATCGCCCTGTGACCAGCATCGTCCCATGATCGCTCTTTAGCGTGCCCGAAAACGTCTGGTAGTTTTGTTTGACTGTCAGCTCGCCTTGGGCCAGCTCCCAAGGCCCGGCCACTTTCGCCGGCACAATCCACAGCCGGCCGGTGCACCAGTGTTCGCAGTTATCGCCGGCGATCACCGTTTCATCGGCCATCCAATCACCGATGGCAAAGGTATTCGCGACGATGCGAGTCCCCGGCTTGAGGTCGAGAAGTTTTGGCCGCAGCTTGACATTCATCTCGGGCAAGAGAAACAGGATGACGACCGTCGCTGTCGAAAAGTTGCTTTTGAAGATATCGTCCTTTTCAAACGTCGCCCGATCACTGACGCCTTCCTTTACCGCCGATTTCCTGGACAACTCGACCAAGTCCGGATTGTATTCGATGCCATGGGCGCGCGCCCCGCGCTTGGCGGCGGCGATCACGTTACGCCCGTCACCCGAACCGAGGTCGACGACGTAATCCTTCGGCGTCACCTTTGCCATGTCGAGAAGCTTTGCGACCATGACCGCCGGATTGGGCACCCAAACCACATCCTTGCCCGGCTGCCCGACCTTGGGCAAATATTCCTCTTTCGCTGCTCCGGCGTATGCCGTGATCGGCAGGATCAGCGAGACAAAGGACAAAACGACAATTGATCGGCGTAAAAGGTGCAAGACGAGCTTTTGCCTGATCAGGTGTAAACGGTCTAATCCGGTCACGTGGCCAAGACGGTGCCGTGCGGATGAATTCACTTGCTGATCCGCGTCGCTTTCCAGCTGCCGCCTTCGATAGTGTTGCCGACGACTCGGCCACTGTATTCCGTCCCGCCTGCGGTGAAAGTGATTTGATCGCCGTTGAGTTTGCCGTTGGTGATCGGAGCGACACCATTGGCGGACTTCAGTGTTCCGTCCACCATTTGGTAGGTCTGATTCAGCATCAGCTCGCCTTGCGGCATCTGCCACGTGCCCTCGACCTTCGCCGGCACGATCCAGAGATGGGCGGTGCAGTACGACGCGCAACTGTCTTTCACGCTCACCGTCTCGTCCGCTGTCCAATCACCCATCGTGAACGAATTGGAAACGATGCGCGTCCCCGGTTTTAGATTCAAGATTTTTGGACGAAGTTTGATATTGATATCCGGCAACAAAAACATTGTGATCACCGTCGCCTGAGAAAAATCGCTTTCGAATAGATCGGCTTTCGTAAAGCTAGCCCGATTATTAACGCCCTCCTTTGCCGCGTTTCGCTTGGAGAGCTCGACCATATCCGGGTTATATTCAATACCCAACGCCTTAGCTCCGCGCTTGGCCGCCGTAATCACGGTGCGGCCGTCGCCCGAACCGAGATCGATCACATAATCTTTCGGCGTTACTTTCGCGATGTCGAGCATCTTGTCCACCAGTGCTTGCGGCGTCGGCACCCAGATAACGTCTTTTCCTTCCTGCCCGACTTGCGGCTGATATTCTTTCCCCGGCTGCGCCGCCATGAGGTCTGCGGCAATCCACAACGAAAAAACGAACGAAATTACCAATCGAGTCAAAACCCGTGATCGATTCATGTCGCCTCCCCAAATTTAGTTTAGTGAAATACTCTTGCGAGAGTCGCATGAGGCGAAAAAAATGTCCAGGAGCTCGCGAGTGGAACACAGAGCATGCCGAGCCCGATGAGTTGCGCCGTCGAGTCCTTCGATGATAGAGACAACGAGACGAATTGCACCGGCAATTCTCGCGCGATTTCCACGGCTCACTCACCGACACTTGCTCAGGAGGGAATTCAAATGCGGCAACGCGCCGACTATCCAACGTTTTCAGATGATGAAATCGAAAGACGGCACAAGGCGGTTTACCGGTTGATCGAACAAGAAGGCGTCGATGCGATACTTTTCTATGGCAGCGGACGCTACGCCTCCGACATCTATTGGCTCAGCGACTGGCCGAGCAGTCGCGAGGCCTATTTGCTCATGCAAACGGGGAGCGAGCCCGTCATCTTGATGCAGCTCTTCAATCACTATCCGATGGCTCGCGTCATGTCGTGGATCAAAGACGTCCGATGGGCGGGCGCGAATACGACGGACAGCGTCGTCGACCTGGTGCGCGAGCGCGGACTCGAGTCGAAAAGGCTCGGCCTGGTCGGCTCGATTTCCTATCAGATCTATAACAAGCTGCGCGAGAGCTATCCCGGAGCGTCATTTGTCGATCTCGGCGGCAAGTTGCGCATGTTGCGTACTGTCAGAAGCGCGGAGGAAATCGAACGCATCCACTTGGCATCGAAGCTAACGGATCAATCCATTCAGGCTCTAGCCGAGAACTTGAAGGAAGGTCTGCGAGAGGATGAAATACCCGCTATCATCGAGCCGGTCTACCTCAAAGCGGGCGGCTATGCCGGTATCCACTTTATGAGCAGCATGTCGATGCGCGATCCCGACTTTCCCGTGCCGTCCCAATTTCATTCCCGCCGCAAGTTACAAAAAGGCGACGCGTTGATCACGGAGATCAGCGGCGCCTACTCTGGTTATAGCGGACAGATTCATCGGACTTTCTCGATCGGCGAAGGACCGACACCGGAATGGCAGAAAATGCACGATGCGGCTACGGAGGCATTTGAAATCTTAGCGAAAGTCATCAAAGAGGGCGCCACCACGGCGGAGGCCGAAGAGGCGGCGGAGATCATTCACAAGCGCGGCTACAGCACCTACGATGATCTGGTCCACGGCGTCAATCAGTACCCGCCAATTTTCCAAACCAAGACACGCAAACGCCACGACTCCAAAGAAATAGCTTTCCGCGAGAACATGGTCATCGTCATCCAGCCCAATCTGATGACCGAAAATGAAACTATGGGCCTGCAATTCGGCGAGACGCTGGTAGTGAAGAAAAACGGCTGCGAGAGCTTGAATGCCTATCCGCGGGAATGGGTGACGTGCGGACGATAAATCACATTCTCCAATGATATTTTAGTTTGCGCCGTCCGCTGATGCGTCCCATCACTCCACCATTCCACGACTCCAGTTCAATTGGAGTGTTGGAGTACTGGAGTGATGGAGTATTGGAAGTAGCGGTTAGAATTCGGCGGACGGAACCGATTCACCACACAAGTGCAGAGATCGAAGAGAAAATATTTTTCTTACTCTGCGTCCTCAGCGCCTCCGCGGTGAGAACTCCGATGCATCCAACCGCTGACATACACCGCTTATTTCTCAATCTCCCGAATAATCGCTTCGGCAAATTTTTTCGTCGTCGCTTTGCCGCCCAGATCCGGAGTCCTGATTGCACCTTCGATCAAAACCTTTTCCAGCGCCGCGGAGATTCGCTTGGCCGCCGGCTTTTCGGAGATGTGATCGAGCATCATCACGGCCGCCTGAATCATCGCCGTCGGATTGGCGATATTTTTGCCTTTGATGTCCGGCGCGCTACCATGGACTGTTTCAAAGAGCGCGTGGTGGTCGCCCAAGTTGGCGCCCGGCACCACTCCCAGACCACCCACCAATCCGGCAGCAAGATCCGAAACAATGTCGCCGTAGAGATTTTCCATAAGTAGAACGTCGAACTTCCACGGATCGATCACCAGCTGAAGACATGCGTTGTCGACGATTACGTCACTGAACCCGATGGCCCTATGCAGATGCGACACTTTTCTGGCGCATTCCAAAAAGAGCCCGTCGCTGAGCTTCATGATATTCGCTTTGTGCACCGCGGCGACTCTTTTTCGTCCGTGGCGACGCGCAAATTCAAAGGCAAATTTGGCGATCCTAGTGCAGGCTTTCTCCGTCATGATTTTCAAACTCTCGACGACCCCGGGGACAACTTCATGCTCGATGCCGGAGTACAGCCCTTCGGTGTTTTCCCTGACCACGATCAAATCGATTCCTTGATAGCGTGCCGGCACACCAGGCAGATTTTTGATCGGCCTCAGATTGGCGTAAAGATTGAAGCTCTGGCGCAATTCGACATTCACGCTCGGGAACCCCTCTCCCACCGGCGTTGTTACCGGCCCCTTGAGTGCGACTCGATTGTGCTCGAATGAATCCATCAATTGTTTGGGAAGCGTTGTCTTGTATTTTTTTAACGCCTCCGCGCCGGCCAGGTAAGTCTCCCATTCAACGCGCACACCCGCCGCTTTGATGATCGCGAGTGTCGGCTTCGTGACCTCTGGCCCGATGCCGTCGCCCGGTATCAACGTGATTTTATGCTTCACAGTGCTGCGCCTTTCTCATAAACCATGTCTCTAAGTCGCTATATCCGATACTATAGTCAATTGCCATGAAGCCTCTCAAATTGAAGACCTGGAGTGCCATGATCGTCAACTGGGTACCCGTCATACTCTGGATGATGGTTATTTTTATTTTATCGACGGAATTATTTTCGTCCGCGAACACCACGCCATTTTTGGCACCCTTACTCGCCGATCTACTTCCCGACGTCTTCGCGGCACGTATCGAAGTCATCGTCTTGTTGATTCGTAAGCTCGGCCATTGGAGTGAATATTTCATACTTGCCGTCTTGCTCATGCGCGCTCTGGACGCGAAGCATTCGACCCGGTCCGAAAAGCGCCGGTTGCTTTGGAGCATCGGGTTGGCCACGTTCTACGCCGCGAGCGACGAGATGCATCAAGCGTTCGTGCCCAGTCGAACCGCCAGCCCGGTCGACGTCATGATCGATTCTTTTGGCGCCATTTTTGGAACACTGTGGTTCCATTTACGAAATCGACGTAACAACTGGCTGTAGCGTCGAGGCAATTGGCCGAACCTATCGGGTCCCTATGGAAAAAAACTTGACAATTCACCGCTAAATCGCGAGGATATAGGGAAAAAAGTCGTAGATTCCTAGCCAAACCCATGCGTTACTCCCCTGATCAATTTATCGCTATGAGAAAGCTCTACCGCGCGATACCTCATCTTTTACTTATGCTTCTACTTGCCGGCTGTTCTTCGGAGGCGCCCACACCTAAGCTTTTCTCAGCACCGGCGTCGCTTAATAATCCGGCGATGACTGCCTCGGCGCACTCGCCGTCAGCGATGGAAGCAATTAGCCGCGGTCTTGCCGCAATCACTCCGCCCGGCGCAGCTCTGAAGGACGTATACTACGAGTTCGATAGCGTCGAGTTAGCCACCGAAGCTCAAGAGATTCTCAGGAAGAACGCAGAGTGGATGAAAGCCAACCCAAAGGCACGAGTCGAAGTCGAAGGTCATTGCGACGATATCGGGTCTGCTGAGTACAACTTGGCGCTCGGCGCCAAGCGTGCCCAAGTGGCAAGAGAATTTCTAGTCAATCAAGGGATCGCCAATGACCGCCTCGTGACGATCAGCTACGGTAAAGAAGCACCTGCCTGTTTCGAGCAGACCGAAGAATGCCGCGTAAAAAACCGCCGCGCCCGCTTCGTGATGTTTAGGGAAGTGCCGACGTCGTAAATAGCACTATCGAATCGATCAACCACAGAGAACACAAAGTTCACAAAAATTTTGTTCTCAAGGCCTTCGGGCTCGATATTCTATGTGTTCTTTGTATTGCACTACTATGTTTCAAAGTTTTCGCGGCTTGCGCAAATTTTACCGGCGGTTTTTGCCTTTTAGTAACAAACGCTTCGGATTATTCTCGCGCCAAGACGCCAAGAACGCCAAGTTCGGAAAACATTTTTTTCTTTGCGGCCTTTGCGCCTTTGCGCGAGATATTCCGATTTTTGGTTGCGGCTTTGCCGCGCTAGGCTCTTTGTGGTGAAATCGTATTTTCTTTATTCGTATCCGATTGCCGTGACGATGGGCGTCGACGCCGCTTGCTTCGCTGGTCCGTACCCTGCCAATAGACACAGAATCACGGCCGCGATAAGCGAAAAGATCGCCACGTCGTAAGGATAATAAAATTGAAACGTCCAGCCCGTAAGCATTTTGGTATTGTAGACAACGTGGTGATACGCCATCACCGTGCCGGCAAATAGACCAAGCAATCCGCCAATCAGTCCCATCCAGCCTGCCTCCATTACGACAATTCGCCGCACTTGTGCCTGCGTGGCGCCAATCGCGCGCAAGACGCCGATTTCTCTAGTGCGATCCAGGATCGACGCCAAGAGCGTGTTGATGACGCTGAAGATCGCGACGACGACCGCGACGATCTCGACGGCGTAGTTCACCACGAACGATTGCTCCATGATCCGTACCACTGTTTCCCTAAGCTCGCGGTGCGTGCTGATGAAGAGCTGATAGGGTTCACCATAATTTGTCCGGATGGTTTGAATGATCTGCTGCTGATTCGCGCCGGGCTCCAACCAAAGGTCGAACGCATCCAGAAGCTCGTCGCGCCAATATTTCTTGTACAACGCGCGATCGAGCAGCACGCTACCAACGTCCGATGAATAGTCGATGTAGACGCCAATGACTTTAAAGCCGAGCTTTCCGGACGGGGTCACCAGCTCCAATGAATCGTTGGTGGTTGTTCCGAATTTGCTGCGAAAGCTTTCACTTATAATAACTCCCTTGCCTTCAGCCATCTCGCGCAGCGCTTGCGCGCCGTTGCCGTCGGCCATGGGCAATGACCGCACGCTCGCCGATTCGCGCGCGGAGAATGATTCGATGAGAATCGGTTTTTCTTTATAGGTCGAACGAATGAGTCGATAGAGATCGACAATTTTGACTCCCGGAATTCTTTTTAGCGCCAGAAGGAGATCTTCCCTGAGCGGAACATTTTTCGGTCCCGCTGTCCTCGCTCCCGAGCTGACGATTAAATCGGCCGTAACCATTTGATCGACCCATGCGAGCAGCGAACCGCGCACGCTGCTAACAAAAGCGGCGATGGTGAAAATCGCTGCCAGACTAATCACCATGGTCGCAACCGTGATCCCGGAGCGGACCGGATTGCGGCGCAAGCTATCCGATGCCAAGCGTGCTTCGACCCAAGTCAAACCCGGCAATCGCAGGGCGGATTGCCAGAACCAGCGCACAACGTGACTGATAATCGCCGGGCAGAAAAAAGCCAGGCTCAAGAGAAAAACCAACATACCGACGACGCCGACGCTAAATCTTTCTACTGAGCCGTTCACGGACGACGCGAGCAGTAGGAGAGTCGGAGAAATTACCAAACAGACAAGCCCAAGGCGATTGGCCCAAGACCTCTTTCCGCGGTTTGCCGGCTGCCACGCCGTTTGTCGGGCGTTTTCCAGCGGACTGACGCGGATCGCTTCCCAAGCTGGATGCAGCGCGGCGAGCATCGCAACGGCGACCCCGCTGCCCAACGCAAGCGCCAAATCGCGTGGCGAGAGCGTGCCTTCGGCCAGATCAACGAGCGAAAACAGGTTGCCGACCGTTTCTCCGACTGAGACCAATGCGACGCGCGCCAGCAGCCATCCAAGAGCGACGCCGGCGCATGACCCGCCTACCGCCAGCAATAATGCCTCCGCGATAATCAGCCGCAACAATTCCCCACGCTTCATTCCCAGGCAACGCAGGGTGCCGATATCTTTCTTCCGTTGAATCACCGACACCGATACGGTGTTGTAGATAAGAAAAAACCCGACGAAGAGAGCGATCAAGCTCACGAAAAATAGGCCGACGCGAAAGGAAGTCAGCAAGAACTCGATCTGTTCGCCACGCTTACGCGGTCGCTCGACCTCGGCCGCCCCGCCGAGTCGCTGTCTCAGCCGCTGCTGCACCACCTCGATTTTTTCCCCTTCATCAACAGTAAGGTCAACGACGTCGAGCTTGCCCTCCTTGCCAAATGTTTTCTGCGCCGCCGGCAAATCCATCAACGCGAAGCTGCCGCCGAACACCTTTGCGGTTCCCTGTTCTTTCAGCAAAGCCCGAACCGTGTAATCTCGCTTACCTTGGCTCGTGAGCAATACCACTCTTGCGCCCAGGGGAAGATTTAGTCGGCGTGAGAAAGATTCCGTGAGAGCGATGGAGTCAGGTTGGGCGATAAACGCGAGCGCCTGATCGAACTCAAAGGGAGAACCGGCAAACTGATGCTCGCGAATGGCGGAATCCGTGAGCAAGTCGACGCCGTAAACGTAGAGCCGTTCGCCCGGCACGCCGGCAACGGGCAAAAATCCTTCCACCGCCGCCGCGGCATCTCGAACTCCCGGGGTGTCACGAATCGTTGGAAACAGCGACTCGACAATGCCACTCTCGCCGTTGGCCACCTGCAGCACGGCTTTGCCGGCGATTTGATCGATGGTCGACTGAAAAGATGTGGTCAGGGACCGGTTGACCACCGCTATCGCGACAATGACGGCCACGCCGAGGACGATGCCAACAAAGGTCAGCGCGGTTCTCAGGCGATGACGCACTGCATGGCGCCAAGAGATAGTGTTTAATAAGCGCAGCATTACGGCGCTTCTTTCTCCACCCGACCGTCGCGCAAAAGGATAATTCGGTCGCCATAGCTCGCCGCTTCCTGACTGTGCGTAACCATGACCACCGTGCAGCCCTGTTCTTGGTTGATCCTTCGTAAGAGCGACAGAATGGCGTCGCCGTTTTTCGAATCGAGATTGCCGGTGGGCTCGTCGGCCAAGAGAATCGGTGGGTCGAACGCCAAAGCACGCGCCATCGCAACCCGCTGTATTTCGCCGCCGGAAAGTTCTTCGGGCAGATGATGCTTACGCGGTTCCAAACCGACCTTCTCCAAAAGCAAATGGGCTTTATGGTCGGCCTCCCCTTTGGAAACACCGTCGAGCACAAATGGCAACGTGATGTTTTCCAATGCGGTCAAGGTCGGTAGAAGATTGAAAAATTGGAAGACGAAACCGATCTTGGTGCGCCGGAATAACGTCACCTCATCGTCAGCCATCTGGCCGATAAGACGACCGTCGACCAAGAGATCGCCGCTGCTCGGCCGGTCCAACCCGCCGATTAAATGCAGCAGCGTGCTCTTACCCGAGCCGCTCGGCCCCATGATAACGACAAAGGATCCTTTAGCGATATCCAGCGACACGCCGGCCAGCGCTGTGATATCGTTTTCACCTTGCCGATAAATTTTGCGGACGTCGATGCAGCGGATCATGCAGCAGCAACGCTAGCAAATGAGATGAATGGTGGGCGCGCGCAATGTAAGCGAGGCGTTTTGCTGATCGGCTTCAAGTTCCGCCAGGTGTCCTTTCACCGCTTCGGTAAGCGCCGCGACGTTGATGCCGAGAAATACCGGACAGAACGGGTCGATCTTCGCGAGCCCGGTGCGCCAAAGTTTAATCGCACCTACCGGAACGCCCTGCTCCAATTTGAAATATCCCGCGGCGATCTGGATGATCCCTTGATAGAACTGGCGGGTTTCGCTGTGATCTTCCAACCAGATTTCTTCGAGCGTCTCATGGCACTCGAAGAAAAGCCCTTGATTGAATTCTTCAATACCTTTCAAAAATCTGGGATCGTCTTGGGCTTCCATCCAAGGACTTTCTAAGTACGAAGCGCACGAAGGACACGAAGTTTGGGATCGTTTCCCCCCTTTTGCTTGCGGCTCAGCCGCGCTCGGGTTAATTTCTTCTAGGTTCGTTGATCGATTTCCGCAATGTCACAGACTAACGCGAAAAACGCGCTCACGCTAGAGATCGACTCTCTATCTTACGGTCCCTACGGCATTGGACGCCTGGGCGGCAAGGCCGTGATGGTCCCTCACACGGCCCCCGGCGACATCGTGGAGGCGAAGATTGTCGAGTCAAAAGACCGCTACGCCGTCGGCGCAATGCATCGCCTGATTGCGCCATCTCCGGTCAGACGAACGCCGCTTTGCCCCTATGTCGGCAGTTGCGGCGGCTGTTCGTGGCAGCACCTACGTTATGACGCCCAGCTGAAAGCTAAACAGCAGAGCGTCGAAGACGCGCTCCGCCGTATCGGTAAACTCGACCGCTTCGAATTGCGACCCATCATTCCGTCGTCAAACGAATATCACTATCGCCGGCGCATCCGGCTCCAGGTTGACGGGTCAAGCAAAGTCGGTTTTTACGGGGCTTCATCGCACCAATTGGTGGAAATCGACTCGTGCGCCATTGCCGACGATCGTTTGAACGGAATCATCGAATATCTTCGCCGCTGGTTGCCCAGTCTGCCCATAACGATGGAGCATCTGGAAATCGTGACGGGCGACGAGCCAAATCAAATCGTGGTTACAGCCACTGCGCTTGATGAATTTGCCATGCGCTATGAATCCGCCTGCAAAGAGCTTGTCAGCGCCAACAACGGTATCCGCGGCTTGATTCTTCATGGCCGTAACTGGCGCAAAGTATGGGGACAGCCGACGATCAGCGTAAAGTTATCAAGCGATTTCTCACTTGCCGTCGACGCCGATGTTTTCACACAAGTGAACTCTGATGGAAATCGCCGCATCCTCCAGGAGCTGCTCGCAGTGGCAGACTTTCACATTCACGACCGTATCCTGGAGCTGTACTGTGGCGCCGGAAACTTTACCCTGCCAATTGCTAAACGAGTCGCGGAAGTCGTCGCCGTTGAAAGTCATCGTCCATCCGTCGTGAGCGGCAAGCTCAATGCGCAGAGGAACGCCATCAGCAACATCCGCTGGATTTGCTCTCCGGTCCCTCAAGCTGTCACTCAATTGAAAAACCGAAAGGAGCGATTCACCAAGATCATTCTCGACCCGCCCCGAGCCGGAGCCAAGGGGATCGAAAGAGAGTTGGCCGGCCTCCAAGCAAGCAAGATGATCTACATCTCATGTAATCCCGCGACGTTGGCACGCGACCTCGCGGCGCTCGCCAAACAAGGCTACAAACTTCAGATAGTCCAGCCCATCGATCTTTTTCCGCAGACCTTTCACGTCGAAGCGTTGGCGGTCATGGAGCGATGAGAATTGGAACGGAAACCCTCACCCTAACCCTCTCCCGCGATGCGGGCGAGGGAATAATTTGGCACCTCGCGCAAGTTACGGCTCAAATCACTGGAACGAATTGAACCTTGAACCCTTGAACGCTTGAACGAATACTTAGATTCCAAACAATCTTTTGGCATTCAAATAGTAAATCTTTTCTTTATCCGCTTGCGGGATATCCAGCTCTTCCATCTCTTTCAACGTCATCGGATAGAATTGATCGTCGCGCCCGCCGCGGCCGTGCGGATAATCTGCGCCAAAGAGAATCTGCTCGGCTCCCACCGTGTCGTATACCAGTTTAATGA
>WNFZ01006752.1_pt1 | contig 15147 bp, 10 predicted proteins | sample 5400081 | NCBI WGS metagenome assembly WNFZ01 (sample SAMN13153365, study PRJNA577476) | soil metagenome | isolation source: 80 cm soil or saprolite under grassland replicate 1 | place: USA:California | collected 2016-06-15 | reverse complement strand
CATAAAAATCACTCAATTATTAATAGTATAATTACATTTCAAAAACGTCAACGCTATATTTACTTTTATACTCTATTTGCCTTTTCTACTCTATTTACTTTTTATACTCTATTTACATTTCTCCGGAGTCAATAAAAATAGTAAGCAATTTGAAATAAAAAGACAACAAAATTAAATCCTCTTACCCATAAAGGACCTATTGCAATTCTGCGGTTGTAAAGCAAAACCGCTTCCCAGATATTTACAATAACGTTTAAAATAAAAGAAACAATCCATCCAAGAACAATAATAAAACCCTCTACATCTTTATTGCTGATGAAATTCTGTGAGTATTTAATAACGAGGCACAGAATGAATAAAAGGTTGCAGATAAAAGTTACCCGCTGCAGAAATAACAACAAACGCATAACATTTTTCGTGTAAAATACCATTAATTTGCCAAGCTTTAAAAACACAATATGAAAAATATTTCGTGGAAGAAAATAATGCCACATGTTATCGCTGTGGGTATTTTTCTTGTTGTTGCAATATTTTATTGCAAACCTGCACTACAGGGAAAGGTGCTGCAGCAAAGCGATTTGCAACATTGGAAGGGCATGTCTGAATCGTCTTTCAAATACAAAGAAACACATGGCTATTTTCCGCTTTGGGTAAACAGTATGTTTAGCGGCATGCCCGGTTATCAAATCGCTATGGAAAGCAGCAATCCGGTTGCACTTGGAATTTTTCATTCCATATTTACATTGTTTCTTCCCGCACCATTCAACTTTTTCTTTTTGTTGTGTGTTTCATTTTATTTTTTAACGCAGGTTTTTAAAATTGATTATCGAATCGGTATAATGGGTGCTATTGCTTATGCTTATGCTTCATTCATATCTATTATAGTTACTGTAGGACATGTTACCCAGGTACTTTCAATGGGATATTTACCTGCTATGCTGAGCGCTGTGTTTCTTGTATTTCAAAAAAAATACTGGACGGGCGCCGCCTTAAGCGCTTTGTTTGCGAGCCTTTTCATTGTAATGAATCACCTGCAGATCACCTATTATTTTCTGCTTATAGCATCGTTCGCTTTTGTAGCTTATCTTATTTATTGGATAAAAAATAAAGAATACAAACACATCATTATTACCTGCGGCATTCTTACTTTTGCTGCCATTATTGGTGCTACTACCAATATGGTTTCTATTGCAACCACCTATGATTACTCAAAAGCTACTTTGCGTGGCGGCTCAGCTATTCTTGATACTTCAAAGAATGGCGCAAAACAATCTTCAGGCTTACCTATCAGTTATGCATTTGGTTGGAGTTATGGACAGGCAGAGACATTTTCATTATTGGTTCCGAATGTTTACGGAGGAAGCAGTGAACGCAGTGAATTAGGAACTAATTCACATATTGCAAAAGAGGCAATTAATAAAGGAGTACCGGATGATCAGGCTGCACAATTTGCTTCGCAATTTCCTTCATACTGGGGTTCACAACCTTTCACATCAGGCCCGGTTTATCTTGGCGCAGTTATTTGTTTTCTTTTCATTTTTGGTATGATTTATTTGAAAGGTTTTGATAAATGGTGGATTGCTGCAATATGCTTGTTGGCTATATTAATGTCATGGGGCAAAAATTTTATGGCATTCAACTCATTTCTCTTTAATTACCTGCCATTATATAATAAGTTTCGGGCACCCACTATGTCACTTGTTATTCCGCAGTTACTTTTTCCGTTTCTCTCTGTATTAACGCTTCAACATTTCCTTTTCGATGAAAAGGATAAGCCACTCGCACAACAGAAATTAAAAGTAGCAGGTTATGTTATGCTTGGCGTATTTATAATAGCTGGCATGTTGTATATGAGCTTTGATTATAAAGGTGAATATGATAGCAGCATAACAAACTCGCTTAACCAAATGACGCAAGGCAATACGGAAGTGACAAATAGTTTTTATAACGCATTGAAGCAGGACAGGCAATCCTTATTTGGAAGTGATTTGCTGCGTTCATTCTTTTTTGCAGGTGCTGCATTTTTGTTATTATGGTTATTTGTAAAAAATAAAATAAAGGCTTCCTATGCAGTTATTGGTTTACTGTTATTAAGCTCAATTGATCTTATTGGAGAAGGAAGAAGATACCTGAACAATGATGCATTTATCGAACCCGAAACGCTTGATGAAAATTATTTTAAATCCACACAGGCTGATGCAGAAATATTAAAGGACACAGGTTATTATCGCGTCTTTAATCTTACGCAAAGTGATCCTTTTGCTGATGCACAAACTTCTTATCATCACAATTCTATTGGTGGATATCATCCTGCAAAACTGAGCATCATGGAAGACTTGCTTAATTTTCAGCTACGCAAACAGCCAATTAATTTTCATGTGCTCGACATGCTTAATACAAAATATTTTATTGTACCGGGACCACAAAATCAGCCTGCCGCTCAGCTAAATCCAAATGACTTAGGCCCTTGCTGGTTTGTGAAAGCAATTGAATACAAAAAGAGTCCGACAGAAGTAATGCAGGCACTCAATAACTTTAATCCAAAAGATACAGCAATTGTAGAAGAAGCGTCCAGGAGTAAAATTCCCTTTGCACCTGTTGCAGATTTAACTGCAGGCATAAGGCTTATAAAAAATGACAATGATATTATCACTTATCAAAGCAGTTCCAAAACAAACCAGTTTGCGGTGTTCAGTGAGGTTTATTATGACCGCGGATGGAAAGCGTATATTGATAACAACGAAGCTCCTATTGTTCAAACGAATTATGTGTTAAGAGGTCTTGCAATTCCTGCCGGCAATCACAATATAAGATTTGAGTTCAAGCCTGCTTCTTATTACAAAAGTTCAAAGTTTGCAATTGCAGGATCTATATTAGGTTGGCTTGCTATCATTGCAGCAATTGTACACGGATACAGAAAGAGGAAAACAACAACGGTGTAAATGGAAGCTTTTTGTGGATGGTGAGTGGTGAGTTCTTATTCACCACTGACTACTCACCATTCAACAATCATTACAACATTTTATAGAAGTAAGGTTTATTAGAAATGATTTTTGGTGTAAGACTCCACAACTTCATTACATTGCTGGTAAAACCTTCTACCATAAAGAGATTTCCAAATGGATTTTTTGCATGAAGGAGATTATCTATAATACTGCAAAAACTAAATATTGGAATTTCAATCGTGTGCATGAACAAATGGAACATGAACCAACCAACGCCAAATTGTTTGCGTATGCGGACATGATTTGAAACCATTAATTGCAAACCTTTTTTATCGAATAAATTAAGATAACCCTTGTCACTTGTTTTTGTAGCGGTGTTAATTGTTTCGCCCTGCAAATGAATAGTTTCAAGATCACCATACGTACAAAGCTCTCCTGTTTTTTTTAAACGGCTGCACCATTCAATCTCTTCTGAGTAGAGAAAGAAATCTTCGTCCAGCATTCCAGCTTTTTCAATAGCAGATTTTTTTACCATGAGAAAGGCTCCATTTATCCAATCCACTTTTTCTTCTGATGCGGCTTTGGCAACATTTGTTTTTTTCACTTTTATGGCAAAAGCAATCTTTCTTAACAAAGCTCCCAAATAAGGCAATGGCAATAAATGGTTGAGACCTCCTTTCATAAAAAAATTTCCCGTGATCTGTGGTGTTTTATCAGGATTCAATAATTGCACACTACAGGCAATATAAGAGGATTGAATAAATCGCTCGTAACATTGATTGATTGCATCGTTTAATATGATCGTGTCTGGATTTAGTAACAACACCACTTCTCCCATTGACTGACGAATGCCTTCATTGTTGGCTCTTGCAAAACCTGCATTGTAATTCATCTCTATCAATTTCACAAAGGGAAATTTTGAGATGATCTGTTCTTTGCTGTTATCGTTTGATTGGTTGTCCACTACAATCCATTCAAAGTTTTTAACGGAGGGAAATTGCATAGCGCTTGCAATACAATCGCAGACGATTAATGCAGAACGATAATTTACTATGATGATGGAAAGGGGCAAATTGCTTTACCAATTTTTTGGTTGGTTGAATAAATAAGAAATGCTCATTGCTGTCTTGGATATTACTCCTTGTTTAAGAAGTTTATCCGGAACTTTATTCAGGTGTTTAAGCATTTTAATAATAATGTGAGGCCAGCGCTCATCCTTATATGACCTTAATTCTTTTTCATCTCTTATATGCATATTGCGCAATAAACGCCACCATGCATCATACACCCAAATATTTTTTAAACTATTAATGCCATGCTTCTCTAACAATATATACCCTTCCGGCAATTCAACTGAAGGATTATAAAGACAAGACTGTGTAACCTGTGACGCACTAATACCAACATTGATTAGGGACTGATTGATATACGCAAAACCCTGCTGTTCCTGCAAAACCCTGATGTAATATTCCATGTCTACCCGCCATTTTAATCGTTCATCATAACGCAAACCAATACTCTTGTACAACATCGTCACACTTGGAGGACCTATTACATTATATGCTAATAAAACGTTCGGTTCTTTCAAAATTTTTTTCCCCCACTTAGCCGGCATAAACATTTGGTGTTGCTTAGAATCATCTTCAAAATAATTTGTGTAGGCAGAAAAAATAAACTTTTTATTTTGATTTGTATAATCAGCAAATACTTGCAGGCTTTTTGAAGTGGCGAACCAATCATCGTCATGCATAAGTTTTATCCATTCCCCTTCTGCTTTTGATATGCAGAAATTCCAGTTGGCAGGCGTTCCCAATGCTGACTGATTTTTAAAATATTTGAGGGCAAATTTTTCTTTATAGTTAACCAATAAATCCTGCACAGAAGAATCAGGACTGTCATCGGAAACAATTATTTCAAAGTCTTTAAATGTTTGAATGATGATACTATCGAGGAGTCGTTTTAAATATTGCACTCTGCGATAAGCCGGGATGCATATGGAAATAAAAGGTTGCATACTTCAAACTATTGCTTAAATTTTTTTGCAACTGTAACGAGATGAAATGATAAAACTTTCTGCTGATGCATTAATTCAAAACCGCAATGAGTTAATAATTCTTTCACTAATTGTTGATTAAACACATGATGATGAACACATCTGTTTACAAAATTTTCTGCCGTTCTTTTTTGTAACTCTTCTTTTGAATTAGCGCCCTGATCCATACTTATATCATGTAACTGAATTATTTCATCAAAATGAGTATCATCATGCTCATCAACGTTATTTTTGTAATCATTGAGTAAATGCTCAAAAGTTGTGTAGGGACGATTGTGATCAAACGTAAAGCGTTTATCTGGCAGCACAAGAATTAGCTTTCCATCCTTTTTTAAAACCCTGCGCCATTCATTAATAGCTTTCATTACATTGGCAACATGTTCCAGACTATGGCACGACAGCACAAAATCATAACTCTCGTTTTTTATTTTTGAAAGATCACTTGCTTCTGTAATATATTGATACCCGATTTTATTATCATGGTATTTGTAATGTTGTCCCTCTTCAATTTTACCTTCCCAAACGGTTTGAGCACTGTAGTTCGCTCCGTCAATTCGTTTTGCAAAAAGGTATATTGGAAAATATCCTTGTTCAAGAAAAAAGGAGCTGGGGCCGCCAATTTCAAGCCCTGTTTTTGACCTTAACTGGTAACACAATCTCAATAAATTTCTCTTGATCGGTTTGCGTATATAAGAAATTGCTGTTACAATGTATGCCCTTAAACTCATGCTAAACATTTTCTCACTTATCTTAAAAATAAATAAACACGCAAAGTAAGGACTTGCAAATAATTTTCAAATCATAATAATATCGGAGACGGTAATTCTATATTAGTCAGTGATGGTAACAAAAAAAAGAAAAATATTTTTGATAGGCACATAGAAAACGCAACGGTTTTTATAGCAGTATTGGGTTGGCTCATAAAAATATCTTTTACCTGTTAACTGTTACATGCTGAAATTATTCAGGCACAAAACTTAAATTATATTTGGTCAAAGAAATTGTTCATATGAAAAGACGGGATTTTCTTAAATGGACTGGTGCGGCCGGAGCAATTACCCTGATTACGCCAGCAAACATTGAACAAACCTTTAAATCAAATATTTCATCAGACCTTGAAGAAAGTTTTATTCACCCGCCTGATTCCGCTAAACCTTATGCTATTTGGTTTTGGATGAATGGAAATGTAACAAAAGAAGGTATCACGCTTGATTTGGAAGCGATGAAAAGAGTCGGTATTGGCGGGGTATTCAACTTTGATGTGGGCACAGATATTCCTAAAGGTCCGGTAGAATATTTAAGTGAGGAATGGTTGCAACTAAAAAAACATACGCTTCAGGAAGCAGATCGATTGGGGCTGGAATTTACCATGCATAATTGTCCCGGCTGGTCGGCAAGTGGCGGTCCATGGATCACACCTGAATTAGCCATGAAGCAAATAACATGGAGTGAAGCTTATATATCCGGTGGCAAACAAATAAGCATTACATTACCTAAACCGGTTAGCCGGCTGAATTATTATCAAGACTTGGTCGTGCTGGCTTTTCCATCTCTCGCAGGTGAATCAGCTCTGCAGAATTTTAAGGCTACTTCAAGCAACGGTGTTATAGATATAAAAAAACTGACAGGCGAAGAGCCTGAGGGTGCAATTGTTCAACCAACAAAAAATAATCTTCCTGCTTATTTGCAATTCGAATTTAGTGAACCTTATGAAGCCCGATCCATCACTTTTTTAATTTCTTCAGTACCTGCTGAACCTGCAGTTGACGAACCACTTGGGCTTGGAGAAAAAACATCGGTTTTCCTCGAAGCTTCCAATGATGGCATTCAATTTAGCCCGGTAACTACTATCAATACAGGATTTGAGGCTGATCTTTTATTAGGAGATAAATTTATTACTTATGATATTCCGGTAACCAAGGCTAAATATTTCAGACTTTCATCTTTAGGAATAAGGCGATACAGGCAAGTACGGTTTTCAGGAATAACACGATTAACGAACTGGATGGAGAAAGCTAATCACAGGCCAGTGTATATCGGCGAAATGGTCAGCATATCTGATAGTAATGATCAGGAAGTTCCTCGTAACTGCCTGATTGATCTCGATGCCATTTTGGATATCTCACAATATATGGATAAAGAAGGAATTCTAAAATGGAATTCTCCACCAGGCAATTGGACTATTTTGCGGGTTGGGTCAACATTAACAGGAAGATTAAACAGGGCAGCTCCCGATAACGCGATAGGATTAGAGTGCGACAAGTACAGTCGTGTTGCTATAGATTTTCACTTTAATAAAATGATTGAACAACTTTTGCCTGCAATACAACCTCTGGCTGTAAAAGGAAAAATGGGATTAGAAATTGACAGCTATGAGGCGCTTATGCAAAACTGGACAACGGAACTTCCGCAAATATTTCAGAAGCAATGTGGATATAACTTGTTTAAGTTTTTGCCTGCCATTGCAGGAGGCCGTGTTGTAGGCAGTGTAGATATTACAGAACGCTTTCTTTGGGACTTTCGCAGGGTGCAAGCCGATTTGATTGCTGAAAACTATTATGGTAGGTTTCAGGAATTATGTCATCAACATGGCTTTACAGCTTTCATTGAACCGTATGATCAGGGGCCGATGGAGGAAATGCAGATAGGTTCAAAAGCGGATGTCCCCTTATGCGAATTCTGGAGTGGGATTTTTTCAATTATGCCTGTTATTCCGCCAAGTCGCAGAACATCAAAACTCGCTGCTTCCATTGCTCATACTAATAGTCAAAAAGTAGTGGGGGCTGAAGCATTTACTGCGGAACCAGAATCAGCCCGGTGGCAGGAATACCCCTTCGCTTTGAAAGCAGTGGGGGATAAGGCTTTTACCAAAGGCGTAAATCGGATGGTCATTCACCGGTTTGCACATCAGCCGCATCCTTCAGTTTCACCTGGCATGACCATGGGACCCTACGGTATTAGTTTTGACCGCACCAACACATGGTGGAAAAAGGGCAAATCCTGGTTAAGTTATTTAACGCGTTGTCAAAGCTTGCTGCAACAAGGTGAATTTGTAGCTGACCTGGTTTATTTTACTGGTGAAGATGCTAACATGTTTACAAAGGCTACTCCCGATGAATTAAATCCAACTCCACCTGAAGGTTATGATTATGACCTGATTAATGCAGAGACAATTTTAAAAGGTGTAAAAATTATAGATAACCGTATTGTGCTCCCCGATGGAATGAGTTACAGTATTTTAATTCTTCAAAACTATAAAGCAATCACCCTTGAGTTGCTGCATAAACTTTATGACCTGGTGCAACAAGGTATGATAATGGTCGGTGCAAAGCCTGAGCGGTCACCGGGATTGAGAAATTATAATGATGGCGATGCAGCATTCAGAAAAATGGCAAATGAACTTTGGGGGAATATTAATGGAAACACAGTTACCGAACATCAATTTGGAAAAGGCCGCGTATTCCGGGGAGAGCCAATACAATCAGTTTTCCAGAAGTTAAATATCAAACCCGATTTTGAATCTTCTTCCCGTTCAGGTGATGCACCTGTTTTGTTTATTCATCGAAAAATAGATGATACGGATATTTATTTCATTACGAATGAAAGACGAACATACGAGGATACTGTTTGCACTTTTCGTGTGAACAACAAACAACCAGAGTTATGGGATGCAACTACAGGGAAGACCACAATCTGTGCTGCTTATGAAGTGGCTGACAACCAGGTTCACCTGCCTGTACAATTTGACCCTTATGGTTCCGTATTTGTTGTATTTCGTTCACCTGCTTCTTCTGTTCGTTTACATTCAATAGAAAAAAACAACACAACTATATTTTCCACAAAACCTTTTGTATTACCATCCCGCAAATTATATAAAGACATAACCAACAATTTTACAATAACCCTTTGGGCAAAGCCGGAAATAAACATACTGCTAAGTCCCGGTATTATGATGCTAAACCCACAGGATGCATGGACGGATTTCTATGCTATTTACCCTCCTCCCGGCGAACAACTTTATGGAGAAGGACATGCCACTTGCGGATTAACAGTTGGACGTAATGGTGTAGCAGTGTGGGAACATAGCAGTGTAAATCCGGTTTTAGTGATGTCTGCGCCAAATGCTATTTCAGGATGGAGTCATATCACGCTGGTATATAAAGAAGGCATTCCATCTGTGTATGTGAACGGCAAATTTATACAGGACGGGAAAAAAGGAGACAAGATCATTCATCCGGGATTGGGTGAAGCTTATTTGCATGAAGGCGCCTCTTATTATAACGGCGATATGAGTGAACCGTTATTATTTACTGAAGTCTTGAGTGCTGATCGAATTTACCAATTAGCGAAAGAAGAACCCAGTCTGATTCAAAGCGTGCCTTTTATTGTAGAAATTGCTGGCAGAGAGAAACCCACGTTAGTGATCAGACAAAACGGAAACTACAGTTTGCACTTCAGCACTGGTCAAAGCAAAACTTTTCAAATTAGTGATATAGACAAACCTATAGAACTTAAAGGGCCATGGCAAGTTAATTTTCCTGCTAATCTCGGCGCACCGTCTCAAATAACATTGCAAAAATTGATTTCATTGCATAAGCATTCTGATGATGGCGTAAAATATTTTTCCGGCACGGCTACTTATACACAAAGTTTTACTATTTCCGCCACAACATTAACTCCCGGTAAACATTTGTTGTTAGATTTAGGAAGAGTTGAAGTGATTGCAGAGTTAAGTGTAAACGGTAAAGATTTTGGCATTTTATGGAAACGACCGTTCTGTATAGATATAACGGATATTGTAAAAACAGGAATAAACAAACTCGAAATTAAAGTAACCAATCTATGGCCAAACAGGCTTATTGGTGATGAGCAAATACCCGATCCGAATAAGTTTACGCCCGGAGCCGGTTCCAGTGGTCTGGATAGCTTAACGGGTGGTGCTATTTTGCAATTGCCTGATTGGTATATACAGGGTAAATCAAAACCAGCCGATGGTCGAATTACCTTCACGACATGGAAACATTATACAAAGGATTCCCCGCTGCTGGAATCCGGGTTGATAGGACCAGTACGTTTATTAACAGTGATTGAAAAAGTTTATCATTCCTTTAAAAATATGAAGCTTGCGGGAACAGTTATTCTTTATCACCCCGATGATAGTATATTTAAAAATGTGCAATCATATTTACATCACATTGAAAAATTGTACGTAATTGATAATACAGAAAATGATCCTGCTGAGGTAACAAAAAATATTAATCAACTTCCAAAAGTTACTTATCTCCACGATGGCATAAATAAAGGTATTGCTGCAAGGCTTAACCAGGTTTGTAATCTCGCAATTGAAGATGGTTATGAATGGCTTCTTACAATGGATCAGGATTCCTCATTTGAAGCTGATTTTTTAGAAAAATATATTGAATGTATAGCACAATTTACAGATAGTGAAAAGGTTGCAATGTTCGGTGTAAATTATTTGGAAAAAGTTGATCAAAAAAATGGTTACAATGCTTTAGCTGTTGACCATCTAATCACATCAGGAAGTATAATAAATCTTAAGTTGTTTACAACCATTGGTGGTTTTGATGAAAAATTATTTATTGATGAAGTAGACCTCGAGTATTGTTTTAAATCAATTGCAAAGAAGTTTAAAATTATCCAGTTTCCAAACATATATCTTAATCACTCACTTGGTAAACTTTATTACCATCGCTCTTTAAAAAACTTAAAAACAACACCAAGAATTTTACATTCTCCTGTTCGCTTATATTATATAACCAGGAATTTCTTTTATATCCGTTCAAAGTATAAGCATATTTTTCCCGAGCAGGTAAAAAGAATTAAAGCCGCTTTACTTAACCGTATTAAAAATAATGTTCTTTACAATAAAAAGAGAATGCAGGTAATAAAGTATATTGTAAAAGCGGTATCAGATTATAAGAGAAATAAAATGGGCAAGCTTGAGTGAATGAATTTTAAAAAAGGAAAAATATGTTTTACTAAAATTGGCTACATAAAATTTGTTCTTTAGCAACTTAAACCTTTAAAAAAATGAAAGTCTTTATCAAAAGGGTTTTTGCAGCCTACTCCTCCTTATAACATTCTGGCGCAAATAAGAAGCTGTTCAACAAAAACAAACTTTAGTCTTCACAAGTACTAATGATGCTACATTACTTGGGACAATGGCCATTGGCAGGGATTTTATGGCTCCCTGAAGAACTAAATGCGCTTGAAAATTAGATATTTTATTTTCCTGACATTATTTTATTAATTTCATTTATCTAATTTACTTCATTAAACTTTTAAAAAAATTGCTCATGAAAACTTTAATCAACACGAGACTTGCATCTTTTACGTTTGGTATTCTCCTCTTTACTTTATTTTCTTGTAAAAAAGAGGCCATTCAACAACGTTCTTCAAGTGCGCAAAGTACTGAACTCAGTAATACTGAGTTATCTATTCCTGATGGACATTGGCATGGCTTTTACGCCACATTTGGTTTTCCATTCGAAAAAGTAAAAGATGAAACATTTATTGCAAATGGTATTGCTCAACTCACAAATAGTCCATGGAGTTATTTCTTTACTTCCATAAACTTACATATTTCTCCCTGCAGGGAAATTATTGCAGATACTGTACGTCTTGAAGTAAGCTTAAAAAATCCATCAACTGCACCTGGTTCTATTACAGATTATGATGCTGGTCTTTGGCTTTATGGCAGCTCAGATACAGCTCACGCCCAATACATAGGATTCAGACCTGAGTTTACAAGCTTTGGTCTTAATGCAAAGCAAATAACCAACGATAATAAGTTATTATATGTTTTTGAGAGTTTTACCACTGTTACATTAGAAGCTAAAAACAAAACACTTTCAACAACAAGAAGTGGAACGCTTGTTGAAAGCTTATCATATAAAGGATATAAAATTGGCCGCCTAAAGGGAATTAGTATTTCATTTAAGGGGTCTGGCAGTGTGGATTGGGTTAAATTATATAGTAGCAAATCAAATAAATTGTTAATGGAAGAAAATTTTAACGTAGATGGCAAATCAAGTGTTGTTTGGTATTGATAAAATATAATTTTAGAAAATTGTAAAAGAGCTTTAGAAATCTAAAGCTCTTTTACTTTTAGAGCGTTTACTTTGTAGTAACAATATAAATTATGCCTTTAGATAATAAAGCGATAAGAATAGCATTAGTGATTTGTATATATAACAGAGATAAATATTTGCCTGGAGCTTTAAAAAGTATGAAAAACCAAACCTTTGATAATACCCAATTTCAATTAATTATTGTTGACAATAACAGTACGAATAATGCAGCAGACATATCTAAAGAATTTAATTTCCAAAAATGCTTCTTTAAATATTAAATATTGTTTTGAAGAGGCAGAAAAGAATTCAAATAAATTACCAATTAAAAGTCGATTAATTTATTCCTTAACCGATTATGATACGTATAATTTCTTAGAGGAGCTGAGTTATAATTTTTATTTTCTCATTTTTCTTTATTCATTTGCATAAATTTAAAACAGAAAATGAAAAAATCCCTTTTCCCGCAAATTTTCTTACAGTTGACTGTGGTAGTTCTTCTTTTTAATGTAATACAGGGCTGTAAAAAAGACCATGATGAGCCGGACAATCAACCTCCTGTTGTTGATGCAAGAACGTCAAGAGAAGTGGTTATAACCACCGATACTATTACCTTAATTGGTTCCGCATCAGATGCCGATGGCACAATAACAGCTTATCTCTGGAGCCAGATTTCAGGTCCTAACCATGCAACAATAATTAACCCCGGCTCTTCCTCTACAGTAGTAAATGGATTTGTAGAAGGTACCTATCTATTTCAATTAATGGTTACAGATGATAAAGGTGATACAGGAGTAGATACGGTATCAGTTAAAGTAAGTCAGCCTCCCTGCACTGAAAAGGGATCCTGGATTGGTGTTTACGCTGAGGGGAATGGTCCATTTGAGGTTGATACTGTAAATGATGCGAATTTTATAAAAAATGGCATAGCGCAGTTAGCAAATAGTCCCTGGTCGTATTTCTTTTGTGACGTGCAATTATCCCTTCCTGCTTGCAGAATAATTGATGCAGATACTGTGCGACTCGAAGTAAGTTTGAAAAATCCCTCAACAGGTGTTAATGCAATTACAGATTACGATGTTGGACTTCAATTCGAAGGTAGCACGGATACAGCGATAGCTGTATATATAGGTTATCGACCACAGTTTACAAAATTTGGATTGAATCAAAAAAATATTACAAATTCTGCCAACCTATTGTATGTTTTTGAAGATTGGACTACTGTAACTTTGGAAGCAAATAATAACGTGCTTACTACAAAAAGGAATGGAACCGTGACAGAAAGTCTGTCTTACAATGGCTATTCAATCGGTCTTTTGAAAAAAATCAATATTTCATTCAAAGGATCCGGCAGCATAGATTGGATAAAATTATATAGCAGTAAATCGAATACTTTATTGATGCAGGAAGATTTTAATGAAGATGGGAAATCAAGTGTTGCTTGGTATTAATAAATAAATTGCAAAAAATTATAAAAGAGCTTTAGATTACTAAAGCTCTTTTATTTTTTAGAGCGTTTACTTTGTGATAACAATATAAATTATGCCTTTAGATAAGAAAGCAATAAGAATAGCATTAGTGATTTGTACATATAACCGTGATAAATATTTGCCTGAGGCTTTAGAAAGCATAAAAAATCAAACCTTTGATAAAGGCAAATTTCAATTACTTATTATTGATAATAACAGCACTGATAAAACCGCAAACATTTCCAAAGATTTTATTTCAAAAAATCCTTCTTTAAATATTAAATATTGTTTTGAACAACAAAAAGGATTATCATTTGCAAGAAACCGGGGAGTTACAGAAGCAGAAGCACCTATTATATCTTACGTAGATGATGATGTAATTTTATCACCTTCATTCCTTCAGGGAATGGTTGATTTCTTTGATGAGTATAAAGACGCAGTTGGCGCCGGAGGAAAGGTTATTCCAAAATATGAGAGCGGCAAAGAACCTGAATGGATGAATAAATATCTAAATGGATTTGTTGGTAAAGTGGATTATGGCACTGAAGTGATGCAATACAGCAATAAAATGAAATATCCTGCTGGCTGCAATATGACGTATCGTAAAGATATTTTATTGAAAGCTGGTGGGTTTAATAATGAACTTACTTTCAGAAGTGATGATAAATATATTTTCTATAAAGTAAAAAATATTTCAGATAAAATTTATTATGTTCCAAACGCATGGCTATATCATTATATTGATTCACATCGGCTAACTGAAAGCAATTTTAAAAAATTATTTTTAAAAACCGGAAATGAAGAAAAGAAACGAATTGCATCTGAAAAAGAAACAATTGGATTAATAAAAAAATTTATCGAGTTTGTTATCAAGTTTGGTGCGTCAATTGTTTTGTTTATACTGTTTTTCCTAAAAGGTCAATCCATAAAGGGTAAATATGTCGTAATTTCCCAATGGTGCACGCTCAGGGGATTCCTTCAAAAAGATGTTTTCGTGAGATAATATGAGTTAAAATTTGATTGATAAATTTTGAATTTCTATGAGTCAAATCGCCATCGTCAGTAACGCTTTAAAAGGCATAGGCAAAAAAATAAAAAAAGCTTTTTATAATCCATACCAGAAAATTGAACTGTCATGGAGAGAGGTAAGGGTATTAAAAAACCTTCCCGAATACAATCATAATTCTATAACTCTTTTTCATCACAAAATTTTCTTCCATAGACGTAATGAATTTTTGCACGGACTAAATGAAATTTTTATTGACGAGATATATAAAACGAAATTGCCAGAAAAAGTCAGGATTATAGATTGCGGTGCTCATATTGGTCTTAGTGTTATTTATTTAAAAAGAATTTGTCCTTCTGCTTTTATAACTGCTTTTGAGCCTGATGAAAAAAATTTCGATTTATTAAAACAAAATATTCAGAGCTTCCAATTACAGGATGTTAACTTAAGAAAAGAAGCTGTTTGGATAGCCAATACCGAATTAAATTTTTCTAACGAGGGAACGATGGCAAGTAAAATCGAAACAGGTAAAAGCCCAAGCGGCAGTAAAGTAAAAGCTATCCGGCTTAATGATATTATTAAT
>WNFZ01003284.1_pt1 | contig 15166 bp, 12 predicted proteins | sample 5400081 | NCBI WGS metagenome assembly WNFZ01 (sample SAMN13153365, study PRJNA577476) | soil metagenome | isolation source: 80 cm soil or saprolite under grassland replicate 1 | place: USA:California | collected 2016-06-15 | reverse complement strand
GGGGCCGGATACAGTTTGAACCCGCTCCCGGCGGAGGCACAATTGTGAAACTCGAAGTTCCACGGGAGACAATCTCCCGCGAAGCCCAGGAGATGCATGCCTGACAGAATCTCAGTCCTGCTGGTTGACGATCACAGCCTTGTCCGGCGCGGCTTTCGGCGGATGCTGGAAGACGAGCCTGACCTTCACGTTGTCGGCGAAGCGAGTGACGGATTCGAGGCCGTTCAACAAGCGCAGTTGCTGAAGCCTCGCGTCATCGTCATGGATTGCGCCCTGCCGGAGATGAACGGTTTGCAGGCAACCCGCAAGATACTGGAATTTGCGCCGCAAACGCTGATCCTGATGCTGACCATGCATACAGAAGACACCTGGGTGCGGCAGGCGTTTGAAGCGGGCGCAAAGGGATACGTGCTCAAGAACGCGCTCGATCTGGAACTGGGCTCCGTGATTCGAAAGCTGGTGAATGGCGAGACCGTGCTCGACGGACAGCTATCACTGCAGCAGAGCTTGAAGGGCGAGCGCGGCTCGGGACTGACTACGCGTGAAATCGAAATCCTGCAGCTGATCTGCGACGGCAAATCCAACAAGGAAATTGCGGCGCAGCTTGACTTGAGCGCGAACACAGTGGCCGTGCACCGCGCCAATATAATGGATGCGCTCGGGATTCACAAGACTGCGGAACTCGTGGTTTACGCCATTCGCAATGGGCTGGTGAACATTCCGTGAACCGCCGCTCTTTTATGCGGCACAGCGCAGGTGCGGGTCTCACTGCGCTGCTGTCTCAATCCACAATATGGGCCTTGCCGTCGCAACCGCTCGGGTTCCATTTCACCGACGTGACCAGCGCTGCGGGAATCCGCTTCCGCCACAACAACGGCGCTTACGGAGGCAAGCTGCTCCCGGAAACACTGGGTCCCGGCTGCGCATTCATTGACTACGACTCCGACGGATGGCAGGACATCCTGATTGTCAACAGCATGGATTGGCCTGGACACTCCCGCCAGCGATCCACGCCGAAGCTCTACCGCAACAATCGCAACGGCACTTTCACTGACGTGACTCGTGAGGCTGGTCTTGACCTCGAGATGTACGGTCTGGGCGTGGCTGTCGCCGACTACAACAACGACGGCTTCCCCGATATTTTGTTTACCTGCGTCGGGCAGAACCGGTTGTTCAAGAACACCGGCAAGGGCAGCTTCGTTGATGTCACCAACTCCAGCGGCCTGGGCAAACGCCTGGCCTTCAGCACGTCAGCAATCTGGTTCGACTACGACCGCGATGGTCTGCTCGATCTGTTCGTCTGCAACTATGTGAAGTGGTCGTCCGAGCACGACGTCTTTTGCAGTCTCGATGGCAAGCACAAGTCGTACTGCACTCCCGAGGCGTACGTCGGACAAACCTGCTGGTTGTTTCGCAATCGCGGAAACGGGACCTTCGAGGACGTGACTGCATCTTCCGGCATTTTCGACAGCAGTTCGAAATCGCTTGGCGTCGCCATGCTCGATTACGACCAGGATGGTTGGCCTGATCTGCTCGTCGCCAATGATACTCAGCCCAACAAACTCTATCGCAATCAGCGCAATGGCACATTTCGCGACGTGGCCGTCGAGGCTGGAATCGCCTTCAGTCAGGAAGGGAAAGCGCGTGCCGGCATGGGCGTGGATGTCGGTGACTTCGATAACTCGGGTCGCGCGGGTGTGGCCATCACGAACTTCGACAACGAAATGATCGGTCTCTACCGTGCCGAGGCGAGTGGCAATTTCGCCGACATCGCCGTGCAAAGCGGCGTAGGCCTTCCGTCTAAGGCGAGCCTGGGCTTTGGATGCACCTTCTTCGACTGCAATCTCGACGGCTGGCTCGACCTCGTTGCGGTGAACGGGCATATCGACGACACAGTCCGCAACGTGCGCAATGTCGGCTACGCGCAACCTCCACAGCTTTTCTTAAACGACGGCAAGGCGAGATTCAGCGAGGCTGGCGATCAGGTTGGTGGCGGATTCAATTCTCCAAAAGTAGGCAGGGGCTTGGCGGTGGGCGACTTCGACCGCGACGGCGATCAGGATGTGTTGATGACAACCAACAACGGCCCAGCCTACCTGTTTCGCAATGACCAGACTAGCGGCAATCGTAGCATTCGTTTTCATTTGGTCGGAACCAAGTCGAACCGCGATGGAATTGGAGCGCGGGTGAAGGCGTTCGCTGGCGGAATCATGCAGACCCGACTGGTGCGCAGCGGGTCGAGCTATCTGTCGCAGTCGGAATTGCCCGTGACCTTCGGACTCGCCAGGTACGACACCGTTGAACGTGTCGTCATCGATTGGCCCAGCGGTAGGAGCGAAGAGTACAAGAACCTTCAGGCCGGAAAGACGTACGAGATAACGGAAGGCAAGGGCGTTCACTCGGGAGACGTCTTCTAACCTATGCCCTCCTCGAATACGGAACAGCTCAGCACCACGACGCCGGCGCAGCCGTCCTCCCGCGCGGGCGGAGTCACTTTGGCAGCTCTTCTGATCGGGGGGCTGGCACTGCGTCTATTTCACGCTGGATATCGCTTCTTGAATGCCGATGAGGTACTGCACTACATACTCAGCGTTCAGAAATCTTTCTCGGCGACTTACGGTGCCAGCCTGACCACAGCCCACCCGCCCCTGCTTATCATATTTCTGCACTATTGGGGCATGCTCGGACACTCGGAATTGTTTCTCAGGCTGCCTTCGGTCTTGGCAGGAACGGGGTTTTGCTGGGTGATGTACCGCTGGCTAAGGCTAGTCGTTGATGAGGCAACGGCCCGTTTGGCGCTGACTCTGCTTCTTTTTTCACCGGCGCTTATTCTTCTTTCTGCGGAGGTCCGGCAATATGCTCTGCTGCTTTTGTTCTCCAGTCTGAGCTTGTACTTTCTGGAATCTGCAATTCAGCGGAGTTCGGTATTACGGGCAATGCTCTCGGCGGTCGCGCTTTACCTTGCGCTGCTGACACACTACTCGTCTTTTATCGTTGCTCTTACCTTGGGAATTTACGGGCTGCTTCGTTTTGTGAGCGTGCGCTCGCGTTTTGCAGTGTTCGCAACCTGGATCGCGGGCCAACTCGGCGCGCTGGGGCTCGTCTCGTTTTTGTTCGTGACCCACATCTCCAAGCTCGAGACGCGCGGAGCGGCCGAATCTATCGCCGAGTCTTACCTTCGCCGCTCCGTTTTTCAGCCCGGCGAGAACCATGTACTCACTTTTATTGCGCGGTCAAATCTCAGGCTTTTTCACTATTTCTTCAGTCAGGGCGCGGTGGGTGTGTTGGCGCTGCTGCTTTTCGTTGTGGGCGCTTACTTTCTATTTCGAGACAGAAAGCGCGAGCAAGATTCCCGCCCTCCCAGTTGGCAGTTTGCTTCAATCCTCGTGTTTCCTCTCGCGGCAAACTGCGCCTTAGCTATATTCCGGCTCTATCCCTACGGAGGCACTCGGCACAACTCGTATCTTTCAATTTTTGTGTTCCCAGCAATTGCAGTTGCAATAACGCGTTGGAAACCGCAATGGAGACCGCAGAAGCTGACCGCGGTGGCGTTAGTGCTTGCTGTGTGTAATTTGTTTCCTGCGCCAATTGGAGAATACATCCACCTCAGAGATCAGAACCGGCTCAGGATGGCCGAGGCCGTGAAATCCCTGCAGAGAATTCCCGCGGGCAGCGTGATTTTCACAGACGACCAGGGCGGACTGCTCCTGAGCTACTACTTGTGTAACCAAAGGGTGGTCCAAATCGAGAACCCCCAACCCTTTCTGAATGCACCCTGTGGGCGCGTATCTGTCGTGTCCATCGACCCGCGAGAGTGGATCTTCAAGGCCGGCACATTCGGGCACCAGTTGCGAGACGCTCAGCAGACCTATCAATGGAACGACCGTACCACGCTGTGGTTCTTTCAGGCAGGCTGGTTCATCGACAAGGAGTCTGCTCTGCGCGAAGAACTCCGGCAGTATGGCTGCGTGCCTGGAGGAGAATACGGCCACAACATTACCTTGTGTCAGTTGAAATTGGGAATTACTAGGCCGGACTGACCTTCTGAGGGTCGTTTTCTGGAGGAGATCGTTCGCATCCGCAGATCCGGATATTGGGACCGAACTGCCAAACTTCTCTACAGCCGACCTGATGCAGTTCTGCAAGCCACTTGGCTTGTTCGTCTTCAATCCACCCTGTTTGGAAAAGCGACAGAGTAGAGGTTGTGCTCGGGACTGTCTTCCATGCTTGCTCCATGACTCCGGGTAACTCATGTCGCTCAAAGCCGCCCTGACTTCCCGTGAGAGTGAGCATTTCGTGGTTCGCGCACCGCTGTTGGACGAGCGCTCTTGGCGTTGGGCCAAAAGGCAATCCTGTGGTTTTGCCGCAGAGGTAGTAACCGAGTACCAGTCCCCCCTGATAATCGGTTACGACGATCGAATCGGATGGCTGCGATTGCAGCAACGCAACGGCTTGGGTCATCAGCTGCTTCTCTCGATTTCGCGGGCGTATAAACGGTCCGGACGGCGCCGGGAAGAGATTGCAGATTACGAGGAACGTTACGAGCAGCAGGATCTTGATCCGCCCCAGTCTGAAATCTTTGAACCTTATGAGGTCAATCCCAATCGCGATCCCGGGAATCGCGAAGACTATTAGCACCACGTCGTGGCGCGTGCCTCCGTAGGGATAGAGCCCGACGACTGCGGTCGCAAGAGCGATCGCAAACGGTGTGACCAGCAGAAGTGCAAGAGAGCGGCTTGAGTTGGTGGACACGTTGTTGGCGCGCCGTGCGAATAAAAGGATGGCTGCAAACAGAAATAGAAACAGCGCCAGAACGCCGATCGTGCCGTGGCTGACAAAATATCGGAATAGACGCACGGTCTTGCCCAAGGCGAAGCTCAAAAAGCGGTCTTCGCCGGGATGAAAAATGGAGTCTCGCAACCAGGTCGAAGCAATTTCGGAGGGTAATCCACTCTGGTGCAACCGCGAGACCTGAGTCTTAAACAGTACGCCACCGATCGCCAAGGCCCCGGCTTGTCCGAAAAGCCAGAGACGTTTTACTCCGCCGCTAAACCGGCGCTGCCACAGGCGTACGAGTCCGTAGAGGCCCGCTGCCGCGGTGAAAATCAGCGCAGAGTAATGAGTAAGGAGCGCAAGCCACAATGCCAATGCGGAGAACAACATGAAACGCCACGAGTCTTCTTGAAATGCGCGCTCGATGTAATACAGGGAAGCCCCGCAGAACAGCAGCATGAGCGAGTACTGCCGGGCTTCCGCTGACAGAGTGACGAGCGAAGGCGAAAGCAGGCATAATGACAATGCCATCAGCGCTGCATTTCTTCCTGCAACTCTGTCCACCCAGAGAAACATCAGGTAGGCAAACAAGATTCCGGCAACAACGAACGGCAAACGGAGGATAAATTCGGAGCTTCCTATCTTGATCCACCAATGCAGCAACAGGAACATCAGCGGAGGATGAGCCGTGGTCAGGCTCGCGGTGTATGTTTGCGGAAACGTAGGCGATGCGGCAATGAAATAGTGCAAGGCTTCGTCGGGATTCAAGAATGTCCGAGCTGCGAGCAACACCCGCAGGAATGTTCCGGCAGCCAGCAGCGCGATCGCGATCCACGCGTCATAGCGCTGATCTGTTCGTGAGATTTGCTCGATAGCCTTGCTGGACGCGCCCATGAGATGCCCCCATTCTATCCAGATGCGGTTTGACCTCACCAGCGAATGCCATCGGTCCAACTGCTAAACTCAGCAGACGATGATTCGAGCATGCTGGGAATGTTCGACGAGGCAACGTCAGGAGCCAGCACTGGTGTGTTGAACGCTCAGTCCCACGAATCGTCGCGAACGCCACCTATTCCGGCGAGCAAACTCTTCCTCACCGCAGTCTGGTTCGCCCTGGCTGCCGGCTTCGTAGAAGGCGCCACACTGCTGATCTTTCAGCGGGTTAATTGGGCCGAATGGGCTAGAGTCCTTCACGTTTCGAAAGAAATACTCTGGATCTCCCCGGTTGTCGATCTTTGTTTCTTCCTGCTCATCGCCTTCGGGGTTGTGGTCTTGTCTCGCATCTTTCAGCGCTTACCCGCTTTTCGACTTCTTGTGTTTCTGCTCGTGTTTCTCACAACCTATGACTGGTTTCTGGTCACGGGAAGGCTCTACAGACGCGCATGCCTGCTTCTAGCTCTCGGAATTGCAGTGGCGCTCGCCCGCTGGTTGAAGAGCCACGAACCAGAAGCCATTCGGTTTTGGAGACGGTCCACCCTCCTCTTGTGCACCATGTTTATTCTTGTGGTCGTTGCGGTTGAAGCTGGCAGGTGGACCTATGAGAAATACGAAACCGGGCACTCAGCGGCCGCCGCTCCAGGGGCTCCGAACGTCCTCGTCATTGTGGTGGACACATTGAGGGCTGACCACGTAGGGTCTTACGGCTACGCGCGCAACACCAGCCCGGAGATCGATAAGTTGGCAAGCAGTGGTGTTTTGTTTGAAAACGCCTTCGCCCCATCCTCCTGGAGCTTGCCATCGCATGCGTCGCTCGTGACTGGCCGGCCCGTCCATGAACACGGGTTAGGCAACGTGGAACCGATGCCTTGGGTGGGATGGGGCAACGGTAGCCTGAACGGCGTGCCCACATTAGGCGAGGCGCTTGTGCAGCATGGCTATCGCACGGGCGCGTTCTCTGCTAATCGAATCTACTTCACCAGCAACGTGGGCTTGGGACGTGGCTTCCTTCATTTCGAAGATTATTTCGACAGCATCGGCGACTGTTTTGTTCGCAGTCAATTTGGAAGGGAGTTCGCCCGCTTTTATATGAATCGCAGCGAGAAGAGCAAATTCACACGGGCTTTTCGCAAACTAGGCCTCGGTCGTTGGCTCGACAAAGACTCCGAAGGATCGGGCGAGTACGGTGGGGCCTTTGGGATTCGCAAACGCGCCGACGAGGTGAACCGGGAAGCCCTGGACTGGATTCGCCGCGATCCTGAGCACCCCTTCTTTGCTTTTCTTAATTATCTCGACGTGCACTACTCCTATGGGGGGCCGCCCGACGATCCCAAGCCGAACTGGGACCGTGGCACAACCATCGAAGAGTACGACGCCGGACTGAAATACGTTGACGACAATATTGGGCGCTTGCTGCGGCAGTTGGAAGGCATGGGCGTTTTGCGGAACACGGTCCTCATCATTACCTCGGACCATGGCGAATCTCTCGGAGATCACGGCCTCAGTTTCCATGGCGCAGCATTGTATTGGGAGTTGTTGCACGTTCCACTCGTTATCTCATGCCCTGGGCGGCTGCCTGTGGGAGTGCGAATTGAACAACCGGTCAGCAATGCCGCAATTGCCGCGACGGTCCTGGAGATGATTGATGCAAAGCCGGCAATCTTCCCCGGACCTTCGTTGACCAATCTATGGAAGCAGCCTGCGATTCAACAAGGCACTCGTGTCGGTACTGGAAATCCCAACGAAACTTGGCCGGAAGTTATTTCCGAGCTTCCTCAGACCAACACAATCGTCAAGGCAGATCGAGCGATGGAAGGTAAAGAGCCGCTGGCAACTAATGGCTGGATGAAATCCATAATCTCCGAACGCTGGCACCTCATCATGCACGAGAAAGATGGTGATCAAATCTACGATTGGAAGTCCGATCCTGACGAATTGAAGAACCTAATCAACACGCCCGAAGGCCGCGCCGCACGTGCGCTGCTTCAGCCTCGTCCTCCGAGAGAGACGCCAAAGCCCTAAGCGGGCATAGCAGGATGCACCAAAATGGTGTGATCTTGGTCACGAGTTTCCCGCAACCCTCTGTGCTTCAAGCACTAGACTTGTGCCTCTAACCTAGTTGTTTTCTAGTATTGTTTGCACGCAACTTTCGCACGAAAATACTTTCAACGTCCTCATAGTAATGGCCACCTCCGGCCTGAGAATTGAGGAGTTCAACCCACGAAGCCAAAGCCGCCCGCAAGGGCGGTTTTGGTTTGTGGGCGGAACTTCTGAATCATCGGTGGGATTGAATCATTAGAAAAACTTCGCCCTCGAAAGTGCATCAACGAAGGATCTTTAAGAATGATTCAATGATTCAATGATTCAATGATTCAATGATTCAATGATTCAATGATTCACTCGTTCTTCCCCGGCTTCACCACGATCGCTTTCCCGCTGTGATAGCTGACAACCAGGGGCTTTCCGCCATTCGGATAGTCGAACGTCTTGTCGGTTTCGTCGCCGCCTTGCTCCATTAGCCCGATGCCGACGGCAAAATCAGCCTGGAGTTCACTCATTCCGGGCTTCACCTGGTGCTGATCAATCGCTTGCCAGATGTCCGCCGGCCAGTGCTTGTAGAGTTCGCGTGGGTCCTCGATAAACAGCATTTCGTTGCAGTAGAACTTGTAGTCGCCGCTGTGCTCGTTTCCCACTGCGGTCGCGTAACTCTTCCCACCCTGCGGAAAGATCGCCAGAATTGGACGCTCGCCTGATTTTTCCTGCGGACCCAGGAGCACGTCTTTAATTTCGATCTTCTGCAGTGGAAGCAGTTTGCCGGCCTCGTGCGACAAATCGGCGCGGTGCGCAGTCGCGTCGTAGGGATAGAACGAATAGAAATAACCCACCTTGACCCATGCTGATTGTTCTGTGAGTTCGTGCTTCGCCGTTTTCAGATCGTAAGCATAGACCTTCTTCGGAGTGACATAGTAATCGGGATTCAGAGGCGGGGCTTCCTGCTTCGCCGGAGCTATCGCTTCCTGGTGCCGCTCATAGAAAATCCACCCGACACGAATCGCTGCGACGACCATGGACAGAACGAGAATGAGTTGGATCTTTTGTTTTGTACTGGCTTCCACTTGACCTCCAATCCACGATGACTGGGTCATTGAATCATCGAGGAAGTGAATCAGTAAGAGATCAACTCCTCTGCGAACTCTGCGGAACTTCTTTGCGGCCTCTGAGTTTAATAGTTTTAACCGCAAAGTGCGTGAAGGGATCGCAAACGCAAAGCAGAACCGCGGCAAGCTCCTTCAATGATTCAATCCTCCGATGTTTCAATGATTCACTTCTTCAATGGGTTTGGCTCTGCTTGCGCGCACCCTCAAACTCGTCGCCGGGCTGCCATCCGACAAGCTTGGGCTGCGATGCCCCTGCCCATCCCAACGCGAATCCGAACCGCGCCATAACTGCGTCCCCCGCGAAATTCATGCTGGGATCGTACTCGTCGCTAGGCTGGTGGTAGTGCTTGTTGGTGTACTCCTCAGCCTGTTGCAGGCCCCATTCAGTGTTGTGGTGCTTGTATTTCATGCCTTCATTGAGCGAGAACGACGGCACCCCCACCCGCGCGAGCGAAAAATGATCGGAACGATAGTAGTGTCCGGCTTCGGGATGCGAGTCGGGGCGAATGGACAAACGAAATTCCTTCGCCATCGCTTCGACCGTGGGATAAAACGTCGTTCGTTCAGCGCCCGAGACCTCGATTTCTTCCGGTTCACCGAGTGGAGGAATGTCGTCGAAATTCAGATCGAGCGCGACCTTCGCCGCAGGAATAGGCGGATGCTCGCCGAGATACTCTGATCCCAGTAAGCCCTGCTCTTCCGCAGTGACCGAAGCGAACAGCACACTCCGCCTGGGACGGGTCGGCGACTGCGCAAACACGCGCGCAAGTTCCAGCAGAATGCCGCATCCGGTCGCGTTATCGCGAGCGCCGTTGTAAATATTGTCTCCCGGCAGATCGGGGCGAACCCCGAGATGATCGTAATGCGCCGTGTAAATGACAGCCTCATTCTTCAGATTCGGATCCGATCCGGGAAGCATCGCCACCACATTGTTAGACGAGAACGGCCGCATCTTGCTCACCATGCGCGCCTTCAGGCGGACAGGAAGACTCACGGGATGGAAATTGCGCGAGTTCGCGTCTGCGATCAGTTTGTCGATGTCCATGCCAGAGGCTTGCGCCAGCTTTCGAGCAACATCGAACTGCATCCAAGCCGCGGCTTTGAGTTGCGGCGCATCACTCTTCAGAAACGCTTTCTCGCCGGAATTCGAGTTGCGCACAACCTCCCACGGATAGCTCGCCATTTCCGTTTTGTGAATGAGGATCGCGCCCACAGCGCCCTTACGAGCAGCTTCTTCGTATTTATGGGTCCAGCGGCCGTAGTAGGTGAGAGCGCGACCCTTGAAGAAATTGGAATCGTTGCTTGACGGCTCGTTCACCAGCATCAGAAGCACTTTCCCGCGGACGTCCACGCCTTTGTAATCGTCCCAGTTGTATTCCGGCGCTTCGATTCCATAGCCTACATAAACGATGTCGGAGTCGATATCGTCGGAGGCGCGCTGGGTTTGGTCATAAGCAACGTAATCGGCAAGTGGCTTCAGGCGCACGCTGTCGCCTTTGTTGGGGGAGAACTCGAAAGTAGTTTCGGGAGCGGGAGTGATCCCCACCATTGGGACCTTCTGAAAAAAGGTGCCGTTATCTCCTGCGGCCTTGAGTCCATAGAGCCAGAGTTGCGTGGCAATGTACTCGCCGGCAATATCGCCGCCGCGCTGGCCGGTACCGCGGCCCTCGAGAAGATCATGCGAAAGAAAGCGCACGTGCGCCCGAATGTGCTCGGGATCAATTTTTTGCAGGGCGGCAATGGCTGCGGGAGGAAGGTGCGCCGATGCCGTTGCGACGGGCTTACGCGCCGACTTAGCAACCGCGAAAGAAATCGTGAGCGCAATACCAGAAGCCAGACAAAAAACCAGGAAACACTTTCGCATTCCGAGGAACTCCTGCGCGTTGAAATAGAAACGCTATTCTACGGGAGTGACGGAAATTGTTCTCAGGCTGGTACTTTGTTTGATAAAGGCCAGAGCTTCACTTCTGATGTTGTGTCCGCAACCTGCGGACTAGTTTCGCGATCCTCAACCAGCGCGGAAATCGGCGATTTGTTCTGCGGGTTGGAATACCGGCATTGGCTGCGCGTTGTTGGATTCTGCCGCCTTGCGCGCCATCTCTTCAACCTCGGCTTTGGCCCAACCCACGCTGGAGATTTCGATCTCACCATCCTGCGAAATCCAGAATGCGGTAGGCACGTTGGTCAAGCCGTAGGCGTTCGAGACAGGGAATGTCTTGGTGTCGTCGAGCAGCACCGGGAAGGTGATCCCGAAGCGACTGAGAAATTGGGCTGTGTCCTTCGCTTCGTTTTGCGAGATGCCTACAATGGTCACCTTGCTGCCGCCACGCACTTTGTAGATGCGCTCGAAAAAGGGGAACGCATACTGGCACACAGGACACGATATCTTGAAGAATACCGCCAGCACCGGACCTCTCGACAGGGCATCTTGCAGTGAAAACTTCGATCCATCCATCGCCGGCAATTCAAATTGCGGCGCAAGCGTTCCCGTACCCAATGCCTCCATCGCTTTCTTTCCTCCAAATAAGCGGCCCAACAAAGTCATAGCGTCCTCGTTCTCGGGCTTCGTTAATTTTGGATGATGCCTGCTCGCCGCAGGATTTTTTTGTAAGCCCCGTCAATGGAAGCATCCTCAGCCGCGAGTTCTTCACCCATGTTCCGCGCGAGTTTCCAGATCGCGCCACCACTCGGACTGCGTAGTTCGTTATTGTGATCGAGTGTCTTAGCGAAAAGAGTTCCTCGTCTGACTTGCGCAAGGAGATCTGTGGCAGCTCCCACATACCGGGCATTAGGCCTTGGGTCGCGGCTCTCCGCACGAGAAGCACTGAGTTGGATTGGTATGCCAGTGCGTACGCAATCTCACGCTTCATCTGTTGGGGCTTGGGCGGTCCGAATGAATGTCTCCCCCGAGTGTGGCAAAACCTTCGTACTGGACAATCAACACACTTCGGCGCCGCCGGAAGACAAACGGTCGCTCCAAGTTCCATCATCGCCTGATTGAAATCGCCCGGATTCTCCCGACAGAGGATTTGCTCCGCCGCCTCCCACATGCGCGCACCAGAAACTTCGGCTCGCCCGAACAGGCGCGAGATGACGCGCTCAACATTCCCGTCCACTACGGCAACCGGTTCGTCAAATGCAATACTGGCGATCGCTGCCGCGGTATATCGACCGATGCCCGGAAGGGCGTTGAGTTCGACGGAAGTCGTGGGAAATTCGCCGGCATGATCGCGAACGACCACTCTGGCTGTGGCATGCAGGTTTCGCGCTCGTCGGTAGTATCCCAGGCCGCTCCACTCAGCCAGTACCGATGATTCCCGCGCCGCTGCTAACTTCCGGACTGACGGAAACCGCTGCAGGAATTGTTCGTAGCGCGCGAGAACCACAGCGACCCGCGTCTGCTGCAGCATGATTTCTGACAACCAGATCCGATACGGATCGAGAGTACGCCGCCAGGGCAGATCGCGGCGGTTCTGGCGATACCAGGCGAGGAGGTCGGCACGGAGGGCTGTCAAATCTCGAATGCTGGATCGAGAATGGTTCTTCATCGGTACGGCGATTGTACTTTCGGCTCGTGCTACTGACTAGCAAAGACCTTTACTACAGAGGGCACTGAGTTACACGCACACAGAGAAAGAACTCGGTTTCTCTGGACCTTTGGACGATCGGCAACCCAGATAATCGCCACCATCAGCGGGCAGATTCAGGAGTCTCCCTCTGTGGCTTTCCTCTGTGTTCTCTGTGGTGATGCTTTTCGCGGTGTCGACCTCCCGCGATGCCCTGGCGACAATCCCCGATAAGTACCCGACTGGTCAACAGTTTTGGCCTTCTAGAAGCCGAAATACCGCCTTTCCCACAGAGGAATTTCCTACAATCAGGTGTTCAGGTTTCCAGGAAGAACTCTGGTTTGGAAAGAGAAAAATCCATGAAAAAGCTCGTAATGGCTCTCGTAGTATTCGGTCTGGCCACCTCCGCGTTTGCCGCTGACGAAATGGACAACAAGGCCGCCGACCGGGTGAAGGCCGCCGCAACCGTCCTGGAAGAAATTCAATCCGCACCCGACACCGGAATTCCCGACGAAGTTATGGGATCCGCTGAGTGCGTGGCTGTGGTGCCGTCGATGTTGAAAGGCGGTTTCGTGTTCGGAGCCCGCTACGGGCGTGGCGTGGCTAGCTGCCGCACCGCGAAAGGCTGGAGCGACCCAGCGTTCTTTACCGTTCAGGGTGGCAGCTTCGGGCTGCAGATTGGCGGGCAGGCAGTTGATCTGGTCATGTTGATCATGAATAACCGAGGCATGCAGAACCTGCTCAACAGCAAATTCAAGCTGGGTGCCGACGCCAGCGTGGCCGCCGGTCCTGTCGGACGCCATGCCGCTGCCGATACCGACTGGAAGATGCGTGCGCAAGTCCTGAGCTATTCCCGGGCGCGCGGCGTATTCGCCGGCCTGGAGCTGAACGGCGCAGTGGTGAAGATCGACCGCGAAAGCACGCTTGAGTTCTACGGCAAGATGCAGCCGTTCGATACGACTCTGCAGACCGCAAACAATCCACAAGCGGCATTGCCGTTCCTGAACGATCTGGCAAAGTGGGCAAAGATCGCGAGAAAGTAAGGCAGGCTCTAGGCTTCAGGCTCAGGCATCCGGCCTCAAGCTTCAGGCGTTGGGCAAAGAAGAACCTTCTAACCGCAAAGCACGCAAAGGTAACGCGAAGATCGCAAAGATCTGATGCACTGGCTTTTCTTTGCGTTCTTTGCGAAAGCTTGGCGATCTTTGCGGTTAAAGGCTTTTCGGTTTGCGGATTTGCCGATCTGCATTTAGAAGGCGCAAGACCAGACGCCTGAAGCCTGAAGCCTGCCTGCCGTTTGACACCGAAATCCCCCTTTGCTACCGTCAGCCATTCCTTGCGCTATCGACTCGAATACGCGCTGGCGTGGGTCCTCCTGAAGTTTGTGGGCGCTCTGCCGCGGCCTTTGGCCCGAGCGGCCGGGATTTCCATCGCCTGGCTCGTTTACTTTCTGCATAGCAAGCTGCGCCGCGTGGGAATGCGCAACCTTGAACTCGCGTTTCCGGATAAAAGCCGGGGCGATCGCAAAAAGATCCTGCATGGCGTTTTCACTTCACTAGGCCGGCATGTTGCAGAAGTCTGCCTATTTCCACGTTACACACGGGAGAACGTCAGCAAGACGGTCGTGTATGAGGGCTTCGAGAATTTTGAACGGGCACTGGCTCGACGCAAAGGCGTGCTGTTCCTGACGGGCCATCTCGGCGCGTGGGAGCTCTCAGCGTTCGCGCACTCGCTCTACGGACATCCGCTGAATATTGTTATGCGGCCGCTCGACAATCCTTATCTGGACCGCCTCGCGCGCCACTACCGCACCATGCACGGCAACAAAGCCGTGGACAAGGATTTCGCCCGCGGCCTGATCTCCGCCATGCGCAGCGGCGAACCTGTCGGCGTGCTTATGGACACCAACATGATCGCCAGCCAGGGCGTGTTCGTGGACTTCTTCGGTGTTCAGGCGTGTACGGCAAGCGGCGTGGCGCGGGTTGCGCTCAAGACCGATGCTGCAGTTGTACCGGGTTTTACCATTTGGGACCCGGGTCTGCAGAAGTACCGGTTAAGGTTTGATCCCGCAGTCAAGCTCATTCGCACAAAAGACCGCGAGGCCGACATCGTCGCTAACACCCAGCTGTTTACGAAGGTTTTGGAAGACTACGTGCGCCGCTATCCCGACCAGTGGCTGTGGGTGCACAGGAGATGGAAGACAAGGCTGAAGGGGGAGCAGGGGCTGTACTGATCATCCAAACCAGTCGCTGCGGTACGCCACCCACCAGCTTGCGACACCAATGGGAATGGTGGCGACCAGCGCCCACCAGAGTGGCAGGACGAAGTCGGCGAGCAGGCCGAGAATGGTGAACACGATCCAGAAGATTTTGCGTTCCACGAGCCTATTCTAGTTCCCTAATCGACGTTGGTGCTAAGTGCGAAAGGACATGACCCGCGACCCCCTCGGGCACGACTTCAGAGTCGGTTTTCTTCGCGTTCTTTGCGATCTTTGCGGTTGAGAAGTTCAAAATCTTGAACCGCAAAGACCGCCAAGTTCGCAAAGGGGAGCCCAGACAAACGCACGCCTGCCTTCCCTTTCCCAGCGCAAACGTATAAAACAGGTGCCATGCCTAGCGTTGGGGAGATTGCGCGCGCCATTGGGGCGAAGGTCATCGGCAATGAGCAGGTCGCGATTACAGGCGTTGCCAGCGTTGCGTCCGCCATCGAGGGGGACCTCGTCTTCCTCGAGGACGA
>WNFZ01003283.1_pt1 | contig 15167 bp, 12 predicted proteins | sample 5400081 | NCBI WGS metagenome assembly WNFZ01 (sample SAMN13153365, study PRJNA577476) | soil metagenome | isolation source: 80 cm soil or saprolite under grassland replicate 1 | place: USA:California | collected 2016-06-15 | reverse complement strand
AATTGTGCTGGCGCTCGACATAGGCTCTTCCCGCCCATATCAGTTTTTCCCTGAAGGTCTCATCATCGAGGAGCAACGCGATAGCAGACGCGAACTGTTCGGGCTCATCCGCAACCAGAAGGTGCTTTCCCGACTCTACTTGCAACCCTTGACAGCAAACCGATGTCGCGACTAGTGGCACGCCTAGAGCCATGGCCTCGAGCATTTTGTTTTGAATTCCGGCGCGGATACGAATCGGACACAGAGCCACCCAGGCGCGTCCGAGATAGGGCCTCACGTCCGGCACAGAAGCGATGACGCTGATATTGTCTTTACCGTCGAGTTGACGCACGCTTTTTGAAGGCCTGCTGCCCACGATCTCGAGGCGCAATTCTGGCCTGCGCGCCCTCACCACCGGCCAGACGCTTCGAGCGAAGTACAGGGCGGCATCCTGGTTAGGGAAGTAATCGAGCTTCGCACAGAAGACCAACACGTTCTTTTGCGCCTCGAACTGTCGGAATCCAAAATGCTCAAGGTCAACACCATTTGGAATCACGTCGATCTTTTCTCGCAAACCGGCTGGGATCGGATAAGCTTGCCGATCTACCGCCGACGAGATGGCAATTCGGTCGAATTGGCGGGAAGCTTTTGCTTCGGAAAGCGCGAACTTTCTTGACTCCATCCAGGAAAACAGCTTCACGAGAGGGTTTTTCGTTACCGCACGCCGTCTCGATTCCAGCATAGAGAGGCAATCGACGGCATCAAGCACAACCGGCACTCTTCCCAAGCTAGGTTTGACCATAGATAGCGATTTCAAATGCTCGGCATGAATCAAGTCCACTTCGTTCGCTTCGACCAGCGCTTTTACGCGCTTGCGTAAATCTGGGGAATAAAAATACGCGCAACGCAAGGAATTAGTGGAGAAGAGGGCACGCAGGCAATTCGACAGCGACCTCCATCGGGAGAGCCGAATGACTTCCATGCTTTGGCAGTGTTGCCGCAATTCAGAGACGAAATGACTGTCTGCCTCGTTGGTTGCTAAGCACACCACCGCGACCTGATGCATCTGGGAAAGACCGCGGATGAAATGCAACGGACGCGGCCGAATGGCGGAGGGGACGTTGGGGACAACGAAAAGAATTCTCATGACGACTGCCAGCTCATGACGAGCCGTTCGAGGGTGGGCAAGTACCCTCCGGTTCTAATTCTCGACGGGCGTGGCACTGTCACTTAGATTGCATGCGGCCAGCAAAACCCCAACGAAGATCCACGGGAAGACAATGAGGGTCAATACATGCATGCCTCCTCCCGCAGCGGCGGTGGCGAAAAAGCCCTCTTGAAAGAAGCATTCCGCAATCCAGAGCAGGAGAAAGGCGGATCCTGCTACCCTCACCCATTCATGGGAATCGCCAAGACCCTCCACCGGAACACGCAATCGCCTGCGGATCTTGAGGAGCGCGAATACCAGCCATAGGAACATGAACAACCCAACGATGCCGGTCTCTGCCCCGATAGTCAGAAACTGGTTGTGGGCGATCCCTCCAGCCGCTTCACCCTCGAAGCTCCGGTCAAAGAACTGATAGTTCCCTGCTCCTACGCCCAACAAAGGGTGAGTTGTAAACAGCTGCAAAGCAGTTGCGTAGTAGTAGATCCTCTCCAAGCCATATACTTCGTCGGGATTGTAGAAGGTAGAGACGAGGCCGATCACGCCGGAGAATACGATAACAACTGTGGCGGCAACGATGACCATTACACGAAACGCCGGATTGGCGCGGGAGCGAAGCCAGGAAGCCGATACCAGCAACAGACCGCAAAAACCCAGCAGCCAGGTCTCGCGCGAAAACGTAAGCACGAGACCAACAAGACACAAAACGAACAGCCAGCAAATCAGCCAGTAGTGCGAAACTGAGCGGCGCCCGAACAACACCGCGGAAAAAAGGAAAGGAAGACAAAGGGCGGTGATCTCCATCGATGAATCCCACGACTGTCCCCAATAGGCACGCGTAGCGCCGAGGATGGAGTACGAACCGCCGAAACCAAACATCAGGCCGCCGGCGGTGAGCAAAGTCCCGATGGCCACTACGATTCCTATGACGATCACTACCGTTTCGACATCCTTCCAGCGTTTGATCGCGGCCGCGACGGCAAAGGGTATACACAACGTCGCGGCCAGCAACGCAAGTTGGGAGATTTGGGCAGTCGTCCAGGAAACATCCGAGTGCGGATAGGCATACGTCACCTCGGCGTCAGGATGAAGACGCGACCACAACATTGAAATGGGCGTCATCAGGGCGATACCGAATAAGGGTCGGTTGATGACAGTAGTGGGTAAAAGGCTCCTGGGCGACGCTGGCAGATTGCTCACAAGCCAAGCGAGAATGAAAATGCCAATGGCTAGGTTACCGGGGTAGAGCCGCGACAAAACTCCCATCTCGAACGGTGAATAATTCGCCAGCCCACAACTGAAGATCACCACCGCAAGACCGCTCATGGGACTTCTGAACTGGGCGAGCACCGCCAGCACTCCCGCCGCGCCCAGCCACACCAGCGGGTACTGAACGAACAGGACGTCCAAGGTTACAGCAACCGCGGCAATCAAAACGCAGATCTTCCACGACCAACCCTGAGGTATTAGCGAAGAATTCTCGACGGTGTGCATGGTGATTGGAATGTTGGATTGCCGGGCCGAGGGCCAGCGTGCGAATCAGCCGATGGCGATATATGCCTTCGTCATTCCGAGGAAGCGTTCCCGGCGTATCGTGCAACCGGGGAATAGTTGCTGCATTTCTGCGTAATTCAGCAAGCGGAGGTGGACCTGGAAATCCCTTACTTGTTCTCGCGACGGCTTCCACCGTATCCCGTAATACGTACAATGCCGCACGAACCAATAGTGCTTCAACAAGAACCCAAACCAAGCAACAAAGGGCGTGAGATAGTGCGGCTCGAAGAAGAAGCTGCGGGCGGGTGTCTGGCAATATACCCGCTTGCCGACGCGGCATAGTTCTCGGGCGAACGCCTCCTGATCTTTCCACGTGCCAACGTGTTCGATGGTCGAGTTCGAAAAAGCCAAATCGAAAGACTTGTCCGGAAACGAAGTGTTGCGGGCATCGCCTTTCATTGCCACAAACCCAGTCGGAGCGGGCTGTTCATCGATGTTGAGCAGCACTACGTTGCGCGGCCCAAAGTTTACCCAGATGTCCGGTGTTCCGCCGAAATCGACGACGCTCCCGACCCCGGAAAGAAGCCGAGCAAACCCGCTGAATCTGCGGCGACGAAAGTAGGCTGCCAGTCTCCAAAGGAGGCGGTCAGTCCAGGTATTGACCTGCGGGTGCGCAGTATTCAGCAGGAAAGGTACGTTGTGTTCTGACATGTCTATCCAACCTTGACGGCCCGACGCTCCCGCAGCGCGTCCATGAATTCGTTTAGCTTTTCATGATTTGTTTAACGTTCATGCCGTCAGCCGCATACAGGCCAAGCCGCGCGCTGCCGCGGCGAAATCCGGACCCAACGTCTTGTCCTGGAATCTATCGAAGCAGGTCGCATTTGCTAGCTCCCCAGCTTCGACTTCCCGCCATCCATCGGGAAAATAGCCAAAATATTGTATTTCCTGACTTGTCGGCTGGAAGCCATCCAGCACCATCTGCACCTTTTGTGAGTCAAATACTTGAAACCAACCCCGTTTGCATGCCTTGCCGAACGGCACCGTAATGAAGCAGATCCCTCCCGGGCGTATGATTCGGCGGAACTCACGAACCGCCGAAACGAAACCGGTTTCGTCATCCTCCTTCTTTCCGGGGTCTGCGCTGTACAGCAGAGTATTGTCTAAACCGATGTGTTCAATGGTCGAGATGCTTACGACGGTGTCAAAGGTTCCACTGCGAAACATGGATGACCGGAGATCATCAAATACGTACGAAACGCCTTGCCGCCAATAGCACCTTTTTTCAGGTGCCAGAGTGCAGACCCACAGCTTGGCATCGGACACAGGCTCTCTATTGATCAGGAACTTCCAATTAAGAGCGGAGCCCGCATCCAGCATCATTCCCGGTCTGCGCGGCAATCGTGAATAGACCCACGGATACTCGATGATGCGCTCGTCGATCCTGAACCCGAAACCGCTTGGCAAAACGGCCCCGGGACGGAGTAGTCCCGTATCGATTGCATTTTCGATCTGCCGCCGTTTCGCGGTGTAGTATCCCGGAGACCACGGCCTCCGGTCTCGCGCCACATAAAGCGGGTAGCACAGGGCGTCGGCCTTTTCCATCATCTCAAAGAGCATAGACTCTTACTCCGTTTAGCCAATCACCGTGGTGATTTTACGATCGAACGCCTTTAGGAGACCGCCTTCAGTACCGGTAAATAAGCGTTCCCCCGCAATCGGCTAGACTTTCCACGACCAATGCCGCGGGCTCACACAAGAATTGTCGAGGGAATGCACGGATGCCCGTCGGTGTGCTCTGCTACTGACTCTTATTCCACTCTTATCGACTGACGTGACCACAGCGCGTCCATGAACTCGCTGAAGTGCTCACGATAATTACGGTATCGGAGTGCACGCGCTCCATACGTGAGGAACCGAATCAACCGTACGATTGATCTCTCGAATGAAGATGGCCGCACATAATGGGAAAGGAAATATTCCTCGCTTTTCGCATTCTCAATATACCTTTTCGCCTGCAGACCCGCCGCTGAAGCGCTTTGTTTGTGCCACATCGACGCTTGGGGAACAAAGTGCACAGAGAAACCTGCACTCCTCACTCTTTCCGCCATGATGAGTTCCTCGAAGTCTAAGAATGTGTTCTCGTCAAAGAGGCCGATGGTCTCAAGGGTCGCTGCTCGGAAAAACAGAGCGCTGCCGGAGAGGAACTGCGCAACCGCGGGCCCGCTGCCCGTACAAAAAAAGATCCGGCGGATAACTGGTATGTGCGCGATGACTCGTCTCAAGGGGCTGAATGTGCAAATCTGCGTCAGCATACCTAGTCTTCTGCGTACGGGCCAATCCCGCTGCGGACTGGGGCACTCGATTTTCGGCCCCATCATCGCGGCCCTAGGCTGCTTCTCAGCAAATCGCACGAGCTCAGAAACCGTGTTGGAGAACACGGTCGTATCATTATTTAAGACGAAGACATAGGCTGCTCCGCTCTTTAATGCGAGACGTATCCCCACGTTGTTGCCCGCGGCAAAGCCCAGATTCTTGTGGGTCTCGACGATTGCTAACCCCGGGTAAGCTTCTTTGATTCGCTCGACGGAATCATCTGTCGAGCCATTGTCCACGACGACTGCTTGCCAGTTTTGATATTCGACGCGCTCCAGCGAGCGCATGCATTCTAGAGTGTCTCGCCATCCATTCCAGTTCAAAAGGACGATATATACGCATGGGTGATGCCGCTCCGGTTGAGCCGCGGACGAAGCGGACGCTCGTGGCTGGTGACCAGAAGCTGCAGACGAGAACTCAGGGCTCGAGCTAGATGTCACATGATTCACGCATGGATAATGTGGGGGACCCCCTCGTCATAGGCCTTCTCGCATTCCCATCCTTCCAATGAGTCCGTCCCACGTACCCCGAAGAAAACTGCGGAACTTTCGCGAGCGATCCTTTTCCCCGAGAAAGCACTTCACTGTGTCGCGAAATGAAGCGGACATTGCCTTCAGAGTCATGTAAGGAAGACTGAATAAATATTTTCGGAAGACGACGACCCGGTTACGGAACATGTAATACCGTCGAGCTGGGCTATGATGACTTGGCCAAAACTGAAATCCGAAAACGCAAGCTGGCGAAGTGCGCCCAGGGGCGTGGACGAGAACTGCTTGCTGCGATTCCGCGATCAGGTACCCGGCCTTTCGAATCCGGAAACAATACTCGATATCCACCCAGTCGATGAAGAAGTCGGATAAGAACCAGCCGATCTTGTCGAAAATCCAGACCGGCATCAGTGCTCCAGAGGTCATAGACCACACCGGGCTGCCATCTGCGGCACGAGGGGCATAAATCCCAAAACGGCCGATCACCGGATCGAAGTAGCGCGGGTGAATGGAAACTGCCTGGTCAGGTTTGGGGTGAAAGAGCCATGTTTCAAGCATAGCCTCGACAAACCCATCACTCATTCTGCTGTCTTGATCGAGTAGAAGAACCCAGGGATACCCTTCAGTTTTGGCCCAGCGCACACCCTGATTCAAAGCTTCAGCGATGCCGAGATTCGTTCCATTCTCGATGAGGTGAAACCCAAGCTCCTGGCTCGCAGCCCTCAGCGCATCCAGTTCATTGGCCCCGGATCCGTTGTCCACAACGACGAGTCCTTGCACCTCAGCCATCACGTTCTGCAGATTTGTGAGCATTGCGACGCTGGGATGATACGTTACGATGACTGCACAAACAGGTTGCTCGCTAAGCTTCGCTTCCACACCCCACCACCTAATAAACCTGCAAAACGACCCGACGATTCCTTTAGGAAACCAAAATCCCTAAGCCGTTACTTTCTTCGAAGTTGTAGAAATGCATGCCGGTTTGATGCGCAATGGCTGATACAGCTCGTCTCACGGCCGGAAAGGTCACAGTATCGTGAAAAAGAACACATCGCGCATGCCTGGCACTCCACAACCCGCAGGTAAAGGTGTCGACATAGGTGTGAACGATGTCAACGTGAATGAGGTCATAGAGACTGTTGTCCTGTGCTATCCAATGGCGATAATCGCTGCGCACGAGCCGAATATTATGGAAGCTGGAGAGGCGCTCGGATGTTTCTGAGAACACATCATCCCGATTTACCGTGTGTTTGTCTCCGGTGAACCGGTCCACTCCGGTCACCTCGTCGAAAAAACAGGAAAGAGCAGCGGTTGAGTAACCGAACTCGACACCGAACTCAAGACAGCGGCTCCTGCCGACATCGAATCTCTGAATCAAATCGCCAAGAACGCTTTCGATACCTGCCCAGGCTGTTTTGACGGGAAGGATCCGGGGTGGCAACTCTCGCCGTTCCGGAACATAGGGCAGAACTGACACTCCGGGAGATATGAGATTACGGAGCACAGATTTCCAAAGCTCCACACTTGCAATGGGCGGAAAGTTCTTGCGCACTATAGTGCCGCACGCCGCGCGCGGCGTAATCTCACGTGCCGGCATAGCGTCGGATTGAAGGAAAAATGAGCCGGCTGAAACCCTGTCTCTCTTCTCGATTCAGACAAAAGTAAGCCGGTACGACCGTGCACAAGACCCACACCATGGACATACTTGATACAAGGTGCAAATCGGTTGCAGGCCACCAAACAAGAAGCAGCAGCGCAGATGGCAAGCAGATGACACAGGGAGCAAAGATATCCCGCAGAAGCAGCTGCCGCCGCGATATTGAAATTACAGGCCGCGTCAGTCTCATACTGATAACAAAGTGCACCAAAATACTGACCCCTGATCCAATCACTGTTCCCATCGCGACGCCTATCGCTCCAAACCGCCACGCAAGATAGAGACTGCTACCTAAATTGACGACAGCTTCGGAGACGGCAGTCGGAATTACTGATTTTTGGTTCGCTGTGGCCGTAATTATGGTGGCGTACGGAGCGCATAAATTCCGTACCACATTTGCAACGACCAGAATTCGCAGATATGCAACTGTATGGAGTGCATACTCGGATCCCACCCACAGCCGAAGAATGGGGAAGGCGAAGACCACCAACGGCAAGCCAACCAAAAGCAGGGCGATTGTGTTGTAGCGCGTGATCTTGGACAGAAATATCCCCATTTGCGATGGAGAAAAGCGTGTGCTCAACGCGGACGACGCGGGCATCAGTGGGCCCAGCAATGCAGAAATGATCAATAGAAGGAAACTCGTAGGCAGAGCGGCAATCGAGTAATAGGCGGTCTGAACATAGTCGAAATGCCCAACAATGACGATATCTAAGCCAGTGACGCAAAACATCCCGATGGTCGATATCGACTGCAACGAACAATACTGGGCGACATTCTTCAGAATCCGGAAATCCAGCAACGAGAGGGATACCGGTATGTGCGAGGCACGTTTTCTCCACGCGAGCACCTGCAACAGCCCGGCGAGGATGTTGACAAGAGCTGCGGCCAACCCCATGATTTCGAGATTTCCACCAGCCCATACCGCTGCGAACACTGCGATCGCGAATAGGACTCGACTAAGAATCGTAATGGCCGTAGGAATCCAATAGCGTTGGAGTCCGAGGAAAACCGCTGAGTACACGGAACAAACAAGTCCAAAGGACAGCGAACACCCAACAAGTATGAGAGCGATCCGGACCTCCGGAAAGAGGTTCGCTGGCATCCCTGAGAAGAGCTTGGGGAGTTGCCAGGCAAGACCGAGGGTGAGCACGCCGCCAAGGATGCCGGCCAAAAGCATGAGTCCGAGACCTGCGCTCGCGTAGCGCCCTGCCTCTAATTCGTCGCCCTTGGCATCGTGCTCGGCTACGAACTTCGAAATGCTCGTTTGTATTCCCAAATCAAGATAGGAAACATATGCGCCCAGCTGAATGATGAGTACCCACGCGGCATATACCTTTACCGAAAGGTGGTGTGTCAGATAGGAGGGCAGCAGAATAGCGACAGCCGACACGACGGCGACGCGGGCCATGTTCGCGCCAATATTTCTAAACACGACGGTAGCCAGGCCGGGCGACGTCACCTGGCTGTTGGCCGAAGCGTTGCTTACCGCGATGGGAAATGCACTCACGCGTTTATACCTCTGGAACCGTTCGCCGCTCCACCTCTGTTGGAGTCTTTTTAGCTTTGATTCAGCGGCAACCAACTGGGCCTGTGGAGAACCTTGAGGTGCCCATGGCTCCGCCTTCTCACTTACAGAGGCATGTGTGAGCTAACCCTCGTAGAATCAATCAAGTCCATCGCGCAAGGTTGAACGCGCAAAAAAATCATCCGCCGCGAACAAGACACCTTTGGAACGAAGCCGTTTGATGATTGTCCCTGTGCGGTGGTTGTCCTGTGTGGCTGGTTGGAGCGAGATGGGCGAATCATGGGTGGAAATGGTGGGTCCAATGTTGGCAGGGACTGCGACCTCGGCCCCGTAGCATCGTAGTGCGAGTTTTACTCGCCATGTCGCAGCAGATGTGAGGCTTGCCGCGCATTCCGGAGCAGTTGCGCGATCGGACTCACCTCGAACCGGCGGCTTCGCCTGTCGCGCGGTGGCTCAGGCTGATTCGTGCTCATCACGTATCGAACCGCTGATGGGATTGTGGACTGTCCCAGGTTGCGGTATAGGTTTGTCGAGATTGTTGACGGTTCGAACGACAGCGTTTCGCGATTCAGTGCGGGAAAAATGAAAGATAGGCACGGCCAGCAGTGCAGGACTGCAGCCTGAGCGCAAGAAAAGTACGGAGCGCGGACGCTGCTCCACTCATGCTGTCATGACTTCAAGCGCTGCAATAGTTTCGGATCAATATTCCCGCCGCTGATCACGGCGACAGCGGCGTTCGATTTGGGCAACGAGTCGCGATGGAAGAGCCATGCAGCTGGCGCCACTGCGCCGCTGGGTTCAGCAAGGGTCCTGGGGTTCACCGCCAAGATTCTGACCGTCTCATCTATCTCTTTTTCGGATACGGTCACGATGTCGTCCACATATCGGCGAATATGCTCGAAGGTGATGGTACCCACGTACATCGAGCGCAGGCCGTCGGCTGATGTCGAGAGCACCTGCTCGGCGGGCAACCTCACGATCTTCCCCGCGCGCAAACTCGCTTGAGCGTCGCTGGCGAGTTCCGGTTCGACGCCAATTACCTTGGTCTGAGGCCTCAAGGATTTCACCACCGTCGAAATTCCGCTGATCAGGCCACCGCCGCCCACCGGAACGAGAACCAGGTCCACATCCGGAAGGTCTTCCACGATTTCAAGTCCAACCGTGCCTTGCCCTGCAATGATTTGTTCGTCGTCGTACGGCGGAATCATCACGTAGCCGTGCTTTGCCGCGAGGTCCTCGGCCTTGGCCATCCGCTCAACTCCGCTCGGGCCAACCAGGATCAGCTCTGCGCCAAGAGCGACGGTCGCGTCGCGCTTAATCGCCGGCGCGTTGCCGGGCATCACGATGACGGCTTTCGTTTTCAGCGCTTGCGCCGCATACGCAACCCCCTGTGCGTGATTTCCGCTGGAATACGTGATTACGCCTCGCGCCCGCTCGTCTTTTGTGAGAGATGCGATCTTGTTGTAGGCGCCCCGAATCTTGAACGCGCCGATGGGCTGAAGATTTTCCGGCTTGAGGTACAGCGTGTGGCCATCGTGCTCAAGCGGGATCAGCGGCGTGCGGACAGCAATGCCGTCGAGGCGGGCACGAGCTTGGCGAATATCGGAAAGCGTGACCACTAAAAGTCACTCGCCTTCCCAACCGACTTTACTCAAAACCTCACTGACGCCGCGATCCTCATGCAGCATTTCACTGATGGGAAGCATTGGTTCTTCGCCAGCCAGTTGTCGTTTCGCCATGCGGTCGTATAAAACCACATCGACAGCTGCCCTGAGGTTTAAGCAGTGGTAAGCAGGAATGTATACGAACTTGTGGCAGTGGCGGCGAATGACCGGAGGCACGCTTCCGTCCTCGGGGCCGAAGACGTACACAGGGTCAACCGGATAAGTGAACGTGGTCAGGCACTCAGCGGTCTCAAGGAGTTCGACGCAGACGGGTGTGGCTTCGGGGAATAGATCGAATGGTCTGTCATGAACTCGAAACTCGACTGACGCATAGCCCTTCATGCGCTCTTCCCGAGGTAAGCGCTCGTACTGGCTCAGATCGACGCGAGAGTCATTCCAAACCAGCGACTTGGCTCCGAAGATGGATGCTGCCCGCAAGGCTTTGCCAACGTTATGTGGCGACTTCGGATTAATCAGGACCACGGCAGGTGTTTTCACTGATTTTCTCTGAGTCTCTGTGCCTCTGTGGTGAACGCGGTTCCTGTCAGATCTCCAATATCACCGGCATAATCAGAGGCCGCTTCTGCGTCTGCTTGGAGATGAAGCGCTTCAGGTCCGCGCGAATCTTCTCTTTGATCACACCGTAGTCGGCGCGCTCTTCGTCGTTCGATTGAGCCAGCGTCTGCGCAACTACGGCTCGCGCTTCGTCCAGAAATCCGTTCTCCCCCCCGGAAAAGCCGCGCGTCACGATCTCAGGTGAAACTTCAACCTTTCCCGTCAATTTATTGATTGCAATGATGGGCAGCACGAAGCCGTCTTCGCTCAGATGGCGGCGGTCTTTGATCACAAGGTCTTCGACCACATCGGTCCGCGAACCTGAGTCGATGCAGATGCGTCCGACGTTGACCTTGCCAGCCCTTCTCGCGCCCAGTTCGTCGAATTCGAGAATGTCTCCGCTCTCGATCAACATGACATTTCCCACGGACCCGTGCATCGACTGCGCCAGTTCGGCGTGCAGCTTCAGTTGCCGGTATTCGCCGTGAATCGGAATGAAATATTTCGGTTTGACCAGATTGATGATCAGCTTGAGTTCTTCCTGGCTGGCGTGACCGCTGACGTGGACCGGGGGTGAAGAGCCATCATCGTAAATAACATGCGCCTCGCGGCGGAAGAGGTGGTCAATCATGCGGTAGATCGCCTTCTCATTCCCAGGAATAATGCGCGACGAGAGCACAACCGTGTCGCCCTTTTCGATCTTCGCGTGCTTGTGATTGTCCACTGCGGCGCGTGAGAGCGCAGACATGGGCTCTCCCTGGGTACCGCTGATCATCACGCAAACTTTTTCCGCCGCAAAATTCTTGATCTCTCCCGGATTGATCAGCAGGCCGTCGGGAATCTCGATGTAGCCCAGGTCCTCAGCGATCTCCGATGAGTTGTTCATTGACCGGCCGACGAATGCGATCTTGCGTCCGTGTTCCCACGCCATTTCAACCGCGAGCTTGATGCGATGAATCGACGAAGCAAAACACGAGATGAACAACCGCCGATCGGTGCGGTCAAAAACCTCGTCGAACTTGCGGCGCACGGCGCGTTCGCTGGGCGTGTAGCCGCGGCGTTCCACGTTGGTGGAGTCCTGGAACAATGCTAAGACGCCTTCCTTGCCGTACTCGGCGAATGCGTGAAGATCGAAGAGCCGATTGTCTGTCGGTGTGGGATCGACTTTGAAGTCACCAGTGTGAATAACCACGCCAAGCGGCGTATGAATGGCAAGTGCGACGCAATCCACCAGGCTGTGTGTCACCTGGATGGGATGGATGGTGAACGGCCCGATCTTGAATCGGTCTCCTGCCCGAATCTCGCGCAGATCGGCGTTGTCGAGCAGGCCGTGCTCGTCGAGCTTGTCTTCGACATAGGCCAGCGTGAATTCCGTCCCCCAGACGGGCACATTTAGCTCGGAGAGAATCCAGGGGAGCGCGCCAATGTGGTCTTCGTGCCCGTGCGTCAGAACGATCGCCCGTACCCGCTGGCGGTTTTCGATCAGGTACGAGATATCCGGAACGACGATGTCCACGCCGAGCAGTTCGGCTTCCGGAAACATCATTCCGGCGTCGACAACAATAATGTCATCGCCCCAGCGCACGGCCATGCAATTCATGCCGAATTCGCCGAGGCCGCCGAGCGGCACGATGTGCAGTTTTCCAGATGGCATGGAGGGAACTTCTGATCGTAGCATGAGAGCTGTGAGCCATGAGCGGCTAGCTGCGAGCAATCTTGCGTAATCTGCATTCCTGAACGCTCGCAGCTCGTGACTCGCCGCTCACCGCGTTCACCATGGCGATAGAATGAAGTTCAGCATGTCCGATAAATCATGGCTGCGCCGCAGGATCGAAAAGTCACTCAACAAGGCGCTCTGGCGCGCCTACAAAACCGTCCGGGTAGATCCTGACCGCTTCCTGATGGAGATTCGCGCCGGGCATGGCCTCCCGGTCACGAGCTTTCAAGGGATGTATGCCGTCGAACCGCCGGTGCTCGATACGATCGCCGAGAGCATCATTCGCAGCAGCATGAAAGTCGCTGCCGCCGAGGGCGCGGGGTTCGGGCTGGGTGGCTTCATCACGATTGTTCCGGATTTCAGCATTCTTGCCGGAATCACCCTGCGCACCATCCAGAGGCTCAGCCTGCTCTACGGATTCGAGTACAACACGGATGATGAGATGGCGGAGTTGTGGATCGCCGCCGCCAGCGCCGCGGGTGTTGATCTCGGGCGCGATCTGCTGGAAAGAAATGTGGTGAATCGGCTGATTCCGCGAATCGTGCAGCGGATTGCGGCCAAGGCCAGCGCCGAGTTTGTCGAGAAGTGGGCCGGACGACTGATTCCGGTTGTGAGTTCTTTGATCGGAGGAACGCTCAACTATTACTTCGTACGGGGCTGGGGCGAGCGCGCCCACACGCACTTCCGCGAAAAGCACATGGCCCGCAGGAACCAGCTATCGCAGCCAGGACGGTGCTCTTCGTATTGCTGAATGAAGTCTGCGCTGAGCTGATGTCGCAAGATCATTTTCCAAATTATGAAATGCCTGTATGCATTCTTACTTTCCGTGTGCCTCACTTGCACACTCCGTGCGCACTCGCAAGAACTCACATTAGCTGCAGCGGCCGACTTGCGTCCTGCCCTCGACGAGATCGCCGCGAAATTCAAGGCAGACTCAGGAATAACATTGCGCGTGAGCTACGGATCGTCCGGTAATTTCTATCAGCAGATTCAGAACGGCGCTCCTTTCGATATTTTTTTATCCGCGGATGTCGATTATCCCAAAAAGCTCGAGACCGCCGGACTGGTTGTCCCGAGCAGCTACTACGAGTTCGCACGGGGAAGCATCGTGGTGATAGTTCCCGCAAATTCCAAGGTCGACATGAAGGCGGGACTGCGCGCGCTTCTCGACCCTACAGTTAAGAAGATCGCCATCGCAGATCCCGCCCATGCTCCTTATGGGCAGGCAGCGGTGGCCGCCCTTAAATCGCAAGGGTTATACGATCAGGTGGCGCCAAAGCTTGTGACCGGAGAGAACATTTCGCAGGCGGCATCGTTTGTTCTTTCGGGCGCGGCCGACGCAGGGATTGTGGCAAATTCGCTGGCGCTCGCGCCTTCGGCACGGGAGAAGACGAAGTCTTTCCCTATTCCCGACACAGATTATCCGCCGATTCAGCAGGCCCTGGTTGTTCTGAGAGCGTCGAAGAATAAGCCCGCGGCCATGAAATTCGTCTCGTACATGCAGGCCGATGCTGCGAAGAACGTCCTCAGACGGTACGGATTCTGGGTTGCGGAGAAGTGAAAACGATTGCTTCCGAAACAACGGCGCCCGGAATCTTCACGAGCCCCATTAGTGGCAATCTAGAATGGAAGGCAGAGAACTTCGCGACAAGGTGCACCATTCGCGCAGCGACGGAATATAAATAGCCCAGCGCGTAAGCACTGGGAAAAGCGAGAAATTATCGCGAGTCCGCTTCAGCGGACGGCACGTTCTCGAAATCTGATCGTCGAAAAACCAAAACCTTACCACAGAGGACACAGAGTTTCACAGAGGAGCGCCACAGTGGAAGTCGTTCTTGACCTCTGCGTCTTTCCTCAGTGAAACTCTGTGTCCACTGTGGTAAAGCTCTTGGACCGCTACAGCCAGCCCTTATTTCTGGCAATTCGCGCGGCTTCCACGCGATTCGCAGCACCCATTTTGCTGATCGCTTCAGAGAGATAATTTCGCACCGTACCTTCCGACAAGTTCAGTTTGTCGGCGATATCGAGACTGGCCATTCCTTCGCCTGCGAAGCGTAAGACTTGGCGCTCACGGTCAGTCAAAGGATCGGCTTCAACCCACGCTTCAGCGGCCAGTTCCGGATCGATCACGCGAAGTCCGCTCTGCACCCGTCGAACGGCCTCGGCAAGCTTTTCCGCCGCCATATCTTTCAGTAGGTAGCCGGACGCTCCAGCTTCCAGCGCGCGGCGCAGGTATCCCGCGCGTGCGAAGGTCGTCAAAATGATTACTCGCGTGCCGCTGCGCCTGCGTTTCAGTTCAGCGGCAACATCGAGTCCGCTCATCTCGGGCATTTCGATGTCGGTGAGGAAGATGTCCGGTTTGTGGGTTAGCACCGCGTTCAGCGCGTCGGCGCCATTGCGGGAGCGAGCCACCACGCTGATGTCGCCCTCAATTTCGAGCAGCGTCGCCAGCGCACCGAGGACCATCCCCTGGTCTTCCGCGATTGCGACGCGAATCATCTTGCGACCGGTTTTGGCGACGGCGGTCAATGGGTGCCGTTTCCT
>WNFZ01005322.1_pt1 | contig 15171 bp, 16 predicted proteins | sample 5400081 | NCBI WGS metagenome assembly WNFZ01 (sample SAMN13153365, study PRJNA577476) | soil metagenome | isolation source: 80 cm soil or saprolite under grassland replicate 1 | place: USA:California | collected 2016-06-15 | reverse complement strand
AGAATAAGCACTAGAAGATCGGCGGATTTCTTCAAGTGTCCGCGCCCAAATTGAAGCTTTAGGAATTTAAACTTGCTGGCATAGAACAAACCTAGTATTCGACAAAACAATCGCCACCCACAGCCGCAGCCGCAGGTGGCGATTTTGTTCTTGGACAGTCAACCTGTTTAAGCAGGTAAGTTCGGGTTTTTGACTTCCGCCGAGCTCCACTTCAGGTGGCGCTCCAAAAAATCCGCAACCAAGGGCCACGAAAGATCAGCAGCGTGAGCATTATACCCCGGCGCTCCTGGGTCAACATAGCCGTGCCCCCCGAACGGGAAGAAGTGCCATTCCAGCGGCTGGCCGTTTTCTTTGAATGCTTGCCACATCTTTTCCTGCACCGGTACCACGGTCGTCACATCATCGGCGCCGTACAGATTAATTGAAGGGCAGCAAATCTTCCTCGCACTGACCGAAGGATGGACCGGTCGGAGAGGTGAATCCGGTTCCGCGCGGACGGTAGGATAATAGCCGACGAAGGCGCGCACTTCCGGAGTTGCTGCGACGAAATGAATGGCAATGCGCCCGCCCATGCAATAGCCGCAAACTGCCACACGATTTTGGTTGACGGTCGGTTGCTTGAGCAAGAACCTCCAGCCATCCGTTAGCACACGGGTAAATTCTGGGTCTGCGGTCTTGGCTTGAATTTGCGACCCCGTAACAATGTGGGTCGGCTCGGGATAACCCAGCTGTTCGAACACGTTAATGGCGAAAGTCGTGTAACCGAGTTTGGCGAATTTCCGCGTCTCGGTTTTAATGTACTCGCCAAGGCCGCCCTTAGGGTGAATCAAGAATAGCGCTGGACCGGACTCGGGGCGCTCCGGATAGGATAAGAATCCAGCGATGCCATGCTCTTTAGCCGCGAATGATTTTTCAATGATGCGCATTAATGACTCCTCGAAATATTGATTGTCCGAGCGGAAACCTAACACGATCTACGGAGATGGGTAAAGGGGCCATGGCGCTTTGATACCCGCCTAAAAGCAATTTATGCAAGTCACATGATGCCAAAGTTATGTCCGCGATTCTTATCAGCCGCGCGGTCGATTTTCTTCTCGATGTCGTGGCCGGCCAGCAACATTCAAAGGTTTCATTATTGATAGTTTGCTCGACCAATCGTGCGATCCCTCCAGCACGCTCTGCACTTCAAGCTATCGCTTCGCCGCCTCCTCACAGAAAAATCGCATGCAGGCTTACAAGATTGACTTCCATAACCCGCGTCGAACTGAACACTATTGGCCACTTTGTGGGTAAGGGCTGTCCCAGCGCCTGATCTCGTCAGAATATAATCGAATGTTTTCAACCACTTATGGAAAATACGGAAGGGCTTGCCCAATGGAATACGAATTGCTCCAACAGAACGATCGGGGGGCGCTTCGGCGCGGTGATATATAGCCAATACGATAGTCGACATTGAAGTCCAGGCAAACCAACTTCTCGATTACATTAACAAGCTCACTTCGCTCGCCGATCGAGCCTGCAACACGGCGATCCTCCAGACGGAGACAGTTCAGCTCATCGAAGAGAATCGAAACGCTGAGATCACCAACTTACGTAATCAACTGGAGCAGCAGAGCGCGCAATTTCGTGAACAGCAGCTCGCTATGGTCCGTCTTGAGGAGGGGTCAAAAGCACAAATCACAGCGCTCGAGATTCAGTTGCGCCAGGCCGAAATTCAGCGAAACGAGGAGAAAGAATTAAGAATATTGCGCCGCAAAAATGTCGGTCTCATTTCTCGCCTCGACGAAGCTGAGGAAATCGCAAAGCAGGCCGAGACACGCATTCACGAACAGCTCACACCGCTCAATCGAGAAGTCGCCGAGCTTAGACTCCAGCTCGCAAACCGAGACAAGACGATCCAGACCAAAAACAACATGATCAAGACGATCGAGCTCGACTTTCGCGCCAAGATCGTCGAGCTCGAACAGCGCCTGCGTGACAGCGAAACTACACTACACGAACTCCAAACAACAATAAAAGAAAAAGACGCCCTGATTCAGGCCACCGCCGGCAAAGAAGCAGAGATCGGCAAATTGATCAAGCGGCTATCCACCGAGTGTGACAAACTCAACACAGAACTCCAAGAAAAGAGCCGCTTACCGGCCCAGCTGGAACCCAAGAAAGCGCCATCGGTCACCGACAGCAAAATTTGGCGGCAGGTGATCGGCCGCTTCCAAGAAGAATCGAGTTAAGCCAAACTATTTCGAGCTCAGCGCGTTCATCTTCTGTTCAGCCAACGTCCGCACCATCATACTAGCCAACCTCGCCTCCCTCAAAGGCAAGGAATCGAACCCAATCACCGCCTCTAAGTGCCGCTTCCGTGCTGGGAGCAGCCATTGCCCCTACTTTTTTCGAATCCGGGTAAGCAACAATCTCAGCGGTGTGAAGCGTCGAGAAGCAAAGATAACGCAGTGGACTGCTGCCTGTGTTGCGCAATTGGTGCGCCGACTCGGGTCCGATGGCAAAATTTGCCGATATTTCCGGCATTATAGCTTGAAAACTTGAGGATGCCTCTTGGCATTAACCATCGTGCCACCTTCATATTCAATGAGTTTTGGAGTTTGCCAAACAATATTAATGGCATGTGCCAGTGGTGAGTGAAAAACAACGTAGTCCGGTGCTGCCGGATTAAACGATGCTGAGCATCCGCTCGATCGGAACCCTCGCCCTGGCCGCCAGCTCGGAATCAACGCTGATCTCGTAAATACCGTCGCGCAATGAGTGATAAAGTTTGCGCAGCGTGTTTTGTTTCATGTAGGCGCACACGGCCTCTGGGCTGGCGGGAATCACGGTCTTGTCGGGCGCGGCTTTCGACAGTGGATAGATGTTACCGACCTCAGTCGCCATGATTACAATCTTATGCGGAGTTTCACGGACGAACTGGGCCATCCCTTGCGTGGAACGAAACTGCATCATGTTGGCCGGCGCCGCACCTTGAGACATCTGACGCATACAAGCGCTCGTGCAGCCACATTCCGGATGGACGACGACGGCCGCCTCCGGATACAGCTGTCGCTGTTTTTCGACGTGATAGGGTCGAATTCGGTCATGGACGTGGCACGCGCCCATCATGAGCCACAAGCGATCGACGGATTGATTCTGCTGCTCGAGGAGCTTTGCCGCGTAGAAGCCTAGATAGACGTCCGGGAGAAAGAGGATTGGCTGTGCCGGATGGGAATTGTCAAGCACGTGCAGGATGACTTTCGCGGCATTTGCCGATGCGCAGCAATAGTCGCTCTCGGCTTTGACGTCCAAATATGTATTGACGTAGCTGATCACGATTCCGCCCGGCTGCTCGCTTTTCCACTGGCGAACCTTTTTCGCATCTGCGCTAGATAGAGCGAATCGCCGACCGCATCGGCGACGTCCTGAATATCCCGCGGCGAATAATTATGGGCCAGGATGTAAGCGTTGCGCTCTTTCTTGAGTCGAGCAATTTCCGACAGCAACCAACGGTGTTCTTCTGTAGGCACGTTGTCGGGCTCGGCCTCAGGCGGAACCGGTGGTATCTCGATCGGCACGGATAGATCGACTCGGTCGATCATGCCGATCGCCTCCTTCGCACGGAGGATTTCGCCAGAGATTGGTTGATCCATCTCGCACCTCAGCTTGATCAGAATTCAGCACAATACTAGCATGGCCAACCGCCCCACTAAATCACCCACCGCTACAGCAATTAAAGGGATCAGTGATGAAGTCGCTAAAAGCAGCGCTTCGTTAAGTTTGGCGAGTGATTTAACACTGAGACCCCCGTTACATACCCTGCGTCATAATTCGTGGCGGCGCTGACGGAGCGCGTTCTTAAGAAGCACATCGGCGGAGGATGTCGATGTTAAGTCGATGATGAAGCGGTTGAAACAAGCGGTTCTTTTACTGTTTCTGCTGGGATGGGTCTGCACCCCATCGTTCTCCGCCGCGCAAGCTCCAAGTAGAACTAAGCTCCGTTTCGCCGTCGCTGAGCTACTTGCCGATTTACACCGCGGTGAAGAAGGGATTTTTTGCCAGGCGCGGGTTTGATGAGAGATGATCCAAATGAGCACAAGCCTCACTGCGCCAGTCCTGCTCAATCGTTCCGTGGACTACACCACGATCCCCAGCACCATCGCCACCGCGGCTGCCCGCGCGCTCCCACTAAAGTTATTTTCTTCGCTTCGGTGAAACTGCAGCATATGCTGCTCGCGCGTCCGGAGATCGCGACTGTGAACGATCTGGCCGGCAAAAGAATCGCCGCCAGCGGTTCCGGCAATCTCTTCCTACGAGATTCAGTTCGTAATCGACCGCTACCGTCTCGGATCGAAGACCACGATTGTATCCGTCATTAGCTCAACGGACCGCTTGATCGCGATGCACAAGGGGATCGCCGATGCCGCCATCATCTCCGCTCCCCTCGACGTGAAAGGCGAAGAGATGGGCTTGAAGCGGCTCCTGCACACGGGAACGATTTTGTAGATTCCTCAAGCCGGGCTTGTCGCCACGGACGAAAAAATTAAAACCAAACGCGGCGAAGTGCTCGAAGTCCTTAAGGCCCTCATCGAGGGTCTCGAATACACGCTGGCGAACGGGAGGATATCAGCAGCCCTATCAGTAAATGGATGGCGCTTAGTTCCGCTCAAGGCATGAAAGCGTACGATTCCGTGAAAGACACTTTTTCGCGCAATGGAATTCCCACCGAGGAGCAAAGCAAAGCGTACATCGCCATGCTCGCCGCCACCGCCGGCGTGAGCGCCGATCTACCAGCCGCGACGATTTTCGATTTCTCTTTGGCTGCCGCGGCAGCAAAAGAGCTGCCCGGAAAACAATAGCGTTAGCGCGGCGCTACCGATCACGCATGACACCGTTTTACCTCTTTGCATTAGGAATGCGATCGAAGAGTTCACTGGTTTGTCCGATTTCGCGGCGAGATAGCTCGCCGGCCAGCATGGAGACGGCAGATTTGGTGAAGGCACTTAGACTCGATTTGGGGCGAACAACAGCGCGCGTCCTCAATACAACTCCCCTTCGCCTTTTCGCTCTTCGCGCGGGCGCCAACGGAGTAGATAAGCTTCTGCGCGATTGATCGCTTCGTTGCACACGACGACAACAAGAGCGAGAATCAAAATACCACCCAGCGCGCCGGTCGTCGAAAAAAGCGACGTGTTGTAATTAATCAAATAGCCGAGACCCTTGCTTGCGGCGATGAATTCACCGACGACAGCGGCGACGATCGCATAGGGCAGGCTGATCTTTAACCCCGTAGCGATCCACGGCACGATCGCCGGCAGGGTGATTTTCATGAGAACCTGGCGCTCCGTCGCGCCCATGATGCGCAGGACGTTTTTTAGCTCCGCATCGACACTCTTGACGCCGGCAAACGTATTAAAGAAGGTTAAAAAAAATACCACGCTCACCACGAGTATGACCTTTGAGGTGGGACCGATACCGAACCAGATAATGAACAACGGCGCCAGCGCGATGCGCGGAATGCCGTTAAAGGCAACGACGTAGGGGTCTAGAATGTCCGCCAGGACTTCTTTCCTCCCGAGAACAAAGCCGATGCCGATGCCGAATATCGAGCCGATGAAAAAGCCGCTGAAGGTCTCGTAAAGCGTGATCGCCAGATGGCCGAAGATCGATCCGTCGGTAAATACTTCGTAGAGATACAAGAAAACCTTGGATGGACTCGATACCCAAAAGGGGTCGATTAATCTGCCGGAGCTCAATTCCCAAAATGCCAGCAGGACGAGACCGAAAATGAGCCGGTATAAAAACAGACGTCCGCGGCCGATCATTTCATTAAGAATTCATTGGTCACAAGCTCGGCGTAGGGCGAGCGTTTTTTCAAGATTCCCGCCTGTTCGAGAATGTCCTGAGTGACCTGAAAGCTTCGTTCGCTGGTGCGGCCATCCGGGCTCAGCGCAGGGAGTACCGAATTGACGCCGGCCAATAACAGATCTGGCGGCGTTTTGCCCAATGCCGGCTTCAGTGCGTCAGCGACTTGTTCTGGCGTGCTTTTGAGCGCCCATTGATTTGCCTTCGTTAGCGCGCGCACCATTCTGCGCACCAGGTCGGGATCTTTTACCACCGTTTCGGGCCGGACGATCAAATTTTCCATCAGAAACTCCGGGATCGACGGATCATCGCCTTTGGCGTTGTTGATGAACATTATCGCGAACCCACGACTTATTGCCGTCTCCGGCACTGGCGGCGCTGTCAGAGCAACATCCACCTTGCGATTCTCCAGAGCGGCGAGCCAAGTGGGACCGGCGCCGATTGGAATGATCTGCACGTCTTGTTGAGGGTTATACCCTGCTTTTCGAATGACGAAGGCGGCGAGGTGCGCCGTTAGAGCTCCGGGATTCGTGACGCCGACAGTCAGGCCCCTGAGCGCCTTGATTTTCTCGGCCAGCGGCATCGACTCGGTGACGCCCTTGGTCTTGGCGCTCTCCTTGTGCATCGCCCAATTGATGAAGACTCTATTGAGGCCACTCATGACCATCATGAGCTTCTTACCTTCTTGATGCGCCAGAATAACATTGTCGCCAGTCGTGAAACTGAATTCTACGTCGCCGGCGATCAGCGCTCGGATGTCGGGGCCTCCGCCGCCTGTAGAGGTGATATCTAGATCAAGTTTTTCATCGGCAAAGAAACCTTTGCTCTGGGCGATATAAACCGGCGTCATAGAGTGCGCCACGACCGGGATCGTCATTTTGACTTTTCTCGGCGCCTGCGCGCCCACCGGCAGGGTCGACCAGCTAAAACACCAAAGTACTGCGGAAAAAATTGCCGTCAACGGTTTCATACGCAAGTCTCCTTATCTACGCTTCTGTCAACTTTACTTCGGGACGCAATTCCTGCCACAGCCTTTCATACGTGGCACGGAACTCTTGGCTCTCATGAATCTTGAATACATCCCGGGGCCGCGGAATCTTGACGTTCTCGATGGATTTGATCCTGCCAGGCCGAGAGCTCATCAGCACGACACGGTCGGCCAGCGTGATCGCTTCGATCAGATCATGAGTGATGAAGACAATTGTTTTCTTGGACGCGGACCAAAGCTTTAGAAGCTGATCTTGCAAAACGATCCTTGTCTGCGCATCGAGCGGGCCGAAGGGCTCGTCCATCAGGATCAATTCCGGATCGTAAATCAGCGTACGAATAATATTGGCGCGCTGGCGCATGCCGCCCGACAGCTCGTGTGGATAATGCTCCTCAAAGCCGCTCAAGCCGACTCGATCGATCAATTCCCGCGCTCGCGCGCGCCGGACGCCTTTTTCGACCCCTTTAAGCTCCAATGCGATCTCGACGTTTGCGACCAATGTACGCCAGGGCAGAAGATTGTCTTTTTGCGTCACGTAGCCGATTTTCGTGCAGATGCCGTCGATGAGTGCGCCACGAAAAACCACGCGCCCCATGCTCGAACGTAATAGCCCCACGATCAGATTGAGCAGCGTCGATTTGCCGCAACCGGACGGGCCGACGATAGTGACGAACTCCCCTTCGGCAATCGTCAAATCCACCGAGTCCAAGGCCAAAACTTTCTTACCCCGGACTTGATATTCTTTGCGGACGCCTTCGATGGAGAGCAAAGCCACGACGATTCCTACGGGCTAATCTGTGAAATGGAGGCGCCAATGCCGTCCAGCGCGCTTTTGCCATTGGCATCCAAGTTATCGCGCCGTGGCGTATCGTAATTTGCGATATAAGCGGTGCCGCCGACAAAGACTATCGCAGCCGGAAACTCGAGCGGACCATTGCTGCCATTCTTCGCGATCTCCTGCACCTGCCCGTCCGGCGTAACCGTCACGCGATCGAAGGCGAGGCCGTCCGCGCCTTCGAGCAATGGACTCTGCGCCAACAGCGCCGGCTTGCCGCCTTTGCCGTCGGCGCCAATCGTCACTTGCCAAACCGCACCGCGCGCCGTGTCGGCGACATGAAGTACGCCTTTGGAATCGATTTCCAAACCGTTGGCGACGGTCGCCTGCTGCGTCTTGCCGTCGGGAAGTGTGCGCGCGTGCTTTTCGATTTGAACCGCCGGTTGGGCAGCGCCTCCATTGGGGCCGAATCGGTAGACGATCCCGCTTGCGCCGCCGGATACGAAAAGATTTCCCTGGCGGTCAAAAACGATTCCGTTAGCGCCGGCTGTCCCGGTGGCGAATGTTTGGGCCGCTCCCGGCTTCGCTGGATTTAGCTCCGCTCCCCTGATGTGCACGACTTCGCTGAACGGTCCGACCGCGATGAATAGGTCGCCTTGTGGGCTAAATGCGATGCCGGATGGATCTGCGTTGACTTTTTTCCCTTTGATTTCTCGCGCCTCGATCCGGCCGACCACGACCGATTTGGGTGCCTTCGTATCGACGCGAAGAATATTTCCCGTGACCCGATCCGGCAAATAGAGTCGACCCTCTTTGTCGGCCGTAATGCTTTCGACGATCACGGTGCGGTCGGCGCTGGCGGGATCGAGGTCGACTAGAATGGATACCGCCGGACTTCGGCTTTGTATCGTCGCGCAGGCGCCGAGAAAAAGTGCCAGAACTGCAATCGACGTCACTTGCATATCGACCTCCTCTTAGGATTCGGCTGCGTGAGAATATCCGTCAGTTCAATTGTTACAGGACCGGATGCCCTATCGCGTTACCATCAAAGATTCAAGGCTCGCGCCGCGTTGTCCCCGAGGATTCTTTGCCGTTCCCCATTGGCAAGATCGAGCTGTTTCACCTTATTTACTGACTCGAAATCGCCCATCGCCATCGGATAGTCCGTGCCGACGACGACGCGGTCCACGCCGACGACTTGAACCAAATACTGCAGGGCGGCGACGGAATGAACGATCGAATCGAAGTACAGTTTGTTGAGATACTCGGACGGTTTACGGGGAATAATCTTCTGCAGCTCAGGCCGCAATTGATACGAATGGTCGAGGCGCCAGATATTGAACGCGAGCAATCCTCCACCATGGGATAAGCAGAGCCGCAGGTTCGTATACTTCTCGAACATGCCTTTGAGAATCATCCGCTCGATCATCAACGTCGTGCGAAAGGTAAACTGGAGAACGTTCCCGAGGATTCCGGAAAGCGGATCGTCGGCGTCGATGCCGCCTTCGAGCGGATGCACGAACAGCAAGAGATCGAGCGCCTGCACGGCATCTAAAAATGGCTCGAAGCTCGGGTCATCGAGCGGTTTGTCACCCACCGAGTTGCCGATCTCCAACCCTTTGAGCCCCATGTTTTTGGCCTCTTCAGCGATGGCCACCGCGTCCGCAACGCTTTGCAATGGCACGCTGCCAAAGCCGACGAAACGATCAGCATGCTTTTGGACGACCGATTGAATGGCCTCGTTCTGCTTCCGCGAAAAGTGCGCTGCCACCGCCGCCTCCTCCCAATAGAACAATAAGATTGGCGACGGCGAAATCGCCTGCACATCTATATTCATTTCATCGAGCGCCTTGATTCGCGCCACAGCATCGTACGCCCCCGCGCCGAGCCCCGTTCGCATGCCGATCTGGGACGTGACGGACAGTTTGTCACTGTCGAGACGAATCTTCGGCGCGCGCTCTTCGTACTTTCCGGGATGCCGTAGCGCCTCGATGGGAAAGAAATGGGAATGTAGATCAATGATCATGTTTCCGCTGCTCGCATAAACATGCAAGGGGGATTTGAATCGACATTCAATACACCAATCGCGGCGATTTCACTAGTGTAAGCACGCTCTCCGAGTCGCGGCGATTTTCTACTCGAAGGATCACGAACGGGCATGTATCGAATCGGTGATTACCATGTCGGTAAATTCTGACTATGTCGGGAAACTACTTATCCTGGAACCGTCAAAGAAACCGGCAATGGTGAAATTCATTCGATAAATCAAGTTGCCGAACCAAGGTACGAGATTTGCTGCATAACTTAATCGAAGGCAAGCGAATGCTAAAAATGTTTTCGGACAATAATTACACCAAAAAATAGGGAGGTGCTATGAGGCGCTATTTCAGCTTGGGAATACTTGCGCTGTGCTTGTTGGCAAGTGGACTGGCAAGCGGGGCTTCTGGATGGGAACGCTTGGGCCAACGTGAAGTCGACTTCAGAGGCGACCATGATCGGATCGAAGTCGGGCGCAACGAGGGTAAATACAAGCAGCTGCAGATCAAGGTTAAAGACGCGCCGATCGAAATTTCCAACATGGTGGTAACCTTCGGTAATAACCAGAAATTTAACCCAAAACTACGACACCGGTTTGCCGAGGGATCAGGTAGTCAGACAATAGATCTGCCTGGCGAACGAAGAGTGATCAAGCAAATCGATTTCAACTATCGCAGCATCAACCGTCGAGAGGGCAAAGGGACAGTGGAAGTTTACGGCCGGTGAGATAATCGCCCGAGGTTAGGCTTCAAATGGGGTAGCCCCGTTTGCCCGCGGCGCCCCATTTGCGATCCCGCTATCAACGTTTTCAAAGAACCAATGAATTTGGTTTGTCTGAACGGTCATCTCCAGCCCAACTCTTTCAGTGCCTGTTTTAGGTAACTCTGATCGACGTATTTTTCCGGTCCGGGAATGAGTCCTTTCATGCCGGTCTGTTCTGCGTAAATATCGATGACGGTTTTCAATCCGTCCGTTTCGATCTCCAGCTCGGGGTGCCAAGCCTGATTTGTCAGGTAGTAGTCAAGACCTTTCTCGGCTAGGCTCGTTGTAAGCTGAAATTCCCTGGCAAGGAATTCGACGGCGGCTTTCTTATCCTGCTCGAACCATTTCTTGGCCTGCAACACAGCCTTTAAGAAACGCACGACTCGCGGACGGTTTTTTTCCGCCCAGCTCCGCCGCACGGAATAGGCCGACAGAAGGTAGGTGGGAAAAACGTCCGCCATGCGCCCAATCACGTTAAAGCCCGCGTCCTGCGCCTGGAAGGCATTGGGGACTGCGAGCATGGCTGCGGCGATCTGCCCGGCGCCCATGGCGGCGAAAGATGATGTCGTGCCGCCGACGCTAAGCAGTTTGTAATCGCGCGGATATTCGAGCCCTTTGATCTTGAGCGCGCGCCGAAGAACGAACGCCGTACCCGAAGTCAGCGTCGAAGAGCCGATGGTCGCGCCGCGCAAGTCCTCCCACGTTTTGTAGTTCTTTCCGCCCATGAGCATGTGAGTGAGCTTGCTACTGCCGGCGATCATAGCAATATCCATCCCTTGTTCGACCGCCGCTATGGGACCGTCGTTGGCAAGCAGTCCCGCTGAGATCGATCTGGCGATCATTGCTTGGACCGCCGGCGCCGTGCCGCGCATCAACACGACCTCGACGTCGAGCCCCTCGCGTTCGAAGTAGCCGCGCCGCCATGCCGCCCATAAATGGCCGTAGCCGAGTACTTTGGAGGAAACGCCGACGGGAAATTTGATGCGCTCCTGAGCGAGTCCCGACGACGGCAGCTGGATAACCAAAACCAACGCAAACAATATTTGCTTCATGGTGCTCTCTCCTTCGTTTGGTGAGCAGAGCGTCACGGGAGTCGAACCGGCTGTCTCGGGAATTGGCTGCCTTGTAGCACGCGATGAAGGAGTTGGGAAGCGTAGTAACAAAGCCAGAATCTCACAGTTACGAAGCGGCTTGGTTAGAAACCGGTGCCGAATCTTGCTACAAATAGATGACCGCCGCACAATCCATCCAGCTCCGGCAAGGATTTCATTGGAAGAAGAACTCACACAACATGTCGACGCTCCGGTAAAGCCCGCGTCTCGGCGGTCTCGCTTTCACACTTTCTCTTCGCTCCGCCATCTAGACTACCGCTATCTTTGGACTGGCACACTGATGATGAGCGCCGGTCAATGGGTGCAACAAGTGACTCTGGGTTGGCTCCTTTATGATCTTACCGGCAATTCGATCCTACTCGGCGCGCTCAACGGCCTGCGCGCGGCCCCTTTTCTAGTTACGGGACCAATGGCGGGGGTAGCCGCCGATCGCATGGATCGGCGCAAATTGCTGCTCTACACCCAATGGGCGTTGATCATCACCGCTGTCGCCATGGGCGCGCTGGTCGCCTCGCCGTACTTAAGTGTCTGGCATATTTTTCTTTTCACCCTGATCACGGGCATCGCCTGGACGATTACCGAGCCGGTGCGCATGAGCATGATCCCCAACGTGGTGCCGAAGGAAGATCTGGCCAACGCCGTTGCCCTCAACTCCGGCGGCTTTAACTTGATGAAAGTCATCGGTCCGGCGCTCGGCGGCGGCCTGATCGCCTGGTTCGGCGCCGCGGACAATTTCTTTGTCCAAGCCATCGCTTACTCTGGCGTGCTGGCGATGATCTATCTCATGCATGTCCCGCCCCATCGCGCCGAGGCGAAGCGCGACACCGCGCTTGCCAATCTCAAGGAAGGCTTCGCTTACGTCTGGTCCACGCCGGCTGTGCTAGCGTTGCTGACGCTCGCTTATGTGCCGCGCGTTTTCGCCGTACCCTATCAAACGCTAATGCCCGTATTTCAAAAAGACGTGCTCAAGATTGGTCCGGAAGGATTGGGCCTATTGATGGCCGCCCCTGGCATCGGCGCGGTCATCGCCGTGCTGACGCTGGCGTCGCTCGGACATCGCGTCAGACGCCAGGGTCTGCTGCTGGTCGGCAGTATCGTGGTTCTCGGCGGATTTCTGATTTTCTTTTCTCAGATCACCTGGTTTCCCCTCGCGCTCGTTACTTTGGTGATCGTCGGTGCGTTTCAAATGTTCTTTCTCGCCAGCACGGCTACGATACTTCAATTGGTCGTACCGGACGAACTGCGCGGCCGTGTTTTGAGTCTTTACATGCTCGACCGCGGCTTCATGCCGCTGGGCGCGCTGTTCGCTGGCACAACGGCGCACTTCATCGGCGCACCGCTAACCGTGGCGACCATGGGCGCCATCGTCATTGCTCTGACACTGTTTGTCGCCTGGCGCATTCCCGCCATTCGAGCGCTTTAGATACGATTGCGCTGGAATGAAGCTGAGCAGATGTGTGCAAGCCCGGAGTGAATGGCTCCGACGGCCAAAAACTTTCACGACTCTGCCATGACGGTCGTCATCGAAGGATTCGACGTCTCAATTCGTCTAAATGTCAGTCCAGAGGCGAATCGACTAACGGACGCCTGCGCGCCGTCTGCTGGACATTTATTCCACCATGGCGTATCAGAATGACACTTCCTTCTGTGCCATTTTTCTCAATACGACTTTCGGAGGATCAAGTATGTTAAGAAAAAAAATTGTCGGCGCCTTGTTGCTCGCGCTGTGCTTGTCATTGGCAGGTCAATCGACTCAAGCGCAGCCGGCACAGGAGTTCCAACCTCAAGTCGGCCAGGAAGGTAAAGATGTCATTTGGGTGCCGACGCCGCAGGAGTTGGTGGACAAAATGCTCGACATGGCCAAGGTCACACCAAAAGATTTCGTGATCGATCTCGGCTCGGGGGACGGTCGAACGGTTATAACAGCAGCCAAGCGCGGTGCCAAAGCGCTCGGCATTGAATACAATCCGGAGATGGTCGAACTATCGAAGCGCAGCGCTGCCAAAGAAGGCGTCAGCGACAAAGCGAGTTTTATGAAAGCCGACCTGTTCGAAAGCGATTTTTCACAGGCCCAAGTGATCACCATGTTTTTGTTGTCGAGCATTAACATGAAGCTCAGGCCAAAGATTCTCGATCTTAAGCCCGGCACGCGTATCGTTTCCAACACCTTCGATATGGGAGAGTGGAAGCCTGACCAATCTTCCACCGTGCCCGGGTGTAATTCTTGGTGTACTGCCCATCTCTGGATCGTGCCGGCGAAAGTCGAAGGCACATGGAACCTGACCCAGGGCGAGCTGACGCTCAAACAAGCCTTTCAGATGATCTCAGGAACTCTCAAATCCGGCAGTAGCGTGACGCCGATAAATGGCAAGCTCAATGGCGAACAGATCTCTTTTACAGCCGGCAACATATCCTACACGGGTCGCGTCAATGGAAACTCCATGGAGGGGAGCGCCGCCGGTACCAAGTGGAGCGCGACACGGGCTGGAAAGTGACGCGCATCGGAGAAAAATTACAAATGAAAAGGCCGGGGCTCCAGGCTCGGAGCGTTGGTAATTCAAGTGCGCTAAAAGTTTTTTTACCCTCAGCTCTCCCTTCTGCCGCTTAGGCTTGCTATAAGAATTATCAATTAGTTTTCGGAGGAGGTTTATGAACAGAGTATTTGCCACACGAAAATTCATCCTGTTGTTGTTGCTGTGCCAGTCGTTGGCGGTCGGACTTGGGCATGCGCAGCCGGCCAAAGAATACCAGCCCGAAGTCGGCCAAGCGGGCAAAGACGTCGTATGGGTGCCAACGCCGCAAGCGCTGGTGGACAAGATGCTCGAAATGGCGAAAGTGACGCCGAAGGATTACGTCATCGATCTCGGCTCGGGCGACGGGCGGACCGTGATTACCGCGGCCAAACACGGTTCCAAGGCCCTCGGCATCGAATACAATCCCGACATGGTCGAGCTATCGAAACGCAACGCTGCCAAAGAGGGAGTCACCGATAAAGCCAGCTTCATGAAAGCCGACCTCTTCGAAAGCGACTTCTCGCAGGCGCAAGTCATCACCATGTTTCTGCTGCCCAGCATCAATATTAAGCTCCGGCCCAAGATCCTCAATCTGAAACCCGGTACACGCATCGTCTCAAATACCTTCGATATGGAAGACTGGAAACCCGATGAATCAGCTTCCGTAGAAGGCTGCATGAATTGGTGCACCGCCCATCTTTGGATCGTGCCGGCGAAAGTCGAAGGCAGCTGGAAAACGCCTCAAGGAGAATTAGTGCTAAAACAAACTTTCCAAATGCTCAGTGGAACGCTCAGAAACGGTAACGCAACGGCCTCGATAAGCAATGCAAAAATGACCGGCGATCAAATTATCTTTACCGCTGCAGGCACCCAGTACACCGGCCGCGTCAACGGCAATTCCATAGAAGGAACTGCCGGCGGGAACAAGTGGAACGCGACACGGTCGGGGAAGTAGACGTGGAAAGGAAGAAATCGCAGTGAGCGCTCGGCGCTCCGCGGTTTCAATTAGAATTGGGAATAACGACGAAGCGGGCTGCCGGGAGCGCGCTTCGTTTTTTTGGACCTTAACACTCAGAATTTTTTAGCGCCGGGTCCGGCATATATTTCGAGCTTATTACCGTCGGGGTCGAGAAAGTA
>WNFZ01004397.1_pt1 | contig 15175 bp, 9 predicted proteins | sample 5400081 | NCBI WGS metagenome assembly WNFZ01 (sample SAMN13153365, study PRJNA577476) | soil metagenome | isolation source: 80 cm soil or saprolite under grassland replicate 1 | place: USA:California | collected 2016-06-15 | reverse complement strand
CCTCCGGACCTGACGCTCGAGGAAGTGCGGCAAAAATTCGCTGCGCCCGGAGTTTCCGACGAGGAGTTGGTGCTCCGTGTCATCGCCGGTGAAGCAGCGGTCAAAGCTATGCTTGCCGCCGGAGCGCCGAAAGAATATTTACGAGCGAACCAGCCACTCGTGCGCTTGATCGGCGAGCTTGCCAAGCGACGTGACTGCAAGCAAGTCTACATCCAGAAAAGGGGTCTCTTGCTTCGCATGGAAAAGAACAGATGACCAGGCGATCCACGAAAGGACACAGGGCGCAGGTCCGACACTCTCACACGCTCGGTGATCATATCGGTTTCCGTACCAAGCTGCGCTCGAGCGACTCGCGCCGAGCAATTCATCGAAACTTGGAAGATAAGATTGAACGACCTAGCGCCAGGCTCTGAAAAGACCTTCGTCCTGATCGGAAAAAATGCAAATGCGGATGGAGGAATTTGGATATTTCGATGATCAGCGTTTTTATCCAGATACCGGAACGATTCCGAGCGTTGTTTTTGCCAATTAAGCCGCTTGTTCCGTTGCGCGCGATCGATTTTTCAATGAGCCGCATAGCTCTGATACCGGCCGTCTGAGCACATTTTGCCGGACGGCGTCGGAATCTAAACCGAGCTGGTCGCAGATCCAAATTAGGCTTCCGAGAGACGTATTGCTCGAGGACAACCAAGCGCGCGCCGGCTTCGCGAGAAGGTCCGGTCCAGAAAGATCTTGCAACGCTTGAGTCAGTACAGACATCCACAACACGTGTTCTGGTTCAGTCATGAGCGGGCACCTCTAATTTTAATTTGTTGCCTGGTCGCTTGCCAAAACGATCGGTGAAAACGTTTGGTTGCGAACATTACAGTTTGAGTCTCTCGAAGCACTACCCTGGATTAATTGCCACTTGATGGAGTGATCGCAATGACCGCAGAAGCCAGTGATCGTGCGTATCGTCGAACTGAAAGTCAGGAGCATCACAATGAAGCTGCACCGGCACTTGGGGCATCGACGGTTGGCGAGGTATCTTATCATCGGCGGCAATGGTCGAGTCGGACCTTGATTTCTTGGTTGCAACCAATATGCCAAAGAAATCTTCCCTGTAGCGAAGACTTTCTGGTGGCTAACATGGCTATAAATGGGGTTTTATCTTCTGGGAATACTACCGCCGGTGCTCTTTTGATCATCCAGGTTACAAAATTCGCAGCAGTATGCGACAAATGTGTTTCACTGACCTGAAGTCCTTCCGGTAGGCTGTGAATCATACAGCCGTAACGAATCCTGAACAAAAAAAGGCCCGAGCTCCTTCGAGTCGGGCCTTCGAGTTCTGGTGGACGGAGAGGAAAAGTTAGTCGAGGGGCTCCAGTTTAAGCACCGATGCGCCGTGGTTGCTGCCCACCCAGAAAGTGACTGGCGAAGTCGAATTGTCGATAAAAACGCGTCGAATATTTGTTTCCCTGGGGAGAAGATAATCGGTGAATTGACTGGTTTTGGGATCAAGACGCGTGACCCGATCGGTCCACATCGACCCGGCCCAGACTTCGCCGTTCTTATCCGGTACGACGTGATAAGGAGCGCTCCACGGAGTCGGTAGCTTCCATTCTTGAATCTCTCCCGTCTTTGGATCGAGCATGCCGACGCCGTTGGCGCCGTATTCGGCGAACCAGAGCCGGTCTTGGGTGTCGAATCTGCCGCGGCGGGGGCGTGATCCCTGTGTTACCGTCGAGTACACTTTGAATTCTTTCGTTTTCGCATCGATCCTGCCGATATTGTTAGAGCCAAACTCGAGCAGGTAAAGGTTGTTCTGACTGTCCGATGGGATGCCGTAGGCGTTGAGCGTCCGGTCAGCACCGGGAATTTTAAACTCGCCGAGGTTTTCGTACTGGCCGGTGGCGATATCCAACCGATAGATCGCGTGAGTATCCTGGTTATTCGTCCAGACTTTACCATCGACGTGTGAATTCGACGGACTGACCATCGATTGCTGCGTGTGATTACCTTGCCACTCTTTGGGCACGGGATAGATCTGGAATTTCTCCGTCTTACGGTCGAACTTTGCGATCCCGCCCTGGTACATGCCGATGAACTGCTCGCCGAAATCCGAGTACCACGCGGTTCCATCGGAGTCGACGACGACATCGTGCGGCATGGCCAACTTTCTCGGTAAGTCATATTCGGTGATGATCGTGCGTGTGGCTTTGCCTTTGGGCCGAGGCAAGGTTTTGAGTGGAAAACTCTGCTTGGAATTATAACTGGCATTGACGCTCGCGAGCCATTCGCCGATCGCCAGCGGATCGACGCCGCGGGTGCGATCGCGCTGCACGCCGCCGACGGTCATCTGTGGCCTGAGCGGGCTACTGCCGGGCGCGTACATCGACATTCTGCGAAACACCTGGACCCATTCTTCGGCGCCTTTATTGGCTTTCACGATGCGCTCGATCGTGTGACAGCCGTTACAGCTTAAGAGAAAATTCTTTTGTTGATCTGTGCCCGGAATGCTCAGAAGCCATTCCGCGTCGCTCAACTGAGCGGAGAGATTCTCGGTCGGCTTCAGTTTGAGGTTGGCCGTCGTGGCTTTCCCCGCGACTACATCGACGGTCTTGGGGCCATCGAGATCGTAACCCGCGGCGCGAATCTTTAGAGTGTATCGGCCGGGCTCGAGTTTGGCAGCGGGAACGCTGAAGCGTCCCTTGTCGTCGCTTACGACGTTGACGGTGATAGTCGAGCCGTCCTTCTTAACGCCGATCACGACACCTTCCATCAGGCCTTCTTTCTGCGAGCTGACCTGGCCGGTCAATGCGAAGGGCGGCGAGCCATTGGCGCCAATTTCCGCTGACGACGCTGATAGTAGGGTCATCGCGGCGATAACGAAGGCCAGTGATTTGTAGTCCCGCATATGAATCCTCCTTGCAGCTAATGTGAAAGACTCTTTGGCGAACCAGGATCCAGGGGCGAAGCTGCGTGAGAATTACCACCAGCCTGTTTTTCGCGTCAAGCGGAATCATAGCCGATTCCCGGCGAGTCTGGGTGCCGGAAGAGTGCTAAACAGCAGTGTCGGAGCCGACCGCATGGCTGCCGGGCCGACCAGAGCCACCGAATCACATTGACAATTCCTAAAGAGGCGAGATAGTGGCCGCATGAGTCGGCTCAACTGTCTTCGAATTAAGGGCGCTAGTTTTTGCTCTCGGATCGATGAGTATTGTATAAATGCACTGGCTAACGTAGTCCCTGAGCTGTGTCCGAGAAGTTTCGAAAGGAGCGGAACATGAGAACAACAAGACTGTTGTACTTCGGCATTGCCGTAGTCGGTATCGCTTCCGTATTGACCATGCAGCCGGTCCAGTTAGGCAGTCAACCAATTCAAGGCGCGGCGGTGCGCATCGACAACGACGACATCGGCGGCGTGGTGACGAGCGCGAACGGTCCTGAAGCCGGCGTCTGGGTGATCGCAGAAACCAGCGACTTGCCCACCCGATTCGCAAAGATGGTGGTCACCGACGATCAAGGGCGCTACGTGATTCCCGATCTACCGAAAGCCAATTACAGCGTATGGGTGCGCGGTTACGGGCTAGTTGATTCGCCCAAGGTTCAAGCCATGCCGGGTAAGAATCTCAATTTGAAAGCGGTGGTGGCGCCGAACGACGCAGCCGCGGCGCGATATTATCCCGCGATTTACTGGTACTCGATGCTCAAGATCCCCGATAAAGGAGAATTTGGCAGCAAGGGCAAGATTCCCGAAAAAATAGCTCAGACCGACTGGCTCAATTCGATGAAGAATAACGGCTGCATCGGCTGCCATCAGTTGGGCCAGCTTTCCACGCGCACTTTCCCCGAAAATGTTCCGCACCCGCTCGGCAAGTTCGCTACGTCCGAGGAAGCATGGTTCCGCCGCATCCAGTCCGGCCAATCCGGCGAATCCATGTTCAACACGCTCATGAAGGAACTCGGTGGCGCCCCCATCCGCTACTATGCAGACTGGACGGATCGCATCGCCAAAGGCGAGCTGCCGCATACGAAGCCCGCGCGGCCCCAAGGGGTCGAGCGCAACATTGTCGTCACCACCTGGGATTGGCTCAATGACAAGAAATACCTTCACGATCTGATCGCCTCGGATCGACGCGACCCGACAGTGAATGCCTACGGCCCCCTGTTTGGGTCACCAGAGTACAGCACCGACCTCATCCCGGTCCTCGATCCGAAAAAGCACGCCACCTGGAACTTAACGGCGCCAATCAGAGATCCGAACACACCGGAGGCGCTCGGGCCGGGCCATGCGGCAAGCGACAAAGTTATGCAGCCGTCGCCTTACTGGGGTCAGGAAAAAATTTGGGACACCAAGGTCAATAATCATAACGCCATGATCGACAAGAAGGGACGGGTTTGGTTTGCGGCGAGGTTCCGCGACGCCAATAATCCGGAATTCTGCAAGAAGGGTTCGACTCATACTTCCGCCAAGCTATTCCCGATGGAACGGACGAACCGTCAGCTGACGATGCTCGATCCCAAGACCGGGCAGTACACATACGTCGATACCTGCTTCGGGACGCATCATTTACAGTTCGGCTACGACGCCAACGAAACGCTATGGACGAGCGGCGGCGGCCCAGTGGTGGGCTGGATCAACACTAAGATGCTCGACGAGACGGGTGATATCGCAAAATCCCAGGGCTGGACACCGCTCATTCTCGATACCAACGGCAACGGCAAACGCGATGATTACGTTGAGCCGAACCAGCCGGTCGATCCAACCAAGGACAAGCGTATCGTCGCGGGGTTTTACGCCGTGATGCCGAGTCCCGTCGACGGCTCGATCTGGGGTTCCTTCAGAGGCAATCCCGGCGCCGTCGTGCGGCTCGCTCCGGGAACCAATCCGCCGGAGACGGCGCTCGCCGAGATCTACAACGTGCCGATGCCGGGCTTCGGCATTCGTGGCGCTGATATCGATCGCCAGGGCGTCGTCTGGGTGTCGCTAGCGAGCGGTCACCTCGGGAGTTTCGATAGGCGCAAGTGTAAAGGCCCCCTCAACGGACCGAAGGCGACCGGCGATCACTGCCCCGAAGGCTGGTCGTTCTACAAGTATCCCGGTCCCGGCTTCAAAGGCATCGGTGATAATAGCGCAGAGGCGAGCTACTACACTTGGGTTGATCAGCACAACACGTTCGGACTCGGCGAGGACGTTCCGATGTCCACGGGTAACTTGAACGACGGTCTGATCGCGATGAAAGACGGCAAGATGATTGTATTGCGCGTGCCCTATCCGATGGGCTTTTACGCCAAAGGTTTCGACGGGCGCATCGACGATCCGAAGGCAGGATGGAAGGGCCGTGGATTGTGGACTACGAGCGGCGACCGCACGCCGTGGCTAAAAGAGGGTGGCAAGGGCGCCAAGCCGATCGTTGTGCACTTTCAGCTTCGACCCGATCCGTTGGCGAAGTAAAAGCACGAACATAACTAACTGTGACAGGTCGTGGATTTCAGCTATTCGTTAACCAAGATGTGTCGCCGTTTATGGTCGCCGCTCTGCGATTCTTGCTCGCTTTGCTCAAGGATTTTTTTCCGAGTCGATAGCACAGCTTCATGTTGACAATTCACTGCGCCGTTAGTTACTGTCCGCCCGCTCGCGCCTGAAGTTGGCGCAGTCGAAAGGAGCAAGTCATGATAGAAACAAATTTGTTGCGCTTAGCTGCGACGGCTGTCGGCATTGCCGCGTTCTTGGCGGTGTCGGCGGTCCAATTGGCTAGCCAGCAAAGCGCGGCGGTGCGCATCGACACCGACGACATCGGCGGCGTGGTGACCAGCGCCAACGGTCCCGAAGCCGGTGTCTGGGTGATTGCGGAGACCACCGATCTGCCGACCAAGTACGCCAAGATTGTCGTTACCGACGATCAGGGACGCTATTTGCTGCCGGATCTGCCGAAGGCCAATTACAACATCTGGGTGCGCGGTTATGGTCTGGTGGATTCCCCTAAAGTAAAAGCTGGTCCCGGTAAGACTCTAAATCTCAAAGCCGTGGTGGCGCCGAACGAAGCCGCTGCAGCGCAATATTATCCCGCGATCTACTGGTACTCGATGCTCAGGATTCCCGACAAGCGCGAGTTTCCCGGGACTGGCGACAAAGGCAACGGCATGCCGGAAAAGCTAAAACACCAAGCGCAATGGCTCGACGTTGTAAAGACCAACGGCTGCAATACGTGCCACCAACTCGGAAATAAAGCGACGCGCACGATCTCCAAAGAGTTGGGTGAATTCAAATCGTCCGCCGATGCATGGCAGCGGCGCATCGTTTCCGGCCAAGCCATGACATCGATGCTGAATGCTATTGACAGAGTCGATTCGAAGCGCGCCTTGGCTCTCTACGGTGATTGGACGGACCGCATCGCTGCCGGCGAATTGCCGAAGTTGAAACCGTCGCGGCCCCAGGGTGTGGAGCGCAACATTGTCATTGACGTGTGGGATTGGAGTAATCCCAAGGCTTATCTCCACGACGAGATCTCCACCGACAAGCGCAATCCGACGGTCAATGCCAATGGGCCGATTTACGGCTCGACGGAGTTGAGCACGGATCTCGTGCCGGTGCTTGACCCGAAACATCACAAAGCGTGGGAGATCAAACACCCCGTGCGCGATCCGAATACGCCGTCGGCGAAAACGGACCCGCTAACGCCATCGCCTTATTGGGGTGCGGAACCGATCTGGGATAGCCAGTCGAATCAGCATAATCCGATGATGGATGAAAAGGCGCGCGTGTGGTTTACGGCGCGGGTTCGTCCTCCGGAGAATCCGGATTTCTGCAAAAAGGGCTCGAACCATCCGTCGGCTAAAGTTTTTCCCATCAACAGCGCGAACCGACATCTTTCGCTGTATGATCCAAAAACCAAAAAGTTCACACTGATCAGCACCTGCTTTTCAACCCACCATCTGGTTTTCGCGGAGGATGCCAATCACACGCTTTGGACCAGTGCCGGCGGTCCCGCCAGCGGTGTCGTCGGCTGGCTGAACAGGAAAATGTTCGAAGAAACCGGCGACGAGCAGAAGTCGCAAGGCTGGACGCCGCTGATTCTCGACACCAACGGCAACGGCAAACGCGATGAATGGGTCGAGCCCAATCAGCCCGTCGATCCGACGAAAGACAAGCGCGTCGCGGCGGCTTTCTACGGTGTCGCCGTGAGCCCGGTCGACGGTTCGGTTTGGGGATCCTCGCAGGGATTTCCCAGCTCCATCGTGCGCCTCAACCCAGGGTCAAATCCGTCGGAAACCGCGTTAGCTGAATTATACGAGGTGCCGCTCGATGCTGGCGCCTATGGCATCCGCGGCATGGACATCGACCGCAACGGCGTGGTCTGGTCTTCGCTCTCGAGCGGCCATCTGGCGAGCTTTGATCGGCGCAAGTGCAAAGTGCTCAACGGCCCAACTGCGACTGGCAAGCACTGTCCCGAAGGATGGACGCTTCACACACTCCCCGGGCCGAATTTTGAGAGCTTGAAAGAGCCCGGCAGCGCCGAGGCAAGCTACTACACCTGGGTCGACCAGTTCGACACCTTCGGTCTTGGCAAAGACGTGCCGATCGCCACCGGCAATTTGAACGATTCTCTGTTGGCTTTAGTGGATGGAAAATTCGTCAACCTTCACGTGCCGTATCCTTTGGGGTTTTACGCCAAGTGGATGGATGGCAGGATCGATGACCCGAAAGGCGGTTGGAAGGGCAGAGGCTTGTGGGCGACCACTGGCACTCGCACACCATTCCATATGGAAGGCGGCAAAGGCACAAAACCTAAAGTCGTGAAGTTCCAGCTCCGCCCGGATCCATTGGCGAAGTAACGCAGACTGGGAGCGCGGTGACGATTAATCCGGGCTTGTTAGCTCTGAAAAAGTGCTTAACTCATACCCGTCCGTAGTGCGCCGATGGCACTACGGACGAAATGATAGACGATCCTCCTCCTGAAGTTTTTTCACGTAGTAACGCCACACCCACAGATCGTTAAACGTAGAACCAAGATCGGGCAGTCTTTCGACATCCTCGGACGCGACATCTGGAGCCTTTCTGCCAATCTGCGCCACCTGGAGCGTCGCTCTGGCCAGAGCATTAAAATTGAGCGCGCGCACCGTCGCCTCTTCGATCGTCTTGCCAGTGACAGTAATGCCATGGCCTTTCATCAGGCAAATGTTTCTGTCGCGCATAACATCGATCAGCGGAGCTGCCAGTTCGGCACGATTGACCAAGTACGAGCGCTCAAAAATCGGAATGCCGTCGAGGGCCATGCGCATGGCCGGGACGTTGAAGGCGCCGAAGATGGGTCGGAGCTCTAATCCAGTGATGCCGCAGATAAGCGCTTCCTTCGGATGGGCGTGAATGACGCAGCCGACCGTGGGGCGGTTTTTAAAAATTTCACCGTGAATGGCAAGCTCATTCGGCACCTGATAGCGCCCTTCCAAATGAGCGCCCTTGCCATCAAAGTCGACCCGACGCACGGCGTCCTCGGTGGTGTAACGCACTCCTTGTTCGTCCTCACTGCGGCAACGGATCCACATCTCGGCCCGATCCGGGATGCGCGCGCTAACGTGGCCTAGAATGTTATCGACCAAACCTTCCATGGCCAATATGCGGCAGGCCAGCGCGACTTTTTGTCGGAGATCTTCACTAGGGTCGGACATAGATCCCTCGCATTCAATGCAAATTTGTCAACGTGACGATTTATCTTAATACGCATGTTCGCTGGAGTCCAAGTTCAATCATCGCACTGGCGTATGAATTCGTTCGACTTGCTGCTGACGGCGCGGCGAGGTCAGTTTGACATGGCGCGCCGTCATTCGATAGTTTCGCCTGCGAAGTCATACCAGCGCGATCGTTCCCTAAGTCTCTTTGACGGAGAAAGCAGATTACAAAGAAGAAGCAGGTCACACTATGCTGGTCAATCGTCGCACGTTGCGCATTGAGTGGGGTCAATGCGATCCTGCAGGGATCGTATTCTATCCGCAATACCTTCTTATCTTCGACAGCAGCACCGGATGGCTATTCGAGCGCACCGGCTTGTCGCCCTCGGCGATGAGAAAAAGGTACGGCATCGTCGGCATGCCAATAGTCGAAGTTGGAGCGCGCTTCGTCATTCCGTGCCGCTTCGATGATGAGGTTATTGTGGAGAGCGAGGTCAGCGAATGGGGGCGAAGTAGCTTCACGGTGCGACACCGAATATTGAAAAAAGGCGAGCTTGCCCTCGACGGCTTCGAGAAACGTGTTTGGGCCGCTTCCCACCCTGAACGGACGGGCGACATAAGAGCTCAGCCCATACCGGCTGAGATCATTGCGAGCCTCTCCGATGACACGGGCATGACGACTGTAAGTGTTGCTGCCCCCGGCAAACGCGAAAGTGAATCTTAAGAGAGTGGCCTATATTTTTGAAAGTTTAACTTCGGAGCACGTAGATTATTCTCAGGCCGGTTGAGCGGACAAGTCGACTCGACTTCGGTGACGCCTCTGCCGCATGCAGGCCAAAAGCACTTATTATTTCATAGCATTTCGTGTAATTTTTCCAACGTTAACAGTCTCCTAGGATGAAAAGCTCACTGAAAAATACGATGGCTCACGCGATCATCCTGCGGTCATTCGGCCCGGCAGCCACCGTAATATTATCGGCTCTGCTCTTGTTCTCGGTTGTTCTTGCGGCAGAGGATGCGGGAATTTATCCAGGCAAACTCAGGATCACCAAGGCCAAGAATCTCTCGCCGGAACAAAGAGATGTCGAGGCACGGTTCGCGGCGTATCTCGAGGCCCGCACTGATGAAGCGATTGCGCGCTATGTTGAGAGATACGGTAAGGAAATCAATACGGATAACGTGCGCGAACTGTCTACTGATTATGCGCCTGGTGGGATGGATGCCGAAGACCCCATGACAGTCGCGGCGCGAACCCGATGGGGTGACGCCGTGCATGAGCCGGCTAGCGCGCTAACCCGAGAGATCTTTCATCGAGCGCTAGGAAAAGAACCAGCCCCTGACCGGCGCAAACAGGTGGTTTTCACCGCCGGAGGCGCCGGCGTGGGAAAGACCACGAGCATCCGAAAGGTCGCCGATTTAACCCATGCCGTGGAGGCAGCGGAGATCGTTTACGATACAATCTTGTCGAGTTTTAGGTCCTCCGTGGAACGGATCACTCAGGCTCTCGATGCCGGCCGCATGGTCAGCATCGTTTTTGTATACCGCGATCCCATCGACTCTTTCGTTGGAGGGATGCTGCCGCGGGCGAAGAGGATAGGCCGGACCTTGCCCCTCGAGATTTTCGTCAATTCCCATATGGGAGCAATCGAGGCTTTCCCAAGAATCGTAGAGAACTACAAGGATGACCGCCGGGTTGCCATCGCGATCATCGACAACAACCGTGGCGCGGGTGACGGCACCGTGGCTGACCTTGAATTCGTAAAGACTATGGCTCGCAAGTATTCCCGCGAGGATCTAAAGACAAAGCTGTTGCGGGCCTTGGAGGATGCATATGAAGAGGGCAAAAAAGGCGGCAAAAACGGAATCTCAGAAAGCATCTATAGGGCAATTAAAGGAGATGGCCCTTGAGGATTACACCAAACTTCTTGCTCGGAACATGGTTGAAACGCTCAACGCCCAGACCAAAAGGCGAGGCGCGTCGAGAGATTCTAGACGGGCCAAAGGCAAGTGAATCCCATGCGACCATGTGTCGGTTAAGAATATTTGTGACTCGGGCCAAGTCAGGTTTAAGCGCCCGTTGGAGTTTTATTTCGGGCGTGATCGCTTTGTCTCTTCTATTGTTTGACTCAAGTGTCGGATGGACTCAGCAAACCGGCAGCGCAATTTATTTTGCCAGTGAGGAGATCAGGCTCGCCAAGCTGATCGAGCGGAAGGAGATCTTGAGTTACCGGGTTGTGGTGGCGGACGAGCGGCGCTACCGCGAAACTTTTTTCGATACCCCTGACCTGTTCCTTTATCGTCAGCGGATGTTTTATCGCGTCAAGGAAAGCTTTGACGGACACCCGCGCGTTGAATTCTACGGCGGCGCCACGAAAGACCGTTCCTCGCTTGAGGTCGTTCATTCCGTCGCGCTTCCCACCAGCACCGTCTTGGCGGTTAGAGAAGGACGACTGGACGATCCAGTCTTGCGAAAGGGCCTGCCCTTGCCCGGCGGGCGCGACTTCAAAAGTATCCAGCTGGTGGCGGAATATGCCCGGCACAGCGTCATCCTGGAGCGCCTGGGCAAGCCGGAGTTTTTTGTCAGCTTGTTAGCTGGCAGCTTTGTCGGATTGTCGGGGAAGCAGGTCCACACAGGATTCTTGGCTTTGGAGATTCAAGCAGCCGGGGGTCGCCCGACCCCAGCGCAGCTGCGCGAGCTCGACCGCATCACTAGATTTTTGATTCCGGAGCTGAAGCTCAGATCTGATACAAAGAGTCTCTACGCCCAAGGGATTGAGAAGGCGGTATTATTGCGCTCGGATGAACGGCGGATCCAACCTGTGCGAATTATCGGCGGCGCAAAGGGCGATGGCATCGATCAGTTTGATGCGCCGGACGCAGTGGCCTTCACTCTCGACGGCAGGTTGATAGCCGGCGACACGGACAACGCGCGCTTCAAGATCTACGGTTTAGAGGACCAATACCAGACGGTGCAGATCGTTGGCCGGGAGGGATCGGGCGCCGGAGAATTTGGCCACAGCTTGGCTGCAACACTCGGGAGCTTCAAGATCTACAACCAGGTGCAAGGAATCGCGGTCGATAATAGTGGTCTCATTTACGTGATTGATCAGGGTAACCAGCGCATCCAAGTATTCGATGCCGGGGGCAAAGTGCTGCCGGAAAAGGCGATCCCGTTACGTCACTGCGCAAAGGAATCCCCGCGCTGCTCGGAGGGCCTGTGGCGCCCCACCAAGAAGAACGACTACAGCAGTGTCCAGGGGCTGGCTGTCGATGGCGAAGGCGGTGTTTTCCTTTCGGACAGGGGCACCAGCCGAGTCTATCGCCTATCGCCGGACGGCAAGCTGGACCCAGGCTTCAAACTTCAGGAGTTGGATTCCGCGACGGGTAAGCCGACGCTCAACGATCCGGAGTCAATGGCGGTGTATCAACATAAACTATTCGTGGCGAGCGAGGGCAACGGCAAGATCATGATCTTCGATCGCAGAACCGGGAAATTGACCGGACCAACCGCCGGCTTTGGCGGCGACCTCTTCGGCGGCAAAGTGGAAGGGCTTGCGGTTGTGCGCGATTATTTATTCGCTGTCGATGTTCAGAACACCCGGATCGCGGTTTTTGATCTGAGGAGCGAGATACCGCAATTCTTATTGGCCTTCGTTGGCGACTTCCGGTCGGCGGATGGCATCGCGATGGATCCGACCGGAAAGTATGTCGCGATTGCCGATCAGGGAAACTTCCGCATTGTTTTATATTCGTTGCCCGAGATACTGAAGCATTTGGCCGGTGGAAAATCTTGATGAATGATCAACGTCCTTTAGCCGCAAAGCGATCGCGGTAAATTGCTGTTAAGATAATGCCAACAGACTCTGCCATCGCCGAGGAGCCAAGCCCACTTGACCGTTTGTTGCGGCTGTTTGCGGATGTGCGTCCGCGCGAGGGATTGACCGCGATCCTGCTCACCGTCAATTTATTCTTTCTGTTGACCGCCTACCTGATTATCAAGACCGTACGCGAGGCGCTGATTCTTTCGGAAGGCGGCGCTGAGATCAAAAGCTATGCGGCGGCCGGGCAGGCCCTCCTGTTGCTTTTGATCGTGCCGACTTACGGATACCTGGCAAGCAAAGTCAATCGCATCAAATTAATCAACGGAACAATTCTATTCTTTATCTCTAATCTCATCGTTTTCTACCTCTTATCTCAACTGCGGGCACCATTAGGTGTAGCTTTTTTCCTTTGGGTCGGTATCTTCAATCTTTTTGTCATCGCCCAAGTCTGGTCGTTTGCCAACGACGTTTACACCGAGGATCAGGGTCAACGTCTCTTTGCCATCGTCGCTTTCGGCGGATCGCTCGGTGCCATCGTGGGTCCAAAAGTGGCGAGCGCGCTGTTTGAACCGTTCGGTCCGTACCTACTGATGTTGGTAACAGCAACTCTTCTAGGCTTGTGCATGTTATTCCCCAATATTGTCGATCGAATGGAAAATGCGGCCGGCCGATCTGTGAGGAAAGCCAGCGACACCGCAAAGCCGCTGGCCAAAGGGGGAGCCTTTAAGCTCGTGATCCGCAAGCGCTACCTTTTGCTGATCGCTTTCCTGATGATCATTTTAAACGTCGTCAATTCGACCGGGGAATTCATCCTGGGAAAGACGGTCACCCAGGAAGCCCAGCGCCTCGCCAATATGGCGCCGGCGGCGACGGATACCGAGATGCCCTCCACGCCGGAGCAGAAAAACAAAAGAGTCCAAGATCTTATTGCGCGCTTTTACGCTGATTTTTTTTTCACGGTCAACTTGCTTGGAGCGTTAGCGCAATTGTTTCTTGTATCCCGAATCATGAAATTCTTTGGCGTGCCGGCGTCGCTGTTCTTCTTGCCCATCATCGCTTTGACCGGCTATTCAATTGTATCGTTAATCCCCACGCTAGCATTCATTCAATTGGCCAAGATCCTGGAGAACAGCACCGACTACTCGCTGCAGCACACTGCGCGTCAGGCGCTATTCTTGCCGACCACCCGAGAGGAGAAATATAAGGCGAAGGCGGCCATCGATACGTTCTTTGTTCGCATCGGCGATGTGCTGTCGACGGCTTTGGTTTTCCTGAGCGTCCAGTTTTCCCTTTCCGTGCAGGCACTGAGCCTTATGAACGTGTTCCTTATCGCGGCATGGTTGCTGCTCGTCGTTGGAATCGGTCGCAGTTACCGCGCGCTGACCGCGCAGAAAAGCCTCTCATAGACCGATATCCGATAGAAAACCTCCCCGTGGCGTGATGGGCCGGCTTTTGTATTGTGCCGATCTCAAGTCTCTGTTAAGTCGGTAAGCTATCCAACGAATCGAAGGAGGATTGCTATGGCGTTAAACTCGAAAGCATTTGAATTGCAAGAACAAGAAAAAGTCGAATATGACTGGGGCACGCTCTGGCCGAAATACCATAAGGAAAAGATGAACTGGGCCACGGGGTTTAGAACCAAAGGTGACGTCGATATTCTTTTCCTTTCCGGATCGACGGGAAGAGATCCATTCGAAGATGGCCCTTGCAGAACTCCCGACCAGGAGCGGGCGGGGAAAGGCAAAGTAGTGGGCGGCATCAAGGAACAGACACGCCAAACACTCGAAGATATCAAGGCCAGCCTCGAACAGATGGGCGCGACGTTGAAAAACATCGTGATGTTCCGTTACTTTCTCAAGCGAAGAGAGGACGTCTTCGACATGCGTGACGAGATGTACAAGTTCTTCGAGGAGCACGAGCGTGATTTGCGGGCGCATCCGCGACCGGCCACATTGATCAGAGGAGTGGGCATAGACTTGCCGGACATGCTCGTCGAAATCGAAGCTTGGGCCGTGGTGCCGAGGAAAAAATAGGATTGCATACCTTGCTTAAAGGAGGGTTCCTGAAATGGTGGCGTGGCGCGCCCGTATCGGTTTGATCAAGCCGACCCATCGCGGCAAGTCGTTTGCCTATTGGTACAAGCACGCGCCGGAAGGCGTCGAAATCGTGCCGACGTTTATCGGCTTTCGGAGCGAGAGGCGGGAAAGTTTTCTCGAAGGTTTCAAGAAGGCGGAAGCGCTGGCAGTGCAGTTGAAGGAAGTCGGTTGTGACATTATATCGGTCAGCGGCACGCCGCCATTTTTGCTCAAAGGGCTGGATTTTGAACGGCAATGGGCAGCGGATCTGTCGGAGAAAATCGGTCTGCCGGTGGTGACGCCGATGGCACCGCATGCGATCGCTTTGCAGGCACTCGGCGTGCGGAAAGTGGCGGTGGCGACTTATTACGGCAACGAACTCAATCGAGCGATCGTCGATTATTTTTCGCGCTTCGGCCTTGAGTCAGAGTTGATGCCGAGTTTGAGCATGACCGGCGAGAGCTCCGGGCTTTATACGACTTCGCTTCTGGCTTTGGATGAAGTGTCTTATAGAGACGTCTACCGCCATTGCAAGCAGGCGTTGGCGAAAATGCCGACGGTTGACGCGGTGTACATCAACGGCGGCGGTTGGGACGCCGCTCCAGCCATCGAATACCTTGAACGCGA
>WNFZ01012463.1_pt1 | contig 15177 bp, 18 predicted proteins | sample 5400081 | NCBI WGS metagenome assembly WNFZ01 (sample SAMN13153365, study PRJNA577476) | soil metagenome | isolation source: 80 cm soil or saprolite under grassland replicate 1 | place: USA:California | collected 2016-06-15 | reverse complement strand
CCGACCGGCACGTCGAGGAAGATCGGGGCGGTGCCGCCCCGCCGGAAGCCGATCGCCAGCAGCAGGACGTAGGTCGACGACTGCACCACCGCCAGGCAGGTGACCGCGTGGATCAGGTTGCGGCTGGTGACGATGCCGTACAGGCCGATCAGGAACAGCCATGCCGCGACCAGATAGGGGAGGTACTCCAGGACCTTCACCGGCCTCGCCTCCCCGGCGCGAGGACCAGCGTCTGCTCGAGGAACTCCGACAGCAGCAGGATGAATCCGGCCGCGACCTCCAGGCCGACGGACAGGTTGATCACCGGGATGGTCCCGGCCGACAGCACCGTGCCGGCGGTGCCGAGCGGCAGGGCGTTGGCCAGGAACGCGCCGCCGGCGACGAGCCCGAACAGGCCTATCACCACATAGCCGCCCGCGCCGAGCGCCTCGCTGCGGTCGATGGCGCTCTCGGGGCGCACGCGGCGCAGGGTCACGTACTCGCCGGACAGGTAGACCAGGAGCGCTCCGGTGGCGAGCACCACGCCGCCCTGGAACCCGCCGCCCGGGGTCAGGTGCCCGTGGGTGACCACGTAGATGCCGAACAGCACGATCGGCCCGAGCAGCGTCAGGCCGCCGACGCGGACCGCGTTGGAGGTGCCCGGGACCTGGCGGCCTCGGGCCTCCTCCTCGGGCTCGTGCTCAGCCTCCCCGCGCATGGCGCGCAGCAGGATGGCCACACCGATCACGGCGGCGAACAGGATGAACTCCTCGCCCATGGTGTCCACGCCGCGGTAGTCGAAGGTCACGGCGGCCACCACGTTGGTGGCGTGCCGCTCCGCCACGGCCACCTGGTTGAGCACCAGGCCGTAGGGGCCCCGGTAGACGCCGGTCGGCGGCAGCCCGGTCATGCCCCACACCAGCAGCGCTCCCACCACGGCCGCGGCGGCCAGGAAGGCCCGGCGCCTGACCACCGAGGTCATCGGCTGCCCCGCCGAACCTTGGCCAGGGCCAGCAGGATCATCAGCGGCAACGCGACCGCCCCGACGGTGATCTGGGAGAGCGCCACGTCGGGGGCCTGCATGACCAGGAACGCCAGGCCCAGCAGCAGCCCGAAGAAGCTGGCCATGATCGCCTGGTTGAGGGGGTCGCGGGTGAGCACCACCGCGGTGCCGCCCGCCGCGACCAGCAGCAGTACCGCCACCAGCAGGACCGTCACGGGTTCTCCACCTCCACTGGATCGGTCAGGGCCTCTCCACCGCCTCGTCTTCCTCCTCCTGCACGGTCCAGGCGCCGAACCGGCGGATGCGCGCGGCCCTGGCGATGGCGTGGGTGAGCACGGGGTTGGTGATCAGCAGGGCCAGCGTCACCAGGATCGTCTTGATCCCGAACTGCACGATCGACTCGCGCAGCAGCACCGCTCCGGCGATGGCGAAGGCCCCCAGCGTGGTGGCCGGGGCGGTGTAGTGCAGCTTGTCGTAGACGTCCCGCATCACAAGCACGCCGACGCAGCAGGCGAGCTCGACGCCGACGCCGACCACCAGCAGCACGGTCGCGGCGATCGCCCGCGGCGTCATCCCCAGCGCTCCAGGAAGCGGGCGAACACCAGTCCGCCGGCGAAGGTGAGCAGCGCGAGCGCGAGCGCCAGGTCGAGATAGATGGTGCGCCGGTAGCCGACCGCCAGCAGCAGCAGCACCAGCGCGTCGATCGTGCCGGCCATCGTCAGTCCGACCAGCCGCTCGGTCGGCTCACCACGCAGGCAGACGATCCCGCAGGGGACCAGCCCGGCCAGCAGCGCCAGCGCCGCGACCAGCCACTCGTTCAACCGCGCATCGCCCCACTCCCGTCCGCTGAGGTGCTCGCCATCGAGAGAGTGAATCACACCGGTGTCGCCGCGCAGGCTCATCCGGGGCTTCCTCAGCCGGTGGGCTGCCTCACACGAGCTGGGCGATGAGGCGCGCCGCCCGGGCGGCGCCGTCGGTCTCGACCTGCCGGACGTCGACCCGGCGGCCGATCTCGCCCGCGATCGCCTGGGCGATGGCGTCGGGATCGGTGGCGGCGTAGTCCATCCGCCGGCCCGCGCGGTAGCGGTCCAGCCGGTAGGCGACGTGGAAGCGCTGAACTCGAGGAAGTCCTGGTAGTGGTCGCGCCAGTAGTGTTGATTGAACTTGGCCCAGCCCGCCCGTCGAATGCGACCACCTGGTGGCGCCGCGCCAGGTCGGGGACCTGGAGCTTCCAGTGGCGCGCGTGGATGATCGACCAGGTGGGCAGCAGCATGACCGTCGGCTCGCCGGCACCGAACACCTCGTAGTGGACCTTGACGCCCTGGCGCTCGACGTAGCCGTCGAGGACCGGTTGGCACGCTCGCATCCTTCACCCTCCCCGGGCCGGTCGCCCTTCCTCGAGCTGCCTGATGACGACGCCGACCCTTCGCAGGGCCGAGCGGATGGGAAGGACCTGCCGGTCGAAGCCGAGCAGCAGCAACGCCTCCGAGCCGATGAAGGTGGTGCCGATGAGCGTGGCCACCTCGTCGGCGGTGAACGGCCCGAGCGGCCCATAGCGCCGCTCGGCCTCCCGCGCCACCTCGATCAGCAGCGCGTACCAGCCGCTCAGCAGGTCGCCGACCGCTTCGCCGATCTGCGCGTTCGACCATCCCGCCGCGATCATCTCCTGGAGCACCCGCACGTAGCCCGACTCGAGGTCGTCCTCGAGGAAGTCGCAGGCCTGCTCGTAGCGCTGCCACAGGGGCAGCTTTTCGGCGTACATGCGGGTCTGGCGGTCCAGGCGCCGCCTGTTCTCCTCCTCGAGGAGCGCCAGGATGAGCCCGTCCTTGGAGCCGAAATGATAGTGGAGCTGACTGAGCGGCACCTCCGCCTCGGCGGCGACCTTGCGGGTCGAGAGGCCCGCGTAGCCGTCCGCGAGCAGCCGGTCGCGGTCCGTCACGCTTCGCCCACCCGTCACGTCCCGGCCGTTCCCGCGCCCATCCGCATCGCTCCGCCGGTCGGTCACGTGCTTCGTCCTCTCGCAATATCGGTCGCTGTTCGGTCGATCGACCGAGCTTGACACTACCGGAAGCGGCGTTGAGAATCTATCTGTTCGGTCGAACGACCGAATAGACCGTAGTGTTCAGGGCGCACCCGGCACGGGTCGGGACGCAGCGCCGGGCCGTATCTGAGGGGGCAAATGTCCGAGATGATCGATCCCACGTTCTATCGCAGTCCCGGTGCGGCGGTCGCCGCGCCGCCGGAGCGGCTGGCCTACGTCGCCGCGTTCGACCCAGTCGGCCAGTCGAACGACGCCATGACCGTGATCGACTGCGACCCTTCCTCGGCAACCTACGGCAGCGTCGTCGGCTGGAGCGACCTGCCGACCGCCGGCAACGAGCTGCACCACTTCGGCTGGAACGCCTGCTCCAGCGCGCTGTGCCACCAGGGCCACGGCGACCACGGTGCGCCACTGGAGCGGCGCTACCTGGTGGTCCCGGGCCTTCGCTCCTCCCGCACCTACGTGCTGGACACCAAGCCCGACCCGCGCGCGCCGCGGGTGGTCCGTGCCATCGAGGCCGACGAGCTGGCCAGCAAGGCCGGCTACTCCCGGCCCCACACGGTGCACTGCGGGCCAGGCGGCATCTTCATGTCCGCGCTGGGCGGCGCCAACGGCAACGACGGCCCCGGTGGGGTCGCGCTGCTGGACCACGACACCTTCGACGTCATCGGCGCGTGGGAGCTGGACCGCGGCGACCAGTTCCTCGCGTACGACGTCTGGTGGCACCTCGACGACGACACGGTGATCACGTCCGAGTGGGCGACGCCGTCGATGGTCGAGAACGGCCTGGACCCCGAGGACCTGCTGGGCCGCAAGTTCGGGCATCACCTGAACTTCTGGAGCATGTCCGAGCGCAAGCTCACCCAACGTGTCGACCTCGGCGACCAGCACCAGATGGTGCTGGAGTTGCGTCCGGCGCACGACCCGGCCAGGGCATATGGCTTCGTTGGGACCGTGATCAGCGTGGAGGACCTCTCCGCGTCGGTGTGGCTGTGGCACCGGGACGGCGACCGCTGGACGGCCACCAAGGTGATCACCATCCCCGCGGAGCCGGCCGACCCCGACCAGCTGCCGCCGGCATTGAAGCCGTTCTCCGCGGTGCCGCCGCTGATCACCGACATCGACCTGTCCGTGGACGACCGCTGGCTGTACGTGGCCTGCTGGGGTACCGGAGAGCTCAAGCAGTACGACGTCAGCGACCCGTTCAACCCGCGCGAGACCGGCTCGGTTCGGCTCGGCGGTATCGTGCGGCGCCAGCCGCACCCGGCGGCGCCCGACCAGCGGCTGGGCGGTGGGCCGCAGATGGTGGAGGTCAGCCGCGACGGCAGGCGGGTGTACCTCACCAACTCGCTGTACGCGGCCTGGGACGACGTCTTCTATCCCGACGGCGTCGGCGCCTGGGTGGCCAAGCTGGACGTCGACCTGGACGGCGGCGGGATCGCCGCCGATGCGCGCTTCTTCCCAAACGGCGACGACTTCCGCGGCCTGCGGGTGCACCAGACCCGGCTGCAAGGTGGCGACGCCTCCAGCGACTCCTACTGCTTCACCGACTGACCGGGCGAATCCGGGGGGCTCGGGGGCCATGCGATCGTTGGCCGCCGATCGGGAGGCGCGACCGGCACCGGCCAGGAGGGCGGTGCCGGTCGCGGTCCCCGTGAGCATCGGGCTCGCGTGGGTCGGCCTGCTGCTTGCGGAGCTGCTCGGCTCTCCGATCGGCCACGGCGCCCTCGCCGGTGGGTCCGTGCCGCTCGTGGCGGCGCTCGGGGTCTTCGGCGTCGCCTGGGTCGCGATGGTGGTGGCGATGATGCTGCCGGCCAGCTATCCCGTGCTCCGAGCCTTCGCGGTCATCGACGACCGCCATCGCCGGGCAGGGCGCATAGCGGCCTTCCTGATCGGCTACGTGGCGGTCTGAGCGCTGTTCGGGTTCGCCCTCTTCGCCGCCGACCTCGGGATCCACGCCATCGTCGACGGCTCTTCCGCGCCCGGCACCGCCCACGCCGCGCTGACCGGTAACGCGCTGCTCGTGGCCGGTGCGTTCCAGCTCACCGCGCGTAAGCGGCGCCACCTCTCGCGTTCCCGGCACCCGGAATCGCTCCCGAGCCGCCAGGGTGTGGCGCCCGAGACCCAGGAGGCGGTGGTCACCGGGCCGGCAGTCCGCGAGGCGCCGGCAGTCCGCGAGGCGGTGGTCACCGGTCCGGGAGTCCGCGAGGCGGTGGTAGGGACCGGGGTCGCGGGGACCGGGGTCCGTCTCGGGCTGGCGCAGGGCGTCGACTGTCTCGGTTCCGGCTGGGCGCTGATGCTGGCGGTCTTCGCGCTGGGAAGCCCCGAGATCCCCTGGATGGCACTGTTCGGCTGCGTCATGCTCTACGAGAAGGTCGGGCGCCACGGCGTGGCCGTGGCCACGTTGTTCGGGGTGGCGCTGCTCGCCGCAAGCGTACTGGCGGCCCTGTCATGAGGTGAGCGTCGATGGCGTTCTGGGGCTAGCGCTCCAGCATGCTCGCGGGGACCTCGCCGCCAGGCCGGCGGACGAGCTGGTGCACCAGCATGAAGCCCTCGCCTCGCTCGACCCCCACCACGTAGGTGTTCGGCGCGATCGAGGCCACCCCGGTCACCAGGGCCCGCCGGGCGGCCGCCGCCGCGTCGTCGCCCTCCACCGGGAACGGCAGGACCCGGAACAGCCCGCGCACCGAGCCGGGCCGTACCAGCTGCCGCCAGAGCGCCACCCCCAGCAGCCAGGAGTCGGTCAGCACCTGCTTGGGGACTACCGGCAGGTCCGCCAGCCACCGCGCCCGCATCCGGAAGCGCACGAGGTCCTGCGCCCGCACGATGTCCGCGGCGGTCGCCGCGACCGCGGCGCCGATCGCACCCAAGATGACCTCCTCCGCGGCGAGCGTGTCCACGAACAGCAGCCAGAGCCCGAACAGCGGCAGGTACCAGGCGACCCAGAACTTCCCCCGTCGCAGCACCGGTCGCATCCTCAGGTATCCAGCGCGGGGAGGATGGCCTCGGCCCGGGCGCCGCGCTTCAGGCTGGGGCGCTGCGTCGGGGGCTCGCTGCCCACGATCAGGCTGCCCACCTCGGTGAGCAGCGCCATGAAGGTCGCCACCGTGCCGGACGGCGGGCCCGCGTCGTGGCGGCGCACGGCCACGATCTCGCGGCGCGGGAGCGCGGTGTCGGACAGCTCCACCAGCGAGAGCACCCCGCTGGCCAGCTCGCCCGTGACCGCGCTGTGGGGGACCAGCGAGATGCCGATGCCGTGCTCGACCATCTTCTTCGCCGCCTCGATGTTGTCCAGCTCCAGCACGCTGTCGGGCATCACCCCAGCCTGCCGGAACACCGCCTCGGTGAACGCCCGGTAGCTCGAGCTGCGGCCGAACAGCACCAGGGGCTCGCCGGCCAGCTCCGCCAGGCGCACCTCTCGTCCGGCCAGCCGGTGGCCCGGGCTGACGATCGCCAGCAGAGCGTCGGAGTACACCGGAACCGCGTCGACCTCGGGGTGCCCGAGTGCGCGCATCAGGCCGATCTGGACGCGGTCGTGCAGCACCAACTCCAGGATCTCCTCCGACGTGCCGGTCATCACCGTCAGGCGCACGCCGGGGTGCTCGGCGGTGAAGCGCGCCAGCAGGGCGGGCAGCGCATAGGTGCTCACCGTGGGCGGCGCGCCGAGCAGCAGCTTGCCGGCCGTGCCGCGGCGCAGCTCGCTGAGGCGTTCCCGACCGTCGAAGATCGCCTGGACAGAGTGCTCGGCGTACGGCAGGAACGCTTCACCAGCCTCGGTTAGCCGCATTCCGCGGCGGGTACGCACGAAGAGTTGCTCGCCCAGCTCGGACTCGAGCGACTGGAGGCGGGCCGTCAGCGTTGGCTGGGAAACGTACAGCGCTTCAGCGGCACGGCTCAGATTTCCGCGGCGAGCCGTTTCCAGAAAGGCCTGGATCTGCGGTAGCACGCTGTCCCCGGGTATCAGCGATTTCGATCCTGGTAATCAAAACGAACTATTGGACTGATGGCAAGCGCAACCCCTACCCTCCAACCCTCGCCATGCCGACCCGAGCGGAGGCCCGATGCGTATCGTTCTCCTTGGCCCGCCCGGAGCTGGCAAAGGGACACAAGCTATCCGCCTTGCACAGCATTTCGACTGTCCTCACGTTTCGACGGGCGATATTTTCCGCTCGAACGTCGCAGAGGGGACAGGTCTTGGCCAAATCGCCAAGCAGTACCTGGATCAGGGCGATCTCGTACCGGACGAAGTCGTCATCGCAATGGTGATGGACCGTCTCGGCTCGCCTGATTGCGCGCGTGGATTCCTGCTCGATGGTTTTCCTCGCACCGTCGGCCAGGCCGAGGCGCTGGACCTGAACCTCGTCGCCCAGGACACACCTCTACACGCGGTGCTGTGCTTCGAGGCCGCCGAGGAGGAGCTGTTCCGCAGGCTGGCCGGCCGCTCCGCTGAGCTCGGGCGCTCGGACGACGGCGAGGCCACCATCCGCCACCGGCTCGAGGTCTACGCCACCAAGACCCGGCCGCTGGTCGACTACTACATGCACCGGCGGCTGCTCAGCGTCGTCGACGCGGTCGGCCAGGTCGAGGAGATCACCGCCAGGATCCTGGATGCCCTGACCGCCACCATGGCGCAGGACACGGGCGGCTCGGACGGCAACGGGAACGGCGGCGCCAAGAGCGACGTCGACAGGCACCGCAACCGCTCCGGCCCCGGCTACAGGCCCGGGAACGGCTCCGGACACCTCCCTGACCGCGCCGCCGCCAGCCTCCGAAGCCCCTGACCCCGGCACCCGCCCCAACTGACGGTTCGCGGCGGCCCGGCCGGCGTGTGCTTCAGTCGATGGCGCGGCGCATGAACCCGAGGACGCCGCAGACGATCAGCGTGATGGTGGCGAACATCAGCACGATGACCGCGATCCAGGCATGCATGTGCGGCACATCGGGAACCATCGAGGCTCGCACGCCCTCGCTCATATAGGTCAGCGGGTTCAGGAGCGTGAGCACCTGGAACCACCGCAGGCTCGACAGCGACGGCCACGGATACTGGGTGCACCCCGTGAACAGCAGGGGTGTCAGGACCAGTGCGAACACGATGCTGATCTGGCTCGGCTGGACCAGGGTGCCGAGCGTCATGCCGAGGCCAGAGCCCATGACCGCTCCCAGCAGCATGAACGCGATCAGCATCCAGACGCGGCTGGCCTCAAACGGCAGGGTGCCGAGCACCAGCCTGCCGATCGGGAACATGATCGCCCCGGCGATCAGCGCCCGCAGCGTCCCGAACAGGATCTTCTCGAGCGCCACGAAGCTGACCGGCAACGGCGCCAGCAGGCGGTCCTCGATCTCCTTGGTGAAGCTGAAGTCGATCACCAGAGGTAGGGCAGTTCCCTGGAGGCCGGTCACGGCGACGGTCAGCGCGATGATCCCCGGCAGGAGCAGCTCCGCGAAGCCAGGCCGGGCGAAGCCGAGCTCGGTCAGCACCTTGCCGAACACGAACACCATGAACAGCGGCTGCAAAATGACCTGGGCGAGGAAGGTCGGCAGCTCGCGGCCGGTGACGAACAGGTCGCGCCCGAGGATGGAGAGGAAGGTGCGCGCCATGTCCGCGCGCTGCCGCCCGCCCGCGGGTGCCAGACGCGGCGTGGCCGTGGATGCGGCGCTCATCCGCGCAGCCCCCTTCCGGTGAGATGGATGAACACGTCTTCGAGGCTCGGCCGGCCGAGCCGGAGGTCCGCCAGGGTGGCGCCACGCTCACCCAGCGCGCGGACGACAGGCGAGACCAGGCTCGCGGCGTCGCCCTCGCAGTACAGCCGCAGGTGCCTGGCCGCGGGACCATCCAGCTTGCCGGGTCCGCCCGGTCCGCCACCCGGCATGAACCGCGGTGGGCCGCCCGCTGAGAAACCGCCCGGCGCGAAGCCGGGTGGGCCGCCGCTCGCGCCTCGCTGGACCAGCTCGACCCGCTCGACGCCTGGCAGCTCGCCCAGCGAACCCAGCAGGCCGTCCATTCCGCCGGGGCCGGCGCCATCCGGCTCGACGCCGATCTCGAGGGTGCTCTCGCCGGGCACGAGGCTGGTCAGCGCGGCGGGTGTGTCGAGCGCGAGCAGCTTGCCGTGGTCCATGATCCCCACCCGGTCGGCCAGCTCGGTCGCCTCGTCCATGTCGTGGGTGGTGAGCAGCACGGTGACGTTGCGCTGGCGCTGCTCGCGGATGCGGTCCCACACGAACAGGCGGGCCTGCGGGTCCAGACCGGTGGTCGGCTCGTCCAGGAACAGCACCTGCGGGTCGTGCATGAGCGCGCGGGCGATCATCAGCCGCTGCGCCTGACCGCCCGAGAAGCGGTCGACCTTGTCGTCGGCGCGGTCGGCGAGGCCGAACTCGTCGAGGAGCGTTGCCGCCCGGGCGGTGCGCTCGGCCTCGGGCACGCCGAAGTAGGCCGCGTGGAAGAGGAGGTTGCGCTTGGCGGTCAGCGACCGGTCCAGGTTGCTGCGCTGGGGGACCACGGCCAGGGCCCGCTTGGCCGAGACCGGGTCCTTTCCGACGTCGATGCCCGCGACCAGCGCGCGGCCGGAGGTCGGTCGGACCCGTGTGGTGAGGACGCCGATGGTGGTGGTCTTGCCGGCGCCGTTGGGGCCCAACAGGCCGAACACCTCACCGGGCCGAACGCTGAACGAGACGCCGTCCACGGCGTTGAAGGGAAGTTTGGGATAGCGCTTGACGAGCTGATCCAAGACGACGATGGCGTCGTCGGACTGGTTGTCCACCAGCGGGGGTGCTGGCGCAGGAACGGTCATCATGCCTCCGAGGTTCCGCGCGTTGCCGCGCCCCGATATGGTCGGGGAGCCCTCTGGCGCGTGCAACTGACAATCCACAGCCCTCTTCGGGGGCCATCCGGTTCGGACTACACTTGGGCGTCCGCCGTTCCTGGAGCATCGCCGTGCAAGCGGTGGGGTCGCCACCGCCACCGCAGGGGCCGCTACCGCCGCCTCCGCCCCCCTCGCCTCCGGCGTGGGGAGTGGGGAGTGGGGCTCGGTGGGGTGAGCCGGGGTACCGGCCAGTGCCGGATCCTGACCGGCAGGGGCGGCTCGCGGTCGCGTGGATCGTGGGGATCTTCGGGGTGCTGGCGATGGCGGCGATCGTGATCGGCGGTTTCGCCATCCTGTTCGCGACGGGTCAGCGGCAGTCGGCGACGGTGACCGGAGCTCCGTTCCCGACCACGGCTCCGGCGCCGATCCTCCCAGCGTCGCCGTCCGGCCAGGACCCGGCCTCGCCGACCACCGGTGCCGGCTCCGAGCCGCCGGAATCGGGCAATGGCGCGCCCTCGCGCTCAACCAACGAGTTCTACTCGATCAGGATCCCGGAGGGCTTCGCGGACGTCACCGACAGCTACCACAGCGAGCATCCGACCGAGCGCGACACCGTCCAAGCGCTCGCCGCACCGCCCGGCTCGCTCTCGCCGTCCGAGCCCAGCATCGTCATCAGCCGGCTGGAGGCCGGCTCGGACCGCGGCCGCTCGCTGGACCAGCTCGCGTCGGACCGGGTACGGGCGCTCCGGCGCGAGGGGGCCACCGGCGCCTCCACGCCCCGGCACAGCTCGATCGGGCCGGACCCGGCGGTCGAGGTGGATCTGACCGTCCGCTCCGGAGGCCAGCCGCTGCGCCGAACACAGGTGCTCTGCGTCCACGACGGACGGGTCTGGGAGATCGCCGTCACCAGCCCCGCCGCGTCGCGGAACCTCGCGGCATGGACCACCGTCAAGACCGGCTGGCAGTGGCAGTGAACGCCGGCAGTGATCAGCGGGCCTCGGTGCCCCGGGCCCCGGCATCTCTGTCGGCGTCGTTCCAAGAGGCCAGGTAGCGCAGGAGGCGCTCGCGGACGACGGCGGGCTCGCCCGCGCGCCAGGTGCGGAAGCCCTGGCGACCGCCGGTCCAAGCGTCTCGTACACCGCCACCCGCTCGACCACCTCACCGGCCGACTCGCGCGACCGCCCGAACGAGCGCAGGTTCGCGCGCACGCGATCCGGGACGGAGGCGCGCACCTCCGGATCGGCGGCTGCGGGCTGGAGCTCGGCCGCCGGCTCCAGCCCGGCGACGTCGTCGCACTCGACGTCAGCGGGATCGGCGTGCTGCGCAACCGCCTCGGCCCGCCCGAGCCCCTACGCTGGTCCCCCTCGCCCAGGACCCCGGCGCCGTAGGCGTGCGTCTCCGCTGGCGGCGACCCGCGGCCGCGGGTGCGCCCGCCGGCGCCCGATGAAGGTCGCGGCGGCCCGGGTCCCCCGAGCGCCGGGCCGCCGCGGGCTTCCACCGCTGCGGCATGAGAGATACCACGCGTGATGAACCAGCACAATCACTCAGGCATACTTAAAGCGACGTAGATGTCGCTACGCCAGAACGCCGCGAGCCGGGCCGACCGGGCAGTGCGGCCAAGGCGTTCAACACCTCGCCCACCTGGATCTGGAGCAGGCCCGGATGCGGCCGCGACCCGTGCGGGTCGCCCCTTCGCCCGGCCCACAGCGCCCGGTGCCAGCGCGACCATCCTGGCGAGCGCCAGCAGGTCGCCGCTCCCGGCCAGGCTCGCGCTCTGCGGGAGCCCGGCCAGCTCGGTCACCCGGCGGGCCAGCCAGACCTCGCGGGAGCCGCCGCTCACCACCACCTCGCGGCCCTTGCGCAGCTCCTCCCTGGCGACCGCGGCGAAGCGCTCGGGCGGCCAGCGACGGGCCGGGCTGGCCGCGCCCGGATGGACCAGGGTCGCGCCGGTGGTCCCGGGCGGCGGAGGGCCGGGGGGCGGTTCCACGTCGAGGCGGCGGGGATCGGCAGGGATGCCGGATTCCACGAGCAGCCGGCACCAGCGAGCCACCTCGTACTCGCCGCTCCTCCAGCGCGGCGAGCCGGCGCTGGACGGCACCGCCGGATGGGCGAAGGCGATCAGCCGCCGGGGCCGGGTGGCGAGCAGCAGCTCGTGGCTCTGGGGCCCGCTGCCCTGCAGGTTCACGGCCAGCTCGGCGCCGGCGGCGCGCTCGCCCAGCGGCGGCCCGCCCGGTCCGGGGCTCGGGATGATCTCGTGGACGAGCCCCGAGTGCTCGGCCAGGGGACGCAGCCACGCCGGCGTGGCCAGCAGGCGGCGGTGCTCTGGGAAGGCGTCCGCCAGGGCGCGCAGCGCGGGGACGACCGTGAGCAGGTCGCCGAGCCCCGGCGCGCGCAGCGCCAGGACTGAGCGGTGCGTCACGGCCAGGACGGCTCCGTGGACGGGCAGACCACCAGCTCGCGGAGCTCGCAGCCAGGCGGCTGGCCCAGCGCGAACACCACCATTGCCGCCACGTCCTCTGGCCGGTTGAGGTTGGCGTCCGCCGGCGGCTGGTACTGCTCCGGCCGGTCGTCGAAGAAGCGCGTCCGCATCCCTCCGGGGATCAGCAGGGTCACGCCGACGCGGCCGGCGGTCTCGGCGGCCAGCGCCCGGGTGAAGCCGACCACCCCGAACTTGCTCGCGCAGTACGCGGTGGCGTCGGGAAGGGCCCGCAGGCCGAGGGTGGAGGCGACCGTGACCACCCGGCCGCCGCCGCGCTCCAGGAAGGGCAGGGCGGCCCGCACCACCGCGGCGGTGCCCAGCAGGTTGACCGCCACCACTCGCTCCCAGTCCTCGGCCGGCACCTCCCCGAGCGAGCCGCAGCGGTCGATCCCCGCCGCGGTCACCACCCCGTCGAGGCCGCCATGGCGCTCGGCCACCGCGCGGACGGCGGCCTCGGCGGCGCGGTGGTCCCCAAGGTCGACGGCGACGAACTCGACCGGGTAGTCGGGCTCGCCCACGTCGAGCACCACCGGCTCCCCGCCAGCCTTCGCGATCGCCCGGGCGACCGCGGCACCGAGCCCCGAGGCGCCGCCGGTCACCAGCACCGTGCCGGGCGCCATGCTTCCAGGTCCAGCCATTGTCATCGGACACGACCTCCTTGCAGCGTAGCGGGATCGTCCGCGTGCAGGCCGCGGGGCAGGGCGGCTCCCGGATCTCGTCCGGCCGCCATCCCTGGACCGGCGGCGAGCACGGCCGTGGGGGTGGCGCCGTCGCGCCCGACCCCCACGCCGGTGCGGTAGGGCAGGACCACGGCCCCCACGCTGATCTCCAGCGAGGCCACGCCGCCGGAGGCGAGGAAGGACGAGGCGGCGCGGACCGCCCCGGCCACCGCCTCCGGCGGGCTGGCACCGTCGGCCAGCAGCGCGGCGGCCGCGCTGGCGAAGCGGTCGCCGGCACCGCACGGGTCGGCGCCGCGGACCGGGTGGGCGGGCACCAGCAGCGGCGGCCCCGAGGCACCGGCCAGCAGCGCGCCGCGCGACCCCAGTGTCACCGCCACCTGCTCGGCACCCCAGCGTTCCGCCAGCACCCGAGCCTGCGCGGCGACGTCGTCGGGAGCCTCGCCGTTGCCGGATCGCGCCAGCAGGGCTGCCTCGGAGCGGTTCGGGCTGGCCAGCAGCGCGCCCGGGATCGGCGTGGCGCCGCTCGGGTGCGGGTCCCAGGCCAGCGGCACGCGCGCGGCCAGGCGTTCGAGCGCGGCGCGCACGCTCGGCTCCACGGTCACGCCGCGCCCGTAGTCCGACACCAGCACCGCGCCGGCGTCGCCGATGTCGGCCCAGGCGGCGCTTGGCAGCCGGCCCACCCCGGTGGGTGAGCCGCCTCGGTCCAAGCGCAGCAGCGTGTGGCCGTCGGTACGGACGCGGACCTTCTCCGGGGTGCCGCCGGCGAGGCCGAGGTCAACCACCACGACCCCGGCCGCCGCCAGCAGGCCGGCGAGCAGGCGCCCGGCGGCGTCACCCGCCAGCGCGGTCACCAGCACGACCTGGCGATGGTCGTGGAGGCGGGCGAGCGTGGCGGCCAGCGCCGCGCCACCCGGCCGCGGGCGCTCGACCACGTCGTCGACCACCGGCGCGGCCGGGGCGTCGGGGCAGAGCCGCTCGACCCTGCCTTCGAGGTCGCGGTCGAGCAGCGCGTCCCCGACCACCAGCAGTGGCCGGGCTCCCGCGCCGGTCCGGCCGCTCACCGCTTGACCTCCGACCCGGAGCGGCCGGCACCGCCGGCGGCGCTGGAGCCCTCGACCGCCTCGTAGACCTCCAGGGTTCTCGCCGCGATCCGGTCCCAGCCATAGCGGCGCCGCGCCCGCCGCGCGCCGGCGCGGCCGAGCGCGTCCAACCCGGGCCGGTCCCGCAGCAGCGCGGCGACCGCGCTGGCGAGCGCGCCGGGCTGGCGGGGCGGCACGAGCCGCCCGGTGACGCCGTCGACCACCGTGTCGACCAGCCCGCCGACGGCGGCGGCCACCACCGGCACGCCACAGGCCATCGCCTCCAGCGGCACCATGCCGAACGGCTCGTACCAGGGCACGCACACCGCGGCGTCGGCGGAGCGGTAGAGCGCCGGCAGGTCCTCCCGCTCGATCCCGCCGAGCAGGCGGACGCGGCCGGCCACACCGTGGCGGTGGGCGAGCCGTGCCAGCCTGCGGGCCTGGGGGTCGGCGTCCAGTCGCTGGACCTCCGGGCCGCCGGCGATCAACAGCTCGACCCGTGGCAGCTCGGTGAGCGCGGCGATCACGTCGCCGATGCCCTTGCGCTCGACCAGCCGGCTCACCACCAGCAGCCTAGGCCGCTCCGGGTCGCGGTCGGCGGCGGGGCCGTCGGGGCGGAACAGGTCCAGGTCGACGCCGCAGGGCGCCACCGTGATGCGTCGCATGTCGGCGCCCAGCCTGACCAGTTCGAACACCTCGTCCGAGCAGGTGGCGAGGATACGGTCGGCCTGTCTGGCCACGCGGGTCTCCTCGGCCAGCCGCGAGGGCGGGCTGGAGTCCTTGCCGCCCTGGTGTCGGCGCTTGACCACGCCGAGGGCGTGGAAGGTCTGGACCACCGGCAGGCCGAGCGGCCTGGCTGCCTCGAGCGACGCCTTGCCGGACATCCAGAAGTGCGCGTGGACCACGTCGGGCGGGTCCGTGCGCCAGGCATGGCGAAGCTCGGAGGCGAACCCGCCCATGTGCGGCAGCAGCTCGTCTTTGGGGATCCTCCTCGGCGGGCCGGCGTCGACGTGCTGGATCACCACGCCGGGCGCCAGCCGCACCCGCCGCGCCAGCATCGGGTCGTCGCGCCGGGTGAACACGACCACCTCGGCGCCGCGCCTGGCCAGCGCCGTC
>WNFZ01003280.1_pt1 | contig 15178 bp, 19 predicted proteins | sample 5400081 | NCBI WGS metagenome assembly WNFZ01 (sample SAMN13153365, study PRJNA577476) | soil metagenome | isolation source: 80 cm soil or saprolite under grassland replicate 1 | place: USA:California | collected 2016-06-15 | reverse complement strand
TTCGGGCGCCTTAGTTCCTTTCTCATGGGCAAAGTCTTTGGTGCCCTCGTTTGCTGGAAATAATACGGAGATATCAGTTGTGCGGAATCCTTCACGCTGCAGTGTTTCCACGCCGTTGCGTAGGCTTGCTTCATTTCTGTAAATTCCAAATGCTGCTGTGTTTTTGCCTGCCATGGTTATTCTCCTTTCGACCTTTTCTCTACTGCTCAGAATCTAAATGCTCGTTCAACTATACTATAAGAGGAGCAAGCGACATGCCGACGGTTCGCCATCGGTTGGTCCAGCAATTCCGAGAGGTTTTTGAGTGGATCTATTGAGCAGAATGCGAGAGGAAATTTCCTGTAAGGATACTCGCGAAAAAGGATACTGTATCAGCAGTGAGACGCTGGCGGCAGCGAAGATTCATGGCTGGGAATTCTGGCCTGTCCCGGTCTCCTCGCCCATCTCCTCGATGATCTCCTGGAGAGTCTCGACCTTAGTTACTTTTTCAAACCCGAACCGCTGCAAATTTCCTGTTAGGCTATTCCCAAGCCCGCGCTTGTATCCATCAAGCTAAGCCAAAGCGTTGGGGTTATCCCGAGCCTTCTGGTTGCTCTTGATGACGCCGTCGATTGGCCTGGTTGAAGGTGACCAAGAGCGCCACATCGCTGCTGATGATCTCGCCCAGGATGCGCTCGGCGATGCCTATCTGTTGTTCTCCGCCTTTATCGGCAACCAATCCCGCCAGAATATCAGCTCTGATGTCTTGCTCCTCTTCGGTCAGCTCACCATCGGCTCGGCGGCGCTTGATGGTGGCTAGCCCGTGCCGGGAATGCATTCGCATTGCCTGGGGGGTCCGCTCTGTCCGCAATTTGGTTCGTTTTCATGACGGGTTTTATTCTAGCAAAGTAATGGCAAAGTTACAAAATTCTCTTTTACTTTCTTGCGGTTACACATGCTACGAGAATCACTAGTCCTCGTGTCGTGGCGGGTTCGATTCGGCGTTCTCAGCTCGTGAGATACAAGGCTGAGAAATTCGTTAACACACCTAGATAGATGAAATCTGTTGGCGCTTAAAAATGCGACGCCGAACCTTGATTGCCGCTCTGTTTCGCTCCTCGGGGTCGCCCATTCCGCTGGAAGCTTACTCCACCATTTGCTTGTCGTCTGTCTTTATAATGCAGCGCTCTCAGCATGCACAAGTGCGGGCTTTTCGACAGCCGGTTTCCGTTTTGTTTGTTTAATCGACGGTCTTTGGGTTTGCGGCACCGGTTCGATTTTCATCGGCCTCCTACTTTTTGCCGAACGATAGAGCGCTTCGATAATGCGCACATCCGCGATTCCCTCCGTGCCAGACGGTTCCGGCCTCCGATTGTTAAGAATACAGTTGGAGAAATACTCTAACTCGGGCGCAAACTGATCTCGTTTGCGAAAGGTTTGCTTCCGGGTTTTGCCCTTGACCGTGACATGGAGATCGATCGGATAAACGTACTCGTAAGCTTGGTCGAGTCGCACATCGCCTTTCGTGCCAACCACGCGGTAGCTGGCCACGTCGGCCGCGCCGAAACTCGAGGTGAACGCCGCCAGTCGCCCCCCCGGAAAGCGCAGAAGCGCGCCGGTCATTTCGTCGATTTCTTTGAACCGCTCGTCTTTTTTGCTGTTGCTGCTGAAAGCAAAAACCTCGTTCGGTTCCGCGCTGAAAACATAACGGGCAGCATTGATGCAATAAATACCGATATCGTAGAGTGTGCCGCCGCCTTTTTCTTTATCGGTACGAATGTTCTCCGGACGCACCTGCATCGAGAAAGACGACACGAAGAAGCGCGGATCGCCGAGTTTTCCCGAGCGCACGAGCCTTACGGCGGTCATATTGGCTTCTTCAAAATGAAGCCGATACGCGATCATCAGCTTCACTCCGGCATGTTCTGCGGCCCGAGTCATCGCCCAACAGTCCTTTTCATTTACCGCCATCGGCTTTTCACACAAAACGTGTATCCCGGCCCGTGCCGCGGCAATGCTATACTCTGCATGCAGATGGTTCGGCAAAGCTATATAAACGGCATCGATGGTGCCACTGCGCAAGCAGTCCCTATACTCCTCGTAAGAAAACAGATGATCGACGTGATAACGTCGGCCGAGAGTTTTTAGTTTTTGCGGATCGTCGGATATCAGAGCCGTCAGTTGAGAATTTACCCGCGCGTGCGCAAACGCCGGGAGCACAGCAACCTGGGCGATATGTCCTAACCCGACCACCGCATAACGGATCTTGCGCCGATGTTTCGAAGCAGCCATTACTCTTCGGTCCTCTTGTCTTAAGATTGAGCAAAGCAGATGCCGTTGCACTTGTAGATGATTCTGTACTGTAGACTGAGCTTTGTCTCACAAATGATCCACTCCTTGGAAGGTAGCGTCTTGTGTTTGGGTCGCTTTATGTACCTCAACCGGTGTCGCGACCAAGGAAAAAGAGGGCAATCGGACGAGCCATAAAATTCGACAAAAAATGCGACTTGGTGAGAGAGCCGAAGCCAAAAGACAGTTTCGCATCTCTTCTTAGGTTGGGGTCAGTCTCCAGTTTGAACGTCTAGCTAATAAAAAAACGACCTTAGTATTCGAAAACGGAGTTGCCCGTCTGGCGTCCACTCGATGAAGTCGACTCGGGCCACGAGCTTGGGGTGGATCGCTGGCAGCGTAGGAAATCACGTTGAAGCGGCCGCGACCGGGGGGTAGAAGTCACTATCGAGATGGCTCCGGGTGGCACAGCTACAGATTTTTTCCGTCCCCCACGGTCATATCGTCTATGATCTGGAGAGTCTCGATCAAGAAACTTTTTGGAAGCCAAACGCTGTAGGTTGCCGGTCAAGCTGTTGACCAGCCCGCGCTTATAGCCATCAAGCTGAGCTAAGGCCTTGGGATCTCCTGGCGAATGAAGTTACCGGCTCAGTGCCAGTCGATAGCGGGGAAAACGAAGCAGATTCGCCAATGGTTGGCAATCCTCGTGTCGGGTGGATTCGACTCCGCGATCCAACGGAATATCGGGCAGTCTGGCTTTGTTAAGCGAGGCGAATATGAGAGTCGTGGTTAGGTAGATCTTATGTTAGTTCAGAATCAGAATGGAGACAAAGTCACGGGTACCGCGAATTTAATCCTCATTCATGGCAATCAGAAAGCGTAACCTACTCAGCTGTTGAGACGGAATAACTTACAACTACGTCGCAAAAATACCGACAATCGTTACGAGGTGTCACTAGCACCGCAGGTCTGATGTCTCTCGTAGGTGTTTGTCAATTTCCGGCGCACGGGAATATGAATCCCTGCTTTACGAATCTTTTTAGGATCGCTTGAACGATCAAACTGAATCGCGACAAAGACAAGCTACAGGAGCGTGTGGAGTTCAGGAAGTTTAGAAAGGTGATTGTCCTAATAGACCTACAAAGAACCTTTCTATCTACGTCGATTATCCCAACTGAACTCCACGGAGGATGACAGCAAAGTCATGCCTAGGGGTTCCGATGGCATTTCGCTTGCACCGTTCACTCATACAAAAGGGAACTCGCTTCCCTTAGAGAAAAACCAAGAGGAGGTAGCTTGTATGGCCGGTAAAAACACTGCAGCATATGGAATCTATCGAGACCGAGCGTCGCTGGAGCGCGGCGTCGATGCCTTACGCGCAGCCAACTTTCGCGCCGAGGACATCTCGGTACTTTTTCCAGAGAACGTCGGTACCAAAGATTTCGCTCACGAAAAGGGAACCAAAACTCCGGAAGGCGCTTCGGCTGGCGCGGGCGGTGGAGCAGCGTTGGGCGGTGTTCTCGGGTGGTTGGCCGGAATCGGTGCGATCGCAATTCCGGGAGTTGGGCCGTTGGTTGCAGCGGGCCCGATCATGGCCGCACTCGCCGGAGCTGGCGTAGGCGGAGCCGTTGGTGGTCTCACAGGAGCGCTAGTCGGAATGGGGATTCCGGAGTACGAGGCAAAGCGCTACGAAGGCATGATCAAAGACGGCGGATATCTGCTTTCGGTTCACTCCGACAATTCGGAATGGACGAGCAAGGCAAAAAGGATCTTGGAAGAGACCGGCGCCGCGGAGGTATCCTCGAAAAGTGAAGCGTCCGCGGACTTTGCCGAAAGCGACAAGCCGCTCCCGCGGAACCGGCTCTAGCGGTTGAACAAGGTCGACATGGCGGAAGGGGGTCAAACATGCAATATATGGTTACGTTCCTAAGCTTCTATCTCCTTTTCACTCTGACCGGGATAACTAGAGGCAACCTCGGACTGCAAACGGCGCTGGCTGCATCCACAGAGGAAAAGTCGAAGGGCAGCGAAAAGACGCCGCCCACCGCATCCGACCAATCCGAGAACGAAGCAGATCGTAAGATCACACAGCAGATTAGACAGGCTGTTACCAAAGACGATTCGCTATCGACAAGCGCTCACAATGTGAAAATTATTACTCAAGATGGGAAGGTCACATTGCGGGGCACAGTTAAGAATGATACCGAAAAGAAGAAGATTGGCGAGATGGCAAAAAAGCCTTCCGGTGTAAAGAACGTCGAGAATCTACTCACCATAAGCCGGTAAAACCCAATCAGAACTACTCAAGGCTGTTAACACAGGAAAAGACCCGGTTCGCACAGAGGAGCCGGGTCTTTTCGCTGTATGGGGAGCCGTCTGCGCTCGAGGCGATGCAGCAACTATGTGAACGAAGCTTAGAGAAATTGAATCGACTGACATGAGGATTGGCATCGTGTCATTTGAGTTTGATTGTTCTGCTGCATTGATCGAGCTATGGAAAAAAAGAACATTGCAAAGGCAGCTTGACCCCATGCTCTTTGTAGGGCTAGCCTTAATCTATGTTACTCTAAATCTGCAAAACGCATAGGGCCGAAACCGTGATGAAAACCAACGAGGAGTGGTTGCGCGCGCTTAGGGCTGATGGGATTGAGCAGGATGACGCACTCAGGGATTTGCGTGAGATACTTATCCATGGGATGCGCGCTTACCTGGCCGAGGATCACGGCTACAACTCCGGCCGGGGATCGGAGGCCAAACAAATTGTTGAAGATTGTGCTCAAGAGACGCTTCTGATTATTAAGCGAAAAATCGACACATTTCGAGGCGAAAGCCGATTCACGACGTGGGCCACAACGATTGCGATCCGACAGCTTCTCGGCGAGCTAAGGCAGCGAAAATGGAAGGATCTCTCCATCGATCCGTCGAGCATTGGTCGTGATCTTCCTAAACAGCCGGTGGAGGCTCTACAGTCCGACACCCCTGAGATGGCTCTGGAACAGGATGAGGTCTGGAGTCTGCTCAAGCGAATCGTTGAGAAGGACCTCACTTCGAGGCAACGATTTGTCTTAATCGCTAGTGCTTTTCAGGGGATGCCGCTGGACCTGATTGCCGATAAGCTCGGGACCAATCGCGATAACGTATACCAAATCCTCCACGACGCACGAAAAAAATTGAAGGGATGCCTGACGAAGGGGGGCATTACACAGGAGGAGATTCTGCGAATCTTCGAGGTCAAAAAATAAGAATTTCAATGAAATCCACACGGAAGAGAGCGGATATAAATACCGTGACGTGGGAAAAATTCAGATGGTTAATTCGAAGTATCTTCGCCGTCCAGGACAAGGAGATACTCTGCTCGAAATTTTTCGACATCCTGCCGCGCTACGTCGATCTGCAATTGGAGGGAAAAGATGTAGAGAAGTTTTTTCCTGAGATAGGCCACCATCTCCATCAGTGCCCAGAGTGCAACGAGATTTACCAGGCCCTCCTTCAAGTAGTCCAATCAGAAAAAGATCGGGACAAGAAGTAAGATCTTGCCGTCCCGGCGCATCTAATCCCCGTCATCCTTTTACGCTCCAAGGCCCTAGTCTGAGGAGACGGCAATGACGCGCCATTGGTTCGCGATTAGTGCATCTCTTTTTTTGGTCCTGTGTTCTTTTAGCTATATTCTTCAAGCACCTACGGCTCCCGATGCGGCTCACGAAACCGCTTTCTGGGTTCGATAGTGTCATCATAAACGCGCGCCAAAGGATCGAGAAGGTCGGCGAATCTTCCGCTTTGATACTTTCGGTGATGAAGCTTTCCAATTTTTGATCGGTGCTTGAGATTACGCCTGAAATCTCTCGTTCCATAGCTGGAGGATCTATGAGAGCAGCCAATCGAAACAAAGCCATGATTACGCTTGTTGGAATTATTTTCTTAACATCCTCATGTGCACATTTCTTGACGCGTGACGTCGAGACGGATCCTGCGGTAGAAAAGGCCCCGGGAAATTTCAGCAGCATCATCCAGCAAAACGCCACCGAGTTATTTAAACAGGGGCAGGAGATCTTTCGCTATGACACCTTTGGCTCCGAAGTTTTCTGGGGCGATCAGCTTCAGCTCCACAGGGCTATACTGGGCGAGAAGCTGGGAGGGATAGGGTCCGGCCTGACTCCCAAAGATGCCCTGAAGGTCGGACTGAAGGTCGATATCGGAAAGCTCCCGCGAATATTGGCGGATGCAATTAAGCAAGCCTCGGTCAGCCTGGAAAATCCCAAAACAACCGTTGCGTTGCTTCAGGCCGACTCTGTCGTCGGCGTCAAGGGATTTTTCGAGAAAGGCAACCTTCGCGCTGTAGGAATCACATGTGCCATTTGTCATTCCACCGTCGATAACTCATTTGCGGATGGAATCGGCAGGCGGTTGGACGGCTGGCCAAACCGTGATCTTGATGTTGGCGCGATCATCGCCTTGGCGCCTAATCTTAAGCCATTCTCCGCTCTGCTTGGTCACGCCGACAAGGAGCTGCGGCGTATTTTCAACAGCTGGGGGCCTGGAAGGTATGACGCCGAATTGAACATGGACGGGAAAGCCTTTCGCCCGGACGGAAAGAGCGCCTCAACGCTGCTGCCGGCCGCGTTTGGACTCGCCGGTGTCAATCTGCATACCTATACTGGCTGGGGGAGTGTTACTCACTGGAACGCATACGTAGCTAACACGCAAATGCACGGCAAGGGAACATTCTTTGACCCCAGACTGAATAAGCCGGGGCAGTTTCCGGCCGGAGTGAAATCCGGCGCATGGAACCTGCGTCATGAGGTTGATTTGATTACCTCCAAACTGGCCGCGCTGCATTATTATCAACTCTCTATTCCCGCGCCGAAGCCTCCCAAGGGCTCCTATAATGAGCAAGCGGCGGGTCGCGGCCAGATGATCTTCAACGGCAAAGCAAAATGCGCCCAGTGTCACGTTCCTCCGCTTTTCACTGAGCCCGGCTGGAACATGCATACGCCGGAGGAAATCGGCATTGACGACTTTCAAGCGAAGCGCTCTCCGGACGGGCGCTATCGGACTACACCGTTGAAAGGACTCTTCACGCGCATGAAGGGAGGCTTTTATCACGACGGCCGCTTTCCAACGTTGTCCGAAGTGGTCAATCACTACAGCAAGGTCATGAAGTTCAACCTAAACGAACAAGAGAAGAATGATCTGATCGAATACCTGAAATCGTTATAACAGTCATAACTTGGGAGAAAACATGACCAGGCTTTTTTCAATTAAGCCAGGAATGACCTTCAAAGGGCGCGAGTTCAGGCAGCGCTAGACGCCCGCCTGGCACCAGCAGGCGCCGCATCTCACGGAGCGCCACTAGCTTGTCGGGAATGAACTGGAATCCTTGCTGACACACTACGGCATCAAATTTTCCATCAAGCAGCGACACGCTCATTGCGTTTGCCACTAGCCACTGGATATTCTGTAACGACACAGCGGTTCGGGCGGCGGCAAGCAGCCTGGATTAAGGTCTAAGCCCACGACGCGCCCGCCATCGCCAACTCGCTCTGCTACGCGTGTAACCACTCCGGTACCACATGGAACATCCAGAACTCGTTCCCCTGGCCGGACTTGCGCCGAGTCGACAAGATCAGCTGCCCAAGCTGCAAAGATAGCCGGCACCATGTGTTGCTCGTAAATCTCGCCGCGCGTTCCAGTGAATTTTCGAACATCGCTCTCTCCTCTGGTGTTTACTGTCACCCGGATTAGCTCGATAGCGAAATGGCCACACTGCTTTTCATCTGCGACCTACAAAGCAACCTTGCCTTTGTACTTCGAGTCAAATTCAAGAGTTCATAAAGCTGACAGCTTGTTGCTCCGTACTCCCAATTATATATGCACGATTCGGCCACGCTTCTTGATCGTCGGAGAAATTTAAGAAAGGGGTTCTTGTAACGGCTGTTCAATTTCCGGAAGTGGAGACAATCCACTCTTGAACCGGCATTCGCACTTTTTATAATTGATGCATGAAATTCGAGAATGTCGATGGCAAACCCGTCGAAATAAACTTTCAGAATTTTGAAAAAATGTTGCCGGAAAACAAACCCGGCCTCTCGCTCGTAAAATTCAAGGACGGCCGGCAAGAGTGGATAAAGGCAACAGGGATGACATTCTAAAAGCGACTGCGGAAGAATAGTTGGCGTTTTGGCTTCCCGCTCCCGACATGGTAAATAATCGGGATTTTACATCGGCAGGCCTAAGTGAACAGGAACGAGATTGAATCTCGCACTTGGGGGAAGTTCATAGCATTCTGCGCGGACGAACGAAATCATCTCTGAGCAAGAAGCAAAATTTTTGATAGAGCGTACCTTGCTCAGGAATGGTTGGGATGGGAAAGCTTATATCCATCCGCGGCTTTTCTAAACCCCAGGCTCCGTAAATTATTGATCATCCTGATTGCTAACGCTCTTCGTCTAACGGGTCCAGTGCCGTTGGAAGATTTCCGTCTTTTTGAAGCTGCCTTAGTTCAGTTTTAGCTCTTTCCCAGTAATAAGCATCGCGCCCTTCTGGTTCTCCGTCATTTTTCCAGATGTAATAGGCCGCAATAGAAATCCACTCATCTGGGAATTCTGGATCGCTGCTGGAACCAATCGAATGACAGTGCAATTGGATGGAGATGTTGTCTACTACCAGAGCTTACGGGAGGACAACAAACCGGCGCCTATCGAGTTTAACGCTTCCTATAAGCCGACAGCGCCGGCGTATCACGCGGCTCCGGGCTCGTTGGATCACTGGCTCACGGAAAGATATTGTTTATATGGTGCGAGAAAACCCGACCGTATTGTGTACGGCGAAATCCATCATCCGCAGTGGCGGCTCCAACCAGCAGAGGTGGAAGTGCGTGCAAACACGATGACGCAGCCGATCGGCCTTGAGCTGCCCGATTCAAAACCGATTAGCCACTTTGCTCGTTATCAGGAAGTGGTTGCGTGGCCGATCGTGCCCATTGAGACAAAACAAACCGCGAAAGGAAACTGAGAAGCTCTGGAGTATCTCGCTGATTTAAGGCTTCCAATTCTTATCATAGCTTTCTTCTTTTGCGCTGAAGACTCTTTCTAATAATTCACGTGCGTTTTTCTTGGCGTCCGTCGGCGACTGATTCATAGTTTTGGCCGCTTCCTCGAACGTCTTATTTGTTATGTTCTTGGGATTCCCCATATCATTATTGGGCATTCCGCAACCGCAGTTGTAACACATAATCAAGGCCTCCATTAGTTCTGTTTGTTGTGGAGCAAATCTCGCTCAATGTTTCCGGCAATCTGGAAGCTTTCCGATATCGATCTCGGATGGCCACGCTGCACTCGTGCGTTATTAAGCTTGCCGTTTATCGATTTCACTACTATTGAAAGCGCGAACATTTCGGAGAGAGCGCCTCATGATAGACGCTCTCTCTGAGATGAAATTCTTGACTCTGTTAAACCTGCGTCCGGATATGTGGCTTGTTTGTCTCGTCGAAATCGGCGTTGGCCTCTCCAGTCGAAGATACATCTTCGGCTCCGGTTTGCTCTAAAATGTCCTTGGCTTTACGCGTCCATTCCGAGTTGTCGCAGTGAACCGATACCAGAATGCCACCCTTTTCGAGCCGCCCTTGGTATCTTTTCGCCTCATATTCAGGAATGCCTAGACCGATAAGGCTGCCTGTAACGCCTCCTACCGCTCCCCCAGCACCGACACCGGCCAGAGCCGTCATTATTGGACCCGCCGCAATGAAGGGCCCCACCCCCGGAATAGCGATGGTTCCTAAACCGGCGAGCCAGCCCAGGACGCCGCTCACAGCGGCTCCGGTCGCCGCACCAGTGGTAGCTCCTTCGGGGGCTTTCGTGTCTTTCTCGTGAGCGAAATCCTTGTTGCCGATGTTTTCCGGATAGAGAACCGAGATGTCTTCAGCACGATAATTTGCATCCCGCAGCGCTGCGATCCCACATTCAAGTGCTGATTGGTTAAGATAAATTCCAAAAGCTGCAGTGTTTTTGCCGCCATAAAACAACTCCTTTCTCAAAAACAGCAGTGATAGCAACACACCCGAGCGAAACACGTGCCAACAATGCCGCAATGAAATCTATGTTGGAAACGATCTCTCGAGTGTCCTAAAAAAAAGAATCGATCGGCTTTGTTCGGAGCAAAAGTGAAACGACCGATTTCCCCTTTTGGTAAGCGCGGCTGAGTCAGTCAGCCTTCTGGGTCAGGGCGAGGATCGCGGCAGCAGACATCGCAATACCGAGCAAAAGAACTTTGGAGAATTTATTCCTCGCCTTAGCTTTGTGGACTTTGTAATGGATCGTCTGAGCAACAATGCGGCCGTCGCGGATAATAAATGAATCGGCTCCCTCGTTAACTTCACAGCCGTCAGAAAATCCCCTCCACTCGAGGAAAACCAATTCGCCGTCGATGAGAATATTGTAATATTCGAACCTCGCACCCGGCAGGGACTCCTTGAGAATGCGGTTGCCTTCGCGAACACCCTCATGACCACGATAGGGCCCATGCGCGTCAGTTGCACTACTTCTGAGTCGTAGTTTTCGGCTATGTCTTCCTCGGCCAAACCCTTTTTTCGCTTTTCTAAATGATCGTAAAAGACCTCTTCTGTAGTTCGTTGCCATGAACTGTTTTGTGTCTGGCTTGAAGTCATTTTGCCGCTCGCCGACTTTCCCCAAATGGTGGGAAGAGCAAATCACATACCTAGTTGAGAATCAGTAGTTATTAGCGCGGCGTCCTAGAACCGGCTACTTTCAGGCCCGCTTGTACTGGTATTACGAACAACTCAGTGCCCGACACGACGCGCGGAGGCAAAGAGCGTCTCGGCACCCGCTTCATCCTTGGGCTGGTGTAATCATGTGTCACTGCCGCGATTTGAGTCTCGGAATGACCTAATGAACAGACAGCTCAGTTGCAGTCAATTCGCTTCCATCTCGTCGCTGAAAAATCTGGTCGGGTATTTGCGTGTCGAGTGATTCAAGGAGGTGACGTATGGAAAATTACGAACAAAGACGCAGTGGGTATTCGTCCGAACCAACTGAAGACAAGTTCACCAAAACAGTCGAGGAATATACGGCCTCGATCCCTTCTTCCGCGTATCTCGGAGTGGCGATAGCCGCTATGGGAATCTCACTGTTGTTTCAGGCAACCGGGCAAGGAAAATGGGGCAATTTCATCGCGCACTGGGTTCCCACCTGTTGATCATAGGTGTTTACAACAAGATGGTAAAACTAGAAGGTCACGACAAAACCGATAGGGGCACATATCCTCATTGAGTCCCGGGGAGCTATCATGGACGCATTAGAGCTGTTAGAGGAAGATCATAAACTGGTTATGGAGCTTTTTAAGAAGGCAGGAGAGGCTCAAGACGAGAAGGAGAAGCGAAAAATATTTAGAGAGATTTATAAGGAACTCGAAACGCATGCACGGATCGAAGAAACAGTTTTTTATCCTGCGATGCAGGAGAACGAGGAACTGAAACATATGGTGCTAGAGGCTTTAGAAGAGCACAAGCAGGTCAAAGCTCTTCTTCGAGAAATAAAGAACTTGAAACCCGGCAGCGAGAAGTTCGAACCTAAGCTACAGGTTTTGCTGGACAACGTAGGCATCATGCGGAGGAGGAGGAAGAGGGAAAAATGTTTCCGAAGATTAGGAAAATCCTGCCGGGGAAACTCCCAGGGCTGGGCGAAGAATTGGAAGCGGCAAAGGGCAAACGTCAGCGAAAGGCAAGCTGAGGCGCGGCTGCGGCAAACCAATTTAGGCGCCATTGCTTGTGGCGGTTTGACTTAAGAGAATTGCGTCATATATCCGGATCCGGCTGATTCGGCTACAATTCATCGTCCCTGATCGGTGGGCCAATAATTCACTCCAAAATCGGGCCGCGTACAGGGGCCTGATTATCCCGAGAGGTACCGAATCGCCGGACGAGGGCTGCAGCAAATCTTTGATTTAGGGGTGGTATGAGTAGTCAGTCAGATAAAGAACGGTTGTCATTGGATGGCGCCACCAAACACATCCTCGAAGAATGCCGAATGGTGCTGCCCGGTATCCAAGCCCTCTTTGGGTTTCAACTGATAGCTGTATTCAATCAAGGATTTAGTGAAAAATTATCGAGCGGAGAACAGGGATTACATTTACTTTCGACCGTTTTGACTATTTTTGCCGTGGCCCTAGTAATGACCCCGGCGGCTCTCCATCGACAAATCGATCCTATGACTGTAAGCCGCCAGTTTATCCAGTCCAGTACGCTTCTGTTGCTTTTAAGTATGTTTCCGCTGGCCGTAAGCATATGCCTGGAAATTTATGTGGTTGCGAATCTCATAACAGGCTCCTTCATGGTCAGTGTTTTAATCGCCGCTGGACTCCTCCTGTTATTCTTCTCCATGTGGATTGTACTGCCGCATGCCAAAAAGAGAACGCACTGATATATGGAACAATCCAGACCTGGAAACCGATTAGAGTCAATTTCATTTCAGCCGGTTCTAGCGGTCATCTTCGATATTGATGGCACAATTGTTGATTCAGTGGAACTGCACATGCGAGCCTGGAAGCGGGCTTTTGAGGAGTTTGGCAAAGAAGTTTCCTACGAACAGATACGCATCCAGATCGGCAAGGGCGCGGATGATATGTTGCCGACGTTTTTCTCTGTGGAGGATTTGGGTCGATTCGGTCAAGAGTTGAAAAAATACAGAAGCGACATTTTCAGGCGAGAATATTTGCCAAAAATAAAAGCATTTCCCTGGGTCCCCGAGCTATTTGAACGGATAAAGTCGGAAAATAAAAAAATCGCGCTTGCGTCTACGGCAAAAGGAGAGGAGATCAATATCTACAAAGAATTAGCTGGCATTGGTGGTCTTGTTGACGTCGTAGTTTGCTCGGATGAGATTGAAGAGTCTAAACCTCACAGGGACATCTGTGCTGTAGCCCTAAAAAAGCTTGGTCATATCGCCCCCGACCATGTGATCGCTATCGGTGACACACCATATGATGCCGAGTGTGCACGGAAAATGCGCGTGCGCGCTATTGGGCTATTATGTGGCGGTGGAAAGCGCGAGGAATTGCAGGAGGCAGGCTGTGTTGCTATATACGAGAACCCAGCGCAGTTGCTTGAGCAATATGAGGCTTCGCCTCTAGGCTTAGGCTAATCAGAGGCCGGCCAGTTCAATAATCATACCTGACTCTGGCTTATCGAACATGAATGGGAACATTATTTTGGCCCTTTGCTTTTCGATGACGTGGCATTTTGCAGTCGAATAACCTACCTGCTGCAGCAACACATCGGTTGCTCAATGCCGATTCCGCATGCAAATGTTGAGAAGCGAGCCGGCGCAACACTGTCAAAAAGGTAATGAACAACAACTTGCGCATCGCCTTAGTTGGTCAGCATCGGCCTAGGGCTCGCAGAGACTTCGATTACAGCGTTTCTCCACCACTGTTTGTTTGTGCTCATAATGCAGCGCTCTCAGCATGCACAAGCGCGGGCTTCTGCACAGCCGGTTTCCGTTTTGTCTTGGGTTTGCGTCACCGGTTCGATTTTCACCGGCCTCCTTCTTTTTGCCGAACGATAGAGCCCCTCGATAATGCGCACGTCTGCGGTTCCTTCCATGCCAGAGGGTTCCGGCCTCCGATTGTTAAGAATGCAGTTCGAAAAATACTCCAACTCGGGCGCAAATTGATCTCGTTTACGAAAGGTTTGTTTCCATGTTTTGTCTTTGACCGTGACGTGGAGATCGATCGGATAGATGTACTTACAAAGCAACTCAAATAGGATCACTCCCGGGCGCCCCACACCTAAGGAGCCGGTTGGACGCCGGGCCAGGCTCGAAAGGCTCTGGCCCTTTTCTTTTTTCGTGTCCTGAGGCGCGATTACCGTTCCATGTTGCAGCAGTGGGGCTCGCAATCTTTTTCTCTGTCACGTTTCTCGGACATCGTTAACGTTAGGCAATGATGATAACGGTGGCATTGCCCTTGCTCCTCAAAGTGAGCATGCCATCAGGCGCAGAAATATATCGCGGCTACACGGTTCACTGGGATATCATCTCTTCACCCGACGCCCAAGGTTGGAACGCAAAGGCGGGTATCGTATCTCCGCCCGATGGGTCGGGTTTTTGTAAGATCATCACTATTACCGAATCTCGATTTGAGTCTGAGTCGGAAGCTCGGGAGTATGTTGTACGCGAGGCAAAGAAGCGTGTTGATGAGATAGTGGATAGTGCCCTCCAGCCGGTCCAGCCAAAGGCTTATCCAACTTCAGCGAAGTGGTAATTTCTTTTGCGATAAGTACGACGACATCACGGCAAATTTTAAGTTGCCAGCAACAGAAGTTTATTTGCATCCTCAAGCGTACAGTCGATTCTAATAAAGCGCTCAATCTGACAGTCTTTGGTCCGCCGAAAAATTAAACCGTTCTCCAAGATAAGGTGCCAAACCGGCAGACTTGCCGGTGCAGCAGGCAACGAAGTTTGAGTTTGTGATCAACCTCAAGGCAGCGAAACAAATCGGTCTGACAATTCCGGTCCGCGTGCTCGAGCGGGCGAATAAAGTGATCAAGTGAGCGAACAAAGCGAAGCGGCGATGCTAGGATTGAACTGAATTCTCCATCGACTCAACCTTGCGAGATTTGATCGTTGCGTCGTCCAGTTCAATCCTACGGGTCCGCGAGGCACTTCTCATTTGACAAATCCCTTCGTTCGGCGTGATAAATAACGCTCCAAACTCTGGGTGTGCAATGAAGAAAGCTCGTCTGTCATCAATCCTGATTGCAGTACTGATGCTCGCTGTTGCCGTCATGGCCGAGGCGCAGCAGCCGAAGAAAGTTTTCCGCATAGGGTATCTATCGTCGGGCAATCCCACTAGTGAGTCCGCCCGCGCCGAGGGACTTCGGCTAGCTCTGCGCGAGCGT
>WNFZ01012049.1_pt1 | contig 15181 bp, 18 predicted proteins | sample 5400081 | NCBI WGS metagenome assembly WNFZ01 (sample SAMN13153365, study PRJNA577476) | soil metagenome | isolation source: 80 cm soil or saprolite under grassland replicate 1 | place: USA:California | collected 2016-06-15 | reverse complement strand
GCAACGCGTCCTCGAGCACGCGGCGGACGGGAGGGGCAGGGACGCGCGGCCATGCGGCGAGGAGCCTCGCCGCGTGGTCGAGGGAAAAGAAAGCGCCCGACAGGACCAGGAATCCGGCAAGGCCGACCGCCGCGGGAAGGCCTCCGGCCAGGGCCGCGACGAGGGCGAGGAGCAGGGCGCCCCAGAGGACCAGGATCTCGATGCCGAGGGCTTCACCGAGCAGCAGGACCGCGGCCTGGAGGAGGGCCAGGGCGGAGACCGCTTGCGTGGCGAGGTGGGGAGCGGCGAGAGCGGCCGCGAGGGCGAAGAGGCCCGGCAGCGCCAAGACCACGAAGGCGATCCCGCGCGCTCGCCGCCGCGCGGCGGCGGCTCCCAGGCCCGAGAGCACGTCGGCGAGGAGCGTCCCCAGAGCCTGGGTGAGGCCGAGAGCCGCGGCCTGGACCACGAGGCGGAGGGGAGACGGCTCCCGCCACGCGAGGTCGGCGTTGGCGACGGCCAGGAGTGAGGCGAGATAGAGCGCCACCTGGCGGGCCAGCAGCAGGTCGGGCATCAGGCGCCTCCCAGCCAATCGGGGCGCATCAACTCCTCTTCCAGGTCCTGCTCGGTGCCGAGCACGGCCAGGAGGGCACCGTGCGCGTGGGAAAGGGAGCGAAGCTCTTCCGTTCGCGCCTGCACGTCGCTCCGTGGCCGCGACCGGACGTCGATGGGCAGGAAGGAGTCCTGGTCCACCGCCACCACCACCGGCCGGACGCGGCGGGCCCGCCAGCCGCCCAGGGCCTCGGAGAGCCGGCCGCTGTCCAAGAAGAGGCTGGCGCTGAGAAGGGCCGCCGTCGAACCCGGAGGGAGGGCGGCCTGCTCGCGCAGGGCGAGGTCGAGGACGTCGAGGGCGCCGTCCTGCCGCACACGGATCAACTGGTCGAGGGCGAGAGCGAGGTGCAGATCGCCGCGGCCGGGTGGAACAAAGATCGCCCGCCGCCCCTCGCCGAAGAGCTGGACCGTGTCGCCGCGACGAGCGGCCGAAGCCAGTAGGGAGGCCGCAGTGCGGATCACGTACTCGAGGGTGGACTTCTGGCCGGTGCCCGCCCGGTGGCGGCGCTCCAGGTCGAGGAAGAGCGTGAAGTGGGGGCTCAGGTCCAGCTCGAACTCCTTGACCATGGGCACCGAGGACCGGGCGGTGGCGGGCCAGTGGACGCGGCGCACCTCGTCGCCCGCCCGGAAGTCGCGCACGCCGAGGTAGAGGGCGCTTTGACCGGCCCGGGCGATCGTGGGCTCCGAGGCCACGAAGCTGCTTCGCGAGCCGAGGCGGTCGAGGCCACCCACGGGGTGGACGCGCGGGAAGAGGTCGAAGGGGCGCACGTCGGGCAGGGCGCGCCGGGGCGTGAAGAGGCCCAACGGGTCCGAGACGGACACGGCGAGGGGGCCCACGGTGTACGCGCCCCACAGGCGGGAGCAGACCGTGCGGTAGGCCAGCCGGTGGCGCCGGCCGGGGCGCAGGGGTCCGGGGTCGAGGAGGGCCTTGCGGTCCGCCAGGGCGGCCCCGAAGGAGTCGACCACTTCCACGAGGGAGACCGCCGCCCGTCCGCGGTTCTCCAGGGCGACCTCGACGCGCACCTCCTCGTCCTCGAAGGCGCTTCCCGGAGCGCGGCGGCTGACGTGCAGGCCGGACAGCCGGCGGCGAGCCGTGCTCCACGAGAGGCCCACCAGCAGGAGTACGGCCAGGGCGAAAGCCTCGAGGGCGGGAATCCGCGCCGAAAGCCCCACCGACATGCAGAGGCCGCAGGCGGCGAGCAGGAAGGCCCGGTGGAGGAATCCGGAGTCCACGGCCTCAGGAGGGGCGCGGCAGGTCGATCGGGACCTCGACCTGCCGGAGCGCGTCCTCGACCACGCGGGTCCCGTCGACGCCCTGCACGCGCGACCGGGGCTTCACGACGATGCGATGGGCCAGCACGCTCGGGGCGAGGTGCTTGACGTGGTCCGGGGTGACGTAGCGCTCGCCGCGCAGGAGGGCGAGGGCCTGGGCGGCCCGCACCAGGGCGAGGGCGCCGCGCGTGCTCGCCCCCAGGAGGACCTGATCATGCCGGCGGGTCTCCGCCACCACACGCTGCGCGTAACCCACCAGCGCCTCGTGGACGTGCAGCCGCGCGGCCGCGGCCTGGGCCTCCCGGAGGCCGGGCAGGTCGAGCACGGGCCCCAGCGCGTCGATGGGGTGCCGCTCCGGTCGCCGGGTCGGGATAGCCGAGGGAGACGCGCACGAGGAAGCGGTCGAGCTGCGCCTCGGGAAGCGGGAAGGTGCCGGCCAGCTCGATCGGGTTCTGGGTGGCGATCAGGAAGAACGTGTCGGGGAGGGGATGGGTCGCCCCGTCGGCCGAGACCTGCCTTTCTTCCATGGCCTCCAGGAAGGCGGACTGCGTGCGGGGGGTGGCCCGGTTGATCTCGTCGGCGAGCACCACCGGAGCGAAGATCGGCCCCCGGCGAAACTCGAAGGCCAGGACCTTCGGGTTGTAGATCGAGGCCCCGGTCACGTCGCTCGGCAGGAGGTCGGGAGTGCACTGGATGCGCCTCATGGGGGCATCGAGGGAGCGGGCCAGGGAGCGGGCGAGGATCGTCTTGCCCACGCCCGGCACGTCCTCCACGAGCACGTGGCCGCGCGCGACTAGCGCGGCCACCACCGTCTCCACCACCGCCCGCTTACCGAGAACGACGCTTTCCACGTTGCGGACGAAGCGGGCGAGGGGTGCGTCCGCGTTCGTGCTCACGGCGGCCAGCATACAGGATGATGCGGGCGGAGTGAGGCCATGAACGCCTCGACGAAGGGGCGTCACGAGAGCCAGTCGGTCGGGACCTCGAGAAACGCGTCGCGTGCTGCCCCGCGGCCGGACGTCGCTCAGAAGCCCAGCAGCTTCCCCAGTGCGACGAGGAACGCGACGCTGCCCACCAGCGCCAGCGGCACGCGGACGTAGCCGGGGAGCTTCTGCCATCCCTGGTCCAGATTGCGGATGGGAACGCCGGTGATGAGCTCCAGCGTACCCACCATGGTGCCGAGGAGCGGAAGGGCGAGCGGGTAGGCCGCCACCCGGACGGGCGCTCGCGCGTTCCCCAGGACGCGGAAGATGAGCCAGTAGACGCCGGCACCCGCGACGAGACTGCCGGCGAGGATCAGCAAACCACGGATGCGAATGGTCATCGTGCCTCCTCAGGGAACAAGCGCCCTCGCACCTAAAGTCGGAAATTGGGCCGAAAACGTGTCACCGTAGTCATGAGGGGGGCGATGGGACGAGGGACTCTACCCGCGCTTCTTGCCGCCCCTGAACGCGCGCGAGACGAGGTAGACGAACAGCACGATACCGAGCACGTAGCCGGCGTAGTAGCCGGCCGGACGCGGCGCTTCCTGAGCAGCCTGGGCCCAAGCGTTCGACGACGCGCCGAACGCCACGAGAGAGTACATGAACCCCTTCATCATCATCTCCTGACCAGGGGAATCTGCCCCTGCTCAAGGACGCGCAAAGCAGGGAGAAAACGCCTCAGCCAGCTCCGGAGGGCTGGCCGCCGGCATATCCCGCCCGGCTCGCCGCGCGATGTACGATGATGCACGGCGGAGGTGAGGCCATGGAGACATGGACGAGACGGCGCTGTGGGTGCGGGAGGCCGTGGAGGCCCTGACCCGCCGGCGTTTCCTGGGCGCGGTGGCCCTTGGGACTGGGGCCGGCCTCGCGCCCCGCCCCCGCGGCCCGGAGAGCCCAGGCCCGGGCTTTCGCGGCACCCTCTGCCTGTTCTCGAAGCACCTGCCGGGCCTGGACGCGGGCCCCCTGGGGCGCGCGGTCAAGGCCCTCGGCTTCGCCGGCGTCGACCTCACGGTCCGCCCGGGCGGCCACGTTGCTCCGGAGCGCGCCGCGTCGGACCTCGCGCCGTTCCTCGGCACGCTTCGCAAGGAGGGCCTGGACGTCCCCATGATCACCACCGGCCTCCTTTCCGCGTCGGACCCCACGGCCCTCCCCATCCTCGAGGCCGCGGGCCGCAACCGGGTCCGCTTCTTCAAGCCCGGCTACTACCGCTACGCCCTCGTGGACGTGCGCAACGAGCTAGAGAAGGCGGCGGCCGACCTTCGGGGGCTGGCCGAGCTCGCCGCGCGCTGCGGGGTCCAGCTCGGATTCCACAACCACGCGGGCTACCTGGGCGGCCCGGTCTGGGACATCGCCCGCGTGATGGACGGCCTCGATCCACGATGGGCCGGCTATTACTTCGACGTTCGGCACGCGGTCGTGGAAGGGGGAGACGGAGGCTGGCGCGCCGCCCTCAACCTCGTGGGCCCGCGCCTGAAGATGGTCGCCATCAAAGACTTTTTCTGGGAGAAGGCGGCGAAGGGCTGGCGGCAGCACGACTGCCCGCTGGGCGAGGGCATGGTGCCCTGGAAGGACTTCTTCGCCGCCCTCGCCAAGGCGCGTTTCCGGGGCCCCGTCTCCCTCCATCTCGAGTACGAGATCCACGGCGCGACCTCGGAGGCGAAGCAGGCGAACACGCTCGACGCGGCCGCGCGCGACCTGGCCTTCCTGAAGGCGGGCCTCGCGGAAGCCTACGGCGGCGCGGGACCCGGGGCGTGAGGATCACCCGCCGCGGCTTTCTGAGCGGCCTCGTGGCCGCGCCCGTCGCCGGAACGGCGGTCCCGGCGGTCGGCACGACCGCGCCTCGGATGACCGACATCCGCGTGCTCGACGTCCGCCACGGCTACGAAGACTGGCGGTACCGGGCGCCGTACAAGTTCGGTGGGCGCGTGGTGGATCGCGTCACGATCCTGAACGTGCGCTGCCGCGTCGAGACCCGCGCGGGGAAGAGCGCCTGGGGATTCGGCTCCATGACCATGGGGAACATGTGGGCGTTCCCCTCGCCGACCATGTCCTACGACGTCACCCTCGGGGCCATGAAGGATCTCGCGGAGCGGATGGCCCGCCTCACGAGCCAGTGCCGCGAGGTCGGCCATCCTCTCGATCTCTCCCTCGTCCTGGAGCCCGAGTACCTGGCCGCCGCGGCGGAGGTCTCACGCGAGCGGAAGCTCGACCAGCCCATCCCCAAGCTCTGCACGCTCGTGGTGGCCAGCCCCTTCGACGCGGCCCTCCACGACGCCTTCGGGAAGGTCCACGCCCGGAACGTCTACGCCACCTACGGCCCCGACCTGATGACCCACGACCTCTCCCGGTATCTCGGCGCCGACTTCGAGGGGGAGCGCCTGGAAGATTACCTGCTCCACGCGCCGCCGGAGCGCATACCGCTCTTCCACAGCGTTGGCGGGCTCGATCCCCTGGAGGCGAAGGACGTGGAGAAGCCCATCGGGGACGGGCTGCCCGAGACCCTGGCAGAGTGGATCGCCCGGGACGGCCTGGTGCGCGTCAAGATCAAGCTGAGCGGCGAGGGCCTCCGGGACGACGTCGAGCGCACGCTCCGCATCGACCGCGTCACCGCGGAGGCCCAGGCGCGCCGAGGCGTCAAGAACTGGAAGTACTGCCTGGATTTCAACGAGCGCTGCCCGAACGTCGGCTACGTCCTCGATTTCCTCCGGCAGATCCGCGCGGGAACGCCCGAGGGCTTCGCGCGCATCCTGTACGTCGAGCAGCCCACGGCGCGCGACCTCGAGGCAGACCGCGCCAACGTCATGCACGAAGCGGCCCGGCTCCGCCCCGTGGTCATCGACGAGTCGCTGACCGGCCTCGAGAGCCTGCGGCTCGCGCGCGAGATGGGCTACAACGGGGTGGCCCTCAAGGCATGCAAGGGGCAGAGCCAGGCCGTGCTGATGGCGGCGGCGGCCCGCAAGTACGGCATGTTCCTGTGTGTCCAGGACCTCACCTGTCCGGGCGCGTCCCTCATCCACTCCGTCGGCATCTCGGCCCACGTTCCCGCGGTGGCGGGGATCGAAGCGAACGCCCGCCAGTACGTCCCGGCCGCGAACGAGCCCTGGGAAGAGCGCTTCCCCGGAGTCTTCAAGGTCACGGACGGGCACGTGCGCCCCGCCGAGATCCTGGGCCCGGGGCTGGGGATCCCGGACGAGCTCGTGCCCCGGTTCTGAGCTTTACCGGAGGTCCGCCGCCGCCGGCCAGCCTTCCACCGACTTCGCCGCCCGCACGCCGCGCACGATCGCCTCCGCCACCACTTCCGCGGCCAGGGCGCCGGTCACCGAGAGGGGCACGTCGGCCTTCAGGCGTCCCGTGGAGACCGCGAAGAGCTGGTCGCCATCCCCGGTCGTGTGATACGGCCGGATCGTCCAGGCGCCGCCCGCGTTCGCCATCATGGCGATCTTGGTCAGCTCGGTCTTGGAATACGCGACGTTGGTCGCGACCACGAGGAGGGTCGTGCTGCGCAGCACCGGATCCTCGATCTCGACCCGGCCATACGGCCTTCCCGCCGCCAGGGTCTTCTTCAGGGTGGCGACGGTGTCCGCGAAGTCGGACCCGTCGGCGGCGCGCGCGCCGGCCACGATCTTCCCGGTCCGCGCGTCGACGATGTCGCCGGCGGCGTTCACCACCGCCAGCGCACCGATGACCACGTCGCCGAGGCGGAGGCTGGCCGTGCCCAGGCCTCCCTTCATGCCGCGCATGCCCTGCCGCTGCAGCATGCGCCCCACGGTTCCGCCCGCGCCCGCTCCGACGTTCCCCTCCGCGACGGGCGCGGTCGAAGCAGCCTGGCAGGCCTTGTACGCCGATTCGGCGTCCGGCCGGATGCGGGCATCTCCCACCGCCAGGTCGTCGATGATGGTGCCGACCACGAGCGGGATGCGGGTGCCGGGCGATCCCCAGTCGTAGCCGATCTTCCTGTCCTCCAGGAACCGCACCGCTCCCGCCACCGCGCCCAGCCCGAACACCCCGCCCCCCGAGAGCAGCATGGCGTGGATCCGCTCGACGGGGCTGATGGGCTGCAGCATGACCACCAGGGACTCTCCCGGCGCCGACCCGTCGTAGTCCACCCCCACCGCCGCCGGCTCGTCGAAGAGGAGGGCGGTGCAGCCGGTGGGACGCCGCGGATCCGTGAAGTGGCCGACCTTGAGGCCGGGGACGTCACTGAGCGACCCGGGCGCGGGGGTGGAGTCTGGGCCCTGGCCCGCGCCCAGGGCGCGAGCGGTCGCAGCCGCGCCCGCCAATGTGACGGCAAAGTCGCGGCGCCTCATGAGTGATCGGGGAGCGTGTAGGGAGGACGGTATCGGTAGCTCAGGCGCTTGTTCGCATCCTCGTTGTTCGTGAACCGTTCCGCCGTCCGATCCCATTCCAGATGGGCCTTGGTGGCGAGCGCCACGTTGCCGAGCAGGGTCGCCGACGTGCTGCGGTGGCCGGTCTCGATGTCGCAGTTGCAGGTCGCGCGGCTCTTGACACAGTCGAGGAAGTTGCGCGCGTGGGCCACGGTCTCCGTGTCGCCGCTCCCGCTCCTCGCCTCGATGAGCGGCTTCGCGCCCGTGCGCCAGCCGCGCTCGATCCGGCGATCGACGGGCGACCGCGCGGGAAACGCGTTGGGTGTCACCTCGTCGGGCACGATGTCGTAGCCGTTCCCCCGAAGGTAAAGCGTGCCCTTGGTGCCGCGGAACTCGATCTCGGCCCCCTTCAACGCCGCGGGGGCCGCGTTCGCGTTGTATTGCGAGAACGTCACGAGGGTCGCGCCCGGGTACATCCAGAGCACCTCGAGGGTGTCCGGGATCTCGCGGTTGTCCTCGATCGCGAGCTTGCCGCCCATCGCGGTCACGGAGAGCGGCGCGTCCTGCCCGAGCGCCCGGTGGATCACGTCCATGTAGTGCACGCCGAAGTTCGTGAGCTGCCCCCCGGAGTAGTCGTAGAACCAGCGGAACCGGTAGAAGGAGCGGTTCTTGTTGTACGGACGCTTCGGGAGGCGGCTCGTCCGGCGGCGCGTCGATGCCCTTAGGCCACTCGTTCTGGATATGGAACGAGCGGACGACCGTCACCTTGCCGATGGCGCCGCCGCGGACGAGCTCGGCCGCTTCGCGGGTAAACGCGGACGAGCGGCGCTGCAGCCCGACCTGCACCACCCGGTTGGCGCGCCGCGCGGCGTTCACCATGGCCCGCCCTTCCCTCACCACGAGGGACAACGGCTTCTCGACGTAGACGTCCTTGCCCGCCTCGCAGGCGTGGATTGTCTGCAGCGCGTGCCAGTGGTCGGGGGTGCAGATGGCCACCGCGTCGAGATCCTTGAGGTCGAGGAGCTTCCGGTAGTCCTTGAACTGTCGGGGCTGACCGCCCGCTTTCTGGGCGGCGAAGTCGAGGTAGGGCTGGTACAGGTCGCAAAGGGCCACGACTTCGAGGTCGGGGTGCTTCAGGAAGGCATCGAGCACCTGGTCGCCCCGGTTGCCCAGAGCAATGAAGCCCATGCGAACGCGATCGTTCGCGCCGAGCACGCGGCGGCCTGCGACGGCGGTGCCGATCCAGGCCGCCGCGGCCGCGCGGCCGAATTGCCGGCGGGTGAAGGCTGTCATGGTCGCCTCCTTGAACTAGTGACGGACGGCGGCAAACCCGGCGGAGGCCGGGGACGACAGCGAGTACCTACCACAACTCGAGGGGCGCGTACACGCTCAGGCTTGACAATCCGCCTGCCGGGGTTACCTTGGGCGGCGGCGGTATCCTTATCGAAGGAGCGGGAATGGACAGCCACGGGCTCGGTCGCCGCGAAGCGCTGCGACGCTTGACGCTGGGAGGGCTGGGGGTGGCGAGCCTGCCGGCCTGGGTGGAAGCGCTGACGGGGCTCGCCGAGGCGCGCGGGCACGAGCACGCGATAGCACCCGCCGCGCCCGCCGCCGACTGGAAGCCCAAGGCCCTCGACGCCCATCAGGACGAGACGATAGCCACCATCAGCGAGCTGATCATCCCCACCACGGACACCCCGGGGGCGAAGGCCGCGCTGGTCAACCGGTTCGTCGACGAGGTCGTGGCGGACGCCACGGAGGCGGACCGCCGCGAGTTCCTCCGGGGCCTGCGCTGGATGGACGGCCGCAGCAACGAGCTCTTCGGGGCCGATTTCGTGAAGGCGACCCCCGAGCAGCAGACCGCCCTCCTCACGATCATCAGCTCCGAGAGGAACAAGTCCCTGGAGGACGAGATCGGCCGGGATTTCTTCCGGGCCATCAAGTCCATGACCATCACGGGCTATTACACGTCGGAAGTGGGGATGAAGCAGGAGCTGGGGGACGACGGGCAGGTGTTCTTCCTGGAGTTCAAGGGCTGCACGCATCCCGAGCACGGCGCGCCGGCCCCCGCCGCCGCGCCCGGGAAGAAAGCTCCGGCGAAGCCGGCGCCAAGGGCCTCCGCCCCCGTCCCCCGCAGCTGATGGCGGACCAGGCCTTCGACGCGATCGTGGTCGGCTCGGGGGCGAGCGGCGGCTGGGTGGCCAAGGAGCTCACCGAGAAGGGGCTGCGGGTGGCGGTCCTGGAGGCCGGGCGGAAGCTCAACCCGGCCGTCGACTTCACCGAGCACAAGCGCCCGTTCGACATGCCCCGCCATGGCGACCGCTTCGGGCCGCGCGAGACGGTGGCGGAGCAGGAGGTCCAGAACCTCTGCTACCAATGCGACGAGTACACCCACCACCTGTTCGTGAAGGACACCGAGCTGCCCTACACCACGCCCCCGGGCAAACCCTTCGCCTGGATCCGCGGGCGGCACGTGGGCGGCAAGTCCATCACCTGGGGCCGGCAGAGCTACCGGCTGAGCGACCTGGACCTGAAGGCGGCCTCCCGCGACGGCTTCGGGGTGGACTGGCCTCTCGACTACGCGGAGCTCGCCCCGTACTACGAGCGGGTGGAGCGCTTCATCGGCATCAGCGGCCAGGCCGAGGGCCTGCCCCAGCTTCCTGACAGCGTCTTCCTGCCGCCCATGGCCCTCACCTGCGGCGAGCAACTGGTCCGGAAGGCGATCAAGGAGAAGCTCGGGAGGACCCTGACCATCGGCCGCGCCGCGATCCTCACCGACAACCTGAACGGCCGGCCCAAGTGCCACTACTGCGGCCCCTGCTCGCGGGGCTGCTCCACCGGCTCCTACTACTCGAGCCCGGCGAGCACCCTGCCCGCCGCGGAGCGCACCGGCCGCCTCACCCTGATCCCGAACGCGGTGGTGAGCCACCTCGAGGTGGACGAGGCGGGGAAGTGCCGGAGCATTTACTACATCGACCGCCTCAGCCGGGCCCACCGGGAGGTCTTCGCGAAGGTGGTCGTGCTCTGCGCCTCCACCCTGGAGACCACGCGCATCCTGCTGAACTCGCGCTCCCCCCGCTACCCGAACGGCATCGCGAACAGCAGCGGCGTGGTCGGCCACTACCTCATGGACCACGTGACAGGGGGAGGGGCGGGGGGCGTGCTGCCGACGTTGAAGGCGGTCACGGAGGAGAACGCGCGGCGTCCCAACGGCGTCTACGTCCCTCGCTTCCGCAACGTGACCGACACGCACCCCGCCTTCCTCCGCGGCTACGGCTTCCAGGGCGGGGCAGAAGTGCAGAAGTGGGGCCACGGCCATACGATCCCGGGGTTCGGGGCCTCCTTCAAGCGGCGGGTGCGCGACGAGCGGCGCTGGTCCTTCTACTTCGGGGGCTTCGGGGAGTGCCTGCCACGCTTCGAGAACCACGTCGAGCTGGACAAGGAAAAGGTCGACGCCTGGGGGATCCCCGTCCTCCACATCGACATGGCCTTCGGGGACAACGAGCGGAAGCTTGTCCAGGACATGGCGGATCAGGCCGCGGAGATGCTGGAGGCGGCGGGAGCGGAGAACGTGCACAAATGGGCGGAGCCCTCGATCCCGGGCCTGGGCATCCACGAGGTGGGGACCGCCCGCATGGGAGACGACCCCAAGGCCTCGGTCCTCAACCGCTGGCAGCAGGCCCACGACGTGACGAACCTGTTCGTGATGGACGGCGCGGTCTACCCGGCCTCGGCCTGCCAGAACCCGACCCTCACCATCATGGCCCTGGCCGCCCGCGCCTGCGACTACCTGGTGGACCAGTACCGGCGAGGAGCGCTCTAGCGCTCATCCATCGGCGGGGCCGGCCGGTCTTGCCACCCGATTCCACAGGTCGAGAACGTCCAGCTCCCGCGCCCACCGATCGAGGTACGCCCGGTCCAGGGCTCCACCATGGACGTCCACGACGCCGGCGACATCGGCGAGCTGCCTCTCGGAGCCGCCGCCCTTCCGGGCCCACTCCAGCTTCGACAGGATCGTGTCCTCGGGAGTCGCCAGCGACACCCGGGTGCCACCGGGAAGCACCGCTCGCTGTCGTCGGCCCAGCTCCTCCCGGCTGAACGGACGGTCCTTGCGGACGATCAGGTCGATCTTCACCGCGCTCTGCGCATGAATGGCATTGAACTGGCGTCGCCGCTTCATGGCATCGCGCGCGGCCGTGGTGGCTGCTCGCGACGGACCCGGTGACCATGTACGGGATACCCAGCGCGTCCAGGCTCCGGACGACCCGCGCGAGGGCTTCCTCGTCTGGAGTCACGGATCGACGAGATCCCGGCCGGGCCAGACGGCTCTGGTCAACTCGTCGCCGAAGATGAGGCGAAAGAGCGCGAGGCGCGCCTGCTCGTCCCCGTAATCAGGGTGGCGGGCCCGAATGCCCGCGACCGCCGTCTCTCGCGCGAGCTCGTTGAGGCGGAACGTCACGGCCGTGCGTTCCTTTCCCCCCATGCGCCGATACGCTTCGATCTGCGCCGCGTACGCTTCGGGTGTCGTGTCCATCGGCACTCGGGAAAAGCCCCGGGACGACGTCGGCCTCATACTCATCAGCCTATCATCGGCTCGCGCCGCGTCGGGACCCCCGCATGTGCCGGTGCCAGCTCGTTGGACCCGTGCTAGCCTATGCTTGGAGTCATGAGCGTGTCCTCACCCGCCAAGACCCGGCTGACACCGGAGGAGTACCTCGCCCGGGAGCGCCAGGCCGAGACGAAGAGCGAGTACCTGGCCGGCCAGACCTTCCTCATGGGTGGCGCCAGCCGGGGTCACGTCCTCATCGTGACGAACGTGGTGGGGGAGCTGCGAAGGCAACTCAAAGGCCACCCTTGCCTCTTGTTCTCGACGGACCTGCGCCTGCGAGTCACGCCCACGGGGCTCTTCACCTATCCAGACGTCATGGTCGTATGCGGCGAGGCCCACTACGTCGACCAGGAGGTCGACACCCTGACGAACCCGACCTTCATCGTCGAGGTGCTCTCGGCCTCGACCCCGGACTACGACCGGGGCCGGAAGTTCGAGCACTATCGGTCGCTCGCCTCGCTCCAGGAGTACCTTCTCGTGGCCCAAGCCAAGGTCCACGTCGAGCACTTCCAGAAACAGCCCGACGGCCGCTGGCTGCTCGCGGAGACGAGCCGCCGAGATGACGTGGTGCGCCTCCCCGCGATCGGGTGCGATCTGGCGCTGACGGAGGTCTACGACAACGTCGATCTGATCGCGGATCCCCCCGAGGACGCGTAGCCAGATCCCTTCGGCGTCACGGATCGACGGGGTCCGGCCAGGCCGGACGTCTCTCGCGGGCCCGCATGTCCGCGACCCCGCCGCCTCTCGCGCGAGCTCGTTGCGGCGCACCGAGGCTATAATCCGAGGCGCGGTGCAGGCCGGACAGCCATGAACGCGTCGGGTGCCATCGTGGGGATGCTGCTGGCCGCGGCGCTCGCCGCGGCCGGCGCCCAGGACGCGGCTTTCGCGCCGTACAGCGAGACCGTCCCGGGCAGCTCGGTGCGCTTCGAGATGGTGCCGATCCCGGGGGGCACCCTGGAGGCCGGCGACCAGAAGGTCCCGGTGCGCGCGTTCTGGATGGGCAAGCACGAGGTCACCTGGGACGAGTACGACGCTTATCGGTCCGACACGACGATTCCGGTGGCGGTGGGCGTGCGATCGCCCGCAGGGGGCGGGCCGCCCCGCGACGCCGACGCGGTCACCCGCCCCACGCCGCCCTACGCCGACGAGTACTTCGGCTTCGGCAAGGGGAAGCGCCCGGTGATCGCCGTCACTCACCACGCGGCCATGGAGTACGGCCGCTGGCTGTCCGAGAAGACGGGCAGGATCTACCGGCTGCCCACGGAGGCGGAGTGGGAATACGCGTGCCGGGCCGGGCAGGCGGGGCCGGGGCCTCTCGGCGAGCAGGCGTGGACGGCGGAGAACGCCGACGACGAGCCACACCCGGTAGGCAGGCGGAAGCCGAACCCCTGGGGCCTGTTCGACATCCTGGGCAACGTGTCCGAATGGACGCTGGACCGGGACCGCGCGGCCGACGCCTACACGACGCGCTACCCGCACCCGGTGCGGGGCGGGTCGTACACGGAGGACGCCAAGGCCGTGACCTGCTCCTCCCGCCGCCTCTCCGAGGAAGGGTGGAGCCGGCGCGACCCCCAGCGCCCGCAGAGCATCTGGTGGCACACGGACGCCATCTTCGTCGGCTTCCGGCTGGTGCGACCGGTCGAGGAGGACGTGAAGATGAAGGGCTTGCGTTCTCGCGTGACCCGCGAGAGCCCGTGAGGAGGATCACGATGAGCGACGAGAGCAAGGACGCCGGAACGAGCCGGCGCGATTTCCTGAAGGTGAGCGGCGCCACCCTGGCCGCGGGGGCGCTGCGCGTGCCCGCCGTGCACGCGGGCAGCGACGAGATCCGCATCGGCCTCGTCGGCTGCGGCGGCCGGGGCACGGGGGCGGTGACCGACGCCTTGAAGGCCGCTCCCGGAGTGCGGGTGGTGGCCCTGGGCGACGCCTTCGCCGACCGCATCGAGCAGATCCAGAAGCGGCTCCTCGAGTTCGGGGACAAGGCCGCAGTTCGCAAGGACCGGACGTTCGTCGGCCTGGACGCGTTCGAGAAGGTGATCGCCAGCGAAGCGAACTACGTCATCCTCGCCACCCCGCCGGGCTTCCGGCCGCAGCACCTGCAGGCCGCGGTGGCGGCGGGGAAGAATGTGTTCACGGAGAAGCCGGTGGGGGTGGACGGCCCCGGCATCCGCGCCGTCCTCGCGGCGCACGAGGAGGCCAAGCGCAAGGGCCTCGCGGTCGGCGCCGGCACGCAGCGCCGCCACCAGAGGGGCTATCTGGAGGCGGTCCAGCGCATCCGTGACGGGGCGATCGGAGAGGTGACGGCCGCGCGCGCCTACTGGAACCAGGGCGGGCTCTGGAAGAAGGACCGCGAGGCGGCCTGGAGCGACCTCGAGTGGCAGATGCGGAACTGGCTCTACTTCACCTGGCTCTCCGGCGACCACATCGTCGAGCAGCACGTGCACAACCTGGATGCGGTGAACTGGATGATGGGGGCCCACCCGGTCAAGGCCACGGGGATGGGCGGTCGGCAGTCGCGGACGGATCCCGCCTACGGCCACATCTACGACCACTTCGCGATCGACTACGAGTACGAGAACGGCGTGCACATGCTCTCCATGTGCCGGCAGATCGACGGCTGCGAGAAGCGGGTGGCGGAGGACCTGGTGGGCACCAAGGGCCGGGCCGAGACCTCGGGCGAGCGCTGGGCGATCAGCGGGCCCCAGGCCTGGCGGCGGAGGGAGGACGAGGGGGAGGTGAGCCCTTACGTGCAGGAGCACGCCGACCTCATCGCGAGCATCCGAGCCGGCAAGCCGTCGTCCGAGCTGAAGGACGTGGCGGAGAGCACCCTCACCGCGATCATGGGGCGCATGTCGGCCTACACCGGCCGGTTGGTGACCTGGGAGGAGGCCCTCGGCTCCGCGGAGAGTCTCGTGCCCGAAAAGCTGGCCTGGGGGCCGATGCCGGTGCCCCCGGTGGCGCGTCCGGGCACCCCGGCCTGAGAAGGCGTCAACCCGTCGGGGCGGGGAGCGCGGCCATGGCGCTCCTCGCCTTGGCGTCTCCGTCCGCGGCCGCCCAGCGGTTCGAGTTCGAAGAGCCGCACATGGGGACGCTCGTGCGGCTCGTCCTCTTCGCGGCGGATCGGCCCGCGGCTTCGGCCGCGGCGCGCGCCGCCTTCGACCGGGTGGCGGAGCTGGACGCCGCCCTCAGCGACTACCGCGACTCGAGCGAGGTCTCGGGGCTCGCGCGGGCCGCGGGTGGCCCGGCCGTGCGCGTGGGCCCGGACCTGTTCGCCGTGCTCGAGCGGGCGCAGGACGTGGGGCGGCGGTCAGGCGGCGCCTTCGATGTCACGGTCGGTCCCCTCGTCCGGCTCTGGCGGCGGACCCTCCGCACGGGCGACTGGCCCGACCCGGCGCGGCGCGCGG
>WNFZ01003277.1_pt1 | contig 15182 bp, 9 predicted proteins | sample 5400081 | NCBI WGS metagenome assembly WNFZ01 (sample SAMN13153365, study PRJNA577476) | soil metagenome | isolation source: 80 cm soil or saprolite under grassland replicate 1 | place: USA:California | collected 2016-06-15 | reverse complement strand
AGGAGAGTCAGGAACATTACTGTTTATCGGTTGAAAAGGAGTCGGGGAGGGGAGCCCTGCGGCGAGTGAAACGTTTTGCCGTTGAACGTCACAAGATGAAACCATGAACAAAAATATGAGGACAATGTTTAAACGCAGTGAACGCATAGCGACGATTCTACAACAAACAGATTGACCTGCAAACCCTACTCAGTTCCTTATGTCAAAATGGAGGTAAGACGGGCAAACCCCGCTCACTTCCATATATCCAAATGGAGGTGAGCGGGGCAAACCCCGTTCGCTGCACTTATGCGGGAATGAAGCGAACGGGGCAAACCTGATAAAATTGCCGTTGCATGTCCATTCTGATAACATTCCTGATGCTGTTGTTGACTGCATTGACGCTTGTCGTTTTGCGGATCATGGTTCCTGGTTTTCGATACAGTTGGTTGTTTGCGGTGGGCGGCACTTTTTTTGCATGGCTGGGTGCTTTGATGTGGCAATTGCCCATTAGCTTACAATTTGCTAGTTGGCAACCTACAGCTATCTTTTCGCAATCCCCTACATTCGTCACCGATGGTATCTCCTGGCTATTTGTATTCAGCCTGATCACTTTGTGTTTGGCAGTCGTTATCACCACCGTTGTTCGTGCAAAATTCCCCAGCCCCATTAGTTGGGCCGGAACGCTCATACTCACATCCTTCGGCATGCTGGCAGTCGTTGCCGATAACCCATTGACATTGGTGCTAATCTGGGCAGCAATTGACCTGGTTGAACTGGTCGTGCAGATTCGGTATGTGGAGGAGCCAAAATTAAGTGAACGCGTGGTGATCTCATTCGCTTCGCGCGCCACCGGAATTTTGGTTTTGCTGTGGGCAGATGTTATCGGCGCGGCAGGCGGACAACTCTCAGACTTTCGACTGGTCACCCCCCAGGTGGGTTTGTATCTCCTCATCGCGGCGGGGCTGCGCGTGGGTGTGCTTCCGTTGCATCTGCCATATCCAAGTGAGTCAACGCTTCGGCGCGGCTTCGGTACTAGTCTTCGGATGGTCTCTGCTGCTTCCAGTTTAATTCTGTTGACACGCATCCCACCAAGCAGTATTGCATCTCCATTTATCCCCTATTTATTGATGCTGGTTTCCTTCGCGGCAGTCTATGGCAGTTGGAGGTGGCTACGCGCGCCGGATGAATTAACCGCGCGTCCTTTCTGGTTGATCGGCATAGGATCATTAGTCGTCGCAGCAGCGTTGCGCTCTAATCCTCTTGGCACGGCAGCATGGAGTTGTGCGCTCGTCCTAACGGGAAGCGCATTATTCTTGTTCTCCGAACAAAACCGATGGCTGACACGCGCGTTATATGTTGGCGCGTTTGGGATTTCCGCATTGCCGTTTTCTATCACTGCCGTCGGCTGGAATAACGGTGGAACAGGCTTCTGGCTATCCGTCCCCTTTCTGCTTCTTTCACACGCGATGCTGATCGCGGGGTTTATCCGTCACGCTCAACGGACGAACATTCGAACCTCGAATGAAAGTCAGCCGATTTGGGCGAAGAACGTTTATCCGATTGGCATAATACTTTTATTATTGGTAACCATCGCATTGGGATTTTTCGGCTGGGATGGGACAATGCAACTTGGCAATTGGCTGGCGGGACTTATCGCATCTCTCCTGACCGTTGGTTTACTCTGGCTCACACCGCGTTTACGTATCCTCAATCCGGTCCGCGCTCATTGGGTGCGTCCCACGCAAACTTCCTGGCTGGATTGGATATATGAAGCCCTGTGGAATCTGTATCGCCAACTGGGACGTGTAAGCAATGCATTCACGACTCTACTCGAAGGGGAAAGCGGCATTATGTGGACGATACTTTTCCTCGTGCTCTTCATCACTGTTTTTACACACAGGACGCCCTAACATGGCATTTACCATTTCATGGATCGCGGTCCTGATTATCCTGGTCACTTCTACTGGGCTTTTGATCGCCCGCGATTGGCGCTGGAGCATCATCCTGCTTGCGATTCAATATTTATGTATGTTCATCCTCACACTACAGCATTGGCCCCTCGGTATGGCATCTGTGAAGTTGGTGGCTGGTTGGATGTCCGCGGCAATATTGGGAATGACACGTTCGAACTTCCCCGCGCAGGATTTTGAGGAGACAGGCATCTGGCCCCGTGGACGACTCTTCCGCTTGTTCGCAGCCGCCATGGTTCTCTTGATTGTTTCGACAGTGACACCAGATGTTGACACGATTATGGCTGACGCAGGCTACGCAATCACAGGAGGCAGCCTTCTGCTGATTGGGATGGGACTTCTCCATCTGGGAATCACATCCTATATTTTGCGCGTGGTAATTGGCTTGATGACTGTCCTTTCAGGGTTCGAGATTCTCTATTCAGCAGTGGAAGGTTCGATATTGGTCGCGGCGCTGCTCGCGGTCATCAATTTGGGACTTGCACTCGTCGGCGCGTATTTATTAATCGCCGAAAACGCACCCCAAGAGCAAGAGGCTGAATCCGAATGAACGCACCAACCATTTGGATCACTTTTCCCATTGGTATTGGTATATTGCTACTGCTCATCAACAATCAGCGCTCTCTAAGCGTCATAGGCGGAGTGATCGCGCTTTTACTTGCGATCATTGCACAATTTGTCCCCATTGAACTCGCAATGAGTGTCGGAAGCATATCGTTTAAGATCGATTCATCGCTCGTTATTTTAGGACGAACCCTGCTCATTCAACCTGCTGAAGGTCCGTTACTGGCATTGATTTACGGCGCGGTGGCACTATGGTTTTTCGGCGCGGAAGCTTCGAAATCCGCGACCCGACTCGTTCCGATTGGATTTATGATCACGGGATTGCTGGTCGCGTCCATCGCAGTAGAGCCGTTCTTATATGCTGCCTTATTTATCGAGATGGCGATCCTGCTCGCGATCCCAATGCTCACAACTATTTATCATCCTCCGAGCAAAGGAATAACTCGTTTCCTGATTTATCAGACACTTGCCATGCCGTTTATTCTTTTGGCTGGCTGGCTGCTCGGTGGTGTGGAAACCAGCCCCGGCGATCTGGCTCTTGCTAGCGAGTCTGCATCCATGCTTGGGTTGGGATTTGCATTCCTGCTGGCGATCTTTCCGCTTTACAACTGGATCCCTTTACTCTCGGAGGAAATCTCTCCATACATTCTGGGTTTTTTACTGTGGATTCTTCCGACTATCACGATCATTTTCAGCGCAAGTTTTCTCGACCGTTATTCATGGCTTCGTTCGTCGGCTCAATTGACCATTGCTCTGCGGCTCGCCGGACTCCTGATGATTGTCACCGGTGGGCTGTTTGCCGCCTTTCAGCGAAACTTGGCGCGCATCATGTCGTATGGGGCCATTGTCGAAACGGGATTCTCCATCCTGGCACTCAGCCTTGACTTGCGGTTGGGCATCCCCATTTTGTTTTTGCTCATCCCTGCACGCGCTCTTGGGCTGGCAGTTTGGTCTCTTTCAGTGACCGTCATCAAGGAACAGGTGGAGACAATGCGCTTCGGGGCGGTGCGCGGCGTGCTGCGCATCCTGCCATTTGCGGGTGTGGGCATGATCATCGCAACGCTCTCCACGAGCGCGTTTCCCTTGCTGGCGGGTTTCCCAGCGCGGTTAGCCCTATGGGAAAGCTTGGCACGTGAGTCGATTGGTTCAGCGTTTTGGATGGCGATCGGGATTGTCGGCTTGCTCATCAGTGCGTTTCGCTCACTGGCGGTAATCAGCATGGCGGAGGAGTATACAAACTGGAAGCCACGCGAAAGCTTCACGCAGCGCATCATGCTTGGACTGGGCGTGATCGGGCTTTTCATCCTGGGTTTATTCCCACAGACAATCCAATATTTCGTATCTAATCTTCCGCTTATGTTCGAGCATTTGGGGCGCTAAATCGCAAAATCGGCAAGCGGTATAATCCATTACAGAGTGTCGCATAATTAGTGAAACTTGAATTTTGAATTTCAACCCGCAAAACCATTCTAAAATTTAGTTACCAATAAGACACCTGGTAAATGTTATCTGCTGGAGGAAGCCATGGAATTTGAACAGCTCGTCAAACGCCTCGAATGGCTGGACGAAGAACATCGTAAGACACGAACAGTGATTATCACTCTCGAAGAACGGATGGCGGCGCTGGAGGCGAACATTAACACCGTAGCCAAACAGATCAAGCCGCTTGCCAAACAGATCGCGGATATCGCCAACACAACCGCGCGCCTCGACCAGTTCGATGACATCTTTGCCAAACAGCGCGAAGATATGAACAAGGCAATTGATGAAATTGAAAAACGACACGAGAAACGTGAGCTTGAAATTACCAAGCGTCATCATGAAGACATTGAACCGTTTCACGGGGCAATCGACGAACTAAGGCAGATCATTGAAAGCGAATTCCCGCCGATCAAGCGGGACATCAAAGCGCGCATTCTCGAGGAAACGCGTTTGAACGAGTCGATTAAGGAATTGAAACCACCCATCGATGACGCAGTGCGTATCGCGCACGAAGCCATTCGAACGCAACATGTTTTTGACGAAGCTCGTAGACAGGAAGCGAAACGCGTTGCTGACTTGCAGGGTGAGTTGACATCGATCCGCAAACGCATCGATGAAACGCGTTCCAAGATCGATCTAAATGCAGACGGTTTCAAGAATATGGATAACCGCATTAAGGAATTACAGTTATCCGAGGCTGAACGCAAAGTTGCACAGACCGCTTTCATCGAACAACAAGCCATTGCACAGATCGACCGCGACCGTTCCTACAAGGATTGGAAGGATAAATTCAATTCCATTAAATTCCAAACAGAAGCTTTCGATGCGCAAGTTCTAAAACTGGAGGAAACTCTGCGCTCTGCCAAGCGCGCCCAGGACACTTACACGGAACTCAACACCAAGCTCGAAAGACGCATCAACGAAGTAACAGAAATGCAACGGCTTGCAGAAGATCGCCTGCGCCAGGAATGGGTCACGTTCAAAGCCGACGATCAAAAACGCTGGACAGGTTATACCTTGTCACAAGATGAGGGCACAAAGGATGTGCGTCGGCTCGTGCAGAAGCTGGAAGAGCGCATTAGCCCGTTCGATGAAATGATCGAGACCGTTCAGGATCAAATGCATCAAACAGCGTCTGCCACCGAACAACAACTTCAGGAATTGATGAATGTGGCGCATGAATGGCTTTCGGCATATGAACGCATTATGGGTCACGGAAAGACAGCCAAGAAAGCAACCAAGAGATAAGTTCAAGGTCCCAGCGCCGAAGACGGCGGCTAGAGCATCAAAAAACATGCGCGTTATCGGAACAGCAGGTCATGTCGATCATGGCAAATCCACGCTCATCGCGGCGCTGACGGGTGTACATCCCGACCGTCTTAAAGAAGAACAGGCGCGTGAGATGACGATTGAGCTTGGCTTCGGCTGGCTCACGCTTCCAAACGGCGAGGAAGTTGGCATCGTGGATGTTCCAGGTCATCGGGACTTCATCGCGAACATGCTCTCCGGTATTGGGGGAATTGATGCCGCGCTGCTCGTGATCGCCGCCGATGAAGGCATCATGCCACAGACGAAGGAACATCTCGCGATCCTGGATTTGCTACAGATTCCCGCAGGCATTATCGTCCTGACGAAGACGGACCTCGCTTCCGACTCAGCCTGGTTGGATCTCGTTGAAACCGACATTCGCGCCGCTGTAACCGATACCGTTATGAAAGATGCGCCCATCCTGCGCGTCTCTGCCAAAACCAAAAGCGGACTCGATTCTCTAATCTCTAATCTCCAATCTCTCCTCCAAAACAACCCCCCACGCATAGATCTAAATCGTCCTCGTCTACCCATCGATCGTATCTTTTCCATGAGCGGATTTGGGACCGTCGTGACAGGTACTCTCAGCGACGGGCATTTATCCGTTGGCGATGAAATAGAAATATTACCTTCAGGTCAGCGCGGCAGAGTACGCGGCTTGCAAACGCACAGGAAAAAGGAAGAGATAGCTGTGCCCGGTTCACGCACCGCGATCAATATTTCGGGCGTGGAAACGGAATCCATTCGGCGCGGCGAAGTGATTGTCCATCCAAATCAATATCAATCCACGCGCAGAGTGGACGCGCGATTACGCGTGTTGAAGGATGTTTCTACATCGATCCAACACAACAGCGAAGTGAAATTCTTTGTGGGCGCCAGTGAAACAGTTGCCACATTGAGATTGCTTGGAGGGGAAGAACTGAAACCCGGTGAAGAAGGTTGGATCCAGCTTGAACTGCGCGATCCAATCGTAGTTGTGCGCGGCGATCGATATATTCTGCGCCGTCCATCGCCCGGCGAAACGTTGGGTGGCGGCGTGATCGTTGATCATCAACCAAAAGGACGTCATAAACGCTTCGATGAAGAAGTGTTGAAATCACTGGAATCCTTGTCACAAGGTACACCCGCAGAGATATTATTTGAAGCTGCCCTAGCATTGAATGCCGCTCCAATCAAAGATGTCATCAGCCGATCACGGTTGGAATCGTCAAATGCCGAAGCGGCGTTGAAGGAATTACTAATTACTAATTCCCTTATTACCCTTGAGGAAGGCATACTGAACATCACGAGTGATCTACTCGTCATTGCTCTTCCCACTTGGAATGTTTTACGTGAAAAGACGCTACAAATCATCGAGAGCTATCACAAAAATTATCCTCTTCGACGAGGCATTCCACGCGAAGAGCTCAAAAGCAGACTCAAGTTATCAGCGCGCTTGTTCAACTCCATTATCAACAAACTGAGCATTGCTGGCTTGCTTACTGAGAATGCGGCTTTTCTGGCGAAGTCCGAACACGAGATCACATTCGATAACGGTCAGCAAATAAAGGTCCAGGCATTGAAGCGCAAGTTTGAGCAAAATCCATTCAGTCCACCGGGCGTCAAGGAGAGTCAAGCAGAGGTGGGTGAAGAAGTCCTGAATGCATTAATTGAGATGGGACAATTCATTCTCGTTGCAACAGATGTTATTTTTCGAAAACAGGATTATGATTTGGCGGTGTCCAAGATACGAGAGATGTTGATTCAAAATGAAAAGATTACTCTGGCAGAAGTGCGCGATCTCATGAACACAAGCCGTAAATACGCGCAGGCTTTGCTGGAACATCTGGATACTATCGGCACAACGATACGGGACGGGGATTATCGAAGGTTGAAGAAGAAATGAACTTTCTGAGAAAGATTCTTACTCCTCCTGTTTTTGAAGATGAGATCAAAACAGAACAGGCGTATCTATTGCATGTCATGCTATGGACATTGATCTGTGTGCCAATTCCCTATCTTCTCTTTATTTTTGTGAAAGGCACAGAATACGAACTTAGGGCATTAATTCAGTCGGGGGTTGGAGAGGGTATCAATTTCATACTTCTGATCATGCTGCATCGAGGTTATGTACGTTCAACGTCGATCATTCAGGTCAGCGCATTTTGGCTCTTCTTCACCACGACTGCCGTCACAGGAAGTGGCGTACAAGGGGAAGCATACTTATTAGGATATGGCTTGGTGATTGCCGTTGCAGGAATTCTTCTAGGCAGAATCGGTGCTCTAATTTTTACGATTCTTTCGCTCACCTCTGGTTGGTTGATGGTACATGAACCGGTCTATGGGCTAATCAAAACCGGCTTCGAAGGTTCCGCTCTTACGACATGGACCATTACCCTTGTGCTTTTCCCGGTGGGAGCGGTGCTGCAATATTTAGCATCAAGAGTAGTAAGGAGTTCTCTTGCACGTGCGAGAGTTAGTGAAGAGCGCTATCGCCTGATCTCGCGTGTAACCTCAGATTATACGTTTTCAACGGAATTAGGACCACAAGGCAAAATGCGTCTCAATTGGGTGACAGGTGCATTTGAAGAGATCACGGGCTATACCTATAGTGACTATGTTGCCAACGGAGGCTGGCGCGCACACCTTTATCCCAAAGATGTTGAAGAAGACAACCAAGCCATGAAGACGTTGCTCACCAACAACAAAGTTATTTCAGAAGTTCGTACCTACAACAAAAGCGGTCAATTGCGCTGGGCGCGTGTGTTCGCGCATCCGGTTTGGGACGGTGAGCAAAGTAGACTAATTGGAATCGTCGGTGCAGTGCAGGATATCACCGAGCAAAAGCAGGCAGTAGAGGCATTACGAAATTCCGAAGCAATTTATCGGCAGGCAATTGAGGTCGCCGGTGCCGTACCCTATCACCAGACATATCGCAGCGACACTACGCTGAACTATGATTTTATAGGCGATGGCATTTACGAGATCACCGGCTACACAGCGGCAGAATTCAATGAGCGGCTCTGGGATACGCTTGTAATAGAACGAATTCTTCTGGATGACTTGGCGCAATACTCCTGGGATGAAGCGATCGAACGAGTCCGCTCGGGCGACCGTCCAATCTGGAAATGTGAGCACTGCATCCAGGCACGTGATGGGAAGATCCATTGGGTCTTTGAAGCGGCGGTGGAACTAAGGGATGAGAATGGTGTCTCACATGGCTCAATCGGTATGTTTCAGGATATTACGGAACAAAAACTAACCGAACAGCGTAAAGCCCTTCAACGGGTCATGCTTGAAAAAGTAGTTCAACTCGGAAAATTTGTTACAGAAGTAATCGATCTGGGGACAACGCTGGAAAGAATCTGGCATGGCGTTCATGATGATCTTGGTTTTGACAGAGTAGCAATTTTTCTTTATAACCATGAACGCCACTCCTTTGATGGCACATTGGGCACGAACAACCAGGGACAAATGATCGAAGAATGGGATCAATGGTTCCCCATCTCTGAAATTGCCATATTTAATCGCATTCTGGACCAGCCTGATGGGCTGTATTTTACGCAAAACTATGATGTAGAAAACGAGTTTGCAGAAGACCACGAGATGTACGGTGTGAAGGAGTACGCTGCGGTCGCGGCATGGGCCGGAAACAAACCAATCGCCATTGTCTGTGTGGATAATCTTATGTCACAGCGTCATATTGATAATGAACATTTGGAAGCGTTACGCCTATTCGGTGGTTATGCGGGTCTTGCCATAGAAAATGCACATTTGAATACGTCTCTCCAAAATGAGTTGACTGCCAGGCAAACGTTTATTAATGAACTCGAATCCAAGAACGCCGAACTCGAACGATTCACATATACGGTATCGCACGATCTTAAAGCCCCGCTTGTAACAATTACGGGCTTCCTTGGCTATCTCGAAAGTGACGCACTCTCCGGCAATCATGAAAAGGTGAAGGCAAACGTTGATCGAATTTCAAGTGCAGCCAAAAAAATGGAACATCTCCTCAGTGACCTGCTCGAACTTTCACGAGTCGGGCGCTTGATCAACGCGCCTGAAAATGTCCCGTTCGAGGATATTGTGAAAGAAGCTCTGGAGCGCGTCCGAGGTCGCATAGAGACTAACGATGTCCACGTTGTAGTGCAGGCGAATCTTCCGGTCATTCACGGTGACAAAGTGCGATTGGTCGAGATCCTCCAGAACCTGTTGGATAACGCAGCAAAATTTTCAAATGAGAAAGCCGAGGCGCGGATTGAAGTTGGCACCACAGGGATGGATGAAAATCACATGCACACTCTTTTTGTGTGCGATAATGGGATTGGCATTGACCCCAAATTTCATGAGCGTATTTTTGGCTTATTCAACAAATTAAGCCCCTCTATGGAGGGCACCGGTATCGGGCTGACACTTGTCAAACGAATCGTCGAGGTACATGGCGGACGCATCTGGGTGGAGTCGGAACCGGGCAAAGGTACGACATTTTATTTCACATTGCCAGCCGAAAAACCTAAAGGTTTTCAGGTATAAATATAAACTTTGTGTTCCAAATCCATGGTATTGATGCGACCCTGATGAATGAAGAAACCTTTAGGGTTTCATAGAATAAGGAGTAGTTATGTGTGGACGATTTACCTTAACCGTCAACCCCGCTGAATTGCAACATACATTTCAAAACTATACTTTTCCAGAAAAGTTCGCACCACGTTTCAACATTGCACCCACGCAACCTGTCCTTGCCATCCCGAATGATGATCGCAATGAAGCCAATTTCTTCCTGTGGGGACTTATCCCGATGTGGGCGAAAGATCCAAGCATCGGTAGCCGTCTCATCAATGCGCGGGCGGAAACGCTTGAAGAGAAACCGTCTTTTCGCGGAAGTCTCAAATATAAACGCTGTCTGATTCTTGCGGATGGATTTTATGAATGGAAAACGGGGCCCGGCGGCAAGATAAAAACGCCCTACTTTATTCACATGAATGACCGCAAGCCCTTCGCTTTTGCCGGACTCTGGGATTCGTGGAATAGTCCTGACGGTTCGCAGATCAAAAGTTGCACGATCATCACCACCGAGCCCAATGACCTGATGTCACTCATCCACACGCGGATGCCGGCGATTCTTCATCCGCGTGATTATGCCAAATGGCTGGACGCTTCGCCTCAGACTCCCGACAGCCTGAAACCGTTAATCAAGCCCTACCCCGCCGAAGAGATGAATGCCTATCCAGTCAGCGTACTGGTGAACAAACCCTCGAACGATATACCCGAGTTGGTTGTACCGGTCAAATAACGGAATGGAGAGCACCAGCCAAAACTTGATTGCCCGTCGTTACCCCGCGCTTGCATCTCGTGATTACGTCTTATTTATCATTGGTCAATTGATCTCCGTGATCGGCACATGGATGCAGTCCACAGCGTTGCCATACTTAGCTTACCGCATGACAGGTCGCCCACTCGATTTGGGAATCATCGGCTTCTCGAGTACATTGCCAACCTTGTTGTTCGCGTTGCCCGCAGGCGTACTCGTCGAACGCTGGGATAAGCGCAGGGTCGTAATTATCTTTCAAGCGATCATGTCCATCCAGGCATTCGGGCTTGCCTACCTCGCCTATTCTGGGCGGATACAGATTTGGCATATCATAGTATTGGCGTTCTTCTATGGTTCAGCCGTCGCCGTCGAGGTCACTGCACGCCAGGCAATGCTAATCGAACTTACGGGCAGGGAGGCGCTGCCAAGCGCAATCGCCCTGCAAACTACCGCATTCAACGTTGGGCGCGTCATCGGTCCATTGTGTGCAGCCTGGATCATCTCCGCGACCGGCGGCGAGGCAGCCGTTTTCCTGGTAAACGCGATCAGCTTCATATTTGTAATTGCGGGACTGTTTCTCGCGCAGACAAGATTCAAAATTGAACAGCAAGCAACTACGGAGCGAAACCTGCGAGGTGAATTTAAAGAGGGACTGCTATATATTCGAAACAACGCGGTCGTCATGTCCGTTATTTTGATGGCTGCTTTGATTGGGTTCTTTGGCATTCCACTGGTGCAGCAGGTTCCTGCATTGGCACGCGATGTGTTAAAGACCGTTGCAGACACGGAAGCCATGATTGCAACCCGCACAAGTAATCTGTACGCTGCACAGGGCGTCGGCGCGCTGATCGCGGCGTTCCTTGCGGCCACGATAATCTCAATGGACAAGCACAAAATGTTGATGCTTGGACAGATCTCGTTTATCTTCCCCATGATTGTGTTGGGATTCACCACACGAATCAACATTGCGCTTATTCTGCTGGCATTTATCGGCTGGGGAACTGTTACCCAATTGGTGATGATGAATACTCTGGTGCAAACGGAGGTGCCAGATCATCTGCGTGGACGCGTGTTCAGCGTATATTTCTGGGCACTGCAGGGTGTGGCTCCATTTGGGAGCATTGTTATCGGCTGGATTGCACAGACATGGAAAGTGCCGGTCGCGGCAATCATTGCTGGGACAATTTGCCTGCTGGGAATCGTTTTAATCCGGCTCACTCTCAGGGAGAGAGTAAATCATCGGCTTAACGTCAGATAAGCGTCGGGAAGCCATGCCTGACGCTTGTGATATGATGTTTCGCTTGGAGCACGAAACTTGCAGGGTGCCGCTTAATTCGCTAATCTTGGAATTTGAATTTTCGGCTGCCAATCCATTCAAAAAGTTCAGACAGTAAATAAGAGAAGCGGTAACATGGAGAACAACAAACTTCCATCAAAAAAAGATCGCGGGTCGCCCAGTCTATTTTCGAGGCTGGTGGATACACTACTGGGCATTGGTCTGGGTGAATCGCTGTTGCGTGCTGGAACGGCAGTACTCTCCATTACATTGCTTGTTGTGGTGGTTTGGCTCTTAAGACTTTTTTACGCGCAAGAATCTAAATCTCCTCAGGCGTCCGCGAGCGCGTTGGAAACGGTACCCACCATCTCTGTAGAAGGAAGCGCAAACATCCAGCCTGTAAGTATGGAAACGTTTGGCGGAATCCCTCGTCTGGCACAGGTGCATACCACCATCCCCTCTCGACCCAGACAGGATGTGGAAAAATATACTGTTGTAGAAGGCGATACAATCTTTGGAATTGCGGAAAAGTACGGGCTGAAGCCCGAAACAATCTTGTGGGGAAACTATTATGTGCTCTTGGATGATCCGCATGCGCTAAAGCCCGGGCAGGTGTTGAACATTCTCCCGGTAGATGGTACATATCATCAGTGGCAGCAGGGCGAAGGCTTGAACGGGATTTCCAGTTATTATGGTGTGAAGCCAGAAGATGTTATTAATTACCCAGCCAACAAGCTCGACCCTGCAACGATTGGTGATCCTGCAAATCCAAATATCGCGCCGGGAACCTGGTTGGTGATTCCCGGTGGAAGACGTGAGTTCATATCATGGAGCGCGCCGCTTGGCGTGACCCGTGAGAATCCCGCATCGGCGCGTGTGTTAGGACCTGGCGCGTGTGACCCGATCAGCGGTGGTGCAATCGGATATGGTACGTTCATTTGGCCCGCCAATAAGCATTATCTTTCGGGGTTCGATTACACTCCCAACACCAATCACTTCGGTATTGACGTTGCTGGCAACGAAGGTGAAGCGGTCTACGCGACCGATGCAGGCGTAGTCGTGTATGCGGGTTGGAACAACTACGGTTACGGCAATATGATCATGGTCGATCATGGAAACAACTTCCAGTCGCTGTATGGACATTTGAGCGCAATCAATGTTCAATGTGGTCAGAGCGTAGGGCAGGGAGATGTGATCGGTGCGATTGGTACGACCGGACACTCGAGTGGACCGCATTTGCATTTTGAGATCCGAGCGATATCATCCTTTGTCAATCCACATGATGTATTGCCACCACCATGAATTTTAGAAGCGTACTTGCACAGAAAATTTATCTCGACTATAATGTGCGTCGCCCGGGCGCGTAGCTCAGTTGGTTAGAGCGCTACTATCACACAGTAGACGCTACTGTTTTGCAGTATTTCGGTCTTGTAGTTCAGTTGGTTAGAACGCACCGTTCACATCGGTGAGGTCGCAGGTTCGAGTCCCGCCAAGACCACAAAAACAGGCGATTTTGCGTGAAAATAAGGCAAAGAGGCCCAAGATCACGACCTGTTGCAAAAATCCTCAAGAGCCTCCCTCGAAATCAGGGAGGTGTTTTTTTGTTTAAATCTGTTAGCTGTTGCCAAAGCGTTGCGATGAGGATAACACGCAAACATCGGTCACAGCTCACATACTCTAGAAGTTTAATCGAGATAATCACACAATCTACCAAACACCTTGCTAGTTACGCGTCGCTGTTTCGAATCCCGTCCGGACTGCTTATCAAGACAACTTGTAATATCACTTTTGTGCCCGGAGACTGATGTGATCAATCTCAACGACAAGAAAATGAAGAATGCCAGATATAGACTGCGATATTGAGGCTGTCAACTAAGTTCATAGCCGAGTTTTGCTGTTTTTCGAATTTTGCGGTGTGAGCCTTATAATGGATCAATGCCTACGCCGATTTTAGCGACTAAACTGTATATCCCCCCAGCTCGGACTGACCTTGTTGCCCGCCCTCACTTAATTAAGCGGCTGAACGACACTGTGCACTCCAAACTAACCCTCATCTCGGCTCCAGCTGGCTTTGGGAAAACTACGCTCGTCAGCGGCTGGGTTGCAAGTTGCGGGCAGCCCGCTGCTTGGCTATCGCTTGATGAGGCAGATAACGACCCTGCACGCTTTATGCTTTACTTTATTGCTGCTTTGCAGACAATTGCACCGGATATTGGCGCCGGAGTACTAAGCGTGATGAATGCTTCGCAGCCGCAGAAACCGCCATCCGAATTGACTCTGACAACTCTGCTGAATGAAATCAGCGCTATCGCGAACAATTTCATTCTCGTTCTCGATGATTACCATGTGATTGATTCCAAAGCCATTGGCAATATACTCACCTTCCTGCTCAAGCATCTGCCACCGCAAATGCACCTGGTCATCACCACGCGTGAGGATCCAAATCTGCCCATCGCCCAGTTACGCGCCCGGGGTCAATTGACGGAACTACGCATCGCAGACTTGCGATTTACCGCTTCAGAAGCTGGTGAATTTATTAACCAGGTGATGGGGCTAAAGCTCTCGACTGAAGATATAGCAGCGTTGGAGGCCCGCACCGAAGGCTGGATTGCCGGCTTGCAATTAGCGGCGATCTCAATGCAAGGACATCAAGATGTTTCCAGCTTTATCAAATCGTTTACGGGCACACACCATTTTGTACTGGACTATCTACTTCAAGAAGTCCTGGGGCATCAGTCCCAACACATTCAAAAGTTTCTTCTCCGCACCTCCATCCTCGATCGCATGTGTGGTTCCCTTTGTGATGCGGTTTTGCTCGACTCCCCTGGGTCTGGACAAACTACCCTGGAATATCTTGAACGCGCCAACATGTTCATCGTTCCTCTGGACAACGAGCGACGTTGGTACCGCTACCACCATCTCTTTGCTGATCTGTTGCAACAACGATTGCACCAGAGTGGCACCTCCACCACAGCGGCGGCAGTAGGGAATGTTACCGAATTACACATTCGTGCCAGCGAGTGGTATGAAAATCATGGGCTGGAGATTGAAGCCTTTCATCATGCCACTGCCGCCAATGATGTCGAGCGCGCCGAGCGTATCATTGAAGGAGAGGGCGTTCCCCTGCACTTTCGTGGCGCGGGTGCTCCGGTATTAAAATGGCTGAAGTCGCTGTCAACAACGGTACTGAATGCCAGGCCCTCGCTGTGGGTGACGTATGCCTCGGCATTAATGATGACTGGCCAACATACCATCGTCGAACAGACCCTCCAAGCGGCCGAGTCCGCTTTAGCTGCTCAGCAAGGCA
>WNFZ01008664.1_pt1 | contig 15183 bp, 12 predicted proteins | sample 5400081 | NCBI WGS metagenome assembly WNFZ01 (sample SAMN13153365, study PRJNA577476) | soil metagenome | isolation source: 80 cm soil or saprolite under grassland replicate 1 | place: USA:California | collected 2016-06-15 | reverse complement strand
ACCGGAACCTGGCCAGGAACGCGCAACCGCATAGATAAAGCACCGCTCAACGCCGCCATTCCCCGGCGCAGAACATCTCGTTCGGCCGTTACCGCAACCGCCACACCAGATTTCTGATGACCGCCCCGAACGGCGGGTAGGCGCGCGATTATCACGGGGCCGTCGTGTGGTTGGCAGCCCGGCGAGCCGGTTTCGGTTCACCGTGCGGGGCGATGGCCCGCATGTTTATGCAATGTCGGTCTCGCTGAAACGCCCGCTTCTGCCGCTGCGGGCGCGTTGCGGTTAGACAGCACCCTGGGCGTGGGGGCGTCGGTGAGCTGGCCCGCCGCGCAAGATTCCGGAGCTCAAGCTGGGCATCCCAGAACGATGGTTGCGGGCATGGCGCTCGCGGCCGGCGGCTTGTTGCTTATCATCGCCACGCGGTGGGACAGTCTGGGCGAGGGCAGCCAGCGGTGCCGGATGACAGGATGAGACCCGGTAGCGGCGCCGGATGCCGCGTGGTTGCATGCCGTGCGGCACCTGGTCAGGTAGGGGAGCGATCGGTGAACGGCACGGTGTTGGTCCGCGCACCCAGCAGCAGGCTGGCCGAGGGCATCGTCACCCACATCAGCCGGGCCCCGGTGGATGTGGCCCTGGCCAGGGCCCAGCACGCGGCGTACGCCGATGCGCTGGCGGCCTGTGGCTGGATGATCGCGCAGGCGCCGACGGCTGAGGACTGCCCGGATTCGGTGTTCATCGAAGATACGGTGGTGGTCTGCGGGGACCTGGCGGTGCTGGCCCGCCCGGGCGCGCCGGCCCGCCGGGCCGAGGTGGCCGGGGTCGCCGGGATCCTCCGGTCGCTGGGCCTGCGCACCGCCGCGATCCAGGAGCCAGGGACTCTTGACGGCGGCGATGTGCTGCAGGCCGGCCACACTGTGTATGTGGGGCGCGGCGGGCGGACCAACGGCGCGGGGATCCGCCAGCTGCGGGCGCTGCTGGCTCCGCTGGGCCGCACCGTGATCGCCGTCCCGCTGGGGAACGTGCTGCACCTGAAGTCCGCAGTGACCGCGCTGCCCGACGGCACGTTCCTGCTGCTGCCGCAGCTGGCGCCAGCCGGGTTGTTCCCGGCGGTCCGCCCGGTGGAGGAAGAAGGCGGCTGCCATGTCGTCCCGCTGGGCGCAGACCGGGTGCTGATCGCCGCGTCCGCTCCCCGCACCGCTGGGCTCCTGGACGACCTGGGCTTCACCCCGGTCGTGGTGGACATCAGCGAGTTCGAGAAACTCGAAGGCTGCGTCACCTGCCTGAGCGTGCTGCTGCCCGGACGGTAACGCCGGGGCCCCTGGCGGCCAGCAAGCCGACCTGACTGAACGGGTACGGCTGTCCTGACAGCCCAACACCAGATCGCCAAGCGGCGCAAGCCCAGGGAGCGCCCGACATTGCCGATGACAGCGCGTTCTCCGGGCGCGGCGCATGCTGGTGCCTGACCGCGCATACCGATTCATGGTTGTCGTGATCGACGAAGCCTGGCTTCTTGAATCGCCTTTCTTCTCAGTACCCGCGTATAACGCCGATCAGGGATATTCATCTGACCGGACTATCCGAGGTCAGCGACTCGCCATGGCCGGGCCGCTCGCGGGCGCTCGATGCTCGGCGGGTGGCCCCGCTGGCCCGGTGGCGCGGGTGGCTTCGCCTTGGGCTTCGGGCGGGCGACCAGGTCGCGGTAGCGCACCGGATCGTGGCCGGCAGCGAGCTCGAGCAGGCGGTAGAAGACCAGCCCCCGGCTGCGGGACCGGCGCCGGTTGAAGCGGAAGCAGAACTCGTTGAGGTAGCTCTGCAGGTGCGTGTCATCGACCCGGCCTTGATGGGTGCCGAGGAGCCACCGCGGGGCCAGGGAGGCGACCCGGTGCACCCCGGGCAGCAGCGCGCCAGGATCCTCCCCGCGGGCGCGGGCCGCGCGCTGGCTGCGCCGCCGATGGGCATAGCCGAGCCCAGCCAGCCCGTGATAGCCCATCCAGGCGTCGGTGATCACCGTCGCTCCCGGCTCGACATGGCGGGTGACGAATGGGTGCAGCGATGCGGCGGACCCGTCACGGACGATCTCCATCCGGCAGCGCCCGTACCCGCGCGGCTCCCTGACCTCGACGGCCACGCCCACCAGGGCTTTCTTGCCCCTTGCCCGCCCGCCGCGCAGCCCCGGCTCCTCCCCGCCGATGTAGGTCTCGTCCACCTCGACCCGCCCGGCCAGCCGGTCCCGGCCCGGGCGCAAGACGCCGTCCTTGGCCGTAGCGAACATCCAGCACGCGGCAAACCACACCGCCAGCGGCGTCCGCCGCCGGTCGAACAGCGTGCCCGCCGTCACCGGCGTCCGCTTGCCGCAGGCCGCGCACTTGTACCGGCCATCAGCCACAAGCCAGCCGCCGGGATGCCCGCACTCCGGGCACACGAAGCCCTCCGGCCAGCGCAGCCAGTCCAGGTAATCCAGGCAATCGGCGTCGGTTGCGAACCACGATTGGAACTCTCCGGTGGACCTGGGGTAGTACACGCCCGCCCGAGGCTGAAGATCATCCACAAGCGTAGCTTAGTCCGGTCAGATGAATATCCCTGACGCCGATTACGGGCGGGTAATCCCCATTGGTGGTGGGGGATTGGTGTGGATGCAGATTGGCCAATTCTGCACCGCCCCGGGTTTGGTAGAGACTCGGTTTCGTAGCTATTCAGCCAGGTCTGATGGCGGCTGGTAGCCAGGGGCCGTCGGTGAACAGCTGCGTCAGGGCGTCGAGCTGGTCGATGCCCCACTTCACGGCGGTGGACAGGTAGGACTGCACGATCGCGAAATCAGCGAGGCCGTCGAGGGTGCGCCAGCAGCCGCCGGAGGTTCGCATTTGTACCTTGACGGGGCGGACGTCGCGCTCGGCCTGGTTACTGGTAAACCCGACGGCCAGGTCGATGGTGAACCGCAGGATCATGTCCTGGTGGTCGCGGAAGCGGCGGGCCAGGCGCAGCCCGTCCTTGCCGGCCTTGCCGCGGCGGTGCTGGTTGTCGGTGATGCCCTTGGCCACGGCACCCCGGTACCAGGCGCGGATCTCTGCCAGCGCCGCTTCATCGAGGCGGGCCTTGCCGGCGGCGCGGGCGGCGGTGGCGGCGGCGTTCGCGCGGATCAGCAGGTCGGCCATGGAGCGGGCCCAGACCTGCCCGCCGGGGTCGAAGGTGTACAGGTCCCGGAGATCTCTGAGGCCGTGCGCGCCGCACCAGGCGTGCAGGGCGCCGGACAGGTGCTGGTAGCCGGCGTAGCCGTCGCGGACGATCGTGCCGGCATAGCCGGGAAGCACGTCCCCGGCGTCGATGTCATCGGCGGAGCGGCCGCCGGTGTGCATGGCGGTGAGGAACTCGGTGCAGGCGACGTGCACGTAGTGCAGGTGCCCGCCGGCCCGGGCCGGGGTCTCGTCGGCGTACAGCACCCCGGCGGAGCGCAGCAGCTCGCGGACCCGGTCCATGAACGGCTCCAGCCTGCTCGCGGCCTTGCCGCGGACCCGGCCATGAACCCGGCCGGCACCTTCACCCCGGTCAGGGAGGCCACCAGGGCCGCCGCCCGGCCGGCCGGCAGGTAATGGGCGCAGACCGCCAGCGCCGACTTCGCATGGACCAGCGGCCCGTACTGGGCACGCCCGGTGGCATGCGCGGGCGCCACGCCTTCGGTCACCGCCCCGCAGCGGCCGCACGCCTTCGCCTGCACCTGGTATTCCACCACCGTCGGTGGCGGCGGGGGCGACGCCTCGAACACCTGCCGTTTCTGCACCCCGATCACGGCGGCGTCACCCAGGTCCGCGCCGCAGCAGCCGCATGCCGCCGGGGCGCATTCCACCCTCTGGCCGGGGTCGCCGGACTGCTTCAGCGTCGAGGACTGCGCTCCTGGCTGCTTCCCGGGCCTGCGCCCCGACCGGCCCCGCAGCGACCGGTCCCTGCTCTTCTTCTTGTACGGGCTATCGGAGGACGGCGGCTTCGAGGACGTGGAAGAGTCCTTGCCCAGGCGGCGCTCAAGTTCCTCCACTCGTGCCACCAGCGCCTGCAGCTGCGCGTCCCTGGCGGCAAGCTGCGCAGCCGCCAGCTCGTCGCGGGCCGCAGCCGCCTCGCGCAGCCGGGCGTTCTCGGCCACCAGCTCCGCCACCCGCGCACGCAGCCGCGCCGTCCCGCCGGACGGCGACAAGGGCGGCGTATCGGGCATGAGTCACCATGATCAGCACCTCCGCACCGCGATCAAGCCGACACGCCGCGCCGGCCCGCCGAAGATCAGCCGATCCTCGCCCGCAAGCCACCCTCAGCCCACTCAGGCTGAATAGCTACTCGGTTTCCCCTGCTGATCTTGTTGTGAGTCTTTCCCTGGAGGCCGTTCCCGCCGCTGTTATCAGATGCTGGACCGCAGCCGCTGTCAAGGCGGTGTGGGCCTTGACAGCGGCGAGGACCGGCACACGATGGCGGGGCGGGAAGGCTCATGGGCCTTGGCCTTCCAGCCAGGCCTGCTCGTATTCGGCGGGCGGGATGTCGCCAAGCGGCCCGTATAGCCGCCGGTTGCTGGACCAGCCTGCCCACCAGGCGGTGGTCGCCTCGACCTGGGACGCGCTATGCCAGGGGCCGCGGTGGCGGATCAGCTCGGCCTTGTACAACCCGATGATCGTCTCCGCGAGGGCATTGTCGCAGTCCCCTTTAGAGCCGGCCGAGGTGATCGCCCCGGCCTGTTCCAGCCGGGCCGTGTAGCGGATCGCCAGGTACTGGGCGGTCGCTGTGATGCACCAGCCCGGTGATGGCCTGCCCGGCGCGAAGCCGCGCTGATACCGCCATTTCCAGCGCATCCAGGGCCAGCGAGGCGCGCATATGCCCGGCCACCTTCCAGCCGGCGATCATCCGGGAGAACGCGTCAATGACGAACGCCGCGTAGGCGAACCCGCCGGCGGTGACGGGCACGTAGGTGATGTCCACCACCCACAGCCGGTTCGGCGCCGCGGCGTGGAAGTTGCGGTTGACCAGGTCCGGCGGCCAGGCGCCGCGGTCGGCGGGGATGGTGGTGCGGGTGCGGCGGCCGCGGCGCACTCCAGCTAGGCCCGCCGCTCGCATCAGCCGTTCCACGGTGCACCGCGCGCAGGTAATGTGCTCGCGGTGCAGTTGCAGCCACACCTTGCGCGCCCCGTAGACCTCGCCGTTCTCCTTATAGACGCGCTTGATCTCGCGGGTGAGCCAGGCATCGCGCCCGGCCCGCGCCGACGGCGGGCGTCTCCTGGCTGCGTAGTAGGTGCTGGGCGCGATCTTCACGCCGTGCCCGGTCAGTACCCGGCATACCGGCTGGACCCCGAACTGGCCACGGTGAGCGTCGATGAACGCGATCACGGTGGTCAGTGGTGGCCCAGCTCTGAGGCGAAAAAAGCGCTCGCGGTGCGCAGGATCGCGTTCGCGCGGCGGAGCTCGGCGTTTTCCCGTTCCAGCTGCCGGATCCGGGTCGCATCCGCGCCGGACAGCCCGCGCCGCTTCCCGGAATCCACCTGGGCCTGCTTCACCCAGCCGCGCAGCGTGTCGCTGTTGATTCCCAGCTCCTCACCGATGCGCCGGCACGCCGCCGTGATGTTACCCGTCTCCTCCTCGATATCGAGCACGAGACGGATCGCCCGCTCCCGCAACTCATCCGGATACTTCCGTGGTGCTGGCATGACTCCATCCTCCGGTCGGTTCGGAGTCTCCACGAAACCCGGGGTGATTCATTCTGGTTGAGCTGACTTTCCATGGTGATGGCTAGGCGCCTGCCGGCGGGAGCGCTGGCCGCGCTCGGAGAGGCCGGTGAAGCGCGGCTCCCGGGCTGTTCGGCTGGGGCGTTGAGCGGTCGGAGCTGGTGCCGGTGTGCGGGGCTGTGTTGGTGGTTGGCAGTTGGCGGTGTTCACTGTTGTTCGCCGAGGGCCCGGAGGGCGTGGATGCGGCCGGCGTGGCGGGCGGGGAGGATGCCGGCGAGCAGGGCGGCGAGGCAGGTGAGGATGAGAGCTGCGGTGAGCTCCGCGGGTGATGCCCCGATGGTGGTGACGCCGGTCTGATCGCGGGTGAGGGTAGCTGCCACGGCAATTCCGGCCGCGGCGCCGATGGCGGCACCGGGCAGTGCCCCGAGCAGGCTGGTGATCATCGATTCGGCGCGGATCATTGCCGCTAGCTGGTGGCGGGTGAGGCCAAGGGCGCGCAGGACAGCGAATTCCCGGCTGCGTTCGGTCACCGAGAGGGTGAGCGCGCTGGCGATGCCGAGGGCCGCGAGGATTTCGGTGAGCGCGACGAGCGCGGTGAACATGGCCAGGACATGGCTGATGTCGCCGAGGTCGGCCGCGCGGGCGGTGCGGTACTCGGCGGAGGTCAGCAGCGTGACCTGGGGATAGCTGGAGAGCAGGGTCATGATCGCGGCCCGGATGCTGCCAGCGCGGGCGCCGGGGGCTGTCCGGATGAGCAGCATGCTGGCGTCGCTGAGCTGGCCGGGCATGTCGCGGAACAGGGTCTGGATGGGCATGAGGTAGTCGTCGCCGAGGAAGCGCTTGTCGGTGAAGGTGCCGGCGACGCGCAGCGTCCTGGGCGGTCCCTGGCCGAAGTTGATGGTGATGGGGCTGCCGGTGTGCCAGCCGTGGCGGGCTGCCTGCAGGGCCGATGCGAACACCGCGTTTCCGCGCAGGGTGGCGAGGGATCCGGTGCGCACGCCGAAGTTCACCAGGGCGGCCGCGGCGGCGGGGTCGATGCCGTCGACGCGGGCCTGCGCGCCCGCGACCTGGACCAGGGGGTCGTCGATGCGCATGGTGGCGGCTACTCCGGGCTGGCTGGTGACGGCCGGGGCCAGGGCGGGGGTGATGTTGCCCCGCAGGTAGAGGTCGGCGTGGCTGCTGGCGTTGATCGCGTCCTGGGCTGATGCGGCGATGATGCTGATAGCGGTGGCGGTGGCCAGCCCGATGGTGAGGATCCCCGCCAGCGTTGCGGTCCGGCGAGGGTTGCGGGTGGCGTTGTCGCGTGCGAGCAGCACGGTGATGTTCGCCCGGCGAACGGGCCAGCGGCCGTAGGCTGCGGGCGCGGCGATGAGATGGGCCGTGGGGCGGGCCAGCAGCGGGCCGGCGGCCAGGAGGGCGGCGATGGCGGCGAGCGCCCCGGCCGCGGCCAGTGCAGTGCTGCGGCTGCTCTGGGAGAGAGAACCTGTCACCATCAAGGCGATGGCGGCAGCCGTTACGGTGATGGCGGTGATCAGCCGCCCGCGCGGTTGCCCGGCGGCCGCCGGTGCCGCCTCGCGCAGCGCCCGGATGGGCCGGACCCGGGCGGCCCGGCGGGCAGGGCGCAGGGCGGAGGCAACGGTCACCGCGGTCCCTGTGGCCAGGGCGATGACCGCGGTGCGGGGCGCGAATACCAGGCCGGCGGCGGGCAGGGTCCCGCCCAGCAGGGCGATGAGGCCGCGCAGGCCGGCGGCGGCCGCCGCCCCGAGGCCGGTGCCTGCGGCTGAGGCGGTCAGCCCCAGCATGCCCGCCTCGCCAAGCGCGGAGCGCAGCACCTGGCCGCGGCTTGCGCCGATGACCCGCAGCAGCGCATAGTCGCGGGTCCGTTGCGCGGCGAGGATGGAAAACGTGCTGGCGATGACAAACGCCGCGACCAGGAGCGCTACCGCGCAGAAGGCGAGCAGGTACTTCTGGAGATTGCCGAGATAGCCAGCGGCGGCTGCGGTCTGCTGCACCGCAGCCTGCTCGCCGGTGAGCGCCTCGGCGCCCGGCGGCAGCAGCGGCGCGAGCCGGCTCCGCAGCGCCGCGGCGGAAACGCCCGGGGCGGCCTGCACATCGATCTCGGTGAACCGCCCGGACAGGCCGGTGAGCCGCTGCGCGGTGGCGGTGGGGACGACGAGCACGGTGGGGGTGTCGAAACTAGCGATCTGCGCACCAGCCGGGCTGTCCGCCCCGCCGAAGCCGGTGATGCCGGTCACGGTCAGGCTCTGCAGGCCGGCCGGGGTGACGACACTGATCCGGGCGCCGATGCGGTAACCGAGGCTGCGCGCGGTCGCCGCGTCCAGCAGGGCCTGACCGGGCTGGCGGGGCGGGTGGCCGGACTGGATGGTGTACGGCGCGGCGAGGGCCGGCACATTCGGATAGCTCAGCAACTCGCTGGGTGCCCGCCGGTGGGTGATCGGGCGGCCGTTCTTGCCGATGAGGGTGACTTTCGAGGCGGTGACGAGGCCCTCGGCGGAGGCGGCGCCCCGTACGGCATTGATCCGGGCGGCCAGGCTGGCCGGCAGGGACGTGAGCGGGCCAGCGCCCTTGCCGCCCGCTGCTCCGGCCGGCTGGACGATAACCGCTGCGCCGGACGCGGTTGCCGTGGAGGTGCTGAGGGCGCCGCGCGCCGAGTCGGTCAGGATGAAGGTCCCGGCCACCAGTGCGGCACCGATCGCGATCGTGACAGCGGTCAGGATCAGCCGGAGCCGGTGAGCCAGCAGGGAGGCGACGGTGAGGCGCAGCATGTCACGCCCCCTGTTCGTGCATCGAGTCCAGCTCTTTCATCGCGTCCAGGACCCGGTCGCGGGTGGGTTCGCCGAGTTCACCCGCGAGGGCGCCGTCGGCGAGGAAGACCACCCGGTGGGCGTAGGCGGCCGCCACCGGGTCGTGGGTGACCATCACGACGGTCTGGCCGAAGCCGGTGACCGCGCCGCGCAGGAACTGCAGCAGGTTCTCCGAGGCCCGCCGGTCAAGGTTGCCGGTCGGCTCGTCGGCGTAGATGACCTCCGGGCGGCTGGCCAGGGCCCGCACCGCAGCCACCCGCTGCTGCTCACCGCCGGACAGCTCGGCCGGAGTGTGCCGCAGCCGTCCGCGCAGCCCGGTGATGCCGCACAGGTGATCGATCCAGTCCCAGTCAGGTTCCTGGCCGCGGATGCGCAGCGGCAGCGTGATGTTGCCGGCAGCGGTGAGGGCGGGCAGCAGGTTGTAACTCTGGAAGATGACGCCGATGCGCTGGCGGCGCAGCAGCGTCAGCCGCTTGTCATCAAGCGCGCCGAGTTCGGTGTCGCCGAGGAACACCCGGCCGCTGGTGAGGTCCTCCAGTGCGGCCAGGCAGTGCAGCAGCGTCGACTTGCCCGAGCCCGAGGGGCCCATGATCGCCGTGAAGTGCCCGGCCGCCAGATCCAGGGTGAGGCCGTCCAGGGCGCGGACTGCGGCCTGCCCGCTTCCGTAGACCTTGACCGCCTCCTCAGCGCGGGCCGCCGCCCGAGTTGTGGCAGCAAAACGCGCCGTCGGTGCGGCATTGGCGTTGGTATCCACCACGGGTGTCTCCTTTGTAAGTCGCGTCTCACCCGCAGAGTGCACGCCGGTTCCTGACGAGAGCCTGACCGGCACGGCTTCGTCAGCTATTCGTCAGGCCCGCTGGGCCACACTGGAGGGATGCGCGACTCGCCGGCCCGGATCCTGTTCATCGAGGATGAGCCCGTGATCCGTGATGCCGTGACGACCGCCCTGACCGGCGCCGGCTACCTCGTCCGCGACCAGGCCGACGGGACGCAGCTGCGTGACCTCGCCGGCTCGTTCCGGCCTGACCTGGCCATCTTGGACATCACGCTGCCAGGCCCGGACGGCTTGTCCCTCGCGCGCCTGCTGCGTGCCCGCGACGATCTGCCGATCCTGTTCCTGACCGCCCGCGACGGCCTGGACGACCGGCTGGCGGGGTTCGCCGCCGGCGCCGATGACTACCTGGTGAAGCCGTTCGCCCTGACCGAGCTGCTCGCCCGGGTGCACGCACTGCTGCGGCGGGCCGGGCGGCTGCGTTCGGCCACGACCCAGGCCGGGGACCTGGTGCTGGACGAAGCCGCCCGCACCGCGTGGCGGGCCGGCCAGCCACTGGAGCTGACGCCGACCGAGTTCGGCCTGCTCGCCTACCTCCTCGCCCGGCGCGGCCGTGCCGTCTCCAAGGCCGAGCTGCTCACCCAGGTCTGGGGCTACGGCGCCTACGACCCGAACCTCGTCGAGGTCCGCATCAGCTCGCTGCGGCGCAAGCTGGAAGCCCGCGGCCCGAGGATCATCCATACCGCCCGCGGCCACGGTTACACGGTCCGGATCTGACCCGATGCGTTCCCGCCTGCGTACCCGCGCCACCATCGCCGCGCTCGCCGCGGCCATCCTCGCGGCAGCCTGGCTCGCCCTCTCAGCCGTCCTTCTGCCAGAGCCGCCAGCGCCCCGGGAGATCCTCCTCGGCGCTGGCCTGGCCTGCCTGTGCCTTTTCGTCATCATCGGCGGGCTCGCGATCATCGAAGCCCGCGCCCTGCGCCGCGCCGAAGAACGCATGCGCCGGTTCCTGGCCCGACGCCTCCCACGAGCTCCGCACCCCGATCGCAGGCATCCAGGCCAGCGCAGAGACACTGCTGCGCACCAGCCCCGACCCCGCCACACGCGAGAAACTGGTGCTGCAAATCCTGCGCCAAGGCCACCGCGCCGGGCGGCTCATCGACGACCTGCTCGCCATCACCCGCCTGGAACAAGGAATCCCGCTGGACAGCAAGCACTTTGACCTCGTGCCACTGACCGCAGCCGCAGCCGGGCAGACCCGCGAACTCGCGCCGGCAGTCAACGTCCAGCTGCACGCTCCCAGCCACGTTCACCTGCACGGCGACCCCGAACGCATCAGGCAGATCCTGGACAACCTCCTGAGCAACGCGCGGCACGCCACCCCCAACGGCGGCCAGATCACCATCCGCGTCACCGGCCACACCACCGGCGTCCAGGTCGAAGTCACCGACACAGGGCCCGGCGTCCCGAAACCCGACCGGGAACGCATCTTCCAGCGCTTCACCCGGCTCAACGGCACCTACCTCAGCGGAACCGACGGCAACGGCCTCGGCCTGGCAATCGCACGCAGCATCGCCACCGCCCACTCAGGCACCCTCACCTCGCGCGTCTGCCACCGGAGGGCCGACCACGCTCTGCGATCGACGTCGGGCACTGGTGCGCAGCCGCATCAACCGCAGCGGTTGCCCGGGACGCCGCATATGGTCGCCAACTGGGCCTGCGGGCTCGCGCTCCGTGGCATCCTCCCCACATCACTCATGGCGCGACCTCAACGCGCCAGAATCGGGCACCGGTCGGCGATGCGGGCCGCGTGCGGCTGCCCACGGATGACCCTGTTCGGTCGCCGTGAAGGAAGCCTTGCCACAGATTGGCTTGCCGTCCAGATCAGGCGGCTACTTGCGCACCGGCTGCGGATCAGCCCTGGTCACTGAGCGTGTCCCGGCTTCGGGTCCCGCGTGCGACCTGCCGGATATTTGCGCGGCGCTTGGCGTGAGCGGCGTAAAATCCGCTGCCGGGTGCAGCCCTCGGATGGATCTTGTGTCTTGACGATCGATACCGCGCGCGCCAGCCTTGTCGGGGGACTAGTTGCGCGGTGAGGGAGGGGTTATGGCCTGGCGGCTTGATGGGACGTATTTCGAATCGTGTTCGTGCGATGCGGTCTGCCCGTGCACCTGGTCGGCACTGACGGCGAAGGCGACGCTTGACCGGTGCCGGGCGCTGCTGGCCTATCACGTGGAGTCCGGCGAGATCGACGGTGTGGACGTCAGCGGCCTGAGTTTCGCTCTGTTCCTGGACACGCCGCCGGTCATGGCCGAGGGTAACTGGCGGGTGGGGGTCTACCTGGATGACGCTGCGTCTGACCGCCAGGCAGAGCAGCTCGGGGCGGTCTTGTCCGGGCAGCTCGGCGGGCCGCCCGCGATGCTCGGCCCGCTGATCAGCGAAATGCTTGGCGTGGAAAAGGCGCCCATCACCTACAGCGAGGACGGCCGCGGCCACCATGTCCGGATCGGCGATGCGGCGGACGTCGGCGTCCAGGACTTCGTCGCTATCGAAGGCCACGATCCGGTCCAGCTGACGAACGTGTTCCATCCGTCGAACACGACGCTGACGGTCGCCCCGGCTAATGCCGCGCACCTGTCGACGTTCGGGATCGACTGGGGGCGCGAGGGGCAGAGCGGCTTTTCCGCGCCGTTCTCCTGGGCCGGGTGAGCAGCTCCTCCGGGCTGGCCGGCTGCGGCCCGGCCTGGCGGCCCGTGAGGTCGCGTTCCTGCTGATCCTGGCAGCAGGTGCCTGGGCTGCGACTGTTGCGCTGGCCCGCGGGATGGCCGGGATGGCGGGCACGATGGGGCTGGGCCTGGCCGCGTTCGTGCCGGTTTGGACGCTGATGATGGCCGCCATGATGTTCGCGTCGGTGTCGCCCGTGGCCTCGCTGTACGCCTGGACCATCCAAGGCCGGCGGGCGATAAGGGATCGCCGGGCTCGTGGTGGGCTATCTCGCGGTCTGGCCGGCGGCGGGCGTGCCCGCCTACGGGCTGGCCTGGCTCGCCGGCTGGCTGACCGGGAAGCATCCCAGCGCCGCACACGTGGCAGGAAACCCCGGTGCCGCCCTGGCGTCATCCGCCGAGGAGAAGGACTACGACGCGAACGACGGCACCAGCGACGGTCGCGGCGATCCCGGTCGCGGCGGGCGGGCGTTCTCGCCGCCGCCCTGGCGGGCATCGCGCTCCTCGCGTCAGCATGCGGTGGTGGCTCGCCCGCCTCGACGGCGTCACCGAACTACCAGAAGGTGCTTGCCTACGCGCAGTGCCCTGAGGAACTAGGTGCCCCCGTCGCCAGGAGGCGAGCCCTGGAAGGTCTGAACGAGACGGCGGGATGCGAGGTGAGACGTTGTCGGTATCGGATCGCTCTTTTCATTACGGGCCGCCGGCGCGCTGCCATCGGCGGCGATGTCTTCCTCGCCGAGTGCAGCCTTCGCCGGATAACGGGCAGGCATTGCACCCGGCGCGCTGATCAGGGCTCGACGATGAACGGGCGCATCATGTCGTTGTCCTCATGTTCGACGATGTGGCAGTGGTGCACGTAGGTCTGCGGTGACGTCACGCCGGCCGGCAGCTCAAACCGCGCCCGGATGGTGGCGCCGGGTGTTCGGTGAGGGGAGAACGGGAAGGGAGAGCAGGGGTGTCATGTCTGGATGTCCGGTGTCTGCGCAGTTCCAGGGCGGGATGGATGTGCTCGTCCAGGACTATGCTGGGCTGGGCGGCGTGGTGGCCAACCTGGCGCTGGAGGAGGCCCTGGTCAGGGCCGTGCCGCCCCGTCCGCTGCTGCGGATATGGCAGAACGGGACCTGCGTTGTCATCGGCCGCGGACAGCGGGTGTCGCGCGAGGTGAACGTGGCGGCCTGCGCCGCCAGCGGCGTGCCGGTGCTGCGCCGGGCGAGCGGCGGCGGGACCGTTTACCACGACGCGGGTAACCTCAACCTCAGCGTGGCCGTGCCCGGGTGGGAGCCTGGCCTGGCCGGTGAGCTGGCGGCGCTGGTGGCCGGTGTCATCGGCCGGCTGGGGCTGCAGCCCTCGATCGGCGGGCGTGGTGTGTTCATCGGCCCGGCCAAGGTGTCCGGTCTGGCCAGCCAGGTGACCTGGGACGCCACGCTGGCTCATGCCACGCTGCTGGTGACCACGCCGGCCGGCCGGGTCCAGGCGTACCTCACCCCGGCCCCGCCGGACCGGCGCCCTGGATTCGTGCAGGTCCCCGGCACTCCCGTTGTGCGCTCACAATCCGGCGCTGGACATCACGGCGTGCCGGCAGGCGGTGCTGGCCGAGGCGGCATCGCGGTACGGGCGGCTGTCACCGCGGGCACTGCGGCCCGCTGAGCGCCGCTGGCAGGCGCGGCTGCTCGCCGAGCGGTACAGACATGACTCATGGCATCGAACCGGCCAGCCAAAGGAGGCATCGTGGACGACAAGACCCGTCTTGAGCTCTATCGGGTGATGGTGCTCAGCCGCACCTATGAGGAAGCCATTCTCCGCGAGTACCACGCGGACAAGAAACCAGCGTTCGACATCAGGGCAGGGCTGGTCCCCGGGGAGATGCACCTGTCCGCCGGGCAGGAGCCGGCCGCCGCGGGCGTGTGCGCGCACTTGCGCCGCGACGACGCGGTCACCGCGACCCACCGTCCCCACCACATCGCGATCGCGCACGGCGTTGATCTGGACCGGATGACGGCCGAGATCTTCGGTCGCGAGACCGGGCTGGGCCGGGGCCGGGGCGGGCACATGCACCTGTTCGATCCGCAGACCCATTTCTCCTGCTCGGGCATTGTCGCCGAGGGGCTGCCGCCCGCGACCGGGCAGGCGTTCGCGTTCCAGCGGCAGGGGAGCGACCGGGTGGCGGTCGCGTTCACCGGCGAGGGGGCCGCCAACCAGGGCGCATTCCACGAGTCACTGAACCTGGCCGCGCTCTGGAAGCTGCCCGTGGTCTTCGTGATCGAGGACAACGAGTGGGCCATCTCGGTGCCCCGGGAGGCGTCCACGGCCGTCAGCTCGAACGCGGACCGGGCCGCCGCCTATGGCATGCCCGGTCGGCGGATCGAGGACAACGACGTCGAGGCCGTGTACGCGGCGGCCGGTGACGCGGTGGCGCGGGCCAGGGCCGGCGAGGGGCCGGCCCTGATCGAGGTGCACACCGTGCGGCTGTGGGGTCACTTCGAGGGCGATGCGCAGGGATACCGCCCCGACCTGGCCGATGTGCCGGGCCGCGACCCCATCCCGGCGTACGAGGCACGGCTGACCGAGGCCGGGATCCTCAACGCGGGCCTGGTCCGCAGCATCAAGGAGGAGGCGGCGGCCCGGGTGGAGAAGGCCATCGAGTTCGCCAAGTCCAGCCCACTGCCCGCGCCGGAGACGGCGCTCGAGTACGTGTTCGAGTGAAGGGAGCACACAGATGAGCGTTACCGAGTCCGCCGCCGCACCTGCCGGGCCCGCGGTGCGCCGGCTGTCCACGGCCCGGGCCATGGTCGAGGGCATCGCGCAGGAGATGGAGCGCGACCCGGGTGTCGTCGTGCTCGGCGAGGACGTGGCCAAGTACGGCGGCATCTTCAGTTCCACCGCGGGCCTGCTCGACAAGTTCGGCCCGCAGCGGGTGATCGACACGCCGATCTCCGAGACCGCGTTCATCGGCCTGGGCATCGGCGCCGCGGTCGAGGGCATGCGGCCCATCGTCGAGCTGATGTTCGCAGACTTCTTCGGCGTGGCCATGGACCAGATCTACAACCACATGGCGAAGATCCATTTCGAGTCCGGCGGGAACGTCCGGGTGCCCATGGTCCTGATGACCGCGACCGGCGCCGGCTACTCCGACGCCGCGCAGCACTCACAGTGCCTGTGGGGCACGTTCG
>WNFZ01003274.1_pt1 | contig 15185 bp, 16 predicted proteins | sample 5400081 | NCBI WGS metagenome assembly WNFZ01 (sample SAMN13153365, study PRJNA577476) | soil metagenome | isolation source: 80 cm soil or saprolite under grassland replicate 1 | place: USA:California | collected 2016-06-15 | reverse complement strand
GGCGGCCTCGGCTGCCGCGAAATCCCCCTGGAGGCGGTGGAGCTCCCCCTGCTGGTAGTAGGCCTGGCCGGCTGCTGCGTCGTTCATTGCCTGCTCGCACTTCACGCGCGCGCGCCGAGCTTCTTCGAGTGCGTCTCCCCAGGCGCCGCGCAGCTGCATGATCGCGGCGCGATGCGAGAGGCATCGCCCTGTGAAGGCGACCATGTCGGGCTGCTGCTCGCACCAGCGCGACAGGGCCTCGGTCCACTCCTGGGCGCGGCGAACGTCGTAGGCCTCCTCGCAGCCTGCGATCACGCCGCAATAGACGACGCCGCTGATGATCGGCGACAGCTCGCCTGACGTGACTGCCAGCATCGCCTCGTCTAGAAAGGCGAGACCTTCCTCGATCCGTGCTTGCTTGATCCGCGTCTGCCCCTGCACGTGCAGGGCTAGGGCGAAGAGGTCGGGATCGCGGAATCGTTCCCCCTTTTCGGCCGCGGCGGCCGCCGCCGCATGTGAGTCTTCGTACTGCCCGGTCGCGAGCTGCTGCATCGCGAGCGGAAGCAGGAGATAACCCTGCTCTGCGCACTCGCGTCCCTCGCGCTCGACCAGCCGCTGCGCGCGCCCGAACCACCCCGAAGCGCGTCCCATCTCGCCGCGGATGGCGAGATTCACTCCAAGGTAGAACCCGCACCGTGCAGCCCGAAGCGGCTCGCCCTTGTCGACGTGGGCCTGGTGCGCGCGCTCCATCGCGCTCAGGAAGTCGTCGATGCGGCCGAGCATGAAGGCCGCCTGTGCGACAAGCTCCAGGTCCTCCGCTCCGAGCGCCGACACCTCGTCGGCGCGCCGCAGCGACTCGTCCGCCTCGCTCCAGTCTCGCCTCGCGAAGGCGTCTCGGCCCCGTTCTAGCTGGGCGGATGCCGGAGACGCATCGGTTGCCACGAGCGGACTTTAGTTGCCGGTGTCCTCGGCGCCGAGTCGATTCTGAAGGCGGCGCGCTGGTACTTCACGGCGTGATCGGCCGTCCTCGTCATGGAGGAGCCGCTCCGAACTGAGCGCACAGGATGGCCAATTGGGACACGCACGACGTCCGAACGTCCTCGTCCCGCACCGTTCGGATCGTCTCACGTTTGTGACTGTCGCAACGACGTTTGGCCGCTTGTCATCGCGGTGAGGCAAGTTCAGGAACGAAGGGGCGGAAAGGATGGTCTCATGGCCACGTTCCGTGAAGAGCAGACTCGCTCAGCTCGTGGCTCGTGGAGCCGCGGCCGCTGGTTCATCGTGGCCGGGCTCGCGATCGCAATCATCGTCGCCGTCGTTCTCGTCCTTGTGTACTCGGGTGGAGGCGGCTCGGGCGGCGGTGGCGGCTACTAGACCGTAAGCGGACGTCGGAGGAGGTCCAATAAACCGGACCTCCTCCGCGCGACCTCTAGCTTGTGGCTCAGAGCCACTAAGTCATAGTTCTCAGCTCTCGGCTTGCATGTCCTGCGTCAGCCACGGGTCTTCGCCCGGGTCCCCACCGGCGGCTGCCGTCTCGAGCCGCGGGAGGTAGTGATCCCAGCCGTGCGCGTGGGACTCCGCCGCCTCGGCGCCCGGGAGGTCGCGGTGGACGAACTGGAGCCTCGTCCCGTCACCTTCAGGCGTGAGCTCGATCTCGATCGTCGAGGAGCCCGGCGGCACGCCCTCGCTGTTCTCCCAGCCCCAAGTGAAGACGAGCTTGTGCGGCGGATCGAGCTCGACGAACTCGCCCTGCGCGGTGTGTCCGGGAATGACGTCGCAGCGATAGACCCCGCCGGGCTGCGGATCGAAGTCCGCCTTCATGCCCATCCAGCGCGTGGCCTTGTCCGCGTCGACGAGGAAGCCCCACACGGTTTCGGGCGTGGCTGCAATCGAGATCGTGCGCTCGATCGAGGTGGTCTCAGTGGTTGCGTCCATGCTTCTTCTGCTCCTCCTTCTCCGCTTCGCGTTTGAGGGTTTCGAGCCGGACGTCCCAGAACTCCGCGAGGAACTCCTTCAGCTCGGCGAGCCCCTCGGGACGTGCCCGGTACAGGCGTCTCGTGCCGTTGCGTCGCTCGCTCACGAGCCCCGCCTCCTTCAGGACGTTCAGGTGCTGCGAGACCGCGGGCCGCGTGACATCAAAATGCGACGCGATCTCGCCGGCACTCAGCTCGTCGTCGCGGACGAGCGTGAGAATTTGCCGCCGCCGCTTTGCGGCGATGGCTTTCAGTGCGGCCTCCACGGGCTCTATGTAAGCAGATCCTTACGTAAGAAGCAACTTACACTACGGCGGAGGCGAGATCGTGCCCGTCGAGGTGAGCCGGATCGGCGGCCGCAACCGGCAGGCTGAAGCCGACGCAGGCGCCGCCCGTCGACCGGTTCTCGGCCCAGATCCGCCCGCCCTGCGCTTCGATCAGACCCCGCGCGATCGCAAGGCCGAGCCCTGCGCGTCCCGCACCGCGCGTTCGTGCCGGATCCGCACGCCAGAAGCGGTCGAACATCCGCGTCTGCGCCTGCTCTGTGAGTCCCTCGCCCGTGTCCTCGACGAGCACCTCCAGCTCCGTCCCAACGGGTCTGGCCGTGACGACAACGGAGCCGTCGGACGGCGTGTGCCGGAGTGCATTCGTCAGCAGGTTCAGCAGGACGCGCTGCACGTGCTCCGGAGCGCATTGCACGTCCGGAAGCGGCTCCTCGAGCGACACGGCCAGCCGGACCTGTCGTGCACGGGCCTCAGCTTCGAGGCCGCGGACACACGAAGCGACAACTTCGCCCAGTGGTGTGCGCCGCAGCTCGAGCGTCAACGCTCCGGCGTCGATCTGAGCGAGCTCGAAGAGGTCCTCGATCAACGACCCGAGCGTCGCGGCCTGCTCTCCGAGCGCCGGCAGGTAGTCCTCGGGCCGCGCGAGCCCGTCCTCGATCGCTTCGAGCATCGCTCGCATCGAGGCAAGCGGCGTGCGGAGGTCGTGACTCGCCGACGCGACCAGTTGGCGGCGGGCATCGAACAAGCGCTCGATGTTCATCGCCATGTCGTTAAATGACGCGCCTAGATGTGCGAGCTCGCGCGGCCCGCCAATGGGTGCGCGCGCAGTCAACTCTCCGGCCGAGAACCGAGCGGCGGCTTCTTCGAGCGCGCGCACGCGGCGTGCAATCGTGTGCCCGAGCAGAAGGGAGGCGACAAGCGCAGTCGACGCGGATGCCGCCGCGACTTCGAGCAGTTTGACGTCGGCGTCCATGTGGAACATGACGAGGCCGCCGAGCGTGACGGCGGCGAGAGGAAGGGCAACGGCGACAAGTGCGAGCGCAGCGAGCTGGAGCCGCACCGTGGGCAGCAACCGCAACCCGAACGCCGCCGCGAGCCCGGCCCCCAGCGTTCCCAGGCCAACGACGACGGCGAAGGTGGTCACGGGCTGAACCTGTAGCCGGCGCCCCAGATCGTCTCGAGGAGGCGCGGCCGAGAGGGGTCGACTTCGATCTTCTCCCGCAGTCGACGGATGTGGACGGTCACCGTCCCCGTGTCGAGCGCCGACGTATAGCCCCAGACGCGATCCATGAGCTGCTCGCGCGAGAAGACCCGGCGGGGATGCGACACCAGGAACGAGAGCAGGTCGAACTCCTTTAGCGTCAGGCGAACCGGGACGCCGGCGCGACGTAGCTCATGCGCGTCCGCATCGAGCTCGAACTCCCCGAACCTGACGCTCTCGCCGCGGTGAGGCGCAGAGTCGGCACGGCGCAGCACATTGCGCACACGCACCGCGAGCTCGCGCGGTGAAAACGGTTTCGTCATGTAATCGTCGGCACCGAGCTCGAGCCCGACGATCCGGTCGGCTTCCTCGCCGCGCGCGGTGAGCAGAATCACGGGCAGCTCGGAGCGCGAACGGATCCAGCGACAGAGGTCGAGACCGTCCATTCCCGGGAGCATCACGTCCAGGACGACGAGCTCGGGCGGGGATGTCTCGAGGATCGCGCGAGCCTCATCGCCGCTTGCCGCCTCTTGCGTCTGGTGGCCATCGCGCCGCAGGTAGCGGACAACGACATCCCTGACGATCGGCTCGTCATCGACGACCAGAACCGTGGACATGGCGAGATTGTGGCTGTTTCGACCTTACGAGGGCGTTAAGTCTCGCTGGAAGGACCGGCACGCCGAATGCGTGCCGGTCCTCAGGGGTGGCTCAGGAAGCTGCGACCGGGATCACCGGACATACGAAGCTCTTGACCACTCCGATGTCTGTTGCTGCGCCCGCTGCGAGCGCCGCGGCGATTTCCTCGTCGCTGTCGAAGTTGCCACTGCCGTTCGCGTCGAATGCAGCGACGGCGGCGGCGTAGTTCGCGAATTGCAGGCCGTGCACTTGCCAACGGCCGCCGTTGTAGCCGGCGTCGCCCGGTGCGGCCGTCGCGACGTTCTTCTGCAGGCCGAAGAACTCGTAGATCGTGTCGAAGCTCTGATCCGGTGCCCCGGTCTGCGACAGATCGGTGGGCGTTCCCACTGTTCGGTACAGCTGGCCGTCGACGTAGAACGCCGGGCCGGTCACGCCACCCGCTCCACCGGCCATCGCGGTGCTCGCGAAGGCGACGGCCACGAGCGCCGAGACGACTGCAGCCACCAAAATCCTCCTCATACAGGCCTCCCTCCAATCGATGTCCCGCTCCTCTGAGGAGCGCGGCACCAGCGTCGCAGCGGAGGCTTACGCGGCTCTTTCCCGCGTATTAAGGAAATCTGAAATGTCGGCTGCGGGCGCAGTACGGAGAACCGAACCCCAATGGGGCGGTTGAGACCCTTGGCCGGCGGATCTGCCGCAGGCACCGTGGACTGGATGGTTTCGGCAGTCCTAGACCAAGACGGAAGCGCCCGGGGCGGGGGCTCCCGCGGCGTCGAGCAGCCGCTCGAGCAGCTCGCGGTCGCCCTCGACCGTCACGTCCTCCCAGCGCCGCTCCACGAAGAGCCAGTAGAACGAATCCACTCCGCCTTCGACGAGGACATCCGGGTCCTCGATCGACCCGCGCCGCGCGTCGCCGTCGACGAGGCTCGCGACTTCGCTCCCGATCCGGAACTCGAACGAGCCGGACGGCGCAACGGGCGCAAAGACCGTGTCGAGCGCGCCGTGCAGCCAGCCGAGGGGGAGGTCATCCTCCTCGGTCGGCGGATCGATCGAGCGAAGACCCCAGAGCGCGAGCGCGCGAATGACCGGCTTCAGCTCGCGGCCGTAGGGGGTCAGCTCGTAGACCTGCGACGCCGCCGGCGGATCCAGACGACGTTTCGTCACCAGCCCACAAGTCTCCAGCTCCTTGAGCCGCGCCGCGAGGATGTTCGTGCCGATGCCGGGCAGGCTGGCAGCGAGATCGGTGTAGCGCTTCGGGCCCTGGAGCAGCTCCCGGACGATCAGGAGCGACCAGCGCTCCCCAACCTGGCCGAGGGCGTGGGCGATGGGGCAGTACTGGTCGTAGCGCTTGCTCATGGCTCCAGTGTAGCGCGGACACTTGCTGTTGTGAAGATTAAACTTGCAAAAAGCAAGCGGCTTCTGGTAGGTTGCAAGCCTTCCCTCCTCAAGCGAAAGGAACACAGACAGAATGGTGACTTCCGAACGACGTAAATGGCTGGCTCTCGCGCTGCTGTGCGTGGTCCAGTTCATGGTCGTCCTGGACATCGCGATCGTGAACGTCGCTCTGCCCTCGATCAAGGACGACCTCGGCTTCTCGCAGGCGAATCTCCAGTGGGTGATCAGTGCCTACGCGCTGGTCTTCGGCGGCTTCCTCCTCCTGGGCGGGCGCGCGGCTGATCTGCTGGGGCGCAGACGGATCTTCCTCGTCGCCGTGGTGGTGTTCACGCTCGCTTCCTTGATGGCGGGTCTCGCCTGGTCGGAGGGATCGCTGATCGGGGCGCGCGCTCTCCAGGGGCTCGGCGCAGCGATCATCACGCCTGCCGCACTCTCGATCCTGTCGACGACGTTCGTCGAAGGGCGTGAGCGCAACATCGCACTCGGAGCCTGGGGCGCAGTTGGCGGCTTCGGCGCCGCTGCGGGAGTCTTGCTCGGCGGTGTCCTCACCGATGCACTCAGCTGGGAATGGATCTTCTTCGTGAACATCCCCGTCGGCGTGACCGCGTTCATCCTCGCGCCGTTCCTGCTCAAGGAGAGCCGGGATGCGCACGTAAAGAGGTTCGACGTTCCGGGCGCGGTGCTCGTCACGAGCGGTCTCTCGCTGCTCGTCTATGCGATTACGCAGGCCGGCCAGGACGGCTGGCTCGCAGGCGAGACGCTGGCGATGTTCGCGATCTCGCTCGGCTTGCTCGCGAGCTTCGTCGGGTGGGAGCTGCGGCATCCCGAGCCGTTGATGCGCTTCGGGATCCTGCGCACGAAGACCATCAGCGGGGCGAACGTGGCCGGTTTCATCATGGGCACGGCGTTGTTCGCGATGTTCCTGATGCTGACGCTCTACATGCAGCAGGTTCTCGGCTACTCGGCGATGAAGACCGGCGTCGCGTACCTCGCAGTCGCGGGGACGGCGATCTTCACGTCGGCGATCGCGGCCCAGCTCGTGACGCGCATCGGAGTGAAACCGGTCCTGGTGATCGGAATGACGACGCTTACCGGGGGGCTCGTCTACTTCACGCAGGTCTCGGTCGGCGGCTCGTATCTCGGCGACTTGCTGCCCGGGTTCCTCCTGGTCGCGGTCGGCATCGGCTTCTCGTTCGTGCCGATCTCGATCGCGGCGCTCGCCGGAGTCCAGGCCGCCGAAGCCGGACTCGCCTCGGGTCTGATCAACACTTCGCAGCAGATCGGCGGCGCACTTGGGATCGCGGCGTTGTCGACGATCGCGACCTCTCGCACGGATGACGCGCTCGCGAACGGCTCGACGCAGGCCGTGGCGTTGGTCGACGGGTTCCACGGCGCGTTCGTCGCGGGCGTCATCATCGCCGGCCTCGGGATCGTGGCTGCGTTGACGCTGGTCCGCCGCGACGAATTGGAACAGGTGGAAGAAGCGGTAGAGCCTGCGTTCGACCTCGCCGCTTAGACACCGGCTGGAGGCATGGAGGGGGAGCCTTGAGCTCCCCCTCCGGATGGTGAGCTTCCCCTATGAACGGTCTGCTAGCGCGAGTTCGACGGCCTGATCGAACGCCAGCGCTCGCCGGTCTGTCCGACTTCCACGCCGCCGTTGGCCCTAGGGTTGCTTCCTTGGCTGCAACGCACAAGTACGACCTCTATAGCGACCGTTTCCGCGCGGAGACCTACGCAACGTTTAAGCGGATGCGTGCGGAGGATCCGGTCTTGTGCCAGCCCGGGATTGACGGGGAGACCATGCTCTGGTTCGTCACGCGCCATGACGACGCCGTTGCCGTTCTCCTCGATGACGAGCGCTTCGTCCGCGATCTGGCACTCGCGCTCACGCCGGACGAGCTGGAGGCTTACTCGAGCGGGATGCCGGAAGCGCTTGCCTTCATCGACACTCACATGCTGAACAAGGACGGGGATGATCACCGCCGGCTGCGCAGGCTCGTGACCAAGGCGTTCACGCCACGGATGGTCGAGCAGTTGCGCCCGCGGATCCAGGAGATCGCGGACGAGTTGATTGATGCGGTCGAGACGCGACGCGAGATGGAGCTTGTCGACGAGTTCGCCTTTCCGCTTCCAATCACGGTGATCGCCGAGCTGCTCGGCATCCCGGTCGGCGACCGCGACCACTTTCGGCGCTGGACGAATGAGATCGTCACGCCGTCGCGCACACCGGAGGATGCTGCGCAATTCATCCAAGTTATCGACGAGTTCGTCGCCTACCTGCGCGAGCTCTTCGAGCGTAGGGGGATGACCCCGAGCGACGATCTGATCAGTGCTCTGCTCCAGGTCGAGGAGGGGGGCGACACGCTGAGCGAAGAGGAGCTCTCCAGCATGGTCGTGCTGCTGATCATCGCCGGCCACGAGACGACCGTGAGCCTGATCGGGAATGCGGTCCTCGCCTTACTCGAACACCCGGACCAGCGAGCGCAGCTCCAGGGCGATCCCGAGCGGATGTCACATGCGATCGAAGAGCTCCTCCGCTACGACAGCCCGGTCGAGCGGACGCTCAACCGCTGGGCTGCCACCGATGTCGAGCTCGGGGGCCAGACCATTCGCCGCGGCGAAGGAGTCATCGTCATTCTCGGCTCGGCCAATCGGGACCCTTCCCGGTTCACGGATCCCGACACGCTGGACTTCGCGCGAGCCGACGTGAAGCACCTCGCCTTCGGCCGTGGCAGTCACTACTGCCTCGGAGCGCCGCTGGCGCGCGTCGAAGCGGAGGTCGCGCTGACGACACTGCTCCGGCGTTTGCCGGGACTGCGCCTGGCGATTCCCGTCGAGGAGCTGAACTGGCGGCCGGTGCCGCTGTTCCGGAGTCTCGCCTCGCTCCCGGTGGCCTGGTAAACCGGCGAATGCGGATCCCGCGCGGCGCTGCTGCTCAGTCGTCGTCCGCGCCATCCGTGCTCCGCCACCAAATGAGGAGAGCCAGAGCGAGCGTGCCAATCGCTAGCGCGTATCGTCGACTTCTCAGTCGTTGCTCGGCCGCGACCGCGTCCTGGCGGGAACTGAGTAGGTCGCCGAGGTAACTGAGCAACTCGAGGAGCGCTATGCCTGGATCGCTCTCGCTGAAGTCGGTCCAGTCGTTTTGGGTGTCGGGCTTCCTCGCGATCTGGCCAGTCTTCCATGAGTCCCGCGCCGTTTGTGGCTTTCGTCGAGTTGTCCGAGCTGCCCCGACCGCGCAAGATGTCGGGCGGGTGGCCAACGGATCTGGACGAGTGGACGTCGCTGTGCTGGGAGGTGGACTCGCAGGCCTCTCTGCCTCCCTCGCCTTCGCTCGCAGGGGCCGCCGGGTGATCCTGCTCGACCGCGACGGCCTGGTGGAGGACGGGAACGCGGACGAGTTGTTCGAGCGTTGGGATCGCCCCGGCATCGCTCATTTCCGCCAGCCTCATAACTTTCTCGGCCTCGCTCGGAGTGTGCTGTTGGACGAAGCGCCCGACGTCCTCGACGCTGTACTCGGGCTCGGGGCTCTCGAGAACCGGCAGTACGAGCTGCTACCCGGCGAGGCGCAGCCGCAAGACGAATCGCTCGTCTCGATCTGCGCCCGCCGACCGGTGTTTGAGATCGCTCTTCGCCGAGCGGTGGAGGCCGAACCGAAGATCAACGTCGAGGCAGACACTCGCATAGTCGGGCTTATGGCAGCGAAGGCTCCGCGAGAGGGCGCGGTTTGCGTAACGGGCGTTCGTACCGACCGCGGGCAGGAGATCGAAGCCGACCTCGTCGTCGACGCGCTCGGCCGCACGTCGCCGGTGGTGTCTTGGCTCGATTCGCTCGGTGCTCGCCCGCCGCTCGAGCGCCGGGCTGAATGCGGTCTTCTCTACTACAGCCGGCACTTCCGCTTCCGCCCCGGCGTCGAAATGCCAGCGGTGCCCGCCCTTCTGCGAGGACCGCGCGGCGAGATCGGCTACATGGCCTTCTCGGTATTCGTCGAGGACAACCGGACATTCGCGCCCGTTCTGATGATCCCGCCCTGGGAGCGCGAACTCCGCGCGCTCAGGTTCGACGAGGCTTACATGGCCGCTGCGCTGTCGATCCCTGCGCTCGTCCCCTGGGTGCATCCGGATCAGTCGGAGCCGATCACCTCAGTACTCCCGATGGGCAGCCTGCAGAACCTCCACCCTTCGCTCGTGATGGATGGTGAGCCGGTGGCCGTCGGGATCCAGCCGATCGGCGATGCCCTCTGCCACACGAATCCCACCTTCGCCTACGGCGCCTCGCTCTCCATCCGGCACGGGTTCAGGCTGGCCCGAGTGGCCGATGGGGCAAACGACGCCCGAGCGATCGCGCTCGCGTTCGACGATGCCGTGGGAGCGGACGCTGCCGCGCGATTCGATGCGGTTTCGGCGGAGGATCGGGATCGGCTTCGTCTATGGCAAGGGGAACCGATCGACGTTCGCGAGCCGGGCGACAGCATGGCTTTGTTTCTCCGAATGACCGTGTATGCGGCCGCAGCGAAGGATCCCGATCTCTTCCGGGCAGTCGCACGGCGTGTCAATCTGCTCGATCCGCCGGACGCACTGGAGAGAGACCAGACGCTCATGGAACGCGCACAGCAGATCGCGGGCGATGGAGGACCACCTCCCCGATCGCGGCCCGAGCGCGCGGAGTTGCTCGAGCTGATTGCCCAGGCTAGGAGCTAGAAATAGGCGGGCACAGTCGGCTCACTGAATTGATCACTTCGGCACGTATGGTCTCCCGGCGCGCTCGAGCGGTAGTCCTGCCTCGCGCCACTCGTTCTTGCCGCCGGGATAGTGATGGACGTTCGTATAACCGAGTGCCCGGAGTCGGTGAGCTGTCGCGACGGAATCTTCGCAGTCCGGGTTTGCGCAGTAGACGACGATCTCGGCGTTCCGGTCGGGAATGCGCCTCGCAAGCACCGAAGGATCGACGGCGGACGGCGGCAAGTTGATCGCGCCGGGCAAGTGAGAGTGCGCATAGGACATCGGCGGGAGCGCGTCGACGATGACGACCGCGTCGTCGTCCTCAATCAGCCGTAGGAGCTCTTCGGCCGTGACCGTCGGAAGCGTCACGACCTCGATTGTCACATAGGCTCGTCGCGCCGATGTCTAGTGTCGAGATGTTCCGCGGCGCGGTGCCCCATGATGCTCATCGGCGCCGGCTCGGCGTTGGCGAAGCGACGGGCCGTTCGAGCTGACAGCGCGAGCCTGGGCCGTCGGTGGAAGTGTTGCGGCTTAGGGTGATCAGGCGACGTTCTCGATGATCGCGACGAGCTCGCTGACGTCGTAACCTTGCCGGCGCGCGAAGCGCACTAGATCCTTCGCCTGTGCCACCAGTGCGCCGCGTTCCTGAGTAGCCGCGACGGTGATGCCGCGCCCGCGGCGGAACTCCAGCAGTTCTTCGTCGCGCAGCTGGCGAAGCGCGCGAAGGACCGTGTTCGTGTTGACGCCGAGGACTGCGGCGAGATCCCGCGCCGGGGGCAGCCGCTCGCCGGGTTTCGCTTCCCCTTCGGCGATCGCGCGACGGATCTCCGCGGCGACCTGCTCGAAGAGCTCCGTGGGGTCGTCGCGGTTCACCTTGACACGGAGCATGGTGCTAACCATAGTAGCTTCATCCGATGGAGATGCGTTGAGCGTCACTGCCCCACCACGCCCGCCTCGCCGCGCCGAGCGCGTCGATCCCGAGGCGCTCGAGGCGCTGATCGAGGAAGCGCGGAGGCGCGCGCGCCGCCGTCGGCTGCTCTACGCCTCGGCCGCGCTGCTCACCGGTCTTGCGGCCGTCGCCGGCTACGCCGCGTTTGGAGCTGGAAGTGGTGCAGGACCTGCGCCGCCGCGGAGCGAGGAGCCACCGACCGGCGTGAACGTCGCCGAGGTGCCACCGAGGTTCCGGAACGGTTCGCTCACGATCATGGATGTCGAGACGAAGAACTACTCGGGCCCGCCAGGTTGGTACGCATTCTCGACGCTGGACGCAGACGGTGGTTTGCACCTCCTAGTCCGGTGTCCTCGGCGCGCCACCTGGTGCGGCGAGATCGAGAGCATCGACTGGTCACCCGACGGCAGACGACTCGCTTTCGGAGTCAGCTCCGTCAGCGTGGCGAACCCCTACCAAGGCCTGCGTGTGGTCGATCAAGTCTCCGGGTCGGATCGCGTCCTGCTGAAGCCGAGTGATAGTCCGCGCGAGTACGACTGGTTCGACATCGACTGGGCGCCGGACGGGAAGCGGCTGGCGTATGTCTCGGAGGGAAGAATCTCACTCGTCAACGTCGACGGAAGCGGCCGCACCCTCCTCCGCACCCGGACGGTCGGCCACGACCACTCGCCCTCCTGGTCGCCGGACGGCGCCTGGATCGCGTTTGCGACGAGCTCCGGGTACTCGTCGGTTTACCTGATCAGGCCTGACGGCTCGCGGCGAACGCTTCTGGTCCGACATGCGTTCGCGCCCGCGTGGTCTCCTGACGGCCAGAGGATCGCCTTGATCCGTGACGGCGGGATCGTCTTCGTAGCGCCGAGCGGCAGATTGCTTCCACCGAGGCCGCCGTATCGCGCCGGTGTGCCGGTGGGAATTGCCGGCCCGCCGGTCTGGTCGCCCGACGGTAGGAAGATCGCGATGGCCAACAGGAGCGGCACGTACGTGATGAACGCCGACGGCACCGAGCTCGTCCGCATGACGTCGAAGTCGCTAGGCGTCTGGATGGGCCAGGCGCCCCGGCCCGCCTGGCGTCCCCGGTCGCGGCGAGGCTGACCTCTCAGGCCGTCCGGCGCCTGAGGGTCGTTGCGCCGAGGACGAGTGCGAGCAGGATGCATGCGGCAACGATGCCGATGTCCCGGGCGAGCTTGCCGTCGTAGCTCCCCGAGGCTGTGACGCGCGCCAGCGCGTCGTACGCGTAGGTGAGCGGCAGGTAGTCGGAGACGACCTCGAGCGCGCGCGGCATCTGGTTGCGCGGAACGAACAGACCTCCGAGGAGCAACTGCGGGAGGATGAAGGCGGGCAGGAACTGCACAGCCTGAAACTCGCTCGTCGCAAAGGCACTCAGGAAGAGGCCGAGCGACATGCCGAGCAGGGCGTTGGCGATGGCAAGCAGAACCACGAGCCAGATCGCCCCCTCGCTCTCGAGATCGAGGAGGCCGAAGCCGATGGCGCTGGTGATCGAGGCTTGCACGGCGCCGACGAGGGCGAACGCCAAACCGTAACCCGCCAGCAGGTCGATCTTCGCGAGGGGCATCGACATCAACCGCTCGAGCGTTCCCGTGGTCCGCTCACGCAGCATCGCGATCGACGTGATCAGGAACATAACGATGAACGGGAACAGACCGACGAGGGGGCCGCCGATCCTGTCGAAGGTCGCCGGCTGGTTGTCGAGGATGTACCTCATCAGGGCAAGGAGGCCTGCCGGGACGAGAAAGGTGAGGCCGAGCGTGCGCGGATCGCGTCGAAGCTGGCGGAGCACACGCTCCGCGGTTGCGAGAGTGGGGCGCAGGCTCACGATTCCTCCGCCAGACGAATGAACGCCTCTTCGAGATCGTCCGTTCCCGTTGTTTCGAGCAGTTGCTTCGGTTCACCGGTCGCGACAATCGTGCCGCCTCGCATCAACACGATCTCGTCGCAGCGCTTGGCTTCATCCATGTCGTGGCTCGACACGAGCAGCGTCGCGCCTTCTTCCGTCAGGCCGTGGAACCGCTCCCACAGATCGCGGCGCAGGAGCGGGTCGAGCCCGACCGTGGGTTCGTCGAGCACGAGCAGCTCGGGCCGGGTGAGTAGTGCGGTCGCGAGGGAGGCACGGGTGCGCTCGCCGCCCGAGAGCGTGCGGACGACCTGATCGACCTGCTTTTGAAGGCTGACGGTCTCGATCACCTCGTCGACCCGGCTCGGCTCGGCCGCGACGATGCGGGCGAAGTAGTGAAGGTTCTCGCGCACGGACAGGTCGCCGTAGACGGACGGCGTCTGCGTGACATAGCCGATGCGCCGCCGGAGTTCAGGTGTTCCTGCCGGGCCGCCGAGAACCTTCACCTCGCCGGACTCGACGATCTGCACGCCGACGATCGCGCGCATGAGCGTCGTTTTGCCGGAGCCGCTCGGTCCGAGCAGCCCGCTGACCGTTCCCGCGGCCACCTCGAGCGAGATCCCCGGAAGGACCAGGTTGCCGCCGCGGCGGACCTTCAGATCGTTGATCACGATGGAATTCATCAAACGTTGAATTTAACGGATAGTCTGCGGGGGTTGTGCGGAGCGGGCGCCGGCGCGGAGAGAGCGGGACGCGAGAGGCGATCGCACGGGCCGCCCGGCGGCAGTTCGGCCGGCTCGGCTACGACCGTGCGACGCTACGCGGAATTGCTGCGGAGGCTGGTGTCGACGTCGCGTTGATCTCGCACTTCTTCGGCTCGAAGCAACGGCTGTTCGTGGCGGTGATGGGGTTCCCCTTCTCACCGCGAGACGTCATTCCGGCAATCGTCGGCGAGGGCCTCGAGGGGGCCGGAGAGCGGCTCGCGCGCTTCGTCGTGTCGTTGCTCGAAGACCCTGACGGCCGCGCGAGGGCTACGGGGCTCGTCCGAGCAGCGGCAACCGAGCCGGAAGCCGCCCGCGCGGTGCGCGAGCTCCTCGCGCGCGAGCTGATCGGTGCTTTCGTCGAGAACCTCGGTGTTCCGGATGCCGACCTGCGTGCGAACCTGATCGGTTCGCAGGTCGTCGGTCTTGTAATGGCCCGCTACGTCGTCGCGGTCGAGCCGCTCGCAACGCTCGAGCCTGACGCAGTCGTCAGTGCGATCGGGCCGACGTTCCAGCGGTACCTGGAGGAGCCGCTGTAGGCCGCGAGCTTTCTCAGGTGGGGTCGCCGCCGGCACTAGCCGCTCGACGCTCGCGGAGCATCGCGCGAACGTCCGCGACAGGCCCGAGGTGGGTGAGCTTGTCCGGATTGATGATCGAGCGCACGGCTTGAATCACGGCGGAAGCGAGAGGAACTCGCGAACAGGTTCCTCGCCGCGGCCGAGGACGGGGATATGCAGGCACTCCTCGCGAAGGCGAGGCTATAGTCGAGCGGTGTTCACCCTCGAGGCGAGTTCCCCTATCGCCTGAAGTGAACACGTCGACCGCTGTCGCCCTCGTGCTTGCGCTGGCGTCGACGGTACTCATCAACCTCGCGTATCTCCGCGAGCACGATGCGGCTGCAGCGCTGCCGGTGCTGTGCATTCGGCGCCCGCTGCAGACGGCCTGGGCGCTGCTCTCGGACAGGAGCTGGCTGCTCGGTTTTGGGATGGAGACGGCGGGCTTTCTGCTCTACGTCGCGGCGCTTGCGCTGGCGTCTCTGGCGCTCGTGCAGAGCGTCGCCGCCGGAGGGATCGGGGTCCTGGCGTACGTGTCGGCTCGGGTCACCGGCCGGCGTATCCGACGACGCGAACGGAACGGAGTGCTGTTTTCGATTTTCGGCTTAGGCGCGCTGGCGGTGTCGCTGGCGGGTGGGAGCGGTGAAGGCGGCGCTGGCTCAACCCCCGCGATCGTCGTCTGGCTTGCAGCAACCGCAGGAGCGGCGGTTCTCGTCGTCACGGTTGGTCGCATGATGATGGGAGTCGCGGTAGCCGAAGGCGTCGCCGGCGGTCCCTTCTTCTCCCTCGGGGACGTCAGCACGAAGGTGACGACGCAGGGAGGCGCGCGGCTCGCCTTCGTGATCCCTCTGATCCTCGGGTACACCCTGGGAACGTGGCTCCT